>Ga0182013_10004909_pt1 | contig 15826 bp, 5 predicted proteins | sample 612S2MmetaG_FD_120487 | JGI IMG/M metagenome (GOLD analysis project Ga0182013, IMG submission 120487) | Permafrost microbial communities from Stordalen Mire, Sweden - 612S2M metaG | ecosystem: Environmental > Terrestrial > Soil > Wetlands > Permafrost | place: Sweden: Stordalen | collected...
CATCGTATTTCTACAAACAGACGGTTCCTCCGGAACGTAAATACTCTTTATTCGATGACCTTTCAAAAACGCTGCAGAGCAGCCGACTGTTTGTAGCAATAAACGAAGACATTATTGCGCTCCTGGGGAGCCGCCTGAAAGTGAATCTTCAGAGAATGAAACAGCCCTGCCGTTTCGGGGACGGAAGGGGTTGAGACAAGTAGACAAACACAGTGTTTGCTGGTATAGCAAAGAATGAATTTACTTTAAAAAGATGGGTACACACAGTAGCTCCGAAGGAGAGGGAAATGTTGAATTATGAAAGAGGTCCATTGTATACCTTTTCTTTATAGCCTGTATGTTATAATATACGCGGCTGACGACAATAGCGTTCATAAATAGCACTTTAACAACAATTACGCAGTTTTTTAAACTTAACAAAATGCTTTTGGAAATCGGGTTTAGCCTTCATTATATTCGTTTTTTTGTAATTTACAGCCATTAAGTTGATGTTTATGCTGAAAGTAAACACTTAGCTGTGGGTTTGGCTTCGTTTTTGCAACTAATACACATAAAAACCGTAAGAAATTATTGTAATTTTATTATAAATTGCCTATATTTGGTTAGATTCAAGCAATTTATGGCCTACACAACTATTATATATGACAGGAGCATCAATGATATGATCACCCATCAATTTCACCAATATTAGAATTTCTCAATAATAATGTAATATGAAAAACAAGGGATTTCTTGCGGCTTCAATGCTGATTTTTATGTTAACCGGCTTTCAATGGGCTTCCGGGCAAAACGGCGTTGCAATAGCAGCTTCAACGGCCACTGCGGACCCCTCCGCTATGCTTGATGTACAATCTACTACCAAAGGCGCCCTCGTGCCCCGCATGACAAATGCACAGCGGGCTGCTATTTCTTCACCGGCAACGGCTTTGCTGGTTTTTTGCACCGATGCGCCTTCGGGGTACTATTATAATTCAGGTACTTCGGCATCGCCTGTTTGGGTTATTTTGAGCGCCGGTGCACTTACAGGGACAGGCACGGCCAATTACCACGCCAAATGGACCGCTAGCGGCGTTTTGGGCAATTCAATAATATACGATGACGGGACAAATTCAGGGATTGGAAATTATTCTCCTGCTCAAAAACTTCAAATTGGCGCTGAAAACAATGATGGCATATTAATTGGAAATTATAATGATCAATTGGGTTGGAGCGGAACAGGAACAGCCCCGCAATATTCAATAAGATTTGCGGGTTTCCGGGATGTGGTCAGTAATTTTGTGGGAGCCAAAATAGCAGGTATACGAACCAATGTATGCTGTAGCGGCCTTTCACAGGGGATGGAACTATCGTTTCAAACATCTGAAGGAACAGCTACGGCAGCAGGTGATGCTAACCTGGTTGAACGTATGCGCATTGGAAATGGAGGTAACGTAGGCATCGGAGTTTCTACCCCTTTAGCCAAACTTCATGTTGGCGGCACAGCCGGTACTGATGGTATTATGTTCCCGGATAACTCCCTGCAAAAATACGCCTCAACTTTAATTGCTTCTTATTTTGCAATTACTGCGCCCGGCACCGTCCAAACTATAGCCAGCACTACTCCTACTTTAGTTACAGGTTTAGCAATAACACTTACCCCGCATTCAGCCACTAGTAAGTTCCTCATCATGGTTACTATCAACGGGTCAACAAACTACGTTTGCAGCTCATTGATTTACAGAAACGGAAGCAAAGTTTTATCGCAGGCAAACACTAATGAAGCCGGATCTAATGCAACAACTTATACTACCGGTGGCAATAACAACAGTTATATGTTGCAGCAAATAATTAATTATATGGATGCCCCTGCAACTACTTCGGCAATAACTTACGATATACGGGTTGCCAGCGCATGGGCAGGAACTGCCTATACTACAATAGTAAATAGCCGTAGCGGCAGCGATATGACCACCCCCTCAACTTTAACAATATTAGAATTTCAACAATAAAAATGTAATATGAAAAACAGAATATTTCTTGCGTCTTCAATGCTGCTTTTTATGTTAGCCGGTCTTCAGCCTGCTTTCGGGCAAAACGGCGTTGCTATAGCAGCTTCAACCGCCACTGCCGACCCCTCTGCGATGCTTGATGTACAATCTACCAGCAAAGGCGCTCTCGTGCCACGCATGACAAATGCACAGCGGGCTGCTATCTCTTTGCCAGCTAATGCTTTGCTGGTTTTTTGTACCGATGCCCCTTCAGGATATTACTATAATGCAGGAACTACAACATCCATTAACTGGGTGATTTTGAGTGCCGGAGCCCTTACAGGCACCGGAACTACCAATTACATTTCAAAATGGACAGCGAGCGGCGTGCTGGGCAATTCGATGGTTTTCGATAATGGAACAAATGTGGGCATTGGAACGGCAAGTTCTACTACTAATACTTTGACTGTAAACGGCGCGGGTGCGTTGTGGAACAGTAATGAGCTTAAATTTTATACAGATGCCGGTTCTACGCTAAAAGGGTTTATCGGAAACTATACATCGGGCTCTGATTTCTCAATTGCTTCTACCGTCAGCGGCACCTAGTTGCGAATAGGATCCAATGCTGCTACAATCGCATTCTTTCCTGATAATACTATTAACGGAGGTGCTTCACCTTTGGTAAGCATCAGTGCTGCGGGCGTATTTCAGGCTACCACCCTTGCCGGTACTGGTACCCGGCCGGTATGGTCTGATGCAAGCGGTAATCTTAATAACAGCGGAAGGTCTTATGCCAGTGTCAGTACTCAGCAGGGAACTTACTCAACCCAAACTGTGAATGTGGTTTCCACATCTATAAGTGTGGTAACGGGGGAAACGCTTTTAATTACAGGTTTAGTTGAAACGTACTTTTCTGGTGGATCTGGTAATGACAAGTGGCAATTTTTTATAAATGTAAGCGGTTGTGCAACAAGCACCTTATCTACTGAGATAAGCCCAATTTGGGCGGATGCCAATCATGGTGGAGCATATTATACTGACCTCAACGATATATGGGTGTCTACATGTACAGGTACAGCAACATTCACTTTTGCGGTAACCAGGTTCGATGCGGATGATTCCTGGTATTATAGAAATGGCAGAATCCTCGTTGTTAAAGAATAAACTACACACAAATAAAATATGAAAAATAATTACAAAAACCAACCCCGGTGGTTAGCGCTGGCAATATTTTTCTCGTTACTTGTGCAATTGGCGTTTGCGCAAAACGGTGTTGCAATAGCAGCTTCCGCGGCCACCGCCGACCCCTCTGCGATGCTTGATATACAATCTACCAGCAAAGGTGCGCTCGTGCCCCGCATGACAAATGCACAGCGGGCTGCTATCTCTTTGCCGGCTACGGCTTTGCTGGTTTTTTGCACCGATGCACCTTCAGGATATTACTATAACGCAGGAACTCCAACATCCATTAACTGGGTGATTTTGAGTGCCGGAGCGCTTACAGGCACCGGAACTACCAATTACATTTCAAAATGGACAGCGAGCGGTGTTTTGGGCAATTCGATGGTTTTCGATAATGGAACTAATGTGGGCATTGGAACTGCCAGCCCTGTTAACAAATTGCAGGTTGAGGGCAACCTGCACATGGATGGGAATACAATTTATCTTCGCCTCGGGGCGGCAGATAATTATGATTTAATTCGCTGGAATAGTACAGTTGACAGAATTGATATAGGAGGATATAACGGAGTAAATCTTGGATATACAAGCCCTGGAACTAACGTGGTTACCCCAACACTTACGGTTGCAAGTGCCAGTGTAGGCATTGGAAATGCAACTCCATCTTATCCTTTGGATGTAAGCGGAGCAATCCGATCTACCACTTTGGGCGGTACCGGTACTCGTCCTGTTTGGTCCGATGCCAACGGGGCATTAAATAACAACGGAAGGGTAATAGGCACTACTACAACAACATCCGCTTTGCAAACAACAGGAACAGTTTCCGCATTTGTATCAACAGCAAATATGACTGTTGCTTCGGGTGAGTTGATACAGATTGCGGGTACCGTTGGTCTCTATTTTAATGGTGGAAGTGGAACTGACCACTGGTTAATTACAATAAGAATGGTGAATGTTTCGGGATGTACGAGCACAACAATTGCCCAGAGTGTAACACCTTTACCGGAGAATGCCACCAGACCTGCAACTAACTTTCAATATCCGTTTTTCACATACTGGACGGCCAATTGTACGGGCACGGTCAATTTTACGATTGACATAATCCGATATGATGCCGATGATGGTTGGTATTCTTCAGGAGCTACAATTGTTGCCACTAAACAATAATCTTAAAAATGAAGGAATGAAAAACAATTACAAAATAAGGCCTGGTGGTTTTACACAAATTACCAGTGTGCCGAAACAAGGAGGAAGCGGAATGGTTGTGATTTTTTACTAATTTAATGATTTATTCGACGTAGTGATTGCCGCCTTTTAAAAGCGGCACGGCCTTGACATTTGCGAAGTTTGGGCGTATATTTACTGATATTACTGTTTGAAGAAATAAAACTGCTGTTATGAAAAGAAAGAATTACCCCTATACGGCTAAAGCTACCACAGGCATAATTTATTATGTGCTGTTGGTTTTAGCGCTTTTTATCAGCAGCGCAGCCTGTTCGCAATGCACTATGACCATTGATGGTGCGGCAGTAATTTCGGTTCCTTCCGGTACTTTTATGGGTACGCAGGGCAATATTACATTTCAGAATGTAAACGGGGCCATTAATAATTCAGGTACTGTTGAGTGCCAGGGCACCTGGACCCAAAATGCCACCAGCGGAGGACTTGTGGGAGGAAGTACCGGAACGGTACTTTTAGATGGGGCCAGCCAGACAATTACGGGTACTACAGCAACAACTTTCAGCAGTCTTACTTTAGGGGGTAGTGGCATTAAAACTTTAACCGGAATAAGTGCCACCGTAACAGGGACTCTGAATTTAGCGAATATTGAATTTGCTACCGGCATTAACTTTATAACGGTTACTACTTCTGGTTCTATTACTTCAACCACAGGTTTTATAAGCAGTTTAGCCTTGGGGTATCTTGCACTTAATACCAATTCAACTTCAACCTATTTCGCTCCTGTTGGCGGACCGGGTGGCGGACTTTACCGGCCCATTACCATTGCACCGGCAACAACAACCTCTAATACTTATAAAATAAGGTTTGTTCAACATAGCCCAACAACAGATGGCTACACGGCCACTACTACCGATGGTACTGTTTGTACGGTTAACACCGCATTCTATCATCAGATTACACAAACCAATACCGACAATGCAACGCTTACCATGTATTTCAGCAGTGCAATTGACGGTAATTACGGCAGAATGGTTCACTGGCAGGGCGCCCCGGTTTGGACCAACATGAATTCAGGTTCATTGAATACCGGCTCTTATTACGGAGGTTTAACGAATTATCTTTCAAAATCAGCGTGGAACAATTTTTCAACTCCTGCCTTTGCTTTAGCAAAACCGCTTGACCCCGCGGCCCCAACCGCTGCAGCGGTAACTTATGGAACATGTGATGGATTTACCGCAAGTTGGACAGCCTCGGCCGATGCGGTATATTACGTTATAGACGTATCAACCAATTCCGGGTTCTCATCTTTTGTTGGCTCCTATAACAGCTATAATATAGGCAATGTTACGTCTTATAACGTTACAGGCCTTACATCCGGCGGTTCATTTTATTACCGGGTTAGGGCGGTAGATGATTGCGGGGCAAGTTCATCGTCAAACGTTATCGGGCCTGTTACGCCAATAACAGCCCCGAATGCTTTTACAACTACATGGACAGGCGACCACTTTGTAAATACCAGTTTCGTTTCCTATCCTTCGGGAGGAGGCCCCAATGTTTCTTATTATGAATTATGGAACGGTTCTGTGTTCTGTTCCTCAGGTGCGCATATAGCCGCCGGTGGATACATTACGGTTGCCGGAACTGATTTACCTGCCAACGGCAGTAATCTTACTTATACATGGTATGCTTTTGATGTGTGCGGTACTCAAAGCCCGGCAGGCACCGGAAATTATGTGCGCATGGACAATTCGGCCCCTTCGCAGGACAACGTTACAGTAAATTCAAGCCAGTGGATATGTAACGGTACAAATACGTATACTATTACCATGACATCTACCGAAACCGGTTATTCAACCGGAACCGGTAGTGGATGGAATTCAATATATGCCCTTATCAATTTACAGGGCACCAATGCCGGAAGCTACGGTGGATATTTTTCCTGGAATAGAACCGGATATGATTACTCTCAGGACCAGGTTGCTTCAACCGGAAATATTTCGGGATTTGCCTCTCAGGATCCGGGTTATGGCAATACTGCTATTGACCTGGTTAGTTGCACCGCTAACGTAAGCGGAAACCAGGTAACACTGGTATTTACAGTGCGTCCAAACAATACTTTCCCTGCCTTTTGCAGCGGCAACAGCGTTTCAATGCTGACATATGATAAAGTTGGCAATGGCAACGGATGGACCAACTGGGCTACTAATTTTTCCTCAGCACAAGGCCTTACGCTGCCTTCTTTAGCAAATACGGTGGGTATAACAAGCTATAATGTTGATGGATATATTACTACGGCCAAGAAAAACTGCTGGTACTATGGCGGTTCGAATGCGCCGGCCGGCAACGGTGCCGGAAACACGGGTGTGCTGCCTGATCTTTCAGATATGGGAATGGGTAATGTCAGCGCCGGTGCGTTAACAATACCGGGTCACACCTCCTGGACGGGTTTAACTTACACTTACACCACCAACGGTGCACCCGGCAGCGGCTGTTCGTTTTATGTAATTGACGCAAGCAAGTTTGGTTCCTCTAATCCTCCTCTTGGCGCTTCAGGCTATGACCAGAATGGTAATGGCGCGGGAACCGATAATGTTTATACTACAACCAGTTGCCCTACACTACCCACTTATTCATCGGGACTTGGTACCGCTGCTTTAGTATTTACCGGCACAACGTATGTTTCATATGTTAGTTCGAGCGGCAGTCCTGTAAGCCCGGCGGCCCAATTGGTAAACATTCGGTTTACACTTACGGCTACAAATGGCGGTAACTGGGTTAACTCCGGCAACCTGTACTACTTAACAATACCTGCCAGTAGCACTTTTAGTGTAAACGTATATGTTGAAACACAGGGCGCAGGTGGCTGGACTAGTGGAATGACAGCATACAATAATACAAATCAGACAGGTTGTCCCTATCAAACATGTAATTCGCTGGGGGCTTCCAGCAGCAGTTATTGGTATGGGTTAAATTATATGTTTGACTCGCAGCATAGCTTGAATATTGGCGGTGTTTTTAATCCATACTATGGTAGAATTAATGAAGCCTTTAACCCAGATTTTTACCCTCCCGTCTCACCTGGTATTACTGATGGCACCTGGGGCGTTAACCAATGGAATGTGTTTGGTTATAATTCAACAACCATCGGCACAAATTACGAAGGCGATTATCAAATGCCTGTTTTAAGCTTTGATACCCGCTTAGGGGTGGCCAACTCTAATGCCTATAGTTGGAATCAAAGCACTTCGGGCCCGTCTGGCGCCTCCGGGTATCAGGGCTGTCTCTTCGGTAATACTAATATTTCGTACCGCTTTATGCGCCAGGGGTTCCCATGTGGTTCTTATACCCTTTATTACGGAAACGATGATGCGGCTACCCTCAAAATTGATGGTGTCACGATGCAGGCCCCGGGGTGTTGTACCCCGGGTGGCAATGCGGCTCTGAGCGCCTCTTATGGTCCTTACTTTCTCGGGCCTAATTCCACTATTGAATGGGACCAGGTTCAGGGCGGCGGTGATACTTATGCAGCGCTGCAGTTTAACCTTAACAATACGGCCTTAGCCATTAGTTCTCCAAACACGCTTTGTGTTACCAACGCCACCATGGCCCTCACATCAAACTATGCACAGTCCAGCTCAGGTGGAAGTACGGTATGGTCGGTAACCAGTGGCGGTACTTATGGCTCCATTTCAGGTACTACCTTTACCAATACCAATTCAACTACCAGTCCGCAAACAGTGGGTATTTCGGTTACTATAGATGGCTGTACTGCTACGCAAAACATTACGGTATATCCTTCGCCTACAGCGCTTACCCCTCCTACAACTACTAATACCACCACCCAAACTACAACCGGTACTTTCGGTAACGGCCAATGGGATATCTATTGCTACAATCAGGGCGATGCTGCCGGTGGAAGTAACTCTTGGATTGGTGGTTATTCGGGTTATTATACTGCAACTAATGGCGCCAATATAGGATTTAATACAACCACCGCCACCCCTTCATGGGCCAACGGTGCTCAAATTTCGTCAGCTTCTAATTATGTAGGGTGCCCCGTTCAGGCAACTAATATGTCCTGGTCTTGTCTTCGTACTAATGTGGCTTGCGGTACCTATATTATTACTGCCGATCAGGATGATGATGGCCAGTTTTATGTAAACGGGACTAATTATTATAGTAACACGGCTTGTTGCCAAAGTCCGCAAAACGTCAACAGTGGCAATCCCATAGTTATTGGCCCTTCTGATCTGTTATGCTGGAGGGTATCTCAGGGTGGTGGTGGCGATTACGGCGAAATAATTTTTACGGCTGGAGGTGCCGCATTAAATGGTGGCGCCATTGGCGCCAACCAAAATGTTTGTGTCACGGCTACTATTCCAGCAACCTTAACCGAAGTCACCGCTGTAAGTGGCGGTGGAAGCGCGGCATATACAAATGGTACGAATACTTATGCCTGGCAGTATCAGGATAATTGCACAGGTACCTGGAATACAATATCCGGGGCCACAAGTAACACCTTATCATTCTCTGCTGTTTTACCAAATACCCGCTGCTATCGCCGGCAGGTAACTGATAGGTGTGGAAACGTAGCCTATTCAAATACAATTACGATTACTGCTGAACCCATACCCGGTACCCCCATTGTTAACGGAAGCTCAGTTAATTTCACCGCCTCGTATTGCGGTTCAGGAACTTTAACGGCAGTAGTAGGTGCCAATGGTACCACGTGCCGGTTTTATAATGGCTCCCTGTCTAATACCCCTACCCCTGGTACCGTTTCTCCTTCAATAACCAGCAGCGGCACCTGGTATATTACCTCTTACAACGCAACAACAGGTTGTGAGAGCGCAGCTATAACTGCTACCGTTACAGTTACTACTTCCTTTACAGTTTCTGTATCGCCAACGCTAAATAATGGTTATGGAGTTAGCTGTTATGGTGGCACCAACGGCTCACTTACGGCCACAGCTACATCAACTGCATATCCTGTGGTTTACACGTGGTCTACGGGTGCTATTAATCCGGTAAGTAGCCCGGGTCCTGACCGCAATACTGTATCGGGCCTTGCAGCAGGTAGCTATACTGTAAACGTTTCTGATGCAAGTGGATGCGGGGCATCTGCTACTGCTACGGTAAGTGCACCACCGGCAATTTCAGTATCTGTTACGCCCTCCAGTTTTAACGGTTTTGGAACCAGTTGCAATGGAAGCAGCACCGGTTCAATAACAAGCACACCAAGTGGTGGTACCGGTACGTATACTTATTCATGGTCTTCTTTGCCTACCGGATTTACATCAGGCAGTGAAAATATTTCAAGTCTTCCGGCCAAAACCTATATTATAACGGTAAGCGATAACAACGGTTGTTCAACAACGGCTAGTTCAGTTATAGCTGACCCTGCGGTAATAACCGCTACCTATAGTGTTGGTTATGCCTGTTCGGGCTCAAGTTATACGTCTGCAGCGGTTACCCTTAATGCATCGGGCGGGGCTTCGGGTACTTACAATTACAAAATGGATGCTGGCTCATGGCAGTCTTCTCCTACATTTTCAGGCCTGGCTAATAGCAGCACCCATACTTTCTACGTAGAGGATGCTTCTTATACCTCGTGTACAAATGTAAGCACTATAAGCGTTACCATTACCTTTCCGGCTAACGGCACCTCGGTTAGTGCATGTAACATTATTTATGTATCAACCAGCGGCGATCCGGCGGGTACCATAGGTTCGCAATCGTGTCCTGCTTCGCTTACGGCAGCACTTTCAATATTTGCCATTAATCCCAGCCGTAATATTATCCAGGTAGCCACTGGTACTTATACTTTCAGTAGTACTATTTCATTACCAGCCAGCGTAATTATTGATGGTGGTTATGACCCAAGCACCTGGATCAAGAGTACATCCAATGCCACTGTTTTAAATATCAATCCTACCGCTTCTTCAGGCCATTATATTGGTTTGCAGGCTGCGGGTAATAACTTTCAATTAAAAGACCTGACGGTTAATGTTCAGTCGGCAGGTGCATCGGGCACTTATAGTAATGCCGGAAATTCGGTTTACGGTTTGTATACCAGCGGTTATACCGGCTGGCTGGTGAGCAGGTGTGTAATTACTACCGGTGCCGGAAGTGCCGGAAGTAATGGAACTTATAGTTCTTCATCCGGCGGCGGATATTCCGGCGGCGGTGGTGGCTTTGCAGGCTATTACGGCAGTTATCCGGTTGGCAGCCCAACTGGTGGGGGTAACGGTTGCAATTCTTGTGGTGGTAGCTCTGGGGACGGCGGCGCTGCAGGTTCGCAGCTGTGGGGAACAGAATCGGGCGGGGGAGGAGCCGGACAATGTTGTTCATCAGGTTGTAATATTTTCGGTTGTAATGCAAGTGGTTGTAATGCCGGTAACGGCGGTAGCGGAGCTAATGGTTATAACGCTCCCGGCATGACGCAGGCAACTTCCTCCTCTGCAAGCGGAGCCTTTTATACCCCGGTTAATGGAACAACAGGATATGCAGGTGATGGCGGAGCAGGCGGCGGCGGTGGCGGACCAGGTGCAGGCGGTACTTGTTGCACCTGTACTTGCGGAAGCGGTTATGCTTTTGGCGGACGTGGAGGTGATGGTGGCGCAGGCGGCGCCGGGGGTGCGGGAGGATCTGGAGGAGGTGGCTCATTTGGTATATACGCTTATGGCGGCACCGGAACTATTAAAGATTGTGCTGTTACTCCCGGCGCCGGCGGGGCTGGTGGAACGGGTGCATCCGGGCATCCGGGTGCGGCAGCGGCCGGTAACCAGAACGCAGGTACCTGCCAGGGCGGATGTGATGGGGGATGCGGTGGTGCAGGTGGTGCAGGTGGTGCAGGCGGTACCGGTGGTACGGGCCAGCAGGGCGCCACAGGTTATAGCCTGGCTATTGCCAATGTGGGTGCCACACTTACAACAACCGGCAGTTCAGTTCCTACCGATGGAACTGTAACGGCCAATTGGTACAGCGGCTGTACTAACTCTGAAATTACACTTACCAAAACTTCAGCGAGCGCATGGACCAACATTGGCACTAACCCGCTTTTTGAAAATAACCTTACATCAAGTTCTACTTCTTATACAACAGCGTCGAGCCCGGCGATTGTTTACTATACTGCAGGTACTACAGGAGACGAGAATATTTCTCTCGGATCTACAACGCTTGCAAACTATATACAATTAACCGGCGATAGGTTGGTTGCCCCTGTAAGTACATTGATTTCAAACATAGCCAATCCTTGCCCTACTGCTTCAATTAATTTAAGCAATACCTTAACATCAGGACAGACATCTGATATAATAGCTTATAAATGGGAAGTTACCGATGTTGCCAGTCCTACGGTAAACGTTTATACCTCAACATCAGCAAACCCCGGCACCGTAAATCCACCATCTGGTGGTTGGGTTTTGAACCATACATACCAGGTAAGATTTCAGTTACAGGAAAACTGTTGTGGCTGGTCGATTCCTATGTATCAAACATTTACCATTCCATCTCAGTTAGTGCAGGTAAGTACAATTACGCAGAGTCCTTCAGGTACCGCTTGTGCCTATCAAACAGGAGTTACCTATACTGCCAGTACAGTTTCGGGCGCAACATCCTACGTATGGACAGTAACCGGCGGCGGCACTATAACCTCCGGGCAAAACACTTCAACCGTAACTGTAAACTGGGGCCCCAGCTTCACAGGGGCAACGGTTTCAGTAATTCCTGAAAATTCATGTGCCCCTTCAACTAACGGCCCATCGCAAACAAAGACTTTAAATATTAACGGTCTGCCTAATGTAAGTATTACACCGGGCAGCGCTACTACTTTTTGTAATGGCGGAAATGTAGTCCTTACTGCAGGAGCTTCTTCAGGAGGAGGAACGGGAACAGGAGCATTTACCTATGCATGGTCTCCTTCTACAGGCCTGAGTGCTAACACCGGTACACCTGTTACTTCAACACCGCCTTCGGGGGGAACATATGTGTACACCGTTGTAGCCACTGAGAGTGGCAGCGGATGTTCGGCTTCGGTAAGCCAGACGGTTATTGACGTTGCTAACCCTTCAGGTGGCAGTATTTCATCTACGTCTTTCTGCTCAGGTAATTCAACCACGGTAACTGTAACAGGCGAATCCAATGCCACAACTTATTCATGGTCGTTACCAGGCGGATTGACCGGTAGTTCTACAACTTCTTCCATTACAGTTTCAAGCAGTTCGGCAAATACGTATACTATTACTGTTACGCCACAGGATGTTGCCTCTGGCATTACCTGTACAGGAAGCCAGGTTACCGGTACGGTAACCGTAAATCCAACACCTGCTTTAACCAGCAGTACAAGTCCGCCTGCAATATGTAGCGGAACTATATTCAATTATATTCCGACCAGCGTAACCGGTTCGGTAACATTTAGCTGGACGAGAGCATTGGTAACCGGTATCAGCAATTCAGCCGGCAGCGGCACGGGCAACCCGAATGAGATGCTGACCAATACAACCGCTTCAGCAGTAGCAGTTACTTATGTATATACTTTATCTACTTCAAGTTGTACCAATCCAACTACTTATAATGTAGTAGTAATGGTAAATCCAGAGCCAACGTTAACCAGCACCTTATCACCGGGAGCTGTCTGCAGCGGAAATATATTCAGTTATACCCCAACCAGCGGCATCGGTTCAGTAACCTTTAGCTGGACCAGGGCAGTGGTAACCGGTATCAGCAATTCGGCGGGCAGCGGAACGGATAATCCGAGTGAGGCACTGACCAATACGACTACTTCGGCAGTGAACGTTACTTATGTATATACTTTATCTACTTCAAGTTGTACTAATTCTACTACCTATAATGTGGTAGTAGAAGTTGAGCCACCAGTATCCAGCTATGGAACGCTTTCGGCGTCAGGTGGATTAACACAAACGGTGTGCGACAACGTGCCACCTAACAGCGGTAACCCGATAACAGTAACCGGCGCAGCAGGAAGTTCGGGCTCGTTTACTTATCAGTGGTATTACCAGGCGGGATTGATTGCGGCCCCAGGCGGAAGCAGCACTACCGGATGGACGGCCTGTACCCCAACCCAGGGTACCGGGTATAATACAGCAAGCTTTACCATCGCCGGGCCTTCGGCTAATATCACTTATGCATGCTTTGTAACTACGGCCAGCCCGGCATGTGGAACAGGGCAGTGGGCAACCAACGATTTACAGGTTACCGTGCTTACTACCGGCCCAACAGAATCGGCAAGCGGCGGGGCCAGTGCATGTATCGGAGGTTCTGTTAGCCTTACTTCTACTTTAAGTGTAGTAATACCTGCTACTTATCAGTGGTATAGTTCAACTTCAATCGGAATGAGTTCGCCAACCGCTATCAGTGGGGCTACCACAACCACTTATTCGCCTTCTACTGCAACTGCGGGTACCTTGTATTATGAAATAATAGCAACGTTTGGCGGTTCAGGTTGTTCACCGGCTACGTCAAATGTGCAAACGGTAACGGTTTATACAGCACCAACAGCAACAATCAGCGGTGGTACTTCACCTATCTGTTATGGTTCTTCGCCGGGTATTTTTACTGCCGCCGCAAGTGGCGGCTCGGGTGCATATACTTATTTGTGGTATAAAAACGGGTCCTCAACGGGTATTACAACTACCACCTACAATGCACCAGACATAACAGCCACTACCTCATACTACTGCTCTGTAACCGATGCGGGAGGATGCGGTACGACAGTTACTCCTACTACTACGATTACGGTATACCCTGATCTTGTTGCAACCATTAGCCCCAGTATTACACCAATAACTATTTGTTATAATACCTCTCCGGGTACTTATACAGCTACTGCCAGCGGAGGGCCAGGCACATATACTTACCAATGGTATGCTGGTTCGGGTGAGGTAGGCGGGGCTACGGCCAGTACTTATGCGCCGGGTAATTTAACAGTATCTAACGCGTATTATTGTTCAGTAACCAGTGGTGCCTGCACGGCCAACACACCTATTTCATATGTAACCGTTGAATTGAATTTAACAGCAAGTGCCAGCGGGGGCTCAAGTCCGATATGTTATAACACTTCACCGGGCACCTTTACAGCTACAAGTACCGGTGGTGCGGGCGCCATTAGTTATCAGTGGTATAATGGGGCAACTGCAATTGGCGGGGCTACGGCTAACACCTATGCACCGGGTAGTTTAACAGCAACTACCACATACCATTGTGCGGTAACACGCGGCATTTGCGGGCCGGTAAATTCAAATAATATCAGCATAACTGTTGATGGGAATGTTGTGGCAACTGTTAGCGGGGGCACATCGCCAATCTGTTATAACACAGCGCCGGGAACGTTTACGGTTACAACTACCGGCGGTGCCGGAAGCTACACTTATCAATGGTATAATGGTGCGGGTTCAATCAGCGGGGCAACAGCCAGTACTTATGCGCCGGGCAATTTAACCGCTTCTGATGCTTATACATGTTCAGTAACAAATGCAAGCTGCGGAACTGTTGCTTCTAATACGACCAGTATATCTGTTGACGCAAACCTTACGGCAGCTATCAGTGGGGGCACATCGCCTGTTTGTTACAATACGGCTCCAGATACCTTTACGGCAACCGGTAGCGGTGGAACAGGTTCTTATACTTATCAGTGGTACAACAGTTCAGGAAGCATCAGCGGAGCCACTGCAAGCACTTATGCGCCGGGCAACCTTATTGCATTTAATACATACAATTGTTCGGTAACCAGCGGCAGCTGCGGTACCGCAGCTTCAGATACCATAAGTATAACAGTATATGCCACATTTACGGCCACCATAAGCGGAGGCACTTCACCTGTATGCTATAACACTTCACCAGGGGTTTTCACAGCCCTTGGCAATGGCGGTATTGGCAGTTACACTTACCAATGGTATAACAGCCCGGGCTCCATCAGCGGGGCGACGTCCAGTACTTTTGACCCGGGTAGTTTAACGGCCAGTAACTCTTATTCCTGCGCGGTAACTGATATATCGGGCTGTGGTACTGTTAATACATCTACCACCCCAATTTCAGTTTATGCAAACCTTACTGCAGGCATCAGCGGTGGAACCTCACCCGTATGTTACAATGCCTCCCCAGGCACATTTATCGCTTCGGGTAGCGGAGGAACGGGCACTTATACTTATCAGTGGTATAACAGCAGTGCAAGTATAAGCGGGGCAACGGCCAGTACCTATGCGCCGGGTAATATAACCGCATCAACAGGGTACTATTGTGCAATAAGCAGCGGTAGTTGCGGAATTGTCAATACTTCAACAACCAGCATAGCTGTTGACGGCGCCGTTACGGCTGTGGTTACAAGTGGCACGACCCTGGTTTGTTATAACACATCGCCAGGAACCTTTACTGCTACCGGTAGTGGTGGTGGTGGTAGTTATTCGTACCAATGGTATAACGGGGCAGGAAGCATTAGCGGTGCAACTGCCAGTACTTATAACCCCGGTGGCATAACAATA
>Ga0182013_10004910_pt1 | contig 15826 bp, 17 predicted proteins | sample 612S2MmetaG_FD_120487 | JGI IMG/M metagenome (GOLD analysis project Ga0182013, IMG submission 120487) | Permafrost microbial communities from Stordalen Mire, Sweden - 612S2M metaG | ecosystem: Environmental > Terrestrial > Soil > Wetlands > Permafrost | place: Sweden: Stordalen | collected...
TCCGCAGACCTGCGACGATGCAGGCACCCTGGCCCAGAAGGGCCTTGCCGTCGCCAAGCCGGCGGGAACCTCGGACGACGATTGGAAGAAGCTGACAGCTGCCACCTATCCGGCCTTCCACTCGGCCATTGCTCTGGACGACGTGCTCTCGAAGAAGGACTATAAGGGCGCAATCCAGGAGTATATCGCCGAGTTGAACTTCTATCCCGTCGACGCCACCAAATCGGGGCCGGGACTGGTGGACACCTTGAAACTCGCCGACGTCTACGCGATGCCGGGCGATACAAGAGACCAGGTGAAGGCCGTCTGGTTCTATGCGCGCGCTTGGAACTTCGCCCCTGCGGCGTTCAAGTCGCAGATCGAACAGAAGCTCGAATACTGGTACAAGCGTTACCACGGCGCAATGGATGGTCTGGACGATGTGAAGAAGGCCGCGGCCAATTCATTGTTCCCGCCTGCGGACTTTACCATCAAGCCTGCCCCGAAGCCGAGTGAGATCGTGGACAACGTCATCGCCACCACGCCCGACCTGACCAAGTTGAACCTGGAAGACAAGGAGTTCATTCTGGCCAACGGCAGCAAGGCCGCAACCGACAAGCTCTGGGCCGTGCTTCAGGGACAGGTAACGCCCGTCCCGGGCATAGTGATTGACGACCAGGCCACGGTATTGAAGATTGCGGTAACCACGCCCGCGTCCGTCAAGCCCAAGGACTACGTCGTTAAGCTCACCACTCCCGCGGCCTGCGGTTCGGTTCCTCCTCCGCCAACCACGGTTAAGGAAGCCCAGGCTTACATCCTCGCAAACGGCGTGAAGGCCGACACCGACGCCGTCGGCGATGCGCTGACCGCAGAACCGGCGCACATCAGGAAGATCACGATTGAGCCGGCGGTTTCTGCCATCAGCGTGGCGGTCACGCAAGACGCCAAGGACAACAAGGTGGCCGATTTCGTGGTCAACCTGAAAGAGCCGATTTCCTGCAAGGAGGCTCCGGCATCAGGGTTTGAATTGAAACTGCAGCCGGCCGAAGAACTTGATGGCACTTACTCAACCTACACTCCGGTGCCGGCTACATCGAGCAGGGCGGCTACCGCTCAGATCGTGCTGAGCGACGGCTTCCTCCAGGAGGAAAAGAAGGCGGCCCCGGTGGTGCACCACAGACCGGCGGGCGCGCACCACACAGCGCAATAATCATCCGGCAGCTTCTGGGATTGTGAGGGCGGTCCGCCATGCGGACCGCCCTTTTTGTCTCATCCGGCGTTTTCTTTAGAGCGTTTGCCCCGTGCAGCGAGGATGGTAACCTAACGGCAGCATGGTTGGATTGAGAATTCTACCCTCGGTGATCGTTCTTGCTGCCATCTCGGCTGCCTGCTTACCTTGCGGAGCGCAGACGGCCGACGATAGCTCCGCAGTCCCTGGCGCAAAGCCGGTGCCGGAGCGCGCAGTGCCGGTGCCGTTTTCAATCGACACTCCTGAGGCGGCCTTTGCGATCCAGGTTCGCTCTCCCGGCCAGATGACAGAGGCGGACCGGATGCTCGAGGCGGACGCGGAATCCTCGATTGCCGAGCGCGCGGGGTTTGACGATCTGGCTTTCAATGAAGGCAAGTGGAGCTATACGCAGTTAGTTTGCCCGGCTCTGCCCAATCACCTGTTTCTGCGCTTCACGCGCAACAACGGGGAGGGCGACGTAAGCGTTTTTTCAGCATCCATTCCTCGCAATAGCGAGGGGCACGTCCGCATTATTCCCATCATCCGGCGCAGCTATTCGCTGTTCTCGCCCGCCCCCATCAACGCCCTGACCATCGCGGCCTTCAATCACATCCGCGTGGAAGAGCGGTCTGAAGACAAGCCAGGTTGGCTGGGCACCGGCCTATGCTATGCGGCGCTGGCGGGAGCCGATCCCGTGACCGTCGGCACCGCCCCGATTACCGGGAAGGGCAAGTTCCCATCCAGTTCGCCGGCCATCATGGAGATTCCGGTCGACGGGGGAGCCGTGATTCGTTTTACCGACGCTTCGGCAAAACCTCACCCGATGGTTTGGGAACTAACCTTCAATCCCAAAGGGAGATTGCTGAAGGCGAGCCATGCGCGAGCCGATATCTCCGAGCAGCACGTGGTTCCGGCCGATGACTCGGCGCAGCAGTTCAAGCGTGTGCCCGTTTCGTAGGATTTAGGAGCATGTCGTCCTGCCGCGTCCCTCTTACTCTCCCAGCATGAGGCGTTGAATCGCCGTGGCGCGGCCGGTCGAGGGATCGCAGGCAATCAGCGCCGCGCACATTTTGGGATTGCCCTTGGCGGCTTCGAACTTGCCCGGCATGCCGGTCAGAAACCTGTTCAACACCAGTTCTTTTTCGACCCCGATCACGCTGTCGTAGGGGCCGCTCATGCCCACGTCCGTCTGGTAAGCGGTGCCCCCGGGAAGGATGCGCTGGTCGGCGGTGGGAATGTGCGTGTGCGTGCCGATGACGGCGGTCACCTTTCCATCGAGATACCAGCCCATAGCGACTTTTTCGCTGGTGGCTTCGGCGTGGAAGTCCACTACGATGACGGTGGCGCGGATGCCGGCGAGTATGTCCTTGGCGGCATGGAAGGGATCATTGGTCCCGCTCATGAAGACACGGCCCATAAGATCGACCACCGCGTAGTCCACCCCACCTTTGGTCGTGCCTTCAAAGACCCCGGAGCCTGGCAGTCCGGGCTGCAGGTTGGCCGGCCGCAGCACCCTGCGCGGGCGCTCCGTGCTCTGGCCGTTCGCGGAGTTGAGGTAATCCACCAGCTCCCGCTTGTCCCAGATGTGGTTGCCGGTGGTGAGCACATCGGCGCCCAGGTCGAAGAGGTCTTCAGCGATCTGCGGCGTAAGCCCAAAGCCGCCCGCCGCATTTTCAGCGTTGATGATGGTCAGGTCGACATCGTGCGCTGCTCGGACATGGCCGATATGCTCACGCACGATCTTGCGTCCCGCACTGCCGAAGATGTCGCCGACGAAGAGAATATTCAAGGGTGGTCGATGCTCCAGTGAGAGGGGTCAGGGGTCAGGGATCAGAAAAAACGCGGCCCGTCTTCTCCCGGGTTATGTTTCATGTCCGACTTCGGACTCAGTTGGCTTTCTTACGGATTTGAGGTATCGCTCGTCTGATGCCCCCACCCTTGAGAAATTGTTTCGCGCTTGCGCGAGGCTAAGTGAACCATTGGGGCCACCACGAACCCTGTCCGCGTCGTGATCGTCCTGACCATCATCTTCCCAGTAACAAACTGGGCACATTTCGTCGCCACCGCGCTCGTCGAGAGTAAGAAATCCGCAGCACGGACACTTGTACTTGTTGACGCTCGGCGGTTTGACGACGTTCACGAACACCACTAGCTTTTGCTCTCCGAACCCTGATCTCTGATCTCTGATCTCTGGTCTCTGCTTCTCATCAGCGGAAACAGGATCACGTCGCGGATGGATTTCGAGCCGGTGAGAAGCATGACGAGACGGTCGACGCCCAGGCCCTCGCCGCCGGTAGGGGGCAGACCGTAGGCCAGCGCGCGGACATAGTCTTCATCCATCTGGTGGGCTTCCTCGTCGCCGCGGTCCCGCTCAGTGAGCTGCTGGCGAAAACGCTTTTCCTGCTCGACGGGATCATTGAGCTCGCTGAAGGCGTTGCCCAGTTCGAAGCCGGCGGCGAAAAACTCGAAACGCTCCACGTGCGAAGGATCGTCAGGCTTGGCCTTCGAGAGCGGCGACACCTCCACGGGATAGTCGTAGATGATGGTCGGCTGGATAAGGAACGGCTCGACGACCGCCTCGAACAGGTTATAGACCGATTTCCCCACCGGCGCGCCCTTGACGGAGTCGTAGTAGACGGCGGTCACGGCCCCGAGGACGGTCTTCAGTTCCGCGGCGCGCTCCTCGCCCACCCGGTCGGCGTGGCCGAGCACACTTTCAAGCGAACTCATGGCCGCGTGCAGACGCGCCTGCAGCACCTGTGAAGAGTCGAATGCCGCTTCGGCGGGCTTGGACCCCGCCTCATGCGGCCAGTACTCTCGGATCGCTTCGCGCATCGAGAGACGAGTCCATTTCGCCAGGTCGATGGTGTGGCCGTCGAACTCGGTGGTCGAGACTCCGTTTACCTCGCGCGCCACAAATTCGATCATCTCCTCGGTGATCTGCATCAGGTCGTGGTAGTTCGCATAAGCCTGGTAGAACTCCAGCATCGTGAACTCGGGGTTGTGCTGGGTGCTCACGCCCTCGTTGCGGAAGTTGCGGTTGATCTCGTATACGCGATCCAGGCCGCCGACCACCAGCCGCTTCAGGTAAAGCTCCGGGGCGATGCGCAGATAAAGGTCCATGTCCAGCGCATTGTGGTGGGTCGAGAAAGGCCGCGCCGCTGCGCCGCCGGCGATCTGCTGCATCATAGGCGTTTCCACTTCAAGATAGCCGCGGCTGTCGAAGAACTGGCGCAGCGCCTTCAGCACCCCGGCGCGTTTCACGAAGACCTCCCGGCTCTCGAGATTGGCGAACAGGTCCACGTAGCGCTGGCGGTAGCGCAGCTCGACGTCCGCCAGTCCGTGAAACTTTTCCGGCAGCGCGAGCATGGCTTTCGAAAGGAAGGTGAGCCGTTCGACGTGAACCGTCAGCTCGCCGGTCCGGGTGCGGAACAGGTAGCCCGAGACACCGATGTGATCGCCCAGGTCGAGCAGCTTGTAAAGCGCGAAAGCCTGCTCGCCCACCGCGTCCAGACGGACATAAATCTGCAGCCGCTCGCCTTCCTGCTGGAGCGTGGCGAAGCCGGCCTTGCCCTGGGCGCGAATCGCCATGATGCGGCCGGCGATGGCCACTGTGGACCGTGCTGCTTCGAGGTCCTCGGCGGTTGCCGCGCCCCAACGGCTGCGCACCGCCGCGATAGTATGCGAGAAAGGGAACTGGTTGGGATAGGCCGCCTGGCCGAGTTCCTCGATCTGCTTCAGCTTCGCTTGCCGCAGCCCGAAGAGGTTGCGCTCAAACTCCGAATCGAACACGGGTATTTCCTCGCGATTGCGGCTCAATTGCCGCAATCATGAGTATAGCCTTCGGCAAGAACCGGGTCGCCGGCACTGTGGCGCTGTTGCCGGATGCGGACCGAGGAGGCATCTATAATCGCGTCATCAGATCTCTTGAAACGGAGCTGCTATGAATGCTTTGAAATTCTGGGTATTTGTCTCTTTCTTGTGTGTGCCCCCGCTGAAGATGGCCGGGAAGACGGTCTTGCCGGATTCCTGCGGCAATGACAGCGTGAACTTCGATGTGAAAACCGAAAAGGGCCGGCCCGAGCCGGCCGCTCCCGGCGCCGGGAAGGCGCTGCTCGTTGTCTCAGAGTCTTTCGCTCAAAATCAGGGTTTCTGCCTGGGTTGCAAGGTGACTACACGAGTGGGCTTGGACGGCAAGTGGATAGGAGCAAACAACGGCAACTCCTACTTTGCCGTGGAGATCGATCCCGGCGAGCATCATTTATGCGTTGGCTGGCAGTCGGTCATGGGCAAGCTGAAGAGCCAGGTGGGATTGGCCGGCTTTACAGCCCAGGCAGGCAGCACCTACTACTACGAGAGCGCTGTGAAAATCACTTCCTATGGAAACAACTCCGGTGACGAGCGAGAGCTGCATCTGGCGCCGCTCAGCGCGGATGATGGCCAATACCGCGTCAAAGCGTGGAGACTTGCGACCTGGAAATCGAAGGAATAACCGGGTTGCCTTTGCGCGAGAGGGCATTGATCGTGTAGAAACACGATGGATGCCCTTCAACGCGCCCATCCCGGACAACAAGCCGCGCGGCAAATCAACCATCAACGCCATTGTGCAGGCGGAAAAGTTGATTCAGATCGCGCTGGTGCTGCCTTGTGCGGCGTTCATCGGCTGGCTGGGGGGCGCCTGGCTCGACGTCCACCTGCATCAGAAGTGGATCGGGCTGGTGGGAATTGTCTTTGGCGGTGCATCCGGGCTGGTCTACGTGATCAAGCTGGCCTTGGCCACAGACAAGGCCGAGGAAGGGCCAAAACCAGGCGGAAATGGCGGGAATGGAACCGAGTCGTGAGTGAACAGACGCATCCACTGGCTGGGCTGACCGACGCAGGCCTTGAAGCCCTTTTGAAACGCGCCATTTGGATCACGTTGATCTTCGGTTTACTTGCCTCGCTCGCGGTCTGGAAGGCCTCAGACTGGCGCAACGCCGCCATGCTGGCCACAGGAGCGGCCATCTCAGCGGCCAGCATCCTGGAGTGGCAGCGGCTGATCCGGCTGATCAACGCCAAACTGGACCGGAAACAGGCTCCCCAGGGCGCTCTGCTGGCAAGCGTTTTCTTTGTGTTGCGGCTCACAGTGTTTGGAGGGGCCATTTATGGTAGCCTGAAGTGTTTCCACGGCTCGGTGGTGGCGCTTCTTTGCGGTCTGGGCCTGGCGGTTCTGGCCATGGTGTGGGAAGCGATTCGCCTGCTTCGAAACTGAGGACCGCGTCTGCTTCATGTCGAAATTTTGAAAGGAAACAGAAAAGCTCAAGTATTCCATGCCGGAACTGTTTGGTTTAACGCACTTTGTGAACACGCTGCTCTCAGGCGTCGAGATCAAGCTCTATGGGCTGATCGGTATCGGTGCGGCCGAGGCGGCCAAGAAGGCGCAGGTCGTCAACGCCGCTTTTGCGCTGGAACTGCTGGTTGCCGTTGGCCTGCTGGTGTTTTTTGTCGCCGTGCGAGCGGCCTTGTCGGTCGATAAGCCCAATCCCGCACAGCAGGTTGCCGAGATGATCCACGAGGGAGTGGGCGGCCTGGGCGATCAGATCATCGGCCACGGCTATGAGCGCTTCCAGGCGTTCGTCACCTGCATCGTCCTTTTTGTGCTCCTGAACAATCTATTGGGACTGATTCCCGGAGTGGTTACCCCCACCAGCAGGCCCGAAGTGCCTCTGGGAATTGCTGTCCTGACGTTCCTTTATTACAACTTCCATGGCGTGCGAGTCCAGGGACTGATAGGCTACCTCAAGCACTTCGCGGGGCCGTTGTGGTGGCTGGCGCCGCTCATGTTCCCCATCGAGATCGTCTCGCATCTCGCCCGCATGATGTCGCTCACCATCCGTCTTTACGCCAACATGTTTGCCAGCGATCTGCTCACGCTGGTGTGGTTCTCGCTCATCCCGCTGGCTGTGCCCTCGGTTTTTCTCGGGTTGCACTTCGCGGTTTCGGTGATTCAGGCATTCGTGTTCATGCTTCTGGCTATGATTTATCTCGCCATGGCGACGGCGCACGAGCAAGAGGCAGCGATCTGAGAGCAGCGCGGCTTTAGCCGGAAGAGGAAAAGAGATTCTGCCGGAGGCGCTTCCGCTCCGGGTAAACGGAAGGCCGACAGTGTGAGGGGGCCAGCGCGGTGAGCCTCAACCACCTCCTGGCGGTCAATTTTTGGAAGCAGGAGAACCATGCGCAAACTTCAATATCTCTTCATGACGCTGGCGGCGCTTTGCTTTGCGATGCCCGCCTTTGCAGACACCGGCAGCGCGCCGGCCAGTCTGATTCCAATCGGCGCCGGCCTGGCGATGGGCCTGGCTGCCGGCCTTTGCGGCCTGGGTCAGGGCCGGGCCGTCGGTTCTGCCGTCGAAGCGCTCGCCCGCAACCCCGGAACCCGCCCCGGCATCATGCTGTTCCTGGTCCTCGGTCTCGCCTTCATCGAGTCGTTGACCCTGTTCACCATGGTCATCGTGTTCGCCAAGATGTAGATAAGCTGCCGGTAAGATCTGCAGAGCGGCCCCACCTTCAACGATGGGGCCGCTCGCTGTTTCTTGACCTGTCCCCTCTACCGGTTCGCCTGCCCCGTGTTCCCGGCGCCTTCCAGCAGCATCTGAATCGCGTGGCGATAGTCCATCCCCGCCGGCACCGGCTCATACCTGCTCATATCTTCGAGCGTGTCGATGTTCCTGGTCCTGAACAGCACCCGCAGGTTCATTCGCATCTGGACGTGCACGATGCGCCATTGGCCGCCGCCCTCGTCCGCCTGCTCGATGGCCACCCAACCACCCTTGTCCAACTTGCCCAGGACCCCCCACCCATAGTCCGTATCCTGCTGAAGATGACCCTCCAGGCGCACCACTCGCCCCTGTGCCGCGTCCACCCACACTTCACCGTTCAATGCGGTCAGAGCCTGCGTTTCAAGGTCTGGAGGACTGAATTGCGGGTTGGGCTTGAATGAATACTTCTCCACCACCCCGTTAGGCCCGGCGCCCATCCCCGCGTATTGGTACGTGAACGCCGTGGGCAGCATGTGCAAGAGCTTCAGCACAATCTCCATGTCCGAGTCCTCGCTCTTCTTGCGGTGCCGCTGCAGGTTGGGATTGGCGGCCAGGGCCTCGAGGCGCGCCTGTTCTCTTTGTGCGGCGGCGGCGCTGAGCGGCTGATCATTGATCGACACCAAGTGAGCCACTTCACCGTCGCGGGTCTCAACGATCTCTTTGGCGGAGGTCAGGCGGGGGGTTGTTTTGCGGAGCAGGTAGCGCATGGGATGCGCCTGGTCCTGGGCGGCGCGCAACTCGCTGGCCAGGGCACGAGCGACCAGGGACTGCGCCTGAGCCGGGGTAAGCCGGCCCACCGCGTCGGCGGGAGCCTGGGCAACGGATTCCAGAGCCGGCAAGAAGAGAAACAAGAGCGGCAAGAGCCAGCGTCGAGCGTTGTTCCCCGTGGGCATCAGCCACCTTTCCCAAATTGAACAGCCTCTTTTCTTCTATTAGACAACAAAGCATGTGCGCCCGATTCGCATTGAGACGAAGCGGGTGCAGCATTTCCCGAATTGCTGTAGAGCTAAGCCATGAAGGCCGCGTGGATTCGGGAAATGCTCTGCTTGCTGTTATAGTGCGGGCAGGGGCCTTGTTGCGGCCCGTGGAAGGATCATGAGCATGCAAGTGGATAACTCACCCGCGCGGATAGGAAAAAGCGTGGTGATTTGCGGAGAAGTCAAAGGAAGCGAAGACCTTATTGTGGACGGACGCGTGGAGGGGACCGTCAGCCTTCAAGAGAACCGGCTTACGATTGGACCCAATGCCAACGTATCCGCGGACCTTGCCGCCAAGGACGTGTTGATTCTTGGCCGTGTGCAGGGGAACGTGGTGGCTACGGGGCGCGTAGAACTGCGCGCCGGCTGCTCAGTGGAGGGGGACATCCGCGCTCTTCGGCTAGCGGTCGAAGACAACGCTATATTCCGCGGCAAAGTGGATCTGACCCAGGGCGCGGCGAAGACCGAGACGCCCATTGCGCCAGCAGCGGGCGGAGTTCTTTAGGAAAAGCGGCGGCGAGCCGGACCCTCGAAGGACTCAAGCCGCTGGCCGCAAGAGGGATGGGATTGCGGAGTTGGTTTGATAAAAAGTCGAGCGGAATGTCGATTGTTCCTGCTCCCGGTCCGACTGGGCCGAAGGTGCCGCGCCACTCGCACGGCTGGGCAACTCTGCGCAAGCGGCTGCAGACTGAGCCGGGGCTGCGCATTATCGATGTCGGGTTCACATCGCCGGCAAACATCAATTTCCTCACCGACATGGGGCACAGCGTCTTCCTGGCCGACCTGGTTCACGATGCGTACGCGGAAAGCTGGGAAATCGGCAAGGACGATGACGACAAGCCAATCTTGAATGTGGATGGATTCCTGAATCAATCGCTGAACTTTGCCGGGCGAACCTTCGACGTGGTGCTCCTGTGGACCGCGCTTGACTACCTGCCCGAGCCTTTTCTGGCGCCGTTGGTTTCACACCTGCATGCGGCCATGAACCCCGGCGGACAGGTGCTGTCGTTCTTTCACACCCGGACTAAGGGCGAGGAGACGGTGCACTGCCGCTATCATGTGACCGCGACCGACGACATCGAGGTGCAACTGGCCCAGCCCTTCCCGATCCAGCGCGCCTTCACCAACCGCAGCATCGAGAAGCTATTTGCCGGCTGGTCGGGGCACAAACAGTTCCTGGCCAAGGACAGCGTTTCTGAAGTGATCATGACGCGCTGAAGGGGCTTCGCGACCGAGCCGCTGATTGCTTATAGACCATCTGTCTTGGCTGCGGAACAACCTGACGAAGATAGCGCGCGCCCCGGGGATATGTTGGGCGGCAAGGAAGTATACAAAGCGGGGACTTCTGATTCCAGGCACTGTCAAAGACAAATGCGAGGTGTGGAATGTCTAAAGCACTGGGCACTCTCATAGCGCTGGTCGGCGTTGTTGTGAGTTGCCTATCCTTTTACTACTCCAGGCACGAAGACCGGATCGAAAAGCGACCAGTACTCGACATAACTGAGGCATACCTGCTATCCAGAGAAAATGTCAACGGAAATGAATTCGACCAGGTTCAGCTCACAATAGCCAATCACGGTGCGCGCATTTCAAGTCCCACGGTCGCTGCATCACGGGATTATGTTGGTGCGGGCGATTTGGACGATATAGGAGAAGTTGCGCCAAATCAAAGTATCAACAAAACGCTCACCACAAAGTTCGACGCGTCCACGCTCAAAGGTAAGCAGATACGCTTCGCGATTGAGCTTAAGTACGGTGATCGGACAGAACCATCCCATTCCTTCAGCGACGAGATTCAGCTGTGTGCGCCGACGCTGATAGGTTCGCCTCCGCCAGTCACACTCGACCATCCTTCTTCGACTTCCCTTGAGTCTTCGGCTGCTCCGTTCCCCGAGTATTCCCTGCAACCTCCAGAAGCATTGCATCGCTGCGGGGCCCAGGATTTCGGATGGTGGGATCGCCAATGAAATCATCGCATCCTAAAACAAGGACTCGAGAGCTATCCTGATTCTTCGGGAACGGGCGGGTAGCACGGCTCCCCGGCTCTCACACAAGGAGGAACGAATGGCTGCAGCCAAACAAACCACGATTACATGGCTTGGACACGCGACAGTCCTGATCCAGACGGCAGCTGGGACCAGCCTGCTTATCGACCCTTTCATTAAGCAAAACCCGAAATATCCAAAGGACTTCGAGTTGCCTTCCAAAATTCACTGGATACTGCTAACCCACGGGCACGGCGACCATATTTCCGACGCTGCCGAAACAGCCAAACGCCACGGCTCGACCGTGGTTGCGATCTATGAGCTGGCCGATTATATCGCGGGAAAAGGAGTTAAAGAGACCATCGGGATCAACCTGGGCGGCTCGGTCAAGCTGAACGATGTGACGGCCACGATGGTGGAGGCGAAGCACTCCTCCAGCGCCCAGGATGAGAAGGGAACCCACTATGTGGGCGTCGCCGCAGGGTTCGCGCTGACCATCGCTGACGGGACGGTTCTCTATCATGCCGGGGATACAGCGGTGTTCGGAGACATGCAACTGATTCGCGAGATTTATAAGCCGAAGGTGGCCATGCTTCCCATCGGAGATCACTATACGATGGGACCCCGGGAGGCTTCGGTGGCTTGCCGGCTGCTTGCGCCTGAAGTGGTTCTTCCGATTCACTTCGGGACGTTTCCGCCGTTGACTGGGACGCCCGGGGAGCTGGCTGCGCTGGTGGACAAGAGCGTCCAGGTTTTGGACTGGAAGCCTGGAGAACAGTTCAAAATCTAAGGTTCTGAAAATTGGATGGGATCTGCGCCTCGTGGTCCGGAACGCTCCACAGATGATTGACCGCATTGGGTAAGTGGCTCGGAACCGAGCATCCATTCCGCCAAACCCTGACCTAAGTAACATCACAAAGGTTACTAGTCATCCTCGCGGCTCACCAAAACTACGTATTTCCTTTCATGGTTCAATAGATGACTCTCCTAACAGGAGACGGTGTCGACCTATGTCAGGGCTCGCCATCGCTCCGGGGTACCAGGATGGCTGGAACTTTAAAGAAGCGTGTTCTTATCGGCCAGGCTGCTGCCATCGCCCTGACAGCATGCGGCCTCGTTACCGGATATCTGCTCGGCTGCGGTTTTTCGCTTCAGCTGGCTGAGGGCTGGCTCGACCAGACCTCGAAGCTCATGGCATCGCAGAACGACGCCTCGTTCCTGGATGCGCGGAATCTCCTCGCCACGGTCAAAGACTCCCCTTATCCGTACTGCTCGGAGGCTGAGATTGCCTGGTTCCGCAATCTCGTCTTCCGCTCCGAGTTCCTGAAAGACGCCGGCCGGATGCGGGGCGGAAGGATCGAGTGTTCGGCCACCATGGGTCATCCGCAGCACCCGATCGGCAACTTCAAGCCAAACTCGCATCAGGGAGACGGCATTGTCGGCTATAGCAACCTGGTACCGACAAAAGATACCGACATGAGGCGTCCCGGCCTCCAATTGGGCAGCGCCTACGTCGTTCTTGGCTCCAGTTTGCCCTCGAGCCTCGGTCCTATTCCCATGCACTTGACCGTTAGGCTGAAAGACGATGACGACCGGCAAGTGCTGGCGCAGGTCGCAGACGGGAAAAACGCCGCCAAGGCGAATCTGACCACCGACGGCTCTCTCCGCCTGGGAGAGACGCTTTATCGGACACGCTGTTCCGCCGTCAATCTGGATTGCGTCACCGCATCGACCTCGGTCAGCGAAGCATTTGGCGGCGAGGCGGCCATGATCGCCGCCTGCACCTTCGGCGGAGGAGTGCTGGGCCTGCTGGGAGGGATGGCAGTTTCATTCGCCTACCGGCGCAATCGCGATCGGTGCCAGCAGCTTCGCCGTGCGGTTGAGCGCGACAAGTTGACCGTCGTCTACCAGCCGATCGTGGATCTCTCTACTCGCCGCATCGTCGGCGCAGAGGCGTTGGCGCGATGGACAGACGAAGAAGGCAGCGAGGTAGAGCCGGACGACTTCATCAAGATCGCTGAGGATCACGGCTTTATCAGCGAGATTACCGAGCTCGTTCTGCGCCGCTCATTGCGCGCCTTTGCTGAGATTCTCCGCAACCGGCCAAGCCTTCGCCTCAGCGTCAATGTAGCCGCGGCGGACCTTTGCGACCCCAAATTCCTGCCCATGCTCGATGAGTTGCTTCGCTCGCACAAGATTCATCCCAAAAGCCTGGCGATTGAAATCACTGAGAGGTCAACAGGCACCAGCGACATAGCGATGGAGACCATCCGCAACCTGCGCCGCATGGGATGCAGCGTGCACATCGATGACTTCGGAACCGGTTACTCGAACCTCGACAAGCTGCTCTATCTGTTCGCCGACACCATCAAGATCGACAAGGCCTTTACGCGCCTCATCGGCAGCGAATCGGTTACCGTGGCCATCCTTCCTCAAATCCTGGCTATGGCCAAATCGCTCAATCTCGAAGTTGTGGTGGAGGGCGTCGAACTCGAACGCCAGGCCGATTATTTCTCGCAGGAGGGGCTGGTCACGTATGGACAGGGTTGGCTATTCGGCCGCCCAACCACTGCCGAAGAATTCCAACTGCTTGTCGGTGTCGACTCGTCCGTGCCTATGATCGTCCCCAATTTCATACCGTCGCGCGGTGTCAAAGCAGCCGCAGCCGGATTGCACATCATGGACCGCACTGTTGCCTGAAACCACCGCGAACGCAGTTGACAGCGGACAGTGGACAGTGGACAGTTGACAGCGGACAGCGGACCTTGGACAGTGGACGGCGTTGGGGAATTGGGTGGGGCTATGGAGGAGTGTCGTCCGTCCCGTTCATAGAAAGACAAACCCGTGCCGAAGTTCGGATTCGCAAAGATTATTCCTCAGCTGTTCCAAGTGGCCACACAGAAGGCGCAAGGCGGTCGCTGTCAGCTGTCCACTGTCAACTGTCAACTGTCCACCGTCGGCTGCTTTTCGGCGGCACATAGTGAAACCGCACCAGGTAGATATTCTCGCCCTTGCCGTGCCTGGCCACTTTGAGCAGGTCCAGAACACCCAGAAATCCCGACGCGCGCGCCAACTCCGGGGTGATGTCCGGAAACCCGATGGTCTCGATCGAATCGATCTCGATCTCGCCTTCTTCCATCCGGTAGCGGCCGCCCGCCTTCACTTGCGGCCGTACCCAGATCCGAACGCTGCAGGGGATCTCGCCGCGTCGAACCCCATCCCGAAGCCGCTTCGTAAACATCATGCTGAAACGCTAAAGAAAGCCCGCAAGCCCGTCAAACCTCTCTCCGCGCAGAAGCGGGCCGTGAATTGATTGCGAAGTCCGCGCGGCAGCGGCTGCCGGTTCCTACGGCAATACGGGCTGGATAGCTCAATCCAGCCGAAAGGCTCCCTGGTCGAGGCCTTCGCGGATCTGCCGGGCGATGGAGCCCGGGTCCGTCTCAACATCGCCCACTTCATGTTTCGGGAGGCCTTCGAAGAGCGGGTAGAAATCGCGGTACACGCTGTAATCCGCGATCGCCCCTTCAGTCCGGGCCGCGGCTCGTTGTTCACAGATGGCAATGCTGGGCCTCAGCATAACGAAGTCGAGCGGGATCTCCTTGAAGATCTTGCGGGCTGTGTCGAGGAAATCCAGCGGAAACGAAAAGTCCAGCAGCACCTCGTATCCACCGCGCGCCAGCGGCACGGCGGCTGCCGTTACCGAGCGCATAAGCAACCGGAAGCGTTCTCTTCGGGACTTGGCGTCCGGTTTCGCGAAGAGCGGCCAAAAAGTATCACCCTCGATATAACAGAGCGGCGCGGGAGATATGGCCACCAATTCCCGCGCCACCGTAGTCTTGCCTGCCCCGACCGGCCCCGAGAGCATCACGACGGACATCCGCGCCTCCTCGTTTTCCGATTTTAGAGCAGTTTCGAGTTTGAATCCGCCGCTGGCCCCGCAGAATCGCCGACCACTTGACAAATTCTCAGATTAGATTAAGTCTAGACTTCATGGATGCCGAAGCCATCAAAAAGAGCCTGGAAACGAGCGGGCTGAGGTCGACTCCGCAGCGCTATGCTGTGATGGCGGTTTTGATGGATTACGGTGGGCACCCCACGGCGGCCGAAATCTTCGAAGCTGTCAATCGCCTTGACCCGCGCTCCTCGCGGGCCACAACCTACAACAATTTGCGCGACCTGGTGCAGGCCGGCCTGGTGCGCGAGGTGGCCGTCGAAGGCCGCGCGGCGCGGTTCGACGCCAAAGGCATACGCCATCATCACTTCATCTGCGATCGATGCGGCAAGGTCGAAGACATCGATTGGTACGAGCTTCCCAAACCCGCCCCGGTCAGCCTGGGCAAGCGCATTCTGCGCGAATACGAATTGATTGTCCGCGGCCTTTGTACGCAGTGCGCTCCGCGCCGTGCAATCCGCGCAAGAGTGGGCGCCGGATGATCCGCCAGGAACTTCCCGGCAGGCCGTTGCCAGGGTTGGGAATGGGATGCGGGCAGTTTTTTCGGTTCCACCCGGCTTTCAAAGACAAATTCAAACGCAGTCGTAAACACTGAACAAAACGCACTTGAGCAGCGGGGCTATGGTCCCCGGAGATAAGGAGCACGAAGATGTCCAGCGAAGAAAAGTCCGTCCAGGAAGCCTCGAGCCAGGGTAAATGCCCAGTGGTTCACGGCGATCCTACCAAGTCGCCACTTCACGGCGCCGTCACCCACACGGCGCCCCAGATCAAGAGAAATGCGGACTGGTGGCCACATCAACTGAACCTGGCAATTCTGCATCAGAATTCCGCTCTCTCCAATCCCATGGGAGGGGAGTTCAACTACGCCGAAGAGTTTAAGAGCCTCGACCTCGATGCCGTGGTCAAGGACCTCCACGCCCTCATGACCGATTCGCAACCCTGGTGGCCGGCCGATTACGGCCATTACGGTCCCTTCTTCATTCGCATGGCATGGCACAGCGCGGGCACGTACCGCATCAGCGACGGCCGCGGCGGCGCGGGCATGGGTACGCAGCGGTTCGCTCCCCTCAACAGCTGGCCCGACAACGTGAGCCTCGACAAGGCGCGCCGGCTGCTCTGGCCCATCA
>Ga0182013_10004920_pt1 | contig 15807 bp, 15 predicted proteins | sample 612S2MmetaG_FD_120487 | JGI IMG/M metagenome (GOLD analysis project Ga0182013, IMG submission 120487) | Permafrost microbial communities from Stordalen Mire, Sweden - 612S2M metaG | ecosystem: Environmental > Terrestrial > Soil > Wetlands > Permafrost | place: Sweden: Stordalen | collected...
GCGGCCCAGCGCGGCGTAGCCTTGCGGGTCTTCGTGACCGAAGCTGTTGAAGAGAAACTGGCCGCCACCTCCCACAAGGAAGAGAAACCCTGGGTTCGGCTGGCGGGTGGTCTAAAGCATCTTCACAAAGAGACGTCGCGCATCAACGCAATCATGAAGCGCGAATTCGAGCAGATTGACCCTGAGGACTGGGCGTGATCCTCGATACGAACGCTCTTTCCGCAGTTGCCGACGACGAGCCGGCGGCTGTCCGGCTCTTCAGCCAAGCGGCAAGTATAGAGTTACCGGCCATTGTTCTCGGCGAATACCGGTTCGGGATTGCGCAACCGCGACGCCGCAAGGAGTATGAGAAGTGGCTGGAGGAACTGATCGCCGCAATCCGGGTCCTGTCAGTCGATCAGGAAACGGCGGGCCATTACGCTCAGATCCGCTCAGAACTCAAGAAGGCCGGCAACCCCATCCCTTCCAACGATCTTTGGATTGCAGCACTCGCGCGCCAGCACCGGCTGCCGCTGATGAGCCAGGACGGGCACTTCGATGCCGTGCAGGGCCTGAAGCGAATTGGATGGTGAGCTTCTTGACATCATGATGTCTTGGGTGAAAGCATCATGATGTGCGGACGACTTTGACCATTGACGACGATGTAGCGAGCCTGCTGAAGAGGGAGAACCGCCGTTCCGGCGAGCCTTTCAAGCAGACGGTCAACCGGTGCCTGCGCATTGCCCTAACCGCGCCTCCGCAGCGCGTTCGGCGAAAGCCTTTCAAGGTCACGCCGATCGATCTTCAGTTGCCTGAGGGCATCAATCTGGACAAGACGTCCGCGATCCTTGAGGCATTGGAAGGTCCCTTGCACCGATGATCGTGATCGACGTCAACTTGCTCCTCTACGCGCACATGAAGTCTTCGTCGTTCTACCGTCCCGCCCGTGCATGGTTCGAGGAAACCCTGTCTTCAGGTGAGGAGGTTGGGATTCCGCTGCAAAGCGCGATGGCATTTCTACGAATCACAACCAACCAGAACATCCCGCTCGGCAGGCTGGAGATGTCCGCGGCGCTCAACATCGTTCAGGCATGGCTTGATCAGCCCAACGTTGAACTTCTCTACCCGACTGAAGCGCATTGGCCTCTATTTCGGCGAATGTTGCTGGAGGGTCGGGCCGCTGGCGTTCTCGGCACTGATGCTCATCTCGCGGCATTGACGTTGGAGTGCGGCGGGATGCTTTGTTCGACGGATTCGGATTTCGCACGATTTCCTGGGTTGCGCTGGCACAATCCGCTCGCGAAAGCCTGATGCACGTTCATCTCTTACAACTCGGGCGGGTGGGGTATGCGGAGGGCCTGGAGATCCAGCGCCAAGTGGTTGCGGCGCGCAAGCAGGGACTGGTCGGCGACACGCTGCTGCTGCTGGAGCATCCGCCGGTGATCACGCTGGGGCGAAACGCCTCGCGCGCGAATGTGTTGGTCAGCGATGAGTGGCTGGCGAGCCGCGGAGTTGAGCTGCACGAGGTCAATCGCGGCGGCGACGTGACGTATCACGGGCCAGGGCAGCTTGTTGGCTACCCGATTGTCGATCTGCGCGAGGAGTGGCCGGGCAAGCGCGGGCCACATCTTGGCCCGGTAGACTTTGTGCGCATGCTGGAAGAGGTGTTGATCCGGACCTGCGGCGAGTTCGGCGTGATGGCGAAACGGATTCCGAAGTGCACGGGCGTGTGGAGTACTTCGTACCGTTCTGGGCGCGCTCCGCGCGGCACTTCGTGCGGTCCTGGTCACACTGCGCGTGTAGGGGATGAAGTGAGGGAAGCTCCGAACGCAGCGGCTGGGGATGGTGCGGGCGCGATGGAGGAGCGAAAGCTGGCGGCGATTGGGGTGCATGTCTCGCAGGGAGTGACTTCGCATGGCTTTGCTCTGAACGTGACGCCCGATCTGCGCGACTTTGAGTGGATCATTCCGTGCGGCATCACCGACCGCGGCGTGACCAGTCTGGAGCTGGAGGCCGACGCCGCGACCGAGCCGACCATGGAGCGCGCGGCGAATGCTACAGCGCGCAACTTTGGACGAGTCTTCGGGCGGCAGATGCTCGCATGTGCCTCATTGGAGCAGCTGCTGGGGCCGGCCGGCAGTGGGACATGAAGGCCGCGAAGCACTTCGATCGCACGGCGAACTGCCCTGCGCGTCTACCGTCGGGCGCAGCAGAGGCCGATGCTAAGACTTATAATCACAGGGCGGACGACCGCGCCAAGCGCGGGTAGAAGCCACCTGGAAGGAATGCGATGCCGACTGATGTAGTGATGCCCCAGATGGGCGAATCGATCACCGAAGGTACTCTGACGAAGTGGCTGAAGAAGGTTGGCGACACGGTGCAGCGGGACGAGCCGCTGTTCGAGATTTCGACCGACAAAGTGGACGCGGAGATTCCGTCGCCGGCAGCCGGGACGCTCCAGGAGATCAAGATCGCCGAGGGCGCGACGGTGCAGATCAACACCGTGGTCGCGGTGATTGGTGATGGCGTGGGCGCGGCGGCTGCGCCCGAGAGTGCGGCTGCTCCAGCGGACGATTCGGTGACTCCAGCGGCGATCGATTCGCCGGCAACGGATGACGAGCCTGCCAGCGCTGGGGCTGCTGGTTCTGGTGGCGGGACCGAAGTGCCGATGCCGCAGATGGGCGAATCGATCACCGAAGGCACTCTGACGAAATGGCTGAAGAAAGTCGGTGAGACGGTGGAGCGGGACGAGCCGCTGTTTGAGATTTCGACAGATAAGGTGGATGCGGAGATTCCGTCGCCGGTGGCGGGAACGCTGACCGAGATCAAGGTGCAAGAAGGTTCGACGGTGGCGATCAACACGATCGTCGCGGTGATTGCCCACCCCAGCAAGCAAAGACCGCTCGCCGGGGACCCCGGAATTGGCGGCGGTGCGGGCAAGGCTGCTCCAGCGAAACCGGCTGCGCCGACTCAGGCTGCTGCCGCGCCGGTTGCGGCTGCTCCTGCGGTCGAAGCTGCTGCTGCGTCGTCGGGCGAGCGGCTGCGGTCGTCGCCGCTGGTGCGCAAGATGGCCAAGGACAACAATGTCGATCTGAGCCAGGTCGCCGGCACCGGCTCGGCGGGGCGCATCACCAAGGCGGACATCGTGAGTCATCTGGAGAAGCCGGCCGGTGCTACGCAGGGAACAGGGAACAGGGAACAGGGAACAGGAGGTGCGCCAGCACCGACGGCGAAGGCTGCTGCGCCGGTTCCGGCTCCGGGCGAGCTGGTGCCGATGACGAAGATGCGGTCGATCATTGCGCGGCGCATGGTGGAGTCGAAGCAGACCAGTCCGCATGTGCATACCGTGTTCAAGGTGGACATGACGCGGATTGTGCGGCTCCGCGAGAAGGAGAAGTCGAAGTACGAGCAGCGCAACGGAGTGAAGCTGACCTACATGCCGTTTATCACGCGCGCCGTGATCGTGACGCTGCGCAAGCATCCGATCGTAAATGGTTCAGTCGAGGGCGAGGCGATCCGCTACAACAAGCACATCAACATCGGCATTGCGGTGGCGCTGGAGTGGGGACTGATTGTGCCGGTGATCAAGCAGGCGGAGGAGAAGAACTTTCTGGGCGTGGCGCGGGCCATCGTCGATGTGGCGGAGCGCGCGCGGAGCAAGAAGCTGGGGGCGGACGAGATCTCCGGCGGGACGTTTACGCTGACCAACTCGGGTATTTTCGGCGAGCAGTTCGGGCTGCCGATTATCAACCAGCCGCAGGCGGCCATCCTCGGCATCGGCGGGCTGAACAAGGAGGCCGAGGTGCTGACCGACAAGGACGGCAACGACTCGATTGCGATCCGGTCGATTCAGCGGTTCTCGCTGGGCTTCGACCACCGCATCGTCGACGGCGCGGATGCGGGCAAATTCATGTCCGACTTCAAGGCGTACCTGGAGAATTGGGCAGAAGATATTGGGTGAGGTGGGGGCGAATAACCACCTGCTACGCAGAGTTCGCTAATCCTCGATTGCAGGCGGAGGGTAGATTGATACTACCCGCACTTTTTGGGTCCGATGGATCGGCCTAGCGTGCTTCTCGGACGTAATGAATTCCTCTGCGCCGGCGAACACCGCACACGCAATGTGGACGGCATCCAGTCCTTGGATACCTGTCTCGCAGCCTTCGGCCAATGCATATTCCAACAGCGCGACGCTTGTGGGAATCGTGCGGGCATTGAACCGGAAAAACTCGTTGTAGAATTCTGCTTCCTCTTCGCGCTTATGGAAGACAGCCTTAGGTAATACTTCAAGGCGCACATAATCGCTAGTGATGTATTCACGATTCGGGTCTGCAAGGTATGGAAGTGCTAGGGTGCATAACTCTCTGTCGCCGCGGGCAGCAGCAATGAGAACGCCCGAATCGATATAGGTTGCTATCATGCTTCATCACTCACCTGCGCATCTCGCGCATTTCTGACTCAAGATCGTCCGCGCTTATTAGCGGAGTCCCTGATGCCTCTATCTTGCGTCGTAATGCAAGGAGGTGTTCCCTCGTCCCTGTCTGGATTGTCCCACCAGCAGGAAGGCTAGGGTAAAACGGCGCGTAGTTCTCAATCGTTACATCAACTGAAGAAATAGATACCTCATAGCCCAGATGGCTCGACGCCAGCAGCTTTTCCACTTTGTCGTTGTCGATCGCAAATAACATGTATAGGCTCCTTGTTCAAGGGTTGGTCGTAGTAATGTTTACGGCTGATCCACTTGAAACTTTCGTGCTTAGTAATCGCGGCTATCTCTATCGGCCCACCAACCGTATTGGGTCCAGGCAAGAAACGCGCGAACGATATGGCTGTATGCACCAGGAAGCGCGCAAGATCGATGGCGTCTTGGATCGGCATGGGGGCGAAGACCATTGGTGCTTGCAGCCGAGCAGCCAAGACCGGGCCAAGGTTCGTAGCCATTTCGTCAGCGCTCTGGTTGGGCGCTGTCACCTGCGCCAAAACGTCAAAGATGCTGGGGCTGAATCCGAGCAACAAGCGCTGCAAACTCTCGGATTGTCCCCCCCAATTGATTCCTGGCTGTTCAGGCTTTCTGAGCTGCTTGGGAACCTGAACAACTCCCTGGGCGATGTCGACCGACCAAGACTCTCCGAGATTCCCGGGCTTTGAATAGCCGCCCAGTAAGAATCCGACAGTTGTTTTGCTTCTCGCCTGAGGGTCTAGGCGCGCGCATTCTCCATCCAGGAAATTCGCCAAAATCTTAGCGATCCCCTCCATGGTGTAATTCATGGGATTAAATCCCATTTCGCCCGGCTCTTCGGTCAGCTTTTTCCTGAGGTCCTTGACCAAGGTGCCAATTGAAGCATTTCCAATATTGCCGCTCCCAAAAGTGATACAGCCAATGGGAAGTTCTTTCACGACGTTGAATATCTTGTTGGCATTGTCGTAGACATTCCCTATCAGCGGTGGTCCCCCCGCCGGGAGGACCACTCCGGGGGGCGGTAATAGCGAAAGGGTCGAGGCGCTATCAGCCGCCAACACAACCCCATCATGAACGCCGATCAGGACCGCTATACTCATGCTCTGGCTCTTTCGCTTTAGCTAGTTTCCTGTTGGCGGAATACTAAACCACCGGCATGTTGCCCGCTATAGATAAATCTACAGGTCATTCAGATAAATCTACAGGTCATTCGCCTAGAGTCCCAATTCAACGAAGGTGCAGTGTGCAAACTTCTGCATGCCCGATCTGACTGCGCATTAGAGCAGGGACTTGGCGTGGAGGACGAGGGCGACGGCTTCTTCGGGGGTGGGGGCGACGGCGGAGAGGTGACCCATCTTGCGGCCCTTGCGGGGGCGGAGCTTCTCGTAGAGGTGCAGGCGGACGCCGGGGACGGCGAGGGCGCGGTCGAAGTGGGGCGTGCGAAGTGGTAAGTGGTGAGTGGTAAGTGGTGAGTGAGTTGCAGGTTGCAGGTTGCAGGTTGTTGGTTGTTGCTGGGGTGTTTGGGCGAGCCGCATTCCCACGTCAGACTGCGTCTGACATGGGGCACCCACTTCCGTTTCGCCTGCGGGGGTGAGCCAGAGGTCGCCGAGGAGGTTAGCGATGGCGCAGGGCTGGACGACGTCGGGCGAGCCGAGGGGCAGGTTGCAGACGGCGCGGACGAGCTGCTCGAACTGGCTGGTGACGCAGGCGCGCTCGCTGGAGTGGTAGCTGTTGTGGGGGCGGGGGGCGAGCTCGTTGACCAGCAGGCGGCCGGATGTGGTTACAAATAGCTCGACGGCGAGGATGCCTTCGAGCTGGAAGGTGTCGGCGATGGCCTGGGCGAGCTGGCTGGCCTCGGCGGCGAGGTCAGCGGGCAAGGGCGCGGGCAGGACGCTCCAGGCGAGGATCTGGTGCTCGTGGTGGTTCCACGCGGCGGGATAGACCTTGACTTCGCCGCGGGGCGAACGCGCGACCAGGATGGAGATCTCGCGGTTGAGGTCGATGGCCTGCTCGACCACGCCGGGACCTTCGCCGAGGGCCTCCCATGCGCCGCGGATTTCGGCCTCAGAACCTGCGGTCGTGGAATCGAAGCCGACCTTGCCCTGGCCGCGGCCATCGTAGCCGCCGGTGGCGGACTTGCAAAAACATTTTCCGCCGAGCGCGGCGACTGCCTCGCGGAGCTGGTCGAGCGAGCGGACTGCGCGATAGTCGCCGACGGGGAAGCCGTTGCGGCGGAGCCAGTCCTTCTGCTCGATGCGGTCCTGAATGACGGCCAACATTTCGCGGCCGGGGCGGACGGGCGCGAAGCTGGCGGCCGCGTCCATGCTGGCGAGTGAGATCTGCTCGATCTCGAGGGTGACGACGTCGCAGCCGCGGGCGAGGTTGGCGGCCTCGCGGGAGTCGTCCCAGGCGGCCTCGATGCAACCGTCGACGACGAAGCGAGCGGGGCAGGCGGGGTCGGGGTCGAGCACCAGGATGCGATAGCCCATGCTGCGCGCGGCCATGGCGGTGAGGCGGCCGAGCTGCCCGCCGCCGAAGATGCCAATCGTCGCGCCCGGCAGCAGGACCGGGGAGGCGGCATCGCTCACGCGGGAACCTCGGGGCTTATTTCGGAGCCGGGTGTGTCGAGGTGCTGGGAGAGGACTTCGTCGCGCCGGGCCGCGCGCCAGGCGACGAGCTTGGCCTGTAGCTCGGGGTCGGTGGTGGCGAGGATCTGCACGGCGAGCAGGCCCGCGTTGGCTGCGCCGGCCGCGCCGATGGCCAGCGTGGCCACGGGAACGCCGCGCGGCATCTGCACGATGGAGAGCAGCGCGTCGATGCCCTGGAGCGCGGTGGCGGAGATGGGGACGCCGAGGACGGGGAGGATGGTCTTGGCGGCGACCATGCCGGGGAGATGGGCCGCGCCCCCGGCTCCGGCGATGATGATGCGCAGGCCGCGGGCGGCGGCGGTGTCCGCGTAGCTGAACATGCGCTCCGGGGTGCGGTGGGCGGAGACGATGCGGGCCTCGTGGGGCACCCCGAACTCGCGCAGGATGTCGACGGCGGCGCGCATGACGGCGTAATCGTTCTTGCTCCCCATGATGACGCCGACGAGGGGCGCGGTGTGTGGTTCGGCGGGCATGAGGAAGATTATACGAGGGGTCACTTCGTGACGCGTACTGGGCTTCGCGCGGTGCTCCCGATGGTCGCAGCCGGACCTTTCGGGTGTTAGCGGTGTTGAAGGATGAGGTCGATGGCGAAGTGGGCGATGGTGAGCAGGCCACCGAATGCGGCGGCCATGCCCTTCAGGCGCTGCACGGTGGTCTCATGCTCATGCATGCGGGTTTCGATTAGCGCAAGCCTGCCGGGCTGGCCATTGCCCAGGATCGCCGTCATCTGGTTTTTGAGAGTGCCGAGGTCGGCTAGCACGGATGCTTCAAAGTCGGTCATCGATTGCTCCTTTTGAGCGGCCCTAAGCGACCGGAAGGTTGGTAAAGATTGCGCTGGAGAGCCGCGAGTAGAGTGGCGGAGTCGACGCGTCGTACATGCGCACGTAGTAGCGTTCGACCTGGGCCGATCGCGGGATCGAGAAGCCGCGAACCGGACTGCGCAGCACGAGGTTCCGGTCGACGGCGGGGCCGAAGTCCCAGTCGCGCAGCCGGACCTCGAAGCCTCCTCCAATCGGAGGGCTGACGCCGGTATCCAGTTGCAGCGTGGTTGCGGTGGCGCTGACAACTGTGAGCTGCTGGAGGTTGGCGAGGCACTGGGCGGGTGCGGTCTGTGCCATCGGCGGCAGGAATGCGTCGGGCGCGATCGCCTCGGAGAGCGAGATGCCGAGCGAATCGGCCCAGTCGTTGGCAAAGGCGATGCGGTAGGTGAGGAGCTCGGGGAAAGCGTTGCCATCGATGATCGCGACCTGACGGACGACGACGTTCAGCGTCTGCCCGTTGGCGGTGATGCTGAGGACGTCTCCGGGCCAGGTGTCAGGGTTGGGGGCTGCGATGGGATTGATGGCCACATAGCTTCCGGCGATGGCGGCGGCGCGGCTGCAGGCAAAGCTGAGGACGGCGCTCGCGGCGGATTCACAGTCTGCGGAGCTTCGGGCGAGCGGGCGGAGGACTTTGCCCAGCCAGCGCGCAGTCCCGGGCATTCCACCGGCAGCTTCGGCGGCGATGCTGACGGCATTCTCGAGACGCGCGACGGCACGGTCCCGGGTGCGATACGAAACAGTTACAATTTCGCCGACAACGGGGACCCGGCCGGCGAAAAATGTAACCGTTCCAGTACCGGAGATGCGGCAATCGATACCTTCGCCGGCAATACCGATCAAACGCGTTCCGGTTGCGCCGAGGGGAAGGGTGCCGATTACCCAGGCAGAGCCGGTTTGGGTGACGGTGCAAAAGCCCATTGAGCCGGTGAGGGCCACACTGTCGACCGCCGCAAAGGTGCAGGTGGCGGGCGAGGTTGCGACTGCGCTGTCGTACAGGACGGTGGCGGGCGTGCTGGAGGCGTTGCCGAGGTCCTGCAGATCGAAGACCAGCGACATGGGTGACGGGACGGCGCCGCCGCCAAAGGACTGGATCACGCCGTCGACGCGGGCATAGTAGGTCTGTAGTATGCGCTGCATCTCTGGAGAATGTAACCGAATGCGGAGCGTGTAGGTGTGACCCGAGAGAAATGTGTAACTGGTTCCGGTCTCGATGCCGTTGATGAACGGCGTTAGCAGGGTTGAGCCGCCGCTTTGGCGGACGTTGTATCCGGCGAAGCAGTTGGCGCGGCTGACGGGACCGGAGTAGAGGCCGCAGAGGACGCCGTCGGAGGGCGAAGTGAGCTGGACGCTGCCCGCCTCGATCACAAGCGAGCCGCCCATTTCGACCTGGTCGTTAGCGGTGAGGGTGGTCTGGCCGTCGGAGCCGGTGCCGCCGGACAGGATCATACCCATGCTGCCGAGAGAGAAGTGGGAACCGGGGTCGGTGAGGCTCCAGGTCTGCAGGTTGAACGCGGGCTGGTTGAAGCTGTCGGAAAGCAGCGTGGGCGTGGGCGTGGCGGCGCGGAACGGAGCATCGGAGAGTTGGAACACCGTGGTGGTACCGTCGCCGGAGAAGACCTCCGAGACGTAGGCGGTTGGTTCGATCTGCCCGCTGAGGGTGACGTCGTTGGCCAGCTCCTTGATCATGGAGGTTTTGAGCGCGGCGGCCTGGAGGGAGGTGTTGCCGAAGCCCGCGTTGAAGTCCAGAGTGTGGGTGACGGAGCCGACGGTTTGCAGGGTGAGTGCCCCGTTGAGCGCGCGGTATGCAGCGTAGGCGGAGCTGGCGAGGCTACCTGCGTTGGTGGACCAGGGCTGGGCCGGCTGGGGCGTGAAGATGCCGATGGGATTTGCGCTGAGAACTCCGGAGGTGGTCAGCAGGCCGGTGGCGATACGGTCCGTGAGTGTGGTGAGCAGCGAGCCTGCGGCGACGGTGAAGCCATCCGCGGTGAGGGTGAGGGTCTGCTTGTCGAGCAGCCACTCATCGCTGACGGCAGCGAAGGCGACGCGATAAACCGGCCCCGCAAGGCCGACGCCGACGTAGACTGGCACCGGTTCGGTGGCGAGGTACCCGGTGAAGAGGACGGTGCCGCTGTTGGCCGAAACGACGATGCGCGCACGCCGGACCGGCACAAGCAGCGTGGATGACTGGCCGGGATTGATGGGTGAGCCGATCGTCAGGGAGCCGGTGCAGCGCGAAGGCGCGTTCAGCACGCGTTCGATGGTGAGCGAAGCGTCGGCAGACAGAACTGCGCTGTAGTCGACGGGTCCGGCGCCGTTGAGATTGTCGATGGTCAGGATCACGCAACCTCCTCAGTTACAGATGGGGCTTGCAGGGGTGAGAGGCCGCGCATCTCGCGGACTTCGTCGATGGTGAGGACGCCGGCCTTGAGCAGTTCGGTCTGGATCTGGACCTCCTCCATCTCGTCGCGCGTCTCCAGGTCGTTGAAGCTGAATTCGAACTCGCGCCAGCCGAGTTTCTTGGCGAAGAGATCGCGCGTAATGTGCTCGGCGAGCAACTTGGCCACGGGCACAATCGCGCTTTGGAAGGCCTCGTCGGCCATCTCGCTGGCGGTGGAGCGGTTGACGTCGGCTTGCAGGCCAAGCAGCATGGGTGGCAGCTCGAAGGCATTGGCGATCATCATCAGCAGGAACTCCTGCCACTGGATGCGCAGGTCGGCGTCGGTACCGCCGGCGAAGCGCAGCACCTCGGGCTTCTGCTCGCAACTGAGCAGGGGAACGCGCCCGGTGCCTTCGATCTCGTCCTGCCACCAGCGGATGAGGCGGTCGTGCTGCTCGGGCGTGGCCTCGTTGAGCCAGAGTGCGTACTGGACGACGGAGTTGGAGGCGAGGCGGCCGGCGTAGCGATTGGCGGAGAGGAACTGATTGACGGTTTCGAATGCGACCTCAAGGCGGCCCAGGCCGAAGGGTGTGTGGGTGCGTGGATTCAGGCGAATGTACATCAGCTCGTCGTCGAGCAGCGGGACCAGGCTCTTCCTGCCCACTCCTCCGGTGGCCTGCGCATAACGAGGCTTGGCGGGGTCGCCGTCCCAGGTGACGTCGATCTCGATGGTGGCGCCGTCGACCGCCCAGAGATGGAAGGGGCGCAGATCGTCGCCGGTGGCTTCCATCTCGATGGCGCCGAAGCCGCCGACCAGCAGGTCTTCGAGGGCCTGCTCGAAGAGGGTGCGGAAGGAGTCGCTGACGTTCGGCTCCTCTAACGCCCGGCGCAGAGCGCCGATCTTCTGGGAAGCATCGGGGACATCCACGTCCGAGTAGCCACGCCGCAGTTTGATCTTCCAGTCCATGCTGGCGATCTTGTCCTTGACCACATTGATGGCGCGGCGGGCCACCGGCGTCTCGGCAAACTTGCGCAGGTTCACCGGAGTCGGTTTGGGGGTTGCGTTCTGGCCGGTGCGTGCCGGGTTGTATGGTGTCAGAATCGAGGGGAGCATGACCGTCTTGCGCTCCCCCTGGCTTGCGTCGCCGGCCGCCGCGTCGAGCGGTACCATCCCGGTCAGTCTCTGCCATGCATGCGTCACACTTGTTCGAAGACCCACGTCACTCACCCCTTTCAGAATCTTTGTGGCAAAAAAAAAGGCACAGCCGTTTCGCTGTGCCTGCTTGAAATTTCAAAGTGCTTAGCACCGATTCACACCGATTGAACCGATCAAGAACAGAACCAAAATACAAACCACGGATTGCATGGATGAACACGGATCAAAAACATAACAACAACGGATTAGGGTAAGAACAAAAAAGCACCTTGTTTAACCCGCATAGCCAAGCAAGGATTACGTCAAGTACAAAGAACAATTTGTCTAGTCCGTTCTTATCCGTGTCAATCCGCGGTTGGTCTTTGCTCTTGAATCGTTTAAAAATCGGTGCAAATCGGTGTTAAGTTTTTCCTGGTTACAGCCGCAGGTCGATGCGGGCGGTCTCCGCGGCGCGGGTCAGATCGTTGATCGTCAGTACGCGAATCTGCTGACTCTCCATGGCCTCCACCCCGAACCGGTACCGCTGGACGTCTTCGTCTTCGTCCGAATCCATCCCCAGATCCAAATCGTCGCCCGAGACGGCACGCAGCGGCTCGACCACGGCGGTCAGCTCCAGCGTGGCCCCCTCCAGGCGGACGACGCCATCGCGCAGCCGCGGGGCCGAGTAGGCGAGCACCTTGGCGGCCTCGACATCGGCCTCCAGCGACACCGCATGGAACATCTTGACGACGCCATTTGGGCGATAGCCGCAGTCGATCTTCATGGGGTCGCCGGGCTGCGTATACATGGAGACGGCGATCCGCTTGCGCATCAGCGCCCACACGCCGGCGCGCTCAAAGTGGGTGCGCATGGCGCCTGCGATGGCCGCGCGCCCGGTACGTTTGCGCTCCTGTTTCACGCGGAGCGGTTCGACGTACAGGCTCATCAGCAGATCCAACTCGGCGGCCGGGTTCTCCGCCAGGCAGGCGCGGGCCTCGCTCATCTGGATGGAGTTCGAGAAGGAGTCCTCGATCATCCCGACGGTCGCGATCACCGGCTTGGCGTTTGCCGAGTCGAATTCGGAGCGCAGACGCGCGTCGATCTCGCCCTCCAAAGCTTCAAGCAGGCCGATGTCAGCGTCGGCGTCCAGGCAGCGGACCCGGGTCCAGTCACGGGTGAAGCGGATACGCGCCGGTTGAGGCGCCGCACCGGGCTGGACGGCTTCGCGCAGCAGCACGCCGATGTTGGTGAACTCGCCCTTCACCGCATCCGGAACATAGCGGATGAGAAAGAACTCGCATGGAACGCGTTCCGGCATGTTCTACCTCCTGCTAGAAATTGAAGCAATACAAATGCCAAAGATAAGACGAACGGCTGTGCTACCTAATATTCCCAAAAATGCTTAACACCGATTTACACCGATCCAAGACAAGGACAACCACGGATCGCACGGATGAACACGGATCACGAACGGAGAAGAACTAAGAATGACCTAAAAACAAGCCTCCAATCCGTTCTTATCCGTGGTTGGTCTTTCTGGTTCAATCGCAATTAAGAATCGGTGTGAATCGGTGTTAAGCCTTTCCTCCTGCTATGGCAAAGCTACATCACGAACTTTCCGGCGGTGTTGGTGGCGAACTGCACCGGTACTGCAACGCTTAACTTTTTCTCCCACATCGGGAACGGTTCCCGATTCGAGTCCTGAAACGATGTGATGAGCTCCCTGAGTCGCTGGCGGCGCGCCAGCAATTGCTCCACGAGCCGTTCGATCACGGTGCTATCTCCGCCATACCACTGCGGAGGAACGATCTCGGCGATACTCCATAACACCTCCGCCGGCATGGCTTCAATGCGGCTGAGCCACGGCTCAAAGCTCGTCCATCCGGTCACCCCGGCATAGACCCGGTTGCGGGCGTAGACACCGCGCAGGGGACTGTCGGGGAACGTCCATTCTCCGGCGTTGAAGCAGAAGCCCTGGTCGATAAAGGTGGCGCGATACCTGCGCTCGCGCGGCTTGCGATCGAAGACTGCCTGGCGCCCGTTGCAGTTCCCGGTCCACTTGTCGAGGACGAGCATTCCGGCAAACTCGTGCAGGTTGCGGACCTCATCCAGCTGCTGCTCGGGAAGGTAGTCGACCACCTGGCCGGGCATCAACCCACCGACAAACTGGCAGCCGAACTGCAGTCCCGGGAGGTATTTCTCGGTCTGCCCGTGCGCCAACTCAATGTGCATGCCGGGAGTGTTTGCGATCAACCACTCGGTCACTTCCATCACGTCGCTGACGGACACGGTCAAGCCGGCGGCCTGGGCCAGGCGGGTGGCGATGAGCTCATTGGCGAGCACGCGCAGGTGCTGTGGATTGTTCTGAAACTTGACGACCCACAGCTTGCCGTCCGCGCCCAGCATCAACTGGCTCTGCGCTCCGCCCCGCATCCGTCGAATGGCCTGCACCGCAAGGACCGCCACGAACCTACCCCGTTCCAAAGGATACTTCACGAGGAGCGTTGACCGTGCTCCGTTCTACGTTCACCGTGAGGTCACGTGGCCGAAGCCGCCCAACGTACAACGCCTTCATCGCCGCGCTCCACTCCGCAGTTCCTTGCGCACCGCCTGGGCGATAGCAAAGGCCATCACGCAGTCGTCGTGTCCTCCGCTGACCGCGCCGGTGCGTCCGTTGGCGTGGGTGACGAAGGTGCGGCACTCCTCGAGCAGGCGCCGGCTGCGGAACCGCTCCGGATGGCTTACCAGAAGCGCGCCCAGGTCGCCCACGATCTCCGGCTTGGAGGAGCCGGTGGTGAGCCATCCAGGCACGCCCTTGTGGTCGTAGACCCGTTCATACTTCTCCCCTTCCTGCATGTGGGCGATGACGGCGTGGCCGTGATTGTTGCGCTCCACCACCATCAGGGCAGGCTGTCCGGGGGTGCTGTACTCGCGCGCCAGCTCACCGGCGATGCGGGCCAGCTCCAGAGGGCCAAGCCGCTGCTGCAACTCCGCGCACTGCAGGCCGGTCTCCATCTCGATCACCTGCAAGGCGGCGTAATCGCCCTGGGAACCGCCGCCGGCCGGATCGAGGGCCACGATGTAGTCCTTGCCCGGCTGCGCCGGGAGAAAGATATGCAGCTTTTTCCCTCGGCGCATGCCGATGGGGTCTTCGACCAGCTTCAGGCGTTGCTCCAGCGCATCCATATCGAAGCAGCACTCGCCGGTGGAGCGGAAGCAGAGCTCCGCGTTCTCGGCGAACTCCTGGGCCCGCAGGCCGCGATAGCTTGCCTCCAGGTCTCGGCGAAAGCCGATCTGGGCCAGGGTCAAGCCATGGTCGCGCACCAATGCGATCTCGTCGTCGCGCAGGTCTGTAACCTCCGCCGATACGTACGTGCTCTCCATCCACCAGGGGAAGAAGTGCCGGACCGTCCCATTCTCCTCCGCCTGCTGCCACTCTTCATAGAAGCATCCGCAGGCCCCGTTCGGCGTGCTCTCCAGCACCAGCTCTCCGCCCGGCACCAGCGCGGCGCGCAACCCGGCCAAGGTTGCCGCGGCGTCGCCCGGCCAGCGCGACACCTCGCTCAAGTGCATGTTCTGCACGGTCAGGCTGCGGCCGGCATTCTCATCCGAAGCGCTGAGCACACGGAACTCACTGTCCAGGTTGGGAAAGACCATCTGCCTGACGTTGGCGCGGCTGCGGCGCAGGCATCCCTTGCGCAGGTACTCGGGAAGACACTCCCAGAACCGCTGCACTATGCGGAAGATCCCTTCTGCTGCTTCGCGGGTGTGGGCGACCTGAACGGTCAGCACCCCGCACGCGGTGATGGTCTTGAGGAAGAAGCGGCCTGCCACCCAGGTGGTCATGCCCATCTGCCGTGCCTTGACCACGATGTTGCGCAGCCCGCGGTCGCGCTCGAACCTGGCCTGGACCGGGTTCGCGTCCAGGGCACTCATGCGCCCGGCACGGTCCCGGATCGTCAGCAGCCGGTGTGCCAGCCGGATGCCGTTTCCCTTGGGATCCGGCAGCCTATCGAGGGTCTTACCGAGTCGCAGCAGGCCAGGAAGATCGTAGTCCGGCTCGCCGGTCTCATCCCTGCGGTCTTTCTCCTCATCCTCGGAATCGGACCATTGGCCCGATTCTGCGTCACCGGAGGCTACCAATATGCGATACACGTGTAGGTGAGCACGTCTCCGGTGTTCAACGTACCGCCCGGCGCCGAGATCGCCATGCCGCCGGTCCCGCTCTGCGCCACCACATAGCGGTTGGACGGCAGCGCGCCGCCGCTCAGCGTAGAGCCGGAGACGGTGATGCGTCCGCCGGACGAGGTGGCCAGAGCTGCGCTATTCCCGGTCACGCCATCCATGTACTTGTAGGTGAGGGTGATGGCCGAACCGGAGAGCGAGTA
>Ga0182013_10004921_pt1 | contig 15803 bp, 16 predicted proteins | sample 612S2MmetaG_FD_120487 | JGI IMG/M metagenome (GOLD analysis project Ga0182013, IMG submission 120487) | Permafrost microbial communities from Stordalen Mire, Sweden - 612S2M metaG | ecosystem: Environmental > Terrestrial > Soil > Wetlands > Permafrost | place: Sweden: Stordalen | collected...
AAAAGACTCAGGTCTCGTAGCTTGAGAGGCGTCGTGGCGCGAAAGCAAGACGGCGGTGCCCTCCGACATATGGCTCGAAAGGAGCTATGCAACACACCAGGTTGCAACCTAACGTGAACGTACATGTAGCCTCGTTACTTACTAAAATCCGGTGGCTGAGATGGTCGCGCCTTAACGAAAGCAACAAGAGTCGTATCGAAACGAGTCCGACACGGCGGCTCTCACCGGCGGGGTATCAGCGGCGACATGGTGTGAAGGATGGAGTGTCAACTGGAGAAGCCCTCGATGTCCGGCAAGGAAATCTTGCCGAGGAGATGACGGCTATAACCGTGAGTGGGAAATGCTGGCGTAGACATCAGGGCGGCGGATCGGGTTGTAGTACCGTGGATGGACGTGCAGCAGAACGCGTTCGGAGGGAAGGGCCCGGACCTGTGAGTGTTCCGTACGTCAAAGCGAGGCAGGGGTGAGATGATAAAGGCACCCACGGATCTGCAGGAGCTACGACGGCGGATTTATCGAAAGACGAAGTCTGACAAGTCTCATCGTTTCTGGGGGCTCTTTGTGCATATCACAAAGATCGAGACCCTCGAAGAGTCCTACCGTATTGCTAAGAGAAATCGTGGAGCCCCCGGCATCGATCGTCAAAGCTTCGCCGACGTCGAGGCATCGGGACTTGACGCATTTCTTGCGGAAATACGGGAAGAACTCGTATCAGGTCGATACAAACCCAAGCCGAACCGTCGAGTTGACATTCCGAAGGCCAACGGCAAGGTCCGTACACTTCAAATTCCCAGCATTCGCGATCGCGTGGTGCAGGGAGCGGTGAAGTTGATACTCGAAGCGATCTTCGAGGCGGATTTCTGCCCGAACTCCTACGGATTTCGACCTCAACGGTCACCTCACCGCGCTTTGGCAGAAGTCAGACGCAGTGTACAGCGACGGATGTTTACGGTAATTGATGTCGATCTGTCTCGATATTTCGATACGATTCGACACTCGGTACTGCTGGACAAGATCGCAAAGCGCGTCCAGGACCCACGGGTCTTGCACCTCGTCAAGCAGATCATCAAAGTTGGGGGCAGTGTTGGCGTTCCGCAAGGTGGTCCATTCAGCCCATTAGCAGCGAATATCTACTTGAACGACGTCGACTGGACGTTCGACGCGATCCGCTGTAAGACGGCAGAAGGGCCCTACGAGTCCGTGAACTATCACCGGTTTGCCGATGATATCGTCATCACCGTCGACGGCCACCATACGAAACGCGGCTGGGCAGATCGTGCCCTGCAACGTCTCCACGAACAGCTCGCGCCTCTCGGTGTGGAACTGAACAAGGAGAAAACCAAGGTGGTGGACGCGCAGAAAGGTGAGCCGTTCGGATTCTTAGGATTCGACCTGCGCCGTGTACGCAGACGCAAAGCAGACGGATATTATATCTTGCTGACCCCGAAGAAGAAAGCCCGTCAAGCAATCAAAGCGAAGGTACGCGACCTCATCGAGCACGGAGGTGCAACTCCGATCAAGATGCTTGTTGCAAACATCAACGCCGCGCTTAAAGGGTGGGTGGCATACTTCCGGGTCGGACACGCCAGTCGCGCATTCAACGAAGTGCGTGATTACGTGGAGATGAAAATCCGGACACTTTTAAGTCGACGCAAACGGCGACGAAAGACGGGTGGCGGGTGGCAGCGATGGAGTAGCGCGTATCTCTACGAGACGCTTGGGCTATATTGGGATTGGAAAACCCACCCATTACCAAGCGCTCTGAGCTTCGTGTGAGAGTGGCCGCCGCAGATCGCCAAGACCCATAACTCTTTCGCTGAAACTTGCGGGGTGAGCTGCTTGAGGGAAAACCTCACGAGCAGTTCTTATGGGGAGGGGCTGGAAACGGACAGACGTTAAATCGTCGGCACCGCGCCAGTCCTTCACCCGACAAGGCCAGCGGTCTGGGGCGCGAGTTTGGCCCGGAGGCATTGGCGGGCTTGCAGTTGAAGTCGATCTACGTTAGTGCTTGACGGAGTAACTGACGGCCGGCTTGCGGCTCCGCACGGATCCGTAAAGAATGCCGCACAGCGCGAAAAGATTCGGCGAGTCGACTCGAAGCGCTGCGAATCACACACACGATGTCATCGATCGCACCGGCTCTATCGACTATTTACCGACCCCGTGCAGCGAACGACATGGCTCGAGTGGGAGAGCGAGGTGCGCATGGCCGTCGGGATGTTCCGTCACGGCTTGGCCGCACAGCCGGACTCCGTCGAGGGCTTCCGTATCCTTCACGCACTCCTGGAAATACCCGATTTCCCCCGATTCTGGGACGCTTACGACGTGCGCATTCGCCCCTCGCCTGACGAATTTTTCCGCCAGGAGCCGTGGCAGCTCGTGCCTCCCGACCCTGGTCTCGTGCGCGTTCATCGCCTAGCGATGAATATTCCCGCGGCCGTCGATCGCACGCTGATGTTGTGCAGTGCGGCTGATGCCGAGACGTCGTACAAGTTCCTTCGCGTGCTCGAGTGTGACCCGGAACGCTATCTCGTGCCGGCGTGATCATGCACTGTTCGGCGCTGCTCGTCGTCGCAGCGCCAAGTGCAAACGTGGACTTGCTGCGGTCGGCGATCGATCCGAACCCACGCGTTGCGGTCGTATAGCTGCGACCTTGTCGGCGCGCGCGCACGCCGTGCCGTCGGTGCGCCGGGCAGGGCACCGCCGCGTCTGCAGTGACGTACCCCGCGGCGCTGAGCCGTTTCCGAACGTTGGATTCTTCGACGCCACTCCCACGTAGCGTCGTACGCTTAGGACAACGCCAAAGAGGTGAGGTCCGCGAGGGTCGCGGTGAACGCCCGGTCGTGCTCCGAGTACCTCCGCAATGCCCGGCCAGTCCCACACCCCGGTCGTGATTTGGGTCGTGTGGCTGATCACCACCGCATCATCGAACCACCCGGCAAGCGGCTCAACCGCAAAAATCTGTAAACTGCCACTTGCCTCCCTGCCGGATCGCGCTGTTAATGCCGGTCATGTGAAAAACGCTCGGATAGCGCGAAGCTCGTCTGTGTTTCATCCTTGAGTACATCCCATTCTCAAGGAGTAACGATTTGAGCCAGATCAAAGATGCCCTCGACCACGCGCGCAGCGAAGCGCAGGAATTGCACAAGCAGATCGAGGCCAATACCGCTAAAGACCACGCCGCCCTCAAAGCAGACCTCGTCAACGCCGGGGCGAAGGCGCAAAAGCTTGCTGACTCGCTGAAGACGGTCGTCGACGGACACCGTTCTGACGCCGCGCAGCACATCAAGGACGCGGCCAAGCAGCTCGAGGATGCCGCAAAGCATACGCGCGACGTCGCCGACGCGAGTGCGTCGCAACTCAAGGATCATAATAAGGCGCTGCTGTCCAAGATTCATGCGGCCGCGCAGAGCCTCAGTCATGCCGTTGCCTCGACGCGCTCGCACGCGGTGGCCAAGTAACATGGCAGATAACTACATTGCCGTCGTCTTCGATGACGATAAGGAAGCGTCCGACGCACTTCACGAGTTGTGGAGACTCGACAGCATCGGCGACATCACGGTGCACGGCGCCGCCGTCCTGCACCGCGACAAATTCGGCTACGTCCAAGTCGCCACCAAGCAGACGGATCCGGGCCTGCGCACGGCAATAGGTGTCGGCGTGGGAGCACTGCTCGGCGCGCTTGCCGGGCCGATCGGCGCCGCGGCCGGCGCGAGTATCGCAGCCGGGACGGCCGCGGGCATCGGCGCCGCAGCCGGCGGCGTCGTCGGCTTGACGGCCGACGCGGTCAAGTCCGGCGAACACGAAGAAGCCGCGTACGAATCGGGCTTTGTCCTCAACGAGGGTCAATCCGCAGTCGTCGCGGAGGTTTCCGAAGACTGGACGACGCCGGTCGATACGGCGATGACACGCTTAGGCGGGATCGTCTTCCGTCGGCCAAAGGGCAGCGTTCGCGGCGACTCCCTCTCACCGGACCCATACTACCCGTATTATCCGTACTATCTCTATCCGTACGATTACGATCCGTACTTCTGAGTGGGATGCGGATAGCTGTCGCCGGAGCGCTGGCACTCCAGGTCTTCGGCGCATCGCTGCTCTGCTCGATGGAGCAGCGTCGCTCGCGGGGGCGAGTATTACCGCACTCGCCCTCGGGCTCGCTGTTGCCGCGCTCGATACGTCGAGTTACACAACATTCTCAATGTGCAAAGTGAAAGGGGCACGCGACGATGCTCGCCGATACCGTTAAACAACTCTCCAGTAAGTGGTGGACGTTCTTGGTCCGCGGCATCGTCGCGCTGGTCCTGGCAGCGTTTGCCCTTGGCTCGCCGGGGCCGACGGCGAGTGTGCTTGTTTTCGTCGTCGCTGCGTATTTCATCGTTGCCGGCGTGACGGCGATCGCTGCCGGTTTTTCCTTCAGCGGCGTCGGCCACTGGTGGGCACTCGTGTTCATGGGTCTCGTGCAATGCGGGCTTGGCTTTCTCATGCTTGGCGAGCCGGGTGTCGGGCCGCTTGCGCTGGCGTATCTCTTCGCGACCTGGATGATCATGAGTGGGGTCGTGGAGATTTCGAGCGCGATCGCCCTGCGCAGTTTCATCAGCAACGAAGTATCGTGGATCCTGTTGGGCATCATTACCTTGGGGTTCGGCGCGTACGTTATCGCCTGGCCCGATCTCGGCCTGCTCGCGCTTGTCTATACACTCGGCTTCTACGCCGCCCTGTCGGGCCTCTCGCTAATCGCGTTCGCTTTCCGGATCAGAAATGTCGGTGCCGCTGCCGTGGGCCGTCATGCGAGCGCGTAATGGCGAGCAACGCCGGTCTCTGTTGCTCGCGCTCGCAGCGTGCATCGGGACGGTCGTCCTTGTGGCAACCTGCGCGACGGCTTCGCGCGCCGACGACCTAAACGAGGCACAGGTCGGGAAGGAGATCTTCGGCGAGCTCAAATCGCAGGGGGAGATCGTTAAGTCATCTCCGCTCTACAACACGCTCGCGCCGATCGCGGCGGCGATAACGAAGGCCGTTCAACCGCAATATCCGTACCCGATCCATTTCTATATCGTTCACGAAAGTCAGCCCAATGCATTCGCTGCACCGGGCGGTAACGTCTACGTGATCGATTCCTTACTATACTTTGTGAAGAATACCGAAGAACTTGCCGGAACGCTTTGTCACGAGACGTCCCACCTGCTGCACCACGACTCAATGGAACTGATGAAACGAAACGAAGCCATTCGCAAACGCGCGGTTGGTGCCGCGATCCTGCTCGGCCCGACGCTTGAAACCGTCCTCACTGTGGGAGCCATCGCCCGGCTCGACTCCAAGCACTATTCGCGCGAGGTGGAGGAGGCGGCAGATTTAAAGGGTTCCGATACTTGCGCCGCTGCGGGATACAATCCATGGGGACTCGTCTGGCTGTTTGAGGATTTCTCGAATGAGGATATGAAGTCGCCGCCCGAAATGCTATCGGATCATCCGAACAACGCGCATCGCATTGCGCAGCTCAAGGCGCACTTCGCCCAGAGTCTGGGAACCTTCGCGAAATTCGATGCGAACCCCAAGTCGGCAACGCCGCTCCGCCTTCGGGCGGACGAAGCGGAAACGTTCCTGCGTTAATGGCGGGCTAGGATGCTTCGCAAGGTCGAGCCGTCGGAGGCGCTGCCAACCGTAGCGACGAGCGCCTTCGTCGTCTCGATCGTCCTCGCGAGCATCGCCCTGGGTTGCTTTGTGCTCGTCAAGGCGTTCTCCGTCGTACTGGTTTTCTTTGCTGCCATTATCATCGGCGAAGCGGTCCGCCCGCTCGTCGATCGACTGGGGAAGCATCTGAATCGTTCGCTCGCGATCGCATTTACCGTGCTTGCGCTCGGATCCGCCGGCGCGGCCACCGTCACGCTCTTGATCGTGACGCTGCGCACTCAATTGACGGCGTCGCTGGGGCTGCTGTCGCGCCACGCGCTCGAAATAGCGGCGATGATCCAAAACTGGATGGGCACCGACGTTCGGGATGCCTTCGTGCGCTTCATCACGGGGAACGCGGCACCGATCGGGCTTGGCTTCCTTGAAGCTCAGAAGTCCATCGCATCCGCGGTCTCAATCGTTTTGCTCGTGATCCTCGTGACCGCGTTTTGGCTTGCTTCATCGGACGCGCTGTGCGCTTCCATTCTCGCCTTCGTTCCGCCCAGACGGCGCTCCGCCGTGCATGATCTCTTTGGAGAGATGGGTGGCACGTTGGGCTTGTACGCGGGCGGCGTCGTCGTAAACGGCGCAATCGTCGCGCTGGGCAGCACAATCGTCCTATGGTTCCTGCACGCGCCCTACCCAATGATTCTCGGGCTGCTCCAAGGTTTGCTCGTGGCAGTGCCGTACCTCGGCACGCTCGTTGCCGTGGTGACGGCGGGCGGCGTCGTGCTGGCGGCGCAAGGATGGGAGCGGGCCGCCGAGGCGATCGCCATGCTCTCGCTCATGGAAGGTTTCGAGGGCAGTTTCATTTCGCCGTTGATCTTCAAGAAAAAGCTGAATCTTAATCCGCTCACGACGGTCTTAGCGACCGCGGCCGGCGACGCGGTCCTCGGCTTCGCGGGCGTCGTCCTTGCGATCCCGGCCGCCGCGCTTGCGCAAACGGTACTCGAACGCGCGCTCGAACCCGCGCTCCGGGAGACGTGGGGGCCTTCGGACAGTCAAGATACGACGACGCACGGAGAGCCGGTAACGCATCCTGCTCCCATGGTATCGAGTTCGGAATAGTGACCCGTCGCTGCTGATACTCCGGCTGATGTGAAAAGCGCGGGGCTGGCAGGCGTAGCGTTGCTGCTTCATGCTTGAGATATACCAATCTCAAAGAGCAAACAGTTGCATGGACAATTACGTTTCCGTCGTCTTCGATACAGACCGAGATGCGGCCGCCGCGCTTCACGAGCTGTGGAGGCTCGATGGCGCCGGCGACATCACCGTACACGGTGCCGCCGTGTTGCAGAGCGACAAATTCGGCTACGTGCAAGTTGCCACGAAGCAGACCGATCCCGGCTTACGCATCGCCATAGGTGTCAGCGTGGGAGCACTGCTCGGCGCGCTTGCCGGCCCGATCGGCGCCGCAGCCGGTGCGAGCATCGCCGCCGGCACGGCCGCGGGCATCCGACGTCTCCGCTCATTTATGGCTGCGACGGTGGGTTCTTGAAATTATGCAAGATTACGACGCCGAAGCGCTGTCCTGCTTCGTTGACGGTCTGCCAAGAGTTCCATTTTTGATCGATGAGTCGATAAACGCTCAGGTCCCCACTTCCGATGTCTTTGGGCTTTGGTTCGGATAGTTGCTTTGCGAGTTGCAAGAGAACGGAGGCACCGTTTGACTGCGGGTATATTCTGTCGAGCGAGCTGAGAGCTTGCGTGAGGCCGACTACCCCTTCGTGTCGCTCGATCTTGTCGGACAGTGCGACAAAGTCGATAAAATCGCGTGTAGCGTTTCGACTGACGATCAAAAACGCTTTAATGCGCGCCATCTCGTAGATGGTCGGCAGGGTTATGAGTCCTGCCGGTGTTTGGTAATTGACCGTTTGAAGCGGCTCGCGACGAATGAGATTCCGAATTCCCGTTTCCACGCCGTCGAGATCACCGAGAATCATGAGCGGCGGTTTTAGGCGGTTCGTAACCCATCCTGCTTGATTTTCCAGCTTAGTCAGTACCTGTTCGTAGCGATCTTTGAGGTTGACGACAACATGGTCGTCGTCATACGAGAACCGATGATCCGCGTGGACTGCTGCAGCACTTCCGCCGACAAGAACGGCATCCGGGATAATCTGTTGGAGATGTGCGGCAGCCGTAAGGACTCGTTCCCAATCTTCTCGCGTTTCGACGGCTAGACGTCTGTCGTTGGTGTTGCTCATCAGGGAAGGTTGTTTGCTTGCTTGTCTTTAGCTTGGGCCGAACGCACGAAGTTGTTCCAAAGAATGGACGTCCCGTACATGTAGCTTTTCTGACAGACATCGAGGACAGTCTGAGCTACTTGTCCGTGAGGATCATCCAGAATGATGTCGCGCAGTTTAACCCAATCGTCAGATTTGCCGCGTTCGAGGATATCCTCGACAGCGACCGGTTCGTATCCGACATGGGGTTCCAAATGGCGATGAATCATAGCTGCTCGTCTTTTGAGTTCTGGATGACTGGATCTTGCTTAGTGGGCTTCGTTTATCACGTGAATTTCGATGTCGCCGATCAGAGTTCCGGCGATCGCCGTTTGTCAACCGGCACACAGCATACGAGGGGCGCGTTCGGCACTACACTCGCTTTCGTCAAGATGGGTATATGGGAGAGCTCTGCGAAGTTCGGGAAAGGCCAGCAAAAGGAGCAGGGTCCGATCGTCGGTGTTCAGCTTCAGCGCGTGTGCGATGCGATCGAGCAAGCGCGCGGACCTGGGCAGTTTTCGAGCCCGATTCCAGCGTCGCGAACCACACGCGGCCCGTGCCGACCGCTTCGACAAGCTCTTCTTGCGTGACGCCGCGCCCGCGAAGTGCCGGTGTCCGCTCGTGTGTTCTGAGCGTTCGGGTGCCCCCCCGCAGGACGGCAGAAGGGCCTCGTATCGACGACGACGCGGTCCGGCACGGGGGTGGCTGGTTACACGGGTCGCTCAAGGGCGACGTCGGCGCGGCCCGAGCGCGATGTAAAGTGATGTAAAGTGGCGCTATACTGACTTGCGATGCGACCCGTGCTACAGTCGCGGGCATGGAGGAACGTGCCGTACGAGCGGAGACTCCCGGCTTGACGCTGGGCTCATTTCTCAGGCTGAAGCGCAGCCGCATGGACCCTAGCGCGCAGTTTCTGGGGGCCGCCAAGCGCGTGACCCAGGAAGCACGTTGCCGGCATGCTCCGCGAGTTCATCTGCGGACGACTCACCTGGGCGAAAACGTATTACTGCGGTTCCTGTTGGCTGTTAGCAGCACGTGACGAGCCAGCCGCAAATCGCTCCCGTACGCTAAAGACATTCGTCTGTCGGAGGAAAGACAGTGACCGCCTTGATTGTCCTGTTCTTAGTGACCGCAATCGTGGCGTCGGCTGCGATCATTTTCTTGGCCGAGACTGCGCGATCGCAAAAACATCGATCTTTCGGTCGACCCGGCCCCGGATCTTTTTGCTCGAAACCGACATAACGACCGATAGCTCCGACAAATTGAAAATCTTTGCGGGGACGCGCGTCCCGGAAGTCTGGCTCTACAACTTCGATGGGTTCGTGGTAAAAGCACTCGAATAGGAAGTGTATGTTCCAATCCAGACGAGCCGCGTGATCGCCGGCCTGCCAATCGTCGAAGTGGCGAAGCGTATTGACGACGAAGCTGGGCGCTCGAACATGCTCACATTTCGGCGTCGGTGGCGTCAATGGTTACAAGAGCATCGGCATTTGCACGACAACGCGTGATCTTCGGCTAGTCTGAAACGCCGCCTTCGACGTGGAGCAGCGCGTGAGAATACCTCGCCTATGCCGGTTCGGCGTTTGCGGTGGGTCGGCGACGTGCGGCCGGGCGAATTGCCGTGGTTAGAGATTCCCGTGCGGCGTTTGCGTGCAATATGACCGAGGATGACGGCCCGAGGTTCAACGCCCGCCAGGAAGCCGATCGACCACGCGTCGACGTGTTCATTCTTGTGCTCCGTCTAACGCTCTAACGCCGAGCTGCGCCCGACTTTGGGCGAGCTCCAACGTTTGAACCCGATCACGAACGCGCACGAACGCGCACATCGAATCGATCGCACCCCAGAGGAACGCTCCGAAGTGCGCGAGATCGGCGCCATAGGACTGATGTTCCTATGACTTGCTCTATCCTTGCATGACTCCGAAGCAAATGGTAGACCGTGAATACGAGGCAATCTATTGGCCTTCGTCACCGTGCAGTAACAGTGAACGTACGATCAGCGGCAGCTGATGACCGGGTGCGCGCCGAAACCGAGGACTACTCGACGGCGTGCGAAGTCGGGGCGGTCGTGCGCGAAGCAAGGTGGGCCCTTGAACCGGGGAGTTTGGGATTACGATGCTTGACGAGGCGGTACAGTCGACGCTGCGCGCGTTGCTCGACACACTCCCGCTCGTGCCGGATGTGTATGCGGCGTACCGTCCGCTCGTGACGGACGGCTTCGTGTACTTTCTCAACGGCCTGCCCGAGGAGCGCGTCGAGGGGATCATCGCGGAGCAGATGGCGCTGCCCGAGGGCACGAGCGTCGACGAGCGGCTCGTGAGGCTGCTGCATTCGTGCCCCACGCTGCACAAGCTGGGGCAGGTCGTCGGGCACGATAAACGGTTTGCCCCCGAGTTGCGCGAGCGCTTGCAGTCGCTCGAATCGCTCACGCCCACCAGTAACCTCGCCGAGATCAAAGCGGTCCTCGAGCGTGAGCTCGGCGCGATTCCTCCGGGCGTCGAACTCGCGCCCGAAGCGCTAGCGGAGGGCAGTGTCGCGGTCGTTCTGCCGTTCGTGTGGACGCCGCCTGGTGAGAGCGCGGCTGAACGGAGCGTCTTCAAAGTCCTCGAGCCGCAGGCGGAGCAGCAGCTGCGCGAAGAGCTCGCGCTGTGGCCTGCGCTGGGCAGATATCTGGAAGAGCGGTGCACGCACTACGGGCTGCCGGTGCTCGACTACCGCAACACGCTTGATACCGTGCGCAGCCTCCTGCTCAACGAGATCCGGCTCGACCTCGAGCAGCAGCACCTTGCCAAGGCGGCCCGTTTTTACGCCGACTTCCCGGCAGTGTATGTGCCGAAGCTGCTGCCGTTCTGCACGCCGCACGTTACGGCGATGACTCGTATCGACGGCCGCAAAGTCACCGATCCGAGTCTCGCTCCGGACGTGCGGTACCGGCTCGCCGAGACGATCATCGAGTCGCTGTTGGCCAAACCCTTTTGGAGCACGGATCCCACGGCGCTTTTCCATGCAGACCCCCACGCGGGCAACCTGTTCGCCGCCGACGACGGCCGGCTGGCGATCCTGGACTGGGCCCTCGTCGTCGAGCTCAGCATGGAGCAGCGTGCCGCCGTCGTGCAAGCCGTCATCGGGGCGCTCACGCTCGACGAGCTGCGGACGACTCGTGCCATCGCCTCCTTCGGGAAGGTCCTCGACCGGCAGAAGCTCGAGGACACGGTCAGCGAGGCATTCCGGCGTGTGCGCCGCGGCGTCTTCCCGGGCTTCGACTGGCTGACGACGCTGCTCGACGCAGTCATGACGAAGGCGGCGATGCAAGTCCCCGAGCAGCTGACAATCTTCCGCAAGGCGCTGCTCTCATTGTCGGGGGTCGTCGCCGACGTCTCGGGACGTCCTTCAGTCGATGCGGTGCTGACGAAGACCGCAGCCGGGGAATTCTTCCGAGAGCTCGCGGCCAGGCCACTGGCGCCCATCAACTCGCGCGACTTCGGAAGCCACCTTTCGAACGAGGATCTGATCTGTACCTGGGCCGCGCTGTTTTTCATCCCTTCCCGCTATTGGATCGGTGCGTGGCGGGACGTGCTCGGCGTCCATGCGCAACCCGCGACCTAGCAGCCTGCTAAAGCCGTGTAGCCCAAATGCCGCCCGCCGGAGAGCCGGCGGGAAGCGTCGTCGGAATAGGCGCGTTGAAACCTGGCGGAACGCGCGCGCCGCCGCACCGCGAGCGGCTGCTTCTCCGAGCTCACGACCTCGTGGCGCCGGCACTGCCGCTTTTTTCGGTAATTAGCGAAGGTAGCGGCTGCGACGGTTGGGCGTGCCCAGAAACGGTTCGTGCGGTCCGTGCGATTTAGTTCGGGTGCGCGTCGGCGACGAGAAATGCGCGCTTGCGGGCCAGCGCGCCGCGCCCGTGCGGCCGGCGCTGCATCTCCAATGAACGCTCCCAGATCGTCGACTCGTACCCTACGCGAATTTGCGGATAGGCGCGACAGAAGCCCAGAGTGATCAGCGCGTCGCGATTGTCGGTGCGTGGGCTCAGTCCCCGGCGCAACAGCGCCTCAATAGCATCGACTGAATGTACGACTGCCTGCTTCAGAGCATCTCGGCGAGCAGCTTGAGCGCTAATGTACATTATCTACGAATCGTCCGGCCAGCGCGGGTAAAAGTCGCATAGGTTCTTCCATGCTCACCAAATAGCACTCTTTTCGGTGTGAGGGAAGACCATCGCGGCTCATAGGAACGGCAGACCCATTTGCTGATAATGCGGCAACGAGGAGCAAACGCTATTACTTCGGCTCCTGTTAGCAGCGCGTCACTAGCCAGCCGCAAGTCGCTCCTGTACGCTGAACGGATCCGTATATCGGAGGAGATGACCGCAATTACGGCATCGACTGCGATCATCCTATTGGCCACGAATGTAGTAAAGCTCATGACGGTTGAATCACGGTGTGGACGCCGATCACCACATTCGGGGGGCGCGTCGTCTCGCTGCTTCCCGGAGATGTGCTTGTGGTTGTAACCGACGGAATTACGGAAGCACGGCGCGACAACGGCGATCGGCTTGAATTCTTCGGGAGCAGCGGAGTCGTGCGCGCCGTGCGCGAGGCCTGGCGTGATGGTCGAAATCCGGCGCGTGAGATCTGCCGAGCGGCGATCGAGCACGCTCAGGGGCGGCTAACCGACGATGCGAGCGCGATTGTTTCGTATGTCAACGCGAATCCTCTCGGCCTCACACGGCTAGTACGTTCAAACGTTCCTCGCTCCGGGACTGTGTCGAACGGGTCTGCGCCCGCGCCTTACGCGCGAAATCGATCGACGCGCTCACTTTAATGAAGGCGTGGGTGGATAGCGCGCTCAAGCAAGGGAGTCGACTTTGTCGCGCAGTCTGTAAGCGCGTGCTTTGCAGATGCGTCGCGTGAGCGCGTGTATCGTGAACACATGCTGAAGCCGTTTGGTCAGGTTGCGCATGGAGGTCAGCGCAACGCGCTTTTCCTGCGACGGAGGCGACGGGCGCCTGACGATCGCGATAGGCGACGCTTTTTGCCAAAGTGATCGAAGGCTGCCCCCATACGCGGATGTTGGCGCGCGCGTTTCGCGAGCAGCCGCACACTGCGCACGCCCCAGCCGTATCTGCACTCGTGAACGCTGATACTGCGGTTAATGTGATAAGAACGGGGATGGCAAGAGCGGCGCCCGTGCTCCATCCTTGAAGTCAGAACAATGTCAGCCTGCAAAGTGAAAGAGGTACGCGACAATGATCGCCGATTCCGTTAATCAACTCTCGAGCAAGTGGTGGACGTTCTTGGTGCGCGGCCTCGTCGCGCTCGTGCTCGCGGCGTTCGCGCTAGGCTCGCCGGCCGCGACGGCAAACGTCCTCGTTTTCGTCGTTGCCGCTTACTTCATCATCTCCGGGGTCACGGCGATCGCTGGTGGCTTCTCTTTCGCCGGCGTCGGCCATTGGTGGGCGCTCACGCTCATGGGCTTCGTCCAGGGGGCGCTCGGCTTTCTCATGCTCGCTGAGCCTGGTGCGGGGCCGCTTGCGCTGGCGTATCTCTTCGCGACCTGGATGATCATGTCGGGCGTGACGGAGATTTCGAGCGCAGTAGCACTGCGCAGTTATATCAGCGACGAATTCTGGTGGATCGTGCTTGGGATCATCACTTTGGCATTCGGCGTTTACGTCGTAGCGCATCCGAGTCTCGGACTGCTGGCGCTGGTCTATACGATCGGCCTCTACGCAATCCTTGCCGGCATCTCGCTAATCGGGTTTGCGTTTCGCATCAAGAACGTCGCCGGCGATTTCGGTGCCCGTCAGGCACGTGCGTGAACCCGGCAACCTTCGCTCTTCCAGCAAACGCGGAATAGCTTCTTCGCTAGGCGCTAACGCGAAAGGGGGCGGTGCAGCGCTGATTCAGCGGGACCAACGCGGCGACGTTCAGGTTGCAACCAAGAGCACGGATCCGGGTCGCGCGGTCGCTTCCAGCATCGCTGCGGCGACGGCAGCCGGACTCGGCGCCGCAGCCGGGCGGACCCGGCTTCGCGCTCAACCCGGCAGAAGCAGTGGTCATCGCGGAGATTCCGAGCTAGTGAGTAGGATGCGAACCACCTCACCAACCGCCCGGACGATGTTTCCGGGCGGTTGGTGCCGAGCGAAGCTACGTCGACGTTCAGCGATAGTGGACGGGCACGTCGACGGAGGTCGCTTGACCGCTCGCCGTGGTCGCGACGAAATGAAGAGCGATGCGAACGGTGGCAAGTCCACCGACTGGCGGCAGCGTCGATTCGCTCGTAAAGATGCCGGGTCCGGTCTTGGTCAGGACTCCGCTTCTGGGGCCATTGCCGGTGACGACCTGGATCACGTCGGGCGTTGTCGTGACCCGAATCGCGATCGGTCCACCCGCCTGCAGATGATCGGAGTTGAGCTCGACTTTGCTGATCCTAGGCGAACTCTGAGTCGCCGCCGGTGTGAACGTGTAGGCGTACGTCGGCGGCGGTGTCGTTTGCGCCGATGAAGCCGCCGGTGCGAGCACCCAGGCGGAGCACACGGCGAAGTACATACTCCGCAGGGGCGTACGCGATCGCGATTTCATCAGTTGCAGCCTATCATAGAGGGGCGGGGAAATCTGCAAACCATAAGTTGACAACGCTTTGCGCCATCCACGGTCTTCCCGAGGCCGGCACGGCGTGACGTGCCGGTACCTCTATGGACCGATCGACCACCGTATCTCGCTGCGAAAGTCGACGTTCTTCAGACGGCGAATGGCGTCCGGCGCGAAAGCTTAGTCCGCGCGAAAGGTTTGTCCGGCCGTGCAGCGAGTCCTGGCTGCAAATCTCGGCTCCGAGAGGCTCGGACCGTGTCGTTGGCCGGAAGGAGGTCAGCCGCCGCCGAATCGGTGTGTGATCCGGGAAATCCCGGCATGAATTCATGCAATCACTTAGCGTGTGAGCGGCAAGATGTCAGCTGAAACGCCCGGCAACCACCGGCCGCAGATGATAGCAGCCCAGGTTTTGTTCGCCCTCGGCTTCGCTCGGTGCACCCGAGCAACGCCGTAGCGTTGTGACCGAAGAGCGACGAAGAGCCGGGCGAAAAGACGAGTGAGATTTCGTAAGCGAACTTCCGACTCAGGACACTAGTGGCCGGCGCGCGATCTCGTTGGCCGCTTGCTGATCAAGGCCCAGGGTTTGCAGCACCACGGCCGCACAGCGTTCCGGCAAATGCTCTGTGCTGAAACGGTCCAGGTCGGTTAATGCTACCGCGATGGATGCCAGCACCGTACCGCTGACTGCAACAAAACTCATAAATGCGTCGCCATTGAGAAACCGCCCCACGTCGATGCCTTTTTGGACGTCCCTGAGCACACGCCGTCCAAGGCCGCGGTTGACGACGCGCATTGGGAGCCCTTCACGAATCAGAAACTGTCCCCATAGGGGTTCGTTTTGAGCGCGCGCTACCGTGTGGCGCACGGAAGCCGAGATGACCTCAGCGGGATCGTGGACGTCCGCGAGCAGCCCGTCGAGCCAATCCGCGAACTCCTCGAAGACGGAGTCGACGACTGCTTGGTAGATCGCTTCTTTCGATTCGAAGTGATTATAGAACGAGCCGAAGCCCACGTCGGCTGCTTCGGTTATCTCGTTTATGGCGACCGCATCCAGGCCCTTTTCAGCCATGAGACGCAGCGCGGCGGCCAGCAGCTTCGAGCGCGTTTCGCGCTTGCGGCGCGCCCCGCGCGGTTCGAGTTCGCTGGGACCGTGAAGAGACGAAGATCGGGCCATGCCTCAGTATAGCGTAAAACATCATACTTGACAAGTGCATCAGATATGATATAACAATCACGTAATGAGCCTCGATCACGTTATGAATCTCGCCAACCTGCCCGACGCACCGCCGGAAGTCGATGTTCTGATCGTCGGACTTGGGCC
>Ga0182013_10004924_pt1 | contig 15799 bp, 14 predicted proteins | sample 612S2MmetaG_FD_120487 | JGI IMG/M metagenome (GOLD analysis project Ga0182013, IMG submission 120487) | Permafrost microbial communities from Stordalen Mire, Sweden - 612S2M metaG | ecosystem: Environmental > Terrestrial > Soil > Wetlands > Permafrost | place: Sweden: Stordalen | collected...
CATGGTCGTCGAAGGCATCGGCTTCGGTCTCGCCTTCGCGTCGATGTCGGCCCTCGTCGTGGTGGCGGTTCCGCCCGAGCAGACGGGCGTCGCGAGCGGCATGAACGCCAACATCCGTACCATCGGCGGTTCGATCGGCGCAGCGGTCATGAGCAGCATCGTGACCTCGGGCGTGCGCGCGGGTACGCTCCCTCGTGAGTCCGGCTACACCCACGGCTTTGCGCTGTTGACCGTCGCCGCCATCGCCGCGGCGATCGCCGCCATTTTCGTTCCCGGAAGACTCCGCCCGCCCGCGTCAACGACCGAGGCAACGATGCCTCACGCCGAGCTCGGCATGGTCGCTGGTGGCACCCTCGTCGGCGACGAATCCGAGTGACCTGCTCATGACCAGCGCCACCAACGCTGAGCGACCCCTGCGCAAGGACGCCGCGCAGCACCGCGAGCAACTCCTCGCCGCGGCCGTGCAGGTATTCGACGAACAGGGCTTGAACGCCAGCGTGACCGAAATCGCCCGCGTCGCCGGCGTCGGTATCGGTACGCTCTACCGACGCTTTCCCACCAAGGAAGCGCTCATCGATGCCCTCGTCCACGAAGTCCTCAGTGCCACGATCCAAATGGCTCGCGACGCCGCCAGCTCACCGGACGGCACCGGACTCGAGAGGTTCTTGGAGGCGTCCAGCGCCTATCAAGCCGAGCACGTGGGGTGTCTACCGCGACTTTGGAACACCGACCATGAAATGGTGAAGACCACCCGTCAACTCATTGCAAGACTTCTCGTCGACGCGAAGAAGCACGCCCGGATCCGCCACGACCTCACCAGCACCGACCTGTCGCTCGCAATGTTCTCCCTGCTTGGCGTCCTCGAAACCACGCTTCCCGTCGCTCCGGATGCGTGGCGACGCCACCTCGATCTCCTGATCGCAGGTATGCGGCCCGCCGTCTCCGATCTCCCACACCGCGCCCTCAGCCCCGCGAGCCTCGACAAAGTTCTAGCGACGCACGAAACGTCACTCAGGCCAGAGTGAGACGAGTCCCCTAGCCACTAGCTTCTTGGTCTTGAGCTGCTCTGGGGTCGGACTACTTCTACGACGGCGCCGCGTCGACGGGCATTATCTCTCCCGAGACGAACGATGCCTCGTTCGAGAGCACCCACGCAATGACGTTCACTCCCGCCACGAGCTCGACCGGCCGGCCGCCAGGTTGCAGTCCCGCCACAGGATCAGATTGCGAAAGTGTTGCCTCAACCAACGAATGTCTTGAAGTCGGCGATGAGTTTGTCCTCGACCTCGAGGTTCCATGCAGCATCGGCGACGTCGACGACCAGGAACAGTTCCGAGAGAAGCAACGTCTCAATCACTGCGACGCCAAGATGTTCGAGCCATTTACCAATACCGACTCGGACGGTGAAGTCACTCGGACTCCCGGCGATCGTGATGGTCAATGCACGATCCGCCGCCACGATTTCACGCAAGAAACCGCCCTTCTTAGCCTGGATGACAGTGCCATGGTCACTCGGTGCAGAGGTCTGAACCGTGAATCCGTCGGTCTTGAGATAACCCTCGATGTGAGACTGCAGGGCACCCAGATCCGTTCCCTTGCCTTCGAAGTGTTCTTCCTTATTGCCTATCATTGAGACCTCCATTCGTCGGTCGCTGGGTACCGTACCCGTCGACGTGATGCGGCTGGACTCGGACCACCCTTTTCGGGCCAACCCGCAGTGTTGTCTTCCCAATTCAACCTACAAGCCAGATCAAAGCGTCAAGCAATTCGGGTACAGGCCCTACTTTGAGTCAGGAACCGGGAGAATCATCGCAGGCTCGCTGAAAGAGCCAACCTTGACACTCATTCACCTATATATATAGTCTCGGCGAAATCGTCACTATATATATATAGGTGAATGAGTGTGAAGAAGCTTACGAAGCGGAACGACTCCTCTCAGGGAGAGAACCATCGGCCGGCGCCTCATCCTTAAAGGCTATTTCCCCATGCTTTCTCTGCGGGGCTGGGCTACTGCACCCCGGATGCCGAGCTGAGGTGCTGCACCCGGGATGCAGTAGCCCAGTCCCGCAGAGAAATAACGTGATTCCCAGGCGCTATCACTGCGCCAGCCAGCCCCCGTCGATCGTGATCGGTGAACCGGTAATCGTCTCTGCCGCGTCGGAGCACAAAAAGACGCTCATCGCGCCGACCGATTCGGGCGTGGTGAACTTGAGCATTGGCTGCTTCTCCCGCAATAATTTCTCTGTCTCGATTGCCAGATCGGTGGAAAACTCCTGAACTCGATCTTCCAATTGCTGCTGCACCAAGGGAGTGAGCACCCAGCCCGGGCATATCGCGTTGACGGTGATGCCATCATTCGCCAATTCGATTGCGGCCACCTTCGTCGCGCCCACCACGCCATGCTTGGCGGCCACGTACGCCACTTTGAACGGGCTCGCCACCAGACCATGCGCCGAGGCGATGTTGATAATCCGTCCCCACTTCTTCGCCTTCATTCCCGGTATCGCGGCCTTCATCGCGTGAAACACGGCCGAGAGATTAAGGGCCAGGATGGCGTCCCACTTCGCGTCCGGGAACTCCTCGATCGGCGCCACGAACTGGATTCCGGCATTGTTCACCAGTATGTCCAAACTTCCCAGAATGGTCCGGGTCTTCTCAACGATCGCCGCCACCTGCTCTGGCTTCATCAAATCCGCACCGTCGTACTCGACTTTCACGGAAAACTCTTTGGACAGCCCTTCACGCAACTTCTCAATCTGATCAGTGTCGCCAAATCCGTTGAGCATGATGTCGGCCCCCTCAGCCGCCAGCGCGCGGGCGACGCCCAGTCCAATACCGCTGGTAGACCCCGTGACCAGAGCCACCTTTCCGCGTAACGTCATTCGAGGCGCTCCTTTTGGACATCACCACTCGACGCCACGACCGCGAGTTCCTTCCCGAGAAACTCACCGTGTCGGTCCGAGGTCGGAGTCGGCGGAGCAACCAGACCTCTGCCCCGATGGGTGCGAGCGTTCCTGGTACTCATGTTCAAATACCCGAGCGTATTTTTTAGAGATGCTGAACTGGATCTCATCAGCGAACGACTCTCACTTCTTGAGTTCCTTCACCACGCGTAAATTCCGCCATCGTGGCCTTGACAAGTTCGTGTCTCGCTTGGCACCCAGGCGTCCGATCATGCCCGCAAGGCCCCCGGGGACGAAAAGGACGAAAAGGACGAAGATGGCGCCGAGTAGGAATTGGGGCTGAGAGAGCGGTACCCGAAGAAACGCGGGCAGCGTGGTGAATGAAGGTTCCGCGGAGACTTTCAGCAGGTACTGCTGCAGATAGACGTAGACCATGGCCCCAATGACGGCGCCCCAGCGCGTTCCGGCCCCACCGAGCACCACCATGATGAGGATCGAAATCGTCACCGTCGTGGACGCCACGGCACTCGGCACCGCGGTGCCGATGACCAGCACGTAGACAACACCCCCGGCGGCCGCGGTCAAAGACGAAAGCACGAAGGAGGCGAGCTTGAATCGGAACGGCCGGATCCCGAGCACGTCCAGCCTCCGCTCGTTCTCACGGATTGCGACAAATACGTGTCCGGTCACGGACTCGGTGACCAACCACACGACAGCGAACGTCACGATGAGAAACGCCAAAGCGATCCAGTAGAGATTTCGAGTATTGGAGACCGCCCCTGAGAGGAGCGACGGGAGTCGCAGGTCCGAGAGCGCGAGCCCCGTGTCGCCGCCGGTCAGGTTGTGAGGGTTGTTCTCGATGAGGAAGTAGAAGGCCTGGGCGAAGGCCAGCGTCACCATGGCGAAGGCGATACCGTCAACACGAAGAGCAATCGCTCCAAGAATCAAAGCCAGGACCAAGGCGACACCCGCCGTGAGCGCCAGTGCGGGCACGAGCGGCCAGTTCCATCGTGTGACGGCGATGTCAAAGACGTAGGCGCCAGCGGCAAAATACAGAACGGGGCCCAGCGACAAGAGACCGGTGAATCCGAACATAAGGTCGTAGCCGAGGGCCACCCCGGCGAACATGAAGCACAGCGCGAGCACCTCGAGGGTTCCGGTCGAGTTCACGACATCGACCGTGCCCGGCAGAACCCATGGGACGTGCAAGCTCACAAGCGGTAGTACACCAAAGACCAGCAGGGCCAGAACCCCGGCAACGACACCCCGGCGCCGCGAGAGGAAGGACGTCATACAACACTCCCAAAGAGACCGCGAGGCCGCCATTCGAGGACCAGCGCGAGAAGCAGCACCACCGAGAGGTTGCCGATCTCGGCCCAGCCGGGATGTCCACCGATGTAAAAAGACGTGTAGTCCTGCACGAGACCCACGACCACCGCCGCCACCGCCGAGCCCCTGATCGAGCCGAGACCTCCAATAACGACCACGATGAAGGCGAAAATCAGCAAGCTGTCACCCTGGCTGGGAGTGATGAGGTCACCACTGAAGACAACCGAGTAGAGCAGCCCGGCGAGGCCAGCCATCGCACCGCCAATGACGAAGACGACGGTGAACGCCCGCCCGACATCGATGCCGAGCGCGCTCACCATCTCTCGGTTCTCGACGCCGGCGCGAATGGTGATCCCGTACCGGGTGCGGCGCAGGAACCATTCGAGCACCAGCAGGACGATCACTCCCGCCGCGAGCGCGAGAAAGTTGGCGTTCGGTAGATTGATACTCCCGATGTGCGACGCCTCGAGTAGCCATAGCGGCACGGGAATTTGCAGTGCGCTGCTGCCAAAGCCTCCCATCAAGAGCCCTACGACGGCGAGATCGAGTCCGATAGTGACGAGTATTTGGCTGACCGGCCTCCCGTAGAGAGGGCGGATGAGCAAGACTTCGGTGAGTCCAGCGGCGGCGCCGCCGCCGAGGATCGACGCGATGACGGCCAACACGAGCAGCGCCGGCGCACCGAACGACGACGGAAAATGTGAGGCGACCTCCCACCCGGCGTACGCGCCGAGGGTCATGAAGAGTCCGTGCGCGAAATTCAAAATATCCATCAGCCCGTAAATGAGCGAGAGACCCGAGGCCGCCAGGAAGTAAATTGCTCCGAGCGCCAAGCCGCTGAAGGTGATCACGATAAGTGCGCTCACGCGGCACCCGCTACGCCGAGAAGACGGCGGACCAGAAGTTCGTCCTTGAGGTCATCCGCTTCTCCCTCGTGCACCACCTCGCCATGATCGAGAACGATGATCCGTTGGGCGAGCCGCTTAACCACGCTCAAGTTCTGCTCGACGAGCAGCACCGTGGAGCGCTGCGCGGCACTCTCCAGCACGGCGGCGAACTCGCTCACGATACGCGGGGCGAGTCCTTTTGATGGCTCGTCCACCAGCAAGAGCGGGCAACCGTTGAGCATCGCACGGGCTATCGATAGCATCTGTTGTTGCCCACCCGACAGCGTTCCAGCGAGCTGGCGTCCCCGCTCCTTCAGCTCGGGAAAGAGCGTGTACACGTCGTCGTAAAGTGGCTCGGGACTTCTCTCGGCGAGGCGGAGGTTCTCTTCGACGCTGAGACCGGCGAAGACATCGCGATCTTCAGGAACGTAGCCAATGCCGAGCCTCACAATAAGGTGCGTCGACCAGCCGGCCACGTCGTGGCCCAGCACGCGGATCCCTCCACTGCTCGGTACCAACCCGAGAATGGCACGCAACGTCGTTGTCTTACCAACACCGTTGCGCCCGAGTAGGGCCGTTACGCCACCTTCGGGGACTTCAAAGCTCACCCCCTGGAGCACGTGCGATCCAGCGATGTTCACGTGAAGGTCGGTTAGCTCGAGGGCGTTGCTCACAGCGGATCGCCCAGATAGGCGCTTTGCACCGTCTCGTCGGCCATCACCGTCTCGGGGTCGCCGCACGCAAGCAACCGGCCGTAGTTCAGAACGGCCACGTTCTCGGCTAGCCCGATGACCACAGCCATATGATGCTCGACCATGAGCACCGTCCGGCCTTCCCCATGCAGGCGTCCGATAAGTGAGCTGAGCATGGGCACGTCCTCAGAGTTGACTCCCGCCATGGGTTCATCGAGCAGTAGCACCTTCGCTTCAGCGGCTAACAAGATAGCCAACTCGAGCTTCCTCTTGTCACCGTGGGAAAGCGCCCCGGTGGTGCGCTGGGCCATCGCGGAAAGGCCAACTGATTCGATGGCCTCACGCGCGGCGGAGGTGGCCTCGTCATTGGCCCTTGGCCGACGCCAGATCCGCATGCTTCCCCCGAGGCGAGACTGGGCGGAGAGCCGCGCATTCTCAAGTACCGAAAGCGAATTGAAGAGGCTCGAGGTTTGGAAGGTCCTGCCCATCCCCAAACGGGCACGATCCGACGCCCGTACGCCGGTGAGATCGTGTCCTTCAAGCTCGATGGCCCCGGCGGTCGGTTGGAGAAGTCCACTCAGTAGATTGAGCAACGTAGTCTTGCCGGCGCCGTTCGGCCCGATGATGCCGAGGAAACTTCCCTCTTTCACTTCGAGATCAATCCCGGAAAGAATCTCCGCCCCTCCGACACGAAATCCCAGCCCCGACACCCGAAGCGCCGGGGGCTGGGATTCTGTGTTCAGTTTCATTCAGGGGGAACGATCTAGTTGCTGAAGTGTGCCGTTACTGGTGGCGCGGTTGCCGTGTCGGAGAGCGTCTTGAGTACAACGGGCTGGAATACGTTGTTGATGTTCGTCACCAGACTCACCTGATACATCGGCTGGAGCATCGCATGGTCGGACGTCCTAATAGTCTGCTCACCCTTGGGCGCGAGGAAACTCCAGCCCGCGAGACCCTTGATCATCGCGTTCACATTGTTCCCTTGTCCAGTCTGAATTGCGCGGACCAACATCTGAGCCCAGACGAAGCCGTCCGGCGTGAACAGGTCGGGCAGAGAGTTATAGCGCTCTTTCATCACCCTGATGAGATACTCGTTCACCGGGTTTGTTGAACCGTTGGAAACGTAAAGCGACAGGTAATTGAACGACGTCCCAATCGTGCCGTAGAACGGATACGTCGCGACATTGGCGAGGCCAGTGACGACCTTGGCGGTGTTGAAGTCGCCCTGCTGCTGCAGCGCCGCCGTGAGTGGAGCCCCCGTCGTTCCAGCCCAAGCGAGGAAGATAATGTCCGGCTTGTCTTGTTGCACCTGCAGGGCAGTCGCCGTGAAGTCCGTGGTCGTCAGTGGCACGAGCAGACTCGTTACGGTGTCGCCGAGGGAACTGAACGCCTTGGTCGCGTCAGTGACGTACGACTGGCCGAAAGCGAAGTCCTGTCCGAGAACGAGAATCGTCTTGCCCGTCCCTAGCGATTGAACGTAGGACTTCGCCGTCTGGACATCCTGATACGTTTGACGCCCGGATCGGAAGGTGTAGCGATTTGCGCCAGTGACGGCGTCATCCGCGGCCGCGCCGGAAACGTAGAGAACCTTGTTCTGAGCTGCGAGCGGCGCGAGCTCATCAGCGATGCTTGAGTCCCCGGTGCCGCCGATGATCTTGTAACCGGCTCCGACGTAACTCTTGAAGTCCGTGACCGCAGTCGTCGGATTGTCGGCGTCGTCGTCCCAGTTCACGTCGATCTTCCGACCGTTCACCTTGCCGGTGCCCTTGGTCGCATAGGCGAGACCAATGTTGAAACCCTGGCGCCACTCGGTTTCGTAGGCTGAGTAGATACCGGTCGCTTCTAGAATCATGCCGACCTTGACCGGCCCTTTGGTAGTAGCCGCACCGGAGAGTTGCGAGCCACCAATGCTCGCCCCCAGAGAAACCATTGCCAACACCAGAGGTACTGCGATTATTCGCGAATGCTTTTTCATCGGTAATCCCCCCAAAAGCGAAGTCGTTCGACCTGCGTTGCGCGAAGTTAAGCAGAACTGGGCATGAATGTCAAGTGATTCACCCCTCATATTTGAAATCCTCATTGCACCAATGCGAGGCCGTTGCTGGGCTGCTAGCCGATCGTCATCGGAGCATGAACATTGGGAAAGTCCGTCTTTGAGGGCTTTTCCAAGGGGTTTCGCCCTTCCTCCAGCGAGCACGACGTAAAGTCACGGCTCCGGTACACCAACGTGACATCGAGGATGATTCCTCGATGTCTGGGGCCACGGGGGCATCGGTCAGACCCTTCGCCACGAGGCAGCGCCTGATCTCAGTTGAAAGCGACGATCAGTTCAGGTTCGGTTGCGGCACGAACTTCGTCCAGTGAGACGCCCGGTGCCAATTCGCGTAGCAACAGACCCTCCGGCGCAACGTCGATGACGGCGAGATCGGTGATGATGCGCTGAACGCACGCTTGGCCCGTGAGGGGCAGGGTGCACTCATTGACGATCTTGAACCCCCCACCCTTCGCCGAGTGTTCCATCATCACGATCACGCGCTTCGCACCATGGACCAGGTCCATTGCTCCACCCATCCCTTTCACCATCTTGCCGGGAATCATCCAGTTGGCCAAGTCACCAGCGATGGACACCTGCATGGCACCGAGCACCGCAACGTCGACGTGACCACCACGGATCATTGCGAAGGAGGCCGCCGAATCGAAGAACGCAGCCCCCGGCAAAACCGTCACGGTCTCCTTGCCGGCGTTTATCAGATCCGGGTCGACGGCATCGTTCGTTGGATACGGCCCCACGCCAAGGATGCCGTTTTCAGAATGCAGCACGACGTGAATTCCGTCGGGTACGAAATTCGGCACCATGGTCGGCAACCCGATGCCGAGGTTGACGTACTGCCCATCCTCCAGTTCCGCAGCTACTCGCGCTGCCAGTTGGTCACGTGTCAAGGCACTCATTGCGTCACCGTCCTTCTCTCAATTCGCTTTTCAACGCCGGGCGTATGTACGACTCGCTGCACGAAGATGCCGGGCGTGTGTACCGCCATCGGGTCCAACTCACCAGGTTCCACCAACTCCTCGACCTCGGCGATGGTCACTCGTCCGGCGGCTGCGCAGAGCGGGTTGAAATTCGCGGCACTCTTCTCGTAAACGAGATTGCCGTCGCGATCACCGTATCGTGCGTGCACCATTGCAAAGTCAGTTCGAATTCCTGATTCCAGGACGTAGCGCTTGCCGGCGAATTCTCGAACCTCCTTTGGCGGCGACGCCAGGGCTACTCTGCCTTCGCTGTCGTAGCGCCACGGAAGTCCTCCTTCAGCAACTTGGGTTCCCACCCCCGCCGGTGTGTAAAAAGCGGGAATTCCCGCGCCGCCTGCCCGCAGCCTCTCGGCCAACGTGCCCTGGGGAACCAACTCGACCTCGAGTTCTCCGGAGAGAAATTGACGCTCGAACTCCTTGTTCTCGCCAACGTACGAACCAGTCGTTCGCCGAATGCGCTTGGCGCTCAAGAGCACTCCCAGCCCCCAATCATCGACTCCGCAGTTGTTACTCACCGTGACGAGGTCGCTGATCCCGCTGGCTAGTAGAGCCTGAATCAGCATCATCGGGATACCACAAAGCCCGAATCCCCCAACGGCGAGCGACGCCCCGCTCGAAATGTCCTGCACCGCTTCTGCGGCGGTTTCCACTACCTTGTCCATTTTCGCTCCCGTCAATCCTGCAAGCAGGATTGCTCTACAACGCGCGTTGGCAATCCAATCTGGAAAACTTCGCTACACCGTAGCGCCCAAAAAATCGCCGAACAAGATTTCTTGAGCACGCCGAGCCAACAACGACTTCCAAAGTTTCGACGGCGACATTGATTCCCACTCGCCTAGTTCGCCATCAAATGCGTCGTGCGCAACTCCCGATAGCCGAAAGTCAGGATCCGAATCCAGTTCGTTCGCTGCTTGTTCTCAGCGTCGTGACTTCGCAAATCAACCGGAGAGGAGCGTCAAGTTGGCGTCAACCGGTGCAGTTTTTCAAATGCATCAGCCCCGATTGAAAGAAAACCTTTCCCTTACAGAAAGCCCCTAACTGAACACAGATTCCGTTGCGGCGCGAGCAATGTTGGCGCCACGGGTGCCGCCCGGAACGATCTGCATCTTGTTCGGCGTGTAGGCAATCGTGAGACCAAGGTCTTGGTCCATGATGATGAGCGAACCGAGTCCCGCCCAATAGCAACCTCTCGGGCCCAGCGGCGTTACGCTGCTCGCCAGTCCGTAGCCCATGCCAAAGTGCGCTTCTATGCCCAGCACCAAGTCAAGATCGTGCGCTTGGGTTTCAAATATTTGATCGCTGGTCTTTTCGGAGAAGAACCGCTTCCCTTCGAACTCACCCCTATTGGCGATGATCGACTGGATCTTGGCCACCGACCGAGCATTGCCGTGACCGTTCGAGGAAGGAATTTCCGCGCCACGCCACCACCGTTCTCGCGGCCACATGAAGTCAAGTGGGGGCGACGTCCACGCACGATACGCAATCGACTGAGGATCAAGTCCGTCGAGAATGCTGCCCGGGGCGGGGATCACAGAACTAACACGAGAATCCTCGGATTCGGGCAGACCTATGTGAAAGTCAGCGTCCAGCACATTGGCCACCTCGGCCTTGAAGAACTCTCCGAAGGTCATTCCGGTGATGCGCCGAACGATTTCCCCGATGAGATAGCCCTGGGTGACCAGGTGGTAACCCGACACTGTGCCCGGCACCCACAGTGGAGCCTGGGCGGCAAGTGCCGAGGTGCAGAAATCCCAATCAGCCAGATCTTCGGACTCCATTGGTCCACTCCAGAATGGCAGCCCCGCGGTGTGGCCCATCACGTGGCGGACTTCAACGGCCGCCTTTCCGTTCTGCGCGAATTCGGGCCAGTACGTCTTCACTGGAGCGTGAAAGTCGAGCAGTCCTTGATCGGACAACATCAGGGCCACGAGAAACGTCATGGTCTTGGTGACTGACCACACATTCAGGATGGTGTCACGCTCCCACGGTTTAGTCATCTGCTCGTCCGTGAATCCCCCCCAGAGATCAGCTACCAGTTCGCCCTTGAAATAAACCGCAACTGAGGCACCGACGTCCTCTCCGCTGCTCAACTGTTGCTCGAAAACCTCGCGCAGCCGATCGAATTTCTCGGTAGTAGTGCCTTGGACGATCGACATCGTGCCTCCAGTGTGTTGCGTCTCATATTCCAAAAATCATCGCGAACAAACCTGCTTGGTCGCGTGCTACATCGAATTCGCAGTCGTGGCGAGACTCGTAACGGTCGATCCAAAACTCGATCGCGACGTCACAGTGTGCTTCTTCTCTCGCTGCGACCACAGCCGAAAATGATTTGGTGATGTCCTCCGGGGGTGGAATCGCGACGTCACGAATTTCTGCATGGCGGGCACTGTAACAGAGGCATCACCAACGTCGCGCGCACGATTTCTCACGTCGCGCGCTTCGACCTCGCAGAAGTCCGCGTGGAACCCTCGGCCAGATCGACTCTCACACAGCCGCGCGAAGCCCCGGATTACGACGGCACCACTAATGAAGGCAACCACCAATTCGTGACGCCCGTGAGGACCAAATCGCTGCTGCGCACTGGAAAATCACATCACTTCGCTTACACCGTCTCGCCGCAACGATCTGCGGCAACGAACCACCGGGTCTCGCTCCAACTGGCGGTCAAGGCGACACCATGATCTAGCTGAAGTTGTTCGTAACGATGGCGGCGGGCCGTGAATATCCCGTCTCAACTGGGACGCCGGAGCAACCCTCAGGTGCCCTGACCATGAGTTGAAACCTTGCGAGACCGAGCGGCGAGAGTTTTTCTCGATACTTGGTCTCGCGAACGATAATCTCATACCCGTGGCCCTGCTCATCGTCGTCGAGGCTGAACTTTTAGCCGAAGGGCTTCATCGACCCGTGTTCCGCTCGACGTCACCGGCGCCTTGGCGTCGCCATGACTGGTCCTCAATAACTGGCTTCGGGAGCAATTTCGATCTCAAGTTCGCTATGGTTCGCGCACTGCACCTAGGCGGCCTGTGAGCACCGAACACCGCTCCCGACCCGGGGCGATGGGACCTCCAGATCGTCGCCCCAAGCCACCTCGGACAAAGGACGTCGCGGTTCCGAATGAAAACAAGGGCGCACGCACCCGGCGCAAACTATTAGAGGCCGCCGAGAAGGTCTTGGTTACCTACGACTACCACGATGCGTCAATCGCGAAGATCACTGAAGCCGCCGGAGTGGCACAAGGAACGTTCTATCTGTACTTCGCCAGCAAGAAGGCGATATTCGATGAGGTCGTTGCGGACCTCAATCGCCGGGTCCGCCACGCGATGACCGAGGCGGCGCGCGGCGCGACCACGCGCCTTGAGGCGGAGCGTCTCGGTTTCGCTGGATTCTTCCACTTCACCACGGAGCACCCTGCACTGTATCGAGTCATCCGCCAAGCCGAGTTCGTATCACCGGGCGCGCTGCGTAGTCACTACGAAAAGATCGCCGAGGGTTACGTTCCGCCACTGCACGATGCCATGGAGACCGGTGAGGTGGCGTCGGGTGACGCGATGATTCTGGCGTGGTCGCTGATGGCCGTTGGCGAAGCGATCGGCATGCGTTGGATCGTCTGGGATGAAGCGAAGGAAGTTCCGGGTGAGGTTTTCGAAGAGATGATGTCAATTATCGCGAGGATGCTCGGAGGCTCGACGAGCGCGAATATTGTCGACGAGGAAATTCGTCCGTCGCCACGCGACAGGCAGAAGGTGCGCCCAAACCATGGGGCCGCGAATGGAAATGCGTCGCCGGATGCCAGCAGCTAATTCTCTCTTCGAAGTTCGAACAATCATCATCATCGACCAGGGCGGACGGCGTTTGTCGATGAAGACGCCAAGCCGGGCGGAGCGCGTGACCCGAGCCGCTCTGCGAATGAAAATAGGCCTTTGGATCAGGGACGATATATGAGTCGAGATGGGAGCGGTGACTACACCATCGGCCGATGGATCAGCGTGGGTGCGAGTGTGGCGCCCAGTCGGGTTGCCATCGAATTTCTCGGCCGTGAGATCACCTACGGCGAGCTTGATGCCCGATCAACCGAACTCGCGAAAAGGCTCTTGGGTCACGGTCTCGTACCGGGCGACCGGATCGCCACGCTCACGGAGAACCGGCCCGAGCACGTGGAGTTACTCTTTGCGTGCGCGAAAGCGGGTCTCATACTCGCCCCGCTGAACTGTCATCACACAGCACTCGAGCTCGCCCGCCAACTCGAGACCTTCACCCCGGCGCTCGTCGTCACCTCGAGCGCCCACGCCGCTCGAATCGAAGACGCGTGTTCGTTAGTTCCGAGCGTGGGAGAGATCGTCCGTCTCGAAGACATCGCCGGTTCGCTCAACGCACGTTCGCCAGTTGTCGAGCTTCCATTCGTCGAAAACGATGACGGACTTTTTCTCATATCGACATCAGGGTCGACGGGAGAACCAAAGGGAGCACTGCTCACTCACGCGAACTGCTATTGGACGAATCTCGGACTCGACCTGAGCATCCCTATCAACAGTGACGACGTCGTGCTCCAAGTTCTTCCACAGTTCCATGTCGGGGGCTGGAACGTCCAACCATTGCTCGCTTGGTGGAAGGGAGCGACCGTCATCCTCGAGCCGTCGTTCGACCCCGAACGAGTTCTCGATCTCATAGCATGCCGACACGTCACGATGATTATGGGGGTGCCGACGACGTACCTCATGCTCGCCCAGCAACCCCGATTCTGCGAGACCGATCTGACCAGTTTGCGGTCGGTCGTAGTGGGTGGCGCTTCTATGCCGCTCGCACTACTCGAAGAGTGGCGCGCGCGCGGGATCGAGGTCGTCCAAGGTTACGGCTTGACCGAAGCCTCACCCAATGTTTTCTGTCTCGCACCCGAGGACGCACTCACTCACGCTGGCTCGGTCGGCACAACGTACGCCTACGTCGAGGTAGCGCTTTGCGACATCGTCTCGGGTAGCTTCGTGGATGGCGTGGGCCGCGGTGAGATTTTCGTACGTGGTCCGAACGTATTCCCTGGCTACTGGGAAGATCCCACTGCAACCATGAACGCGTTTAAGGATGGATGGTTACGCACTGGCGATATTGCCGAACGCGATGACGCCGGCTACTACCGGATCTGCGGTCGCACCAGGGAGATGTACGTGTCGGGGGGCGAGAATGTTTACCCCGCCGAGGTCGAGCAAGTGCTCACTGCGCACAAGAACGTTTTGGAGGCGGCGGTCATCGCCGTCGAGCACCCCCGATGGGGCGAAACGGGCGCGGCCTTCGTCGTCGCGAGGCCGGGAGTGATCCTGGACATTGAGGAGCTGACGAACCACTGTAGGACGCATCTCGCCTCCTACAAGGTGCCGACTGAGTTCCACTTCATTACCGAACTACCCCGCTCGCACATTGGCAAGATTGATAAGGCGCGCTTGAAAGCGCTGCTGGCTTAGACGCGCTACGTGCGCTCGACGTCGAGAACCTTTTCGTAACGAAAGAGGTCGGAAGAGCATCTCGAACATTTTCGACGTTCACTGCCCCACATTCTGACTGAGGACTCTGCGTTGAAGGACGGCTCGGGATATTCTTCAACGCCATCCCAAGGTACTGGGATCGATACCCTTGTCGCCCACCAGTAAATCAAAGAGCTGTATCGCCACCTTCGATTGATACGAACCTCAATCGCCTTCGACGTCCAGGTGGAGCTCAACGGTCGCAACATCATGCGAACGGATAAAAATCTAGATTTTTCGAAAGGCCCTCCGCCACGCCGGACACGAGATCATCCAATTTTCGAATGAGTACCTAGCGATCAATCGAATACGTGGGGCGCATCCCCTTGTTTCCGGCCAATACGAGTGCGCTGAAACCCTGCTGTACCCAACGGTTCGGTGACTGTAGATTGTGACTGTGTCAGCAGAAACCCGAAGTAGCGCGAACACGCAGGTTGCTCGGGCGCGAGGTCACGACTAGGAGATACCCGAATGTTGAAATTTGACTGGAAGATCTTGACGGTTGGGGCAGTTGCCGCGTCCCTCGGCCTCGCCGCCTGCGGAGTGCAGACTTCTCTCAATGAGGCGGTTACATCCTTGAGTGCCTCGCCGTACTTGCAAGTGCGTTTCACGGCAACCGCTTCAGGCTCGGGCTCAGGAAACACCCGGGTCCAGCAGGCACTTACCCGTCTCTCCTTTGACGTTCTCGAGTCCAGCACCTCCGGCTCGTCGCTTTCGCAATCGGTGGGAAAAATTAACTCCGAAATCAAAGTGAACGTGGGGAGCCAGTCGTTGGTTGACCTGCGCGACGTTGGCTCAAACCTATACGTATTCGTTGACGCCACCGCCCTCGCCAAGATTCCCGGCGTTGGCTTGTCCCCACAAGAGTTGTCGTCATTGCAGCTCGCCTATGGGGGACGCTGGTTCGAACTCCCAGGGAGCCTTCTGAATTCGTACCTCCCAACTACCACCAAGAGTAAGACCCAATCGGCCAAGGACCAGGCTGCCGTGCAGCAGATCATCAAGAGCGTGACCTCGGTGATCGAAGCCACGAAGTACACGACCTTGCCCAACGGCGGTTATTCAGAGACTGGGTCGCTCGCCTCGATCGCGAAGGCGATACTGCCGACGATAGATAAATTGAGTGGCGACCAGGTTCACCATGGTGCAGTACCGGGCTCGTACAAGATTGGCGTGACAATGTCCGGGGCGACTGCGACTGGAGGATCAATCCAGATCACCGCTCCAAACGGAACCGCGGGCAATGAGACCATCGGACTCGATGCTACGGTAACTCACGCATCCGACAGCATCGTTGCGCCCACCGGAGCGACGTTGATCACATCCGCACTCTTGAAGGGGCTCCTGGGACAGGTGCCGGGAACCACCTCAACCGCGACCGCGACCACCACCACTTTGCTCAGCTAAGCCGAGTCGGGCTCGCATGCTCAGTGTCTCAATTGAGG
>Ga0182013_10004925_pt1 | contig 15796 bp, 7 predicted proteins | sample 612S2MmetaG_FD_120487 | JGI IMG/M metagenome (GOLD analysis project Ga0182013, IMG submission 120487) | Permafrost microbial communities from Stordalen Mire, Sweden - 612S2M metaG | ecosystem: Environmental > Terrestrial > Soil > Wetlands > Permafrost | place: Sweden: Stordalen | collected...
CTGGGGTGAGTCTGGAGTTGAGCCGGTTGTTTCTGGAACGCGTGGCGGCCCGTGATCCGCAAGCCGAGCATGTGGTGATCTGGGATCAGGCAGGGTTTCATCTCCAAGCCGACCTGCATGAACAACCGGCCCGCATCCATCTGCTGCCGCTGCCACCCTACAGCCCAGAATTAAATCCAGTGGAAGCGATTGGTGATGTGATCAAAGATCGAATCGCCAACACGCTTTGGGAAACATTGGATGCTTTGGTGGAGGCTATCGGCGAGGAACTGCGCCCCAGCTATGAAGCAGCCCACCGGGTGCGGGATTTGGTTTCACACAACTGGCTGATGGAACAAGTAAACGGTGCCGCAACGGATAATAGTGCAATTACGGACTAGAATGGTATTACTACAATCAATTCCGCGTGCAACAATCGTTGGAGGGAACCACCCCCGAAGAAAAGGCCGAACGTGCGACGAACCAACCTTTGGACCTTGGCGATTACAGATGGCAAGCTTACTGTCATGGCCTGTTCGAATTGTCAATCGCAGCTTGAATCCGCCGCCTACAGGTTAATGCCGACTAGAAAGTTGATTTTCTGAGCCGGAGTTGGCCCATTGCCCCAACCCTGCCAAAACCGTCACCATCATCCACCATTCCCACCGACAATTTTGAATCGTCACTCACGCCCCAACCGGACCACCGAATATTTGGCCGGAAATCCTTGGAAAATTCTCGCTTTAATCTGTCTACTTTTGAACTCACGCTGACATTGCAAAAAATAAAATCGAAGATGCGCACCCCGTACAATACAAATGAGGCTTTGACCGCCTTCGTCAGATCTGTTGAATTGGGTAATGAACAAAGCTAGTTGGCCGTTGCGAAATGCCGAGTGCATCCGGCCCAGCTCCGAGGTGGTTTTGAACTGCCACTTTCGACGTGATTTTGGATTTGGAAAACTTACACATTTTCATGCGGCTTGTTCATCTGAATTGATTTGCCAATATGAAGCCTCGATCTAAAAGCGTGACCGCTGGTGAAATCTCAGCAACCATCGTTCAACTCAGAGCCATGCCCGCACCGGGTACGATTGGTATCGGTAATTTGCAAACTCCTAACAGACAACCAATAGCACAGAATTTTTCGATGTCAATGATGCATTGTTTAATGTCATACCAATCGCTTGGTCCGGATCAGGTCAATATTTCCGTCCGAAACCCATAATAGCGGGGCGATTGCCAAGTCCGCTTTTTGCAAACACCTCAATCATTTAATGAAAGAAACGAACATTCGCAACCTCCTGGTGCTGATTTTTACGACCTCGACCTTTGTTGCTGCGGCCCCAAACCCTGTAAACCTTGAACTCGATGCAGCCGCCCAAGGGCTGGTTGGCAACGGTCGCAGTGTTGTCATAGCGACCCCCGAGGGCTTTCATTACCAGTGCGGTGGAGACGCCGATGGGAAGCTGCGCGTTATGCTCGCTGGCCAACCCATCGATTTGAACAAACTCAATTGGAAAACCACAGCCTTCCCCGGAGGCATTATTTTCACTCATGGTACGACCGGAGGCAGCCTGGAGATTTTTGACACTGCACTGCCTGATGATCCGTATGGCATCTTGGTTCAACTTGAGGGGATCTTCACCAACGCCAGCGTATTCATCGAAGGCGGCCCCAAGTTCCAATCCCGGCGTGATACGAAGAGGGCGAATCCTTCATTTCGGCTCTTTGGATTCTCCGAAACCGGCAAGATTGCCAACGCCGATTTCAAGCAGCTACGTGCCCAGGTACTGGCGCCGTACACTGAACGGGGCATGGTATTGCACAGCCCCGATTCAATGCTCGATCAAGCGGTGCTGTTTAATCAATACCTCCTGGACCTTTCCTATAACGGCGAACTGATCGTCTGCGAACTATTTCGCTGGGCCGACATTTGGAGTCGCGATGCGGGCTCGGGACTTGTGCCGGGCAGCCTCTTTACGGGCCGTATCGAAGCCGCGCGAAAATGTATTGATGTGGATTTGGCTCGGCACGAAAAGGCCACAGCTCAGGCATTGAAGACCACTTCAGATGCCTCGCAAGGCGGCAGCGCTGAAGGTATTGCACATCTAACCACGGCTCTTTGGGATTATTACCTCATCACGGGCGACCGGGCCTATCTCGCTCGAGTTGCCGCGGGTATACGCCCTTGGGTAGATGCGTGGCTCGCGCGCGACTATGCAAATATAGGTTTGATCGTGGACACAACCGATTGGATGGACCATTCGCGTTACCAAATGCTTCCCTTCGGGAGCCGCACCCTCTACGCCAATGCCCAGATGGTCCGTTTGCTCGGTACTTTTACCCGCATCGAACAGGAACTCGGCAAGACGGCCGAGGAAACCCGTTATGCGCGTGCGCGTGACCGCTTTATCGCCGCCATTAACGAGCGCCTTTGGGACGAAAGAATCGGGGCCTATGGCAACTTGCTTGTCGCGGGCCAGATTGATGAACGCACGGCTTCAGCCGCCAACTCGCTCGCGTTGTTGGGTGGCGTTGCCAACGCCCAACGCGCGGCCCGTGTGCTGGCTACCCTCAAAGCGAAAAATTGGCGTCCCAACGGCACGCTCACCATTACGCCGTTGATGACCTATAATCCCAACAATGATCAGAACGAGAAGATCTGGCCCTGGTGGATGGCCTACGAGGCCCTGGCCCGCTTCCAAAACGGCGACGCCGACGGCGGCCTCTTCCTGCTCCATTCTTGCGCTGCCACCATTCGCAACCCGCAATATCCCGGCATGATGGATGAGATTATGAACCGCGACGGTCGTACCGAAGGCGGGCGCGCCTTCGCAACGGCGGCCGGTTCTTTGCTAAACAGCGTTTACAAGGGTCTCTTTGGCATCGAAATCCTCGCTGGCGGAATGAGCCAGGTAAAGGTCGTGCCCAATCTACCTTCAACCTGGCAGAACGCTTCACTGCACCAGCCCACCCCAGGCGGTTCACTCGACATCGAGGTGCGCGACCGCGTGCCCCACATCACCGTAAACGATTTCCGCATCAAGGTCGTCTACACCACCGCCAATGCCGTTGTTACCGGCGCGGAGAAAAAAATCTGGATGCCGCCTGCCGCTCAAATCGCCAAAGCGGGTGAACCGATTCTCGCGCCGCCGGCGGTTGCACGCACGGCCGCTTACTTTGATGAGCCAGGTTTTCCACATTCCGCGCCGATTCCTCCTGGCTCCAGGCTATCCTGCGTGAGTTGCCAAGAACTCGCCACGCTGGATGTCGCCAAGATCGGGGCGGTTATCATTCGCGGCAACGCGTTGCCTTTTGCCACCGCCGATGGGCAGTCAATTCAAGCCGCGCTTGCCCGCTATCTTGCCAACGGCGGCATGTTGATATTTCAGGGTGCGACCATGCTCTCCAACCAAGGTGATCCCCACAACCAACTGGGTGGCAATGGCGGGGTGATCGAGTGGTATGGCCAAACCAACAGCAATTGGTATCCCGTCAACCCGCGCACTGGCAAGCGGGAAACGGAAGCTCGCCGCAGTGGAACCACTTACTGGGGGGAAGGAAATTATTTTGGCGGCTGGGACATCGAGCGAGGTGCCTTCGGATTTCAGATAGGCGGCCAAGGTATCCAACTCGCCAAGGATTCGCCCTTGCCTTCAGCCATAGAGAATAGCGAGGCGCAGGTGGCCGCCGCGTTCACGGATTTCGCAGTGAGCAGCCCGTGGTATTTCCAGCCACTAGCGACGACCCATACTGCTTTCAATTTCCTCATCCCCAGGAAGGGTGAAAATCTCCCTTGCGCCGTGCGGCTGGTAAATCGCGAAACCCATGGCGAGATTATTCTTATCGCCAAGGGTGCCGAACCTTACGTTGATCTGGCGAACTTGATCAAGGCCGGATTTGTGAAAGAAACCAAGCTCCCTCAGGCACCCAGATAATTTATAATCTTCTTAAGCCGTCCGTTGCCGCGAACATACTAAAGGTGTTTGCGCAGGGCCAATGACAACGAGCCAGAAAATTTCGGCCAATCATTCTTACTTTGCAACTCCGGCACAGAACCAGCAATTGGTGGCGCAGAGCGAAGCACTCCAAGAGCAAATTGCGGCGGGATTTCAGTCCGGTCACGATCAGACGGATTAAGGCGATCAGCCAATGGATCGTGCGGCAGAGGATTGCGAAAAATGTGTTGGAGGTCCGGTGCTTTTGATTTGGATGAAGTTCTTGCCAACGACAGAGACCAGCACGGCGTCGCGGCGTTGATCCACGGAATGAACATATTCAGTGATGCGTGTACATTAAAGATTAGCGGAAGCGATTGTGCCTTAAAAAGCTTTCATGGCCTCTCACTGAGCCAATCTGCCACTTTTGCGGCCCTTGATTCGCAACACGAGCCATCCTCTCAGTCGCCAATGTCATGTCGCGTTCCACAATTTCAACTAGAGCATAGATCAAGGCTAGATTGCATAGCGCGATCGCGGATCAGCATACGCAGAGTTTCTTTAAGAATGTCAAAGATTCTTTCGTGTCTTTAGTGGTGCCGAACTCACCATCGAGCGATTCTCGGATGGGTTAGGCGGAAGAAAAGATTCCCTTTGGGCGGCGAGTTGGTCGGGGTGTTGTTGACAACGGGACAAGTGTAGTTAACCCAATTGGTGGCGCTCGCATTGCTGTTCGTTTGCAGCATCCAACCGGTGGACGCGAATGGCCAGGAAACAATGGCTTGGTTGTTGGTGTAAGCAATCGTCGACAATGGCGGGACTGGTGTTTGAATGGGCAGGGTGGAGTAAACCCCCTCAATATTAACCGCAACCATGGAAACATCGGGAACATTGTCGTACCATTGGTAGTAGCCGTCGAATATTTCGGGCAGAACTGAAAGGGTCGGCGCGCTGGAGCCGGTGTAAATATTGGCACCGCCGGAGGCGAGCACTTCGAACTCCTCCGTGCCCGGATCACTGAATGATTGTGACCCGTCACTCCAGACAAAGCTATCATCTTACGGATGCGGTTCAAGTTCATGCTCCTTCTCCGCTTCCAATGTCACCGCCAGGTCTATCCTATGCTGCAAAAGGGACTCTGCCAGCTCTGGTGTGTCTCCAGCCATCACGGGCTGGTGATTCGATAAAACCTAGACCGAAGATTCGAGGCATTCGTGTCCTTAAAATTCACCGGGCCAAAAGCAAATGTACCGTTGTTAATGATAGGCCAATTGGCGAACGGCAATGCGAGATTAGTGCTAGCGTGGATCGAGTACGGCTGGCCAGCCGAGCCGGTGAAAATCAGCTCAAAACAGCCATTGGAAAGAGCCGTCGCACCTTGGATCGCCGGCGCGGGCAGATTCACGGGGTCGGCAGGTAACACCGAAGCCCAGCTCGTGCCAAAGCGAATCTGGCCGTAATCAAACTGCTTGCCGCTCAAGCCGCCGCGCAAAAAAAAGCGGTTGAAACTCAAATCTCCCGAGAGGGTGCCAATGTAGGTTGTGGCCGAGTTCTGCGTATTCTCATCTGTGGTCGGATTGGGATCAAGCCAGGCGGTTAGAGTGTCGTCACCGGCGGCAATATATTTGACTCTGGCGACGATCACATGCGTGTTGGTGTCCACGTAGAGATAACTGCCAGTGCTATTTTCATTGTCGAGGTCCACCGAGGTGCTGGTTGGCGAATACCAGAGGCTAAAGGCCCACGCTGGCAGGCTGTTGCCAATCAGAACCCCTGTCGTATCATCACCACGGCTCAAGAGCAGGCCGCCATACGCGTTCTGGCCGGTGTTGAAGTACGCACGGATCAAAAAACTCAGGTAAAAGGTTCCGCTGACATTGCCACCGCCCACGGTTCCACTCCCACTATCGTACAGGGCGGCCGTGGCAAAGGGACCGCTGGCGGAAAGGTCGGGGAATGCTTCGAGATTTGAGCCGTCACCTTTCACGGTGGCTTTGCCGCCGGTCGAGGCAACCAACGACGAGCTCAAACCGGCGGAGGAAAATATCGCCGCACCGGGAACGCTGCCGGCAAATGAACTGTTCAATCCAATCCACGATTCCCCGGCAGCGAAACCGGCGCCGCGAAACGGCTGACCGGGTAGATCGCCCGCCACATAGTTGGTGAAGTTTTCATTCAGCAAGACGATGCCCGACGCGCCGGTTGCGGCAGCATATACGGTCAACGTAAACTGTGTGCTGGCGCTGGACGTGCCGTCGCTCACAATCAAAGTGACGGTGCTGGTGCCGCTAATCCCGGCGATGGGAGTGAGTGTAGCCGAGAAATTGGCGCCGGTGCCGCTGATGACGATGCTCTGAACGGGCAGCAGGTTCGTGGCGCTAGATTGGGCGGTCACAGTGAGCGGATTCCCGCTGCTGGAACCGACCAGGAAAGGAATCGCCGGCGTGGAGCCGGACTGGGCAATGGCCTGATCGGGCACGGTGGATATGCTGACCGGCGTGTTGATCGCCAGATTGTCGAAAGTTGCCAGATTGAAGTTAGTGTCATCAACGCTGTAGTTGCCACCAGACATTTCGGCGCTGACTCCCAGCACGGGCGTCCCGGAGCTGTTCGTGCTGATCAGGCTGACATTGGTGCTGGTATCGGCGGTGACGACCAGGCCCAGGTACGCCTGCGAATTGAAGCCGGAAATCACCGCCGACCCAATCTGCGTCCATTGTACACCTCCATTGTCCGAAGCATAGCCGAAGACGGCGGAACCATTGCGCACCAGCCGCAACCAGCAAGGCATGGAGAATCCGCTGGTCACGCTGGTTCGTCCGGCTGCGCCATTGGTGGAACGGCTTTGGAAAACGACCGCATTGCCGGGCGTCATGGCAATCACCACGTTGCGCGCTGACGGAGCCAGCCCCTCGCTGATCATGATGCCTGCTTCTGCTTCGGCGCTGGCGGCCTGCTGGTGCAGCAGCCGGGCGCTGATTTGCACATCACCAACGCACGGCTGCGAAAGAAAATGGAAACCGTCATTGGCTCCATCTATGCCCGCGCCGCCGCCGCGAATGATCCAAACCGAATTGGAATGCATGGACGAACCCTCGAATACGTTCCCCATCGAGCCGGTGTCGCCAATGTCGCCGCAGATCCACGGGCTGGGCGCCGATTGGAACGCGGCCACAACGGCGTTGCTCGTCAGCACCGGACTTTCGGGCAGCGTTACTTCAAAAGTATCCGCATCCGGCGCGCCGTTGTCGGCGCCGAGCGGCATTGCGGTAGTGGTCCTGATGCGGCGAACTACCGGCCCGGCCATCTGGCCGTTGACGGTGATCTGCGCCGGCGCCAAATCGGCGGACCAGTTCGGCGGCCGATGAAGACGCAGCACCCAGGAACGCTGGGTTGGAGCGCCGGAGAAATTGCCCGAGGCCGCGCCGATCGAAACAAAGATGGTTTTGCTGGGATCATCAGCGGCCGTCGCGATGGACGTCCAGCGACCCTCATTCTGCTGGTAGGCCGTGGTCAGCCCGTCATCCTCGTACAGCAAGTTTTGATCCGTTTCAGTGGTGCTCGGATAGAGATCCAGCGTGATCGGGTCCCAAGGCAACTGGCCGGTGTATTGCATTTGCGGAGCCAGCGCGAAAACCGAGCCTGAGCGAATGAACAGGGGAATTTGTTCCTGCGGCGCGCTATAAGATATCGTGGCCGGCCCCTTCAAGGCCGCCCCGCTCCAGGCGTTGATCCAGTTCCCTGGCGGGATCCATATGGACTGGGTGGCGCTGGTACCGCGCCATTCCAAGGTGACGAGATCATTGCCACCAAGTTGGAGATAATTGACCTCCAATTGGTGGGTCTGTCCTGCTTTCAAAACCATCGTCGCTTCCGTGGTCACCGCATTGTTTGGCCCCCAGTTGGCGAGGCAGAGCTGGTTGTCCACCCAGACCTGGACGCCGTCGTCCGACAGCGCGGCCAGGGTGACATCGCCAACCGAAGCCGGAACAGTGATGTTTCCCGTCCATCGTGCGCTCCAATTGTCGCTGGGAACCGATCCGCCGGGACTGCCGCTGTTCCAGTTGAAATTGATGTTGGTATCAATTTCCGTGAAGGCGGGCGTGCCGCTCAGATTCGTATTTGAATAATAGGCGGCGTTCAATCCCGGCTGGCCATTTGTCGTGGTCAGCCAAGCGGCGGGAACCGCGGCCAGGCCACCCTGCGTTATTGGGGCGACCACCAGGGAATGTCCGATTGCATACTGCGTTTCCTGGCTGGCCTGAGGGTATTGCGGATAGTCGAGGTCCAACCGCCGCAAAAGGGGTTCGCCAGTGTCGTAATTTTCGCGCGCGGCGGTGTAGAATTCGGGCAGAAGCCGGTACCGCAAATTGACAAATCGCCGCGCCGTCCAGTCCGCCTCCGGCCCAAATGTCCACGGCATGCGCTCCAGATCGTAAGTGCAATGTGGGCGATAAATCGGCGACAAGGCGCCATACTCGATCCAGCGGATAAAGTCGCCTGGAGAAGGATCTGCGACATGTCCGCCGAGATCGTCGCTTTCATAGGGAAACAGCGATTGCACGCCGGAATGGACCGCGTTCGCGACGGCGTAACTGAGATAGGTCAGGGAAGGCTGAATATCCCCGGTCCATTGGATGGGAAAGGTATGGGCCGCCACGTCCATGGGGTTGTCCCGGATGCCGCTGTCGATGCCGTCAACGTTGGCCATGATCATTGGCCGCAACGGAGCGTTGGTGCCCTGGGTTGCATCGTGGTACACCTGCATGCCCCAGACTTCATACCGCAGGCTTGGCGACGGCGACAACAAGCTGACGGGCCAGTTGCGGTCGTACCACCAAATGTTCAAGCCTTCTCCTAAAATTTGCGTCAGGTTGGTGTAGCGATAGATGACCTCGGCCGGGTCGAGCGCATTGGAGGCCACCGGCTGAGGATGGTCATTGAACATGAGGTGCACGTTTTTGGCGTGCGCTTCCGCGAAGAAGCGCGCCAGATTGGGAAACAAACTGGTATTGGGCTGATAACCCGTCGAAGCCCCCTGCCGCCAGCCGGTATCACAGACCAACACATCGAGAGGAATGGAGTGGGCACGATAACTGTCAATCTGGGCAAGTGCGGTTGTTTCACTATAGTCATACCACCGGCTGTCGAAAGCACCCAGGGCGTAAAGAGGAATCATTTCCGTGGGGCCGGTGAGTTGGAGGAAATCCTGCCGCATCTGCCGGTAGCTGCCGTTGGGGACAAAGACATAGATATCGGGGGCATCATTATTGGTGTCCCAGCCGCTGGTTGAGGCCAGGGCCGCCCCGGCGGGCGCCGGCGAGATTCCCCAAGCCGGCGGTATCAACCGCGGTGTATCAGCAAAAGACAGAACCGTGGGATTCGCCGAGGGACCCGGCAGCCAGACGTTGTTGGCCAGGGTTCCATCATATTGGTACAGAACCTGCCCCGTGGGTGACGTCACATAGGCGCCCGACAACGAGGTCGCTCCCTGGGGAACGTAAACGACATATTGCGCCGTGGTGATGACCACCTGGCCCGAAACCACATTACTGGTGTAAACACTTCCCGGCCAGTTGCGGTTGCGGATATGAAACGTGGTCCGGTCTTCGAATCCCTCGGTGCCAGCCGTTTCCAGCCGAACCAATGAACCAGAAAGCAGTTGAATGCGCACCGAGCCGGTGACCACACTATTGGCGGCAGACAATTTCGGTCCGATGCCGCAGAAGCAGCCCGCCACAATTAAACCGCTCGCGAGCGCTTTGGTAAGGTTATTTGTCATAAATGATTGTCGCACCGCGCTTGGCGACGCCAAGCGACGGCAGCAGCAAGGGGGCTAGAATGGCGATGATGGCATTCACCACCAGCAATTCGATCAGGGCAGGGAGGAGGCGCTTCGGAACTCAGTTAGTCTTGCTGCCTGGACGCCCTGAGAGTTGCCGACGGGCGTTTCCGCGACAATCAACTGAGATAATTCGTCAACGCGCATGAGTGAGTTTCTGCGACTGCGCGTGCGACTGACGCAAGGACTGTTTTTATCATATCGGTTTGCCTCAAGAAAGTGGCGGGATTGCAGCCCGCCACTTCCGATCCATATCCACACGTTCACTGATTTACCCAACCCCAATTATTGCCGCAGCCGGAAGAACTGATTCGTGCTGGTTGCGGAGATCGTTTGCGGATTCGCTTGAATGGCGCTATCCGACCACGGCCCAGTCGGTGTTGGAGCCGATTGCAGCGTCCCGATACTGTTCCAGGATAGCTGAAGATTCGAATTGAGGCTCAGGACCGCCTGAGCCGGCTGCGCCGGAAGGCCCACTCCCTGCGCGGTGGCTGCGAACACGATATTGGTAAATTCGTCCGCGGCGTTGCCGTTGCCAACGCGCAGGTGAATGTTGTCAAACGTGTTGTCAATGGTCAGCAGCAGCGGAGGATTGGGCTGATTCCCTGCCGTCTTGGTAAGATCGGGATCCAGCCAGACCGAGACCACATCATTGGTGCCGGCATAGACGCACTTGATCAGGAAGGTATGCAATTCACCCAACACGATTGGGGTCACCGGAGGGATGTCGGCGGTGCTCGCGCTGTCAACGCTCACGCTCCAGTTGGTCGAGAGCCAGTTGTTGCCGATCAGGAAATGCTCGGCTGCGCCCTCGAAAAACTCCAAACCGCCAAACCCGCCGCCGCCACCCGTTTCACCGTTCAAACTAGAGAACGTCATGCTGAAGAGGGTGTACAGGGTTTTTGTCGAGGTCGCGCCATAGTTGCCGCCAATCCATTCGTTTTGCGCATCGTAGAGGATGACGTCCGAACCAGTGGACGGATCAAATGGTCCGGCCTGGGTCAATGGAAGCGCCGGGTATTGATCCACCGTGAATCCCCAACTGGTCGAGTAAGAAGTTCCGTTTTTGTCCGTCAGGTTGACGCTGACCGTGTGGCCTGAACCCGCACTGAATAGGTTGGTCGGCTGGTAGCTGATTGTAATGATATTGTTGGTGGCGATTGAATAGACTGGCGTCACAGGAAGGCCATCCAAACTAACGGTAATGTCGTTGGTGCTTATCCCAACACTTCCCGGAATAACTTGCGCGCCAATGGGGCTGTTTACCGTGACGCCACCCGCATTCATACCTGGAATGAAGCCTTGGAATTGCGCAACTACCGGCGGCGCAAAGCCGATTCCAGCAGATGTCGCCGCCATAATAATATTGGTCCAGGTGGCGCTTGCCGTTCCATTACCACAACGGAGATGGATTTGATCAAAAGTATTATCAAATGATAATTGAACCGGAGGATTTGGCTGATTGTCTTCTGTTTGAGTGAAGTCCGGGTTCAACCAGACTTTTACGTTGGCATTTGCACCATCCTGGTAGTCAATTCTTACAACTATGGTGTTATACTGATCAAAAACTATGGGGGTGACGGGCGTCAGATCTTGATCCAGTGGTTGTCCATTCACGTCCAAACTCCAGTTTAGGGAAAGCCAATTGTTACCGTAGATAGAACGTTCGGTGTTGTCCTGGTAAAACTCCAACCCGCCAAAACCACCACCACCACCGCTTTCGCCATTCAAGTTTTGGAACACCATGCTAAACCGGGCATAGAGCGTTTGACTTGAATTGGACTCGTAATTAGTTCCAATCCAGCCGTCCCCGGATGCGTTGAAAATGACGACGCCAGAACCACCATTATCACTGTCGCTAATGGGGCCGGGCAAAGTCACGGGCAGCGTCGGGGCACCCGTGGTAAAACTCCAGGCGTTGGTGAATAAATTACCATTAACATCCGCCACCATCACTTGCACCGTATGCAACACCCCGCCACTCAATGGCGAACCAAGGAGATAGCCAATTGTGGTGGTGGCTGCCACCGTGGAAACCGCTGAAGGGACTGTCGCTATCCCGTTGTCCACTTGAAGCGAAATTGTGTTGGTATTGAGAGGAGCGCCACCGGCTATGATTTCCAAGCTGATGTTGGTTCGAGAAGCGCTATAGGAGCCTGGAGTCGGTGTTTGCGCAATGAATGTCGGGGGGGCTGATGATTCAATCAATAGCTCATCCAGCCGAAAATCCCCGCCGTTGACAAAAGCATTCGCGCCGTTTCCATTGGCCCGCACAAAAGCAACCTGAGCGATCGGCGCGCCGGAAAGGTGACCGGTAAAACTGTGACCGGTTGTATTGTCAGCAAAGGTATAAGTCGTGGCACTATTCAAAGTGAATGTAAAAGAGCAGAATTGATTGTAGTGATAATCAAACCCAACCGCCGCACCGTCGCTTGTGGTTGCATCTGAGTAAGATCCGTTGGCACTGTTCGCCTCAAAACCATCATGCCAATAGCTAAAAATGGTGTTTCCACTCGCGTCTTGCAGCACCATCGCATTAGTATCATCGTTATTGAACATGTTGTTTAATTGCGAATAGAATGAAAAGGACTGTCCCGGAACCAGTGCCGAGGCAAAGGGCCGAACTGCCACACTTGAGCCATGTGCGCTCATGTTCCACAGCCCCCAACTGTCTCCACTTGGGCCTCCGCCAGTCGTATAGGAACCCCCGGTCCCATTAACCGTGACTGTCCAAGCCCCAAAACCAGAACCTCCGTTTTGTCCCGTGGAAAGTGAGCCGCCATAGACCGGGTCGGCGGCAGTGTCATAAGCATTGGTAGTTTGGGCGGAAATGTTATTGTTCGCGAACAAAACTCCCGCCAGAGACAGGATCCCCAGCCCTGCCCTGCTTCGGTAAAGCGAACGCCTCAAACCGGTTAGATTTATAAAAGTGGTTTTCATATTTCTTATAGTTGTGTTAATGGTTATGTTTTGTGGTTCTTCGACGTTTCTAGTGGGTAAAAGCATGTTTCTATAACGCTTTCATTTTCAATAACATATGCATTGCCGATCTTCTAACGTGCCAAGCCGCAGGCTCCCTGGGTTGGCTCCGGCTCCACGCGGCCATAACCACCACCCCGCCCGCCCTAATAAATAAAGGCTCATCTTGCTCTCTCTATCAACGCCATTTCCAGCATTCCGTATCAGGTTTTGCCCCTCTGGACAGCCTCGTGGATGGCATCCTACCCCCGGTGATTGCCGAGCATGGGGTGGCCAAACCAATTATTACCCATTACCAACGTCGAGGAACCTGTTTTGTTCTGTTTCTACTCTGTTCGGCATTCAATACTTCCATGATGCCAAGTTTGTTTGCTATCCTGTCTGCGGGTCATGGGGAATTTGTGTTGTTAACCATAAGCAGGCTACCCCCTCGAGACAATCTACATGATGATGTAGGGTCAAGAAGCGCAGTTTGCTCCGTTAAAAACAGCGTTTATCCTCCGATTTGAGTCTGCGATGTAACCTTAACGAGGCCCATCCGGCTTGCCGCAAACCGATGCTTCGCAAAGCAGCCAACCGCGCAGACAGCGACTATCTTCTGGAAAGTAAAGGAATAAATTTAATCATTTACCACATTTCCCGGCGGGCATAGACTTTTAGCAGCAACCAAAATCTAAATCCGATTCGTGTTCCGGTTAGAACTCATTCATTGCAAAATTTTCTCGGCGATGGCCAGAGCTGCGGTAGTCGCGGCTGCATGCATACTGCCGAGGTGTTCCACCACCTCGAGCGCTGCCGTAATGTGGAGCCAGGCAGGGCCGATACTTGCGCATAACAACGGTTCCGGTGAAGACATATTGCATGGGGCGGTCCCGCCGCAAGGCGCCAATTCCAGCCGCACGCTTTATTTGAAATTCAGAGTGGATCCATATTCTGATGCCGCCATGGAAGGAACGGGCATTTCTCCCTTTTACGAGGCGGGAGTTTTTTTATACCGAAATGGCGTGCAACATCTTGGCATTGGCAACGGACTTCAGGCGACTGCGTATAGTGCGATAAACGTTCCCACCAATTTTCCCGGCGTCAGATGGGGCTCGCTCGATTTCTTTTCGGCCGAGCCGGAATTGGGAAAGAAATATCAATGCGTCCGCAAGGGGACGCCCGTCATCATCCTTGTCAAAATCGAATATATTCCCGGTTATGATGCCCGCATTACCGTCTGGCTCAACCCCACACTCTCTCTCGGCGCGACGGAAATGAATCAAACAACCAACATTGTTACCCAGTTCGAGGCTGACGCCACTTTTGACGAAATTCGCCTGCTCCACCATGGGCCTGGGGACGGCTGGAAGTTCAGCAACCTGGCCATCGCCAGTTCATTCGAGGATTTTATCCAGCCTCGTTTTTGGCAGCGCAAATCTTTCATGGGTTTGATCATGGGGGGGCTTCTTGTCGTTGTGGCAGTGGCTGTCCGGCTCTCAGAACGACGGCGGGCACAGCGACAAATTCGGGTGTTGGAACAGGAGCGCGCCGTAGCAGCGGAACGCGCCCGCATCGCACAGGATATTCATGATGAGCTGGGGTCCAGCCTGACCAAAATTTCCAAGCTCGCGGAGACGATGGAGCAGCAAAGTGAGATGCGGAGCCAGGTGGTCACATTATCACAAATAATTTCCAGCACGACGCGCGACACCATTCAAACGATGGATGAGATTGTCTGGGCGCTTAATCCCAAAAACGACACATTGAAAGAAATTGCCAACTATCTGGTCTTTTTTACGGAGGATTTTCTTCGTCCTTCGGGAATGGCATGCTGCTTGGACGTAACCCTGAGCCTGCCCCGGATTCCAGTAACGGCGGAGGTGCGGCATAATATATTTATGGTGGTAAAAGAGGCGCTCAACAACGCCGTAAAACATGCGAAGGCTCAAGAAATAGAGTTTGGCCTGAATTACGCCGGCAATAAATTAACTGTAGAAATCGCCGACAATGGCCGGGGGTTTTGCCTCGAAGAAAACCCGGCTGTTGGCAATGGCTTGGCATACATGCAGAAACGCATGAACGCCATTGGCGGAAAATTTTATATACAATCCAAACCACTCCAGGGCACCACCGTGAGAATTGAAGTGGTATTTCAAGAAAGGAAAAGTGGTGTGCCATGAGCCATGCCCTGGAAAATAACGAATCAGGTCAGACGCTGGTAAAAATCGTCATTGTGGAGGACGAAACCTGGCTCCGGGAAGATTTGGTTAACAAGATCAATGCCGCCCCTGGGTTCCGCTGTGTCAACAGTTATAGCAGGGCCGAGGAAGCACTGGAAGGAATTCCAGCCGATGCGCCAGACGTAGTGCTCATGGACATCAACCTGCCAGGAATGGACGGCGTGGAATGTGTCCGGCGTCTCCGGGCCAATCTGCCCGAGGTGAAATATCTCATGCTCACGGTTTACAGCGAGAGCGAGAAAATCTTCGACTCGCTTTTGGCCGGAGCAAGCGGGTACTTGCTCAAGCGCACCAACACGCCTGAGTTGTTGGAGGCCATCGAGCAGGTGCGATCCGGCGGAGCGCCCATGTCGAGCAGCATCGCGCGACAAGTCGTGGACTATTTCAACGGATTGGGGGAGCAGAGAACCCACACCTCAACTTTGTCCCCGAGGGAGCGGCAAGTGCTGGAATTACTGGCCAAAGGGGCGGCTTACAAGATGATTGCCGATCAGTTATCGCTGAGCATTGATACTGTCCGGTTCCATGTGAAACATATTTACGCTAAATTGCATGTTCATACGCGCAGTGAAGCCACCGCAAAGTACCAGCAGAAATCCCCGTTTAGACAATCCTAGTTGATGGAAGTCTTCAAGAGCAAGGACTCTTCAGGGCAAACGCATCTAAATCTCAATGTTTTGAGGCCCTTTTCATTAGCACCGTGGCTTTAGCCCTTGTCATTACCCACATCTTTTCCCTGTTTGTTTTAGCGTTTCTAATCTATAAATTGGTTTAGTAACACGTGGGCCAAGTTGGTCGGCGATCCTCAGGTCGGCCAATTTATGAACACCACCC
>Ga0182013_10004926_pt1 | contig 15794 bp, 14 predicted proteins | sample 612S2MmetaG_FD_120487 | JGI IMG/M metagenome (GOLD analysis project Ga0182013, IMG submission 120487) | Permafrost microbial communities from Stordalen Mire, Sweden - 612S2M metaG | ecosystem: Environmental > Terrestrial > Soil > Wetlands > Permafrost | place: Sweden: Stordalen | collected...
CTGCGGCGTGCTCGCGCACGTCACCCTGGAGGTCGAGTATGCCGATCAGCGGCAGCGGCAGCGGCAGCGGCCCCGGTCGGCCCTTGGAGCCCGCTACCACCCCCGGTCGGCGAGATGCTCGCCGTACTGCGATGCCTCCAGCCCGCGCATGGCTTCACCGAGGCCACGCGAGACCTTCGCCACGTGCTCCGCGTCCTGGAAGTGCGCGGTCGCCTCCACGATCGCCGAGGCCATGCGGGCGGGGTCCGACGACTTGAAGATCCCGGACCCGACGAACACGGCCTCCGCCCCGAGCTGCATGACCAACGCCGCATCGGCCGGCGTCGCGATGCCGCCCGCGCAGAACAGGGGCACCGGGAGTTTCCCGGTCGAGTGGATCTCCTGCACCAGACCGACCGGAGCAGAGAGCTCCTTGGCCCAGCCGTACACCTCGGCGGAGTCGGCCTGCGTGATGGAGCGGATCGCTCCGAGGATGGAGCGCAGGTGGCGCACCGCCTCGACGATGTTGCCGGTTCCGGCCTCGCCCTTGGAGCGGATCATCGCCGCGCCCTCGCTGATGCGGCGCAGCGCCTCGCCCAGATTGGTGGCACCGCACACGAACGGCACCGTGAAGGGCCACTTGTCGATGTGGTACGCCTCGTCGGCCGGCGTCAGCACCTCCGACTCGTCGACGAAGTCGACCCCGAGGGACTGCAGCACCTGCGCCTCGGCGAAGTGACCGATGCGGGCCTTGGCCATGACCGGGACGGTCACTGCCCCGATGATCCCCTCGATCAGCAGCGGGTCGCTCATCCGCGCCACGCCGCCGTCACGGCGGATGTCGGCCGGGACGCGCTCGAGCGCCATGACCGAGACGGCGCCGGCGTCCTCGGCGATCTTGGCCTGCTCGGCGTTGACGACGTCCATGATCACGCCGCCCCGCAACATGTCGGCCAGTCCCCGCTTGACGGTGAAGGTCCCGGTTGTCATGGCTCCAGTCTACGAGGGTGGGCCGCCCCTTCTCACCACAGGCTCAGAGTGGCGGCCCTCACCGAGGTCGCATCGAGATCCCCAGGCACCACGGGGTCACCGCGGTGCCCCACCGAGGGGTCGATCCACACCCAGCGGGTGGACCCGAACCGGGACGGGGAGGCGAAGAGGGAGCCCTCGGCCGGCGCGGGGGCGTCCATCATGACCCGGAGCGCATCGAGCAGGCCACGGGGGTACCGCACGGCCGACGCGCCCACGACGTCGGCTCGATACTCCCGGTGCTCCCCGACGCAGCGCCGCAGCGTCTTCTCCCCCCCGAAGAGCGTGCCGAGCGTGATCCCGACACACGACACGCCGTTGTCGCCCCGCTTGACGTGGGCCAGTTCGTGGGCGATCACGCCTTCGAGCTCAATGGGGTCGAGCCAGCGGAGCAACCCGGTCGTCACGACCAGGTCGGACCGGCGCGCGTCGCGGCCCAGCGCGCAGGCGTTGGGCACCTCGTCGTCGACGATGTGCAGCGACGGCATGCTGAGGCCGAAGGTGGCGCACAGCCCCTCGGTGACGTTGTAGAGGCGCGGGTCGTCGTGCTCCTCTATCGGCACGGCGCCGATACGCCGCAGGGCCATGGCCGGCGCGAGCCGCCACACTCCGTACATGAACGCCGCGCCTGCGACGATGAACGCGGCGACGCCGGCGATCGGAGAGACGGCCACCAGGAGGAGCGCACCGAGGAGGAGTGCGGGAATGGCTGCCGTCCAGGCGCACAACCTGATGGCCCGGCGGCGGTTGGCCGCGACCTCACCCGGGTAGACCTGCGGCGCACCGAGGCCGGGGTGCACCTCGAGCGGCTCGAGTGCCGGAGGTGGCGCGACCGCGACCGCCGTGCGCGGCTGCTCGCCGCGCGGCCGGGACCCGGACCGGGAGCGGTTGCCGCCGCCCTTTCCCGAACCTCCGCCCGATCGCTGCCCGCCTCGCGAGCCCTGGCTCTTGCGCTGCCCGTTGGCACCGCCGCCGCCGTTGCCGCCGCCGTTGCCGCCGCCACGGCCACTGCCGCCGCCCGACCCCGAGGCGCTGCCTGCTCCTCCGCCACCTCCGCCGCCGGCGGGCCGGCTCCGGTTGCGATTCCGGTTGCGGTTCCGATTGCGGTTTTCTCCGCCGCCACGCCCGGCACCGCCGCCCGAGCCGCCCGAGCCGCCCGAGCCCCCGGGGGCGCCACCGCCGGCGCTGCCGCCACGGGGCGGCGTTCCTGAACTGTCGCTCTGATCGGCCATGGGGACGCCAGCCTACGGCACGGGCGGTGGGCGCCACCGCCCTGGACGGGGCTCAGCCCCGGGTGCCACCCCTACCCGGGTACGCCTCGATCGCCCGCCTGTACACGTCGACATAGCGCTCGGCGAGCGTGTCCATCGACCAGTTGCGTGCGTACTCGAGGGACTCCTTGCGTGCCTCGGGCGCCGAACGCCCACTCCCCTCGACCGCATCGGCCAGCGCCACCCCGAGCGCTCGGGCCAGCGCACCCGCATCTCCGGGGGGCACCAGCTCGGCGTGCCCGCCCGCCGCCGACCGGTAGCCCTCGATGTCCGACGCCACCACCGTGCAGGCCGCCGCCATGCCCTCGAGGACCACCATGCCGAAGGACTCCCCGTGTAGCGACGGCGCACACAGGATGTCGGCTCCCGCCAGGCGCGACGCCACCTCCTCGTCGCTCAGCACCCCGAGCCACCGCACCCGGTCCGACTCGGGGTACCGCCGACGCTGCACCTCGCTGCCCGGGCCGTCGCCGGCCACCCACAGGACGGCCGGCCGCTCGACCATGGCGAACGCGTCGAGGAGGACGCTGAGGCCCTTGCGCTCCTCGTGGCGACCCAGGAACACCACGGCCGGGCGTCCCTCCTCGTCGCGCACCGGGTCGGCGGACTCGAAGCGCTCCATGTCGACGCCGTTGAAGAGCACCTCGAACTCGCCACCGCCGGCGCGCAGGCCGGTCCGACGCGCCGCCTCCGACACGGCGACGCGGATCTGCATCCGGCGCCCGACCAATGAGGCCAGGGGCTTGAGCACCGGCACCCACCGGCTCACCCCGGCCCGGTGGTACGTCCCGACCATGGGGAGGGGGGCCCTGAGCACGAGGCCGTAGGCCGCCATGGGCGCCAACGGCTCGTGCACGTGCACGACATCGAAGCCGCCCGTCCGCACGAAGCGCTCCACCCGAGCCGACGCCGTGGGCCACAGCGCCACCGGGGCCACCGACCCGTTGGAGCGCAGGGCCGTCGGTCGGCCGATGACGAAGTGCTCGCCCACGCCCTGGGGCAAGGTTTCACCCTCACCGACCGGCCCGAGCACGGTGACCTCGTGGCCGTGGGCGCGGAGGCGCTGGGACAGGCCGATCACCTGACCCTGCACCCCGCCCGGGCGGGTCAAGGAGTACGGCGAGATCATGGCGACCCTCATCGCGGGTCGCTCGGCCAGTTGGGCTGGTAGAGGTGCCACTGCTCGGGGCGACTGCGGATGTCGTGCTCGAAGGTGGCGGCCAGCTCCTGGGTGACCCGTCCGACGTCCTCGCGCAACGAACCGCGACGGGTGGTGTCGATCGGCGCATGCACCACGCCAGTGTGCCAATTCCCCGGGCCCGAGAAGACCACGACCGGCACCAGGGGCGCACCGGTCCGCAGCGCCAGCGTGGCGGCACCGCCGGGAAGGGTCGTGCGCTCGCCGAAGAACTCCACCGGCACGCCGTTGCCCGCCAGGTCCCGGTCGCTGACCAGCCCGACCACCTCCCCCGCCTTCAGGGCCCGCAGCAGTGCCGAGCTCGATCCCTCGCCGAGGGCCACGGCGGTCAGCCCCATGGCCTCGCGCTGCGCCACGAACCACTCGAAGAGCCGCTCGGGCTCCAGGCGCTCGACGACCGCCGTCATCGGCATCCCTTCGAGCGCGAGCCAGTAGCCGCCCCACTCCCAACTGCCCACGTGCGGCAGCGCCATGACGATGCCGCGGCCGAGCGCGAACGCGGCCCGCAGGTGGTCCTCGCCCTCGTCGAAGCGGAAGCGAGCGCGCACGCCGGCCTCGCTCTCGTACGGGAGGCGTGCGCCGTCGGCCCAGTAGCGCGCGTACGAGTCGAAGGTGCGCCTGCTCCAACGGCGCACCAGCGCGGGGTCGGGCTCGACCCCCGCCGCGCACTCGCTGGCGAGCACGCGGCGCATGTGGCGCTCGTTCATGGCGAGGGAGCTGCCGCCCCGCAGGGACAGGGCCCGGGCGACGCCCCGCGCCACACCCTGGGCCAGCGGCTCGGGCATGTGCCCCATGGCCGCGCCGAGGCCCCGATAGGTCAGGTACTTGGCCGTGTCGCGCCAGCTTCCAGCGGCGTGACGGTCCGTCTCGGCGTCGGTCACGCAGCGCTCAGGTCGCGGGGCGAGCCGCGGATCAGGCTGCCGGCGGGGTGCGGCGGCCGGTGCTCCGGCGCGCGTCGTGACCCCGATCGGCGCGGCGACGCTCCCGGAGCGTCCGTCCCGAGCGGCTGCTCAGAGCCTCCTGGCGGCGGGCCCTCCAGCGCCCGACCGGCGCTCCCGAGGTCCGGGCCAGCTCACGGCCAGGCACACCGTCGCCCTGGCGACCCTCGCGCCAGGCCCGCCAGCGCGAGTCGACCCGGCCTTCGCGCCAGGCCTCGATGCGACGGGCGATCACCCGGTCGCGACCGGACGCCGCGTTCCAGACCTTCACGAAACGGGCGATCGCGGTGAAGGAGACGAGGACGAGCATGACCCAGAGCACCGGCACGAAGATGACGCTGCTCAGGAAGGCCACACCGAGCAGGAACATGCGCTCGCCCCGCTCCATGAGGCCACCCTTGGCCTCGAGACCGAGCGACTCCGCCTTGGCCCGTTCGTAGGAGATCAAGGCGGTCACCGCCAGGATGGCCATGGGCAGAAGCGCGAGGTGGCCTTCCCCACGGTCGAGCAGATACCAGGCGCAGCCGAACATCAGGACGGCGTCCGCGATGCGGTCGGTGACCGAGTCGAAGAAGGCGCCCCGGACCGAGGCGGTGCCCGCGGCCTTGGCGACCGGGCCGTCGAGGAGGTCGTGGAGGCCAGTCAGGATCAGGAAGATGATGGCGAGATGGAGGTGACCGGTGGCCACCAGCACCGCCGTCGCGGTGGCCGACACCAGCCCCGTGGCGGTGAGCACGTCAGCGGTGATGCCATGGCGGTGCAGTGCCTTGCCGACCGGACCCGTGGTCCGATCGACGGAAGTTCGCCAGCGACCGTCGAACATGAAGCTCCTCGTCGTGCGCCCTCCCGGAAGGGGGCGCTGTTCGCGAGAGTTTACCATCCAGCCCCCGAAACCCGGATGTCCCGACGGCCCGTCCCCGGGCCCGGCGACGACCGGCCGGCGGCGGATGGCGCGCGGAACCCCTGGTCGCGGGCGTGGGACCGGTCCCCGGCCCCCCTCGCCCCTGAGCCCTCCACAGTGACACGACGGCGACGCAGGGCCGGCATCCTCCCGGAGCGGACCGTCGGGTAGCCTCGCCGACCGAGATGCCACCCGGGGAGCGGACGCCCCACCTCCGTGCACCCGCGGCAAAACCCGTGAGGTGACGGTGCCGGACTCGAAACCGACGAACGAGCCCCACATCACCGTTCTTCCCGACCCCACGCTCGACGTCACGATCGTCGTGCCCTATTACAACCCGGGCGACAGGCTGCGCTCGACGGTGGCGGACATGGTGCGCGTGCTCGATGCCTCCGGCATGACCTTCGAGATCATCACCGTGTCCGACGGCTCGACCGACGGCAGCCCGTTCACGCTGGACGGCTTCCCCGAGAGCGTCGTGCGGCGCATCTCGTTCGACACGAACGTCGGCAAGGGCAGGGCGCTCCGGGAGGGGCTCGGGATGGGACGTGGGCGCTATCTCGGCTTCATCGACGCCGACGGCGACATCTCACCGGAATTCCTCGCTCCCTTCGTCTCCATCATGCGCTCCATGGAGCCCGACATCATCATCGGGAGCAAGCGGCACGTCGACTCGTCGGTGCACTACCCGCCCCTTCGGCGGCTGTACTCGTGGGGCTACCAGCACCTCATCCACCTCCTGTTCCGGTTGAACGTCAAGGACACCCAGGTCGGGATCAAGCTGGTGGACCGCAAGGTCATCGCCGACGTCCTGCCCCTGTTGCGCGAGAGCCGGTTCGCCCTCGACCTGGAGCTCCTCGTCCTGGCCCGCCGACTCGGCTACACGCGGATCGTGGAGGCTCCCGTGCGGATAGAGGAACGGTTCGGGAGCACCATCTCCCTCAAGGCGGTGTGGCTCCTCCTCGTCGACACCCTCGGCCTCTTCGTCCGCTTCTCCATCCGGCGCGAGTACGACCCGGCGATCGCGGCCAGGGCACAGGCGCACGGCGGCGGTCACGCCGGGGGCGGCCGCACGGCCGGGGCGGGCGATCCCTGACCAGCGCCGACCGAGCAGGCCGCCACGGGCGGTCGTACACTCGTCGTGCAGACACGGCTGCCGCGCCGTACGGACGGAGGGACCCTGTGCCACACGACCCGACCGCAATCCGCAACGTCGCCCTGGTGGGCCACCATGGCGCCGGGAAGACCACCCTGGCCGAGGCGCTGCTCGCCGCTGCCGGGGCCATCGCCCGCCGGGGCTCGGTCGAGAAGGGCACCACGGTCATGGACTTCGAGGCCGAGGAGGTGGCGCGCCAACTGTCCATCTCGACCAGCCTCGCCCCCCTCACGGTCAACGGGGTCAAGGTGAACCTGCTCGACACCCCCGGCTACGCCGACTTCGCCGGCGAGATGGTCGCCGCCCTCGCCAACGTCGACCTGGCCGTCGTCGTGGTCAGCGCCACCGACGGCGTCCAGGCCCAGACCGAGGACGCCTGGCGGGCCGCGGCCCGCCTCGGGGTCCCACGCGTGATCGTCATCAACAAGCTCGACCGGGAGCGGGCGGACTTCGACCGCACCCTGGCCGACATCCGGGCGACCTTCGGCGCGGGCGTGGCGCCGGTGGAGCTGCCCATCGGCCGCGAGACCGACTTCCACGGTGTCATCGACCTGCTCGACGACACCGCGACCCACTACGACACCCCGGCCGCCGGCTCCCCGGTCGACGGCACCATCCCGCCATCGGGCCACGAGGGCCCCATCCCCGAGGACCTCGTCGACCAGGAGCACACCGTCCACGAGCAGCTCGTCGAGGGCATCGTCGTGGGTGACGACGATCTCATGGAGCGCTACCTCGAGGGCGAGACCCTCGACTACTCGGAGCTCGAGAAGAGCCTGGCCGGCGGCGTCGCCTCGGCCAGCGTGTTCCCGGTCCTGTGCTGCTCGGCCACCAGCGGCGTCGGCGTCGACCGGCTGGCCCGTCTGATCGAGGAGCTGTGTCCCAGCCCAACGTCCCGGCCGCCGCTCACCGCCACGGCGGGGACCGAGACGATCGAGATCCCCTCCGACCCGGCGGGCCAGACGGTCCTGACCGTGACCAAGACCTACAACGACAGCCACACGGGCAAGATGTCGCTCTGCAAGGTCGTCTCCGGCACCTTGCAACCCGACGCCCTCCTCGTCAACTCACGCTCGAGGGAGGAGGAGCGGCTGCACGCGCTCCAGAGCATCGCCGGGCACGCCACCGCACCGGCCACCAGCGTCCCAGCCGGGGACTTCGTCGCCGTGCCCCGCCTCAACGGGACCCGCACCGGTGACACCCTCGCGCCCAAGGGACAGCCGGTCGTGGTGCCGCCGCCCACCCTGCCCGCGCCGGCGCTCCAGGTCGCGGTGAAGCCCGCGACCCGGGCCGACGACGACAAGCTGATGTCGGGGTTGCAGCGCCTGTGCGACGAGGACCCGTCGCTCACGGTGACCCGCGACGACGAGACGCACCAGACGATCCTCGGCGTGAGCGGCGAGGTGCACCTGTCCGTCACGCTCGAGCGGCTCGAGCGCAAGTGCAACGTCCACGTGGAGCGCGAGGAGCTGCGCATCCCGTACCGCGAGACGATCACGCTGCCGGCCGAGGCAGAGGGCAAGCACAAGAAGCAGTCGGGCGGGCACGGCCAGTTCGGCGTCTGCCACCTGCGCCTGGAGCCGCTCCCCCGCGGCGAGGGCTTCGCCTTCCGCGACGAGGTGGTCGGGGGCGCGATCCCCCGCCAGTACATCCCGGCCGTCGAGAAGGGCGTGATCGAGACCTTCGCTGGCGGGGGCATGCTCGGCTACCCGGTGGTCGACATCGCCGTCACGGTGGACGACGGCAAGGCGCACTCGGTCGACTCCAACGAGGTCAGCTTCAAGATGGCCGCCGCGCTGGCGATCAGGGCGGCCATGGCCGAGGCGGGACCGATCGTGCTCGAGCCGATCTCGCGCCTGGAGGTCACCATCCCGGCCGAGTGCCAGGGTGACGTGCTGGGCGACCTGCACGCGCGGCGGGCCCGCATCATCGGGACGGACGCCGCCGCGGACGAGGGCTACCAGACGGTGACCGCCACCGCCCCGACGGCGGAGCTCACCCGCTACGCCGTCGACCTGCGCGCGCTGACCGGCGGCCGGGGCTCGTTCACCGTCGCCTACGACCACTACGACGCCGTGCCCGACCATCTCACGGCGTCCATCCCCAAGCTCGAGGGCTGAGCGGATCAGAACATGTGCTGGAAGCGCACGGGGATCTTGGTCAGGATCAGCGTGCCGAGCAGATGGTTCCCCGGCGTCGTCACCACCGCCACCGCCAGTGTCCCGGCGGAGTGCCCCAGCGGCTTGGACACCGCTGACGCCGTGAAGTGCCCCGTGTAGGCGGCGATGCACACGTTCTGGCGCTTGGGGACGTCGTCGACCAGGCGCTTGTAGAGCCGGGGGGCGACGCTTTGGAGGTTCGCCACGGTGAACTTCCGCACGCCCTCGAGGTGTCCGTGGCCACCGATCGCCTTGGCGGCGGTCGGGAGGGCGAGGTAGCACGACTCGTCGCTGGTGCCCTGACCACTCCGGGACCCCGAACAGGCGGCCAGCAGCGAGGCTGCCACCACCAGTCCGGCGATCACAGCCCCGAGGCGTCGCCCACGCACGTGACGGTTCTTCATTCGGTCACCCCCGCACCCATGTCCGGCACCGTCCTCGACCCGAAGGCCTCCGGGCCGGCCTCGACCTCGCTCGCCATGGCCTGGCGCGGCCAGCGTCCCCGTCGCACCTGGAGAGCCAGTTGGCCGATCAGGAGCCAACCGATGACCAGGATCAGCCAGAAGCTGATGACGCGGTAGAGCAGCACGGCATAGGCGGTGCTCGCCTCGGCGCCACCGAAGGCGACCAGGGCGACCGTGATGGAGCCCTCCACCACACCGAGACCTCCGGGCGTGATCGGCAACGTGGCCGCCAGCTGCCCGGCGCCGTACGCAAGGAGGAGACCCTTCCACGGGATCGGTGCACCCATCGCCTTGAACATCATGGCGAAGCAGGCGCAGTCGAGCAGCCAGTTGATCGTTCCCCACGTGATGATCCAGCCGATCTGGGTCCAGCTGAGCCGGACCGCGGTCATCCAGGCCATGATCCGCTCGATCTGTGCCGTCGTGTCCCCACGGGGCCGCCGGGTCAGCTTGACCGAGGCCCGCAGCGCGCCCGACACCACGGCATGCAGGGGCCGCTCGTACACGAAGAGCGAGCCGATGCCGAGCATGATCACGAACGTCCCGATGAGGACCGGCACCAGGTCGAGGGAGGCGCCCTCGTTGGCCGCCACGCCGAGCCCCAGGATGGCGACCAGCGACAGGCTCACCGAGGCGGCCACCAGGGTGCCGGCCAGCGCCCACACGGCGAGGGTGTTGTCCGCCCCGAAGCGGCGGAACCAGCGAAAGCCGTAGACCGAGGCGACCGCGTTCCCCACCGGCAGCGAATTGGTGATGGCCTGCGATGCGAACGAGAGCTTGAGCAGCGGCCGCCACGGCGCGCGCAGGTGGCCCGCCCGGAGGAGCTCGTACTGCATGGCGGTGAAGCAGACGTACGAGCCGACCTCGACCGCGACCGCCGGCGCGACCCACCACCAGTCGAAGTTCCGGAAGACGGTGCTGAAGCCCGAGAGCTCGGAGCTCTTCGACGACAGCACCCACAGCGCGATGGCCACGAGGCCGAAGCCGATCGCGATCCGGATTCCCGGCCACGCCCGCCGCACCAGGCGGCGGAGCCGTCGCGATCCGGCACCCGATGGCGGAGCCGGCGCGGCGTCCCGGGAGGTGCCGTCGGCCGTGCCGGAGGGTGGGGTCACGGCGTCGACCTCCACCCCGCCGCCGACACCGGCGGGGTCGGCGGCGTCGGGATCGGCGTGCTCGGGCGGTTCGCTACCGGAGCCAGGCGTCGGTGAGTCTCTTCCAGGACAGCTGCAGCGTCTCGGGCATGACCCGGGTCTGGGCGACCGACGTCATGAAGTTCGTGTCGCCGGCCCAGCGCGGCAGCACGTGCAGGTGCACGTGCGAGGGCAGGCCCGCCCCGGCCGCCCGGCCGAGGTTGGCACCCATGTTCAGCCCGTCGGGCTCGTAGGCCGCCTCGATCGTGGCCACCGACCGCTGCGTCGCCCACCACAGCTCGGCGGACTCGGCCTCCGTCAGGTCGACCAGCGACCCGGTGTGTCGCAGGGGCAGCACGAGGACATGGCCGCTGGCGTAGGGGTACGCGTTGAGGACGACGAAGGTCAACTCTCCTCGCCACACCACCAGATTCTCCTCGGAGGGCGGACCGCTCGCCGCCAGGCGGCAGAAGACACACCGCTCCTCGTCGTAGGGGCCGCCGCCGGCGCGCTCGCGCGCCGTGGCCTCGACGATGTAGTCGTCACGCCACCCGGCCCACAGGTGCTCGAGGCTCACGGCGCCGACCGCCCGTCTCTCACCCGGGCGCCGCCTCCGGCGCACGGTCCTCGGGAAGCCCCTTGCGGGCGACCTCGGCGGTCACCTCCGCCAGGAGGTCGTCGAGGGCGACCCCGTGCTCGGGCTTGCCCGCCCAGCCGCGCCGGTTCACGCCGACCGACTCGGCGGCCACGTCCTGATCGCCCACGACCAGCACGTAGGGGATCTTGGCCAGCTTGGCCCGGCGGATCAGCGCGCCCAGCTTCTCGCCGCTGCCGTCGACCGTGGCGCGCAGGCCTGCCACCGCGCCGGCATCGGCCACCGCCTGTGCGTAGGCGGCGTGGGCGTCGGTCACCGGGATCACCCGCACCTGCTCGGGGCTCAGCCAGGTCGGCAGTGCGCCGGCGTAGTGCTCGATCAGGACGGCCATGAACCGCTCCACCGACCCGAACAGGGCGCGGTGGATCATGATGGGCCGGTGCCGCGCGTTGTCCGCGCCGACGTACTCCAGCCCGAAGCGCTGCGGCAGCTGGAAGTCGAGCTGCACCGTCGACATCTGCCACGTCCTCCCGATGGCGTCGCGCGCCTGCACCGAGATCTTCGGGCCGTAGAACGCTCCTCCCCCTTCGTCCATGACGAGGTCGAGGCCCATCTCCAACGCGGTCTTGCGCAGCGCCTCGGTGGCCACCTCCCAGTCGTCGTCGGACCCCACGGCCTTGCCCGGGGGCTTGGTCGAGAGCTCGAGGTAGAACTCGTTGAGCCCGTAGTCGCGCAGGAGGTCGAGGACGAAGTGCAGCGTGCGCACCAGCTCGGTGTCCATCTGCTCGCGCGTGCAGAAGATGTGCGCGTCGTCCTGCGTCATCCCCCGGACTCGGGTGAGGCCCTGGAGGACGCCCGACTTCTCGTAGCGGTACACCGTGCCGAACTCGAAGAGCCGCATGGGCAGCTCGCGGTAGGAGCGCTGGTGGCTCTTGTACACGAGGATGTGGAACGGGCAGTTCATCGGCTTGAGGTAGTACTGCGTGCCGCCGTCGAGCTCCATCGGCGGGTACATCCCGTCCGCGAACCAGTCGAGGTGCCCGGACTCCTCGAAGAGCGCGCTCTTGGTGATGTGCGGCGAGTTGACGAAGTCGTAGCCGGCCTCGACGTGGCGCTGCCGTGAGTACTCCTCCATCAGGCGGCGGATGGTCCCGCCCTTGGGGTGGAACACGGCGAGACCGGAGCCGATCTCCTCGGGAAAGCTGAAGAGGTCGAGCTCCGCGCCGAGCTTGCGGTGGTCGCGCCGTTCCGCCTCCTCCAGCTGATGGAGGTAGGCAGCCAGTGCCTTCTCGGACTCCCAGGCGGTCCCGTAGATGCGCTGCAGCTGCTCCCGCTTCTCGTCGCCCCGCCAGTAGGCGCCGGCCACCCGCATCAGCTTGAAGTGGCCCAGACGGGCGGTCGAAGGCACGTGCGGCCCCCGGCAAAGGTCGATGAACGCGTCGCTGTTGCGGTAGGTGCTCACCACCGTGCCCGCGGCGTCCACCTCGTCCGCCCCCGTTCCCACCGCCTGGATGATCTCCTGCTTGAACGGCTGGTCGGCGAAGATGTCCAGGCCGTCCTCGAGATCGTGCTCATGGCGGACGAAGGGCTGGTCCTCCTTGATGATGGCCCGCATCTCCGCCTCTATCCGCGGCAGGTCGTCGTCGCTGAAGTGGGCCCCGCCGGGAAGCTCGAAGTCGTAGTAGAAGCCGTTCTCGATCACCGGCCCGATGGCGTACTTGGCCCCCGGCCACAGTCGGCGCACGGCCTGGGCCATGACGTGGGCAGTGGAGTGGCGGAGGACCACCCGTCCGGCCTCGGAGTCCGCCGTCACGATCGACACCTTCGCCCCGTCCGGCAACGGCGACTCGAGATCCACCTCCCGGCCGTCCACGGTGGCGACGACGGCCGCCTTGGCCAGGCGGGACCCGATCGACTGGGCGAGCTCCCCCGCCGTCGTGCCCTCGGCCAGCTCCCGCGTCGAGCCGTCGGGAAGACCAACCGAGATGACGCCTGGCATCGTGCACCCTCTCCTGCTCAGCCGGCGGATCGCTCCTGGTCCGGACACCGTTCGTGGTGCCCCAAGGGTACTGGACCGACCCTGCGGTCCCGGCCCACGCGCCTAGAGGTCGATGCCGAGCAATCTGGCGCCCTCACCCACGGGGCGGCCGGCCGCGGCCTCCTCGTCCAGGGCGCGCAGCGCAGCAGGCGTGTCGAGGTCCTCGTCGAGCGCGGCGCGGACCGCAGCCAGGCCCGCCCGGCCGTCGCCGTCCGGTGCGCTCCTCCACAGCGCCACCCGGGCCGCCGCCGCGGGCATGTCCTCGTCCGTGCGCCAGTCCCAGTCCTCGCGGTAGTGGTGCGCCAGGAGGGCGAGGCGCACGGCGGCCGGGTCCCACTCCTTGCACAGGTCCCCGACGAACACGAGGTTGCCGAGCGACTTCGACATCTTCGTGCCACCCAGACCGACCAGCCCGACGTGGAACCAGAGGCGGACGAAGGGCCGGCCCGTGACCGACTCGGACTGCGCCGTCTCACACTCGTGGTGGGGGAACACCAGGTCCCGCCCACCGCCGTGGATGTCGATCGTCTCACCGAGCTCCCGCAGCACCAGGGCGGAGCACTCGATGTGCCATCCCGGCCGCCCCGGCCCCCAACGCGACTCCCAGGCGGGTTCGTCGGGCAGCGACGGCTGCCACAGCACGAAATCGAGCGGGTCGCGCTTGTTGGGGTCCTCCGGGTTGCCACCGTGCTCCGCCGCCAGCTCGAGCATGCGGGCCCGGCTGTACCCGCTGAGGCGGCCGAAGTCGGCGAAGCTGGCCACGCTGAAGTAGACCGAGCCGCCCGACTCGTAGGCGTGGCCGCCCTCGAGGGCGTCACCGATCAACGAGAGGATCTCCGAGATGGCCGACGTCGCCCGTGGCTCGGAGTAGACGGGCAGCAGGTTCAGGAGGCCCATCTCCGCGTCGAACCGCGCCATCTCCTCCGCGGCCAGGTCGAGGTAGTGCACGCCGAGCTCGCGTGCCTTGCGGAGGATGTCGTCGTCGACGTCGGTGACGTTGCGCACGCACTTCGTCTCGTGGCCGGCGTCCTGCAGGCGCCGCTGCAGCATGTCGAAGTACAGGTACACCGCCGCATGGCCGAGGTGCGCGGAGTCGTACGGCGTGATGCCGCACGAGTACATCGTCACCATGGGTCCCGGCTCGAACGCCACCACCTCGCGTCGAGCCGTGTCGTACAGCAGCACCGCTAGATACCGGCCATCCTCAGCGTCGAATGCGCCTTGTGCCGGATGTTCAAGGTGACGCAGACCGCGGTGAACGCCTCGATCGCCGCCGCCTGGTTCAGGCTCCCGGCATCGAGCGGCCGCAGCCCGCGCATCCGCCCGACGAGCTCGATGGTCGCCGCCGTCGCCTCCGGGTGGTCCGAGCACACCAGCACGTCTGCTTCCAACCCCGATTCGAGGTCTTCCATTTCCGAGGCCGGCAGGTGGTGGAACGCGGCAGCCACCTGGCTGTCCGGCAGGGCGGCCTGGACGGCTGCCGCCACCGAGCCCCGGGGAGGGACCAGGGCCAGCATCTCGCGACCCTCCTTGACCAGTGCGTTGGCCATGGAGACCACCACCTTGCCCGAGAGCGGCTCACGCAGTGACCGGACGGTCGGGATGGCACTGTCCCAGGGCGTGGCCACGACCACGAGGTCGGCGGCGGCGGCCGCGGCGTTGTCGGCTCCGTGCAGGTCCAGGCCCCGTCCCGGCCAGCGCGCGACGACGTCGGCGACCACGCCCTCCGCCCGCTCGGCGTCCCGCGAGCCGATCGTCACCCGAACGCCGACCTCGGCCAGCCTGAGTGCGACCCCGCGCCCGGCCGGGCCTGTTCCTCCGAGAATTCCCACGTGCACGCCCCTACCTTCGCATAACCTCGCTGGCGCAGTGGGACTCCTCGACGGAAAGCGACTCCTGATCACCGGCGTGCTCACCGACGCCTCTTTGGCCTTCGCCGTGGCCCGGCTGGCTCAGGAGGAGGGCGCGGAGATCGTCCTCTCCGGGGCGGGGCGAGCCCTCTCGCTCACGCGGCGCACCGCCCGCAAGCTGCCGCACGAGGCGGAGGTGCTCGAGATCGACGTGACGTCACCCGAGCAGTTGGCGGCGGCGGGCGCGACGCTGGCGGACCGGTGGGATCGCCTCGACGGCCTGCTCCACGCCATCGGGTTCGCGCCCCCCGACTGCCTGGGCAGCGGCATGTTCGCCGCCGACTGGGACGACGTCTCGGTGGCGCTGAACATCTCCACGTACTCCCTCAAGGCCCTGGTGGACGCATTCCTTCCGCTGCTCTCCGCCGCCGGTCGGGACGGCGGGGCCTCGGTCGTCGGCCTGGACTTCGACGCGAGCGTGGCGTGGCCGGTCTACGACTGGATGGGCGTGGCCAAGGCGGCGCTCGAGTCCCTCTCCCGCTACCTGGCCAAGGAGCTCGGGCCGCGGGGCGTCCGGGTGAACCTCGTGGCAGCGGGGCCGGTGCGGACCATGGCGGCCAAGTCGATCCCCGGCTTCAGCGCCTTCGAGGACACCTGGGCCGACCGCGCCCCCCTCGGATGGGACGTCCACGACGCCACCGTCGTCGCCAAGGCGTGCCTCGCCCTCTTCAGCGACCTGTTCCCGATGACGACCGGCGAGATCGTCCACGTCGACGGCGGGGTCCACGCCGTCGGCGGCTCCGCCTGACGGCGGCTCGCCGAGCAGGTGAGGCTCTGAGCGGATCCCCGAACTTCCGACGGTAGGTTGCAGGGGATGAGCATGCGGGGACACGCCATGGGGGGTGGCCGCGGCGGCGGCTGGGGCGGCATGCGCTCCGTGCGCCAGGACCGGGCCGTCCTGCAGCACAGGATCAAGAAGGGCACGGCGCGGCGCATGCTCACCTTCGCCGTCCCGTACAAGAAGATCCTGGCCGTCTTCATCCCGGTCGTCATCCTCGACGCCATCATCGTGGCGGTGAACCC
>Ga0182013_10004928_pt1 | contig 15791 bp, 14 predicted proteins | sample 612S2MmetaG_FD_120487 | JGI IMG/M metagenome (GOLD analysis project Ga0182013, IMG submission 120487) | Permafrost microbial communities from Stordalen Mire, Sweden - 612S2M metaG | ecosystem: Environmental > Terrestrial > Soil > Wetlands > Permafrost | place: Sweden: Stordalen | collected...
AGTTGATTTGCGGTCTGGGACAGGTTTTGCAGGGCGATGAGCGCGCCGGCGTTGGAATTGATGCTGAAAGTCATTAGTCAGAATCCTTTTCTAAGGAATTCCGGCCCTTTTGGACCGGTGGGAGTTATTCCCGGAGAGGCGCGCCTTCCTGCCACTGAGTGATTTTACGGAAGAGCACGAGATCGACTTTAAAATCGCATATGTCTATTAAGCCGACGTGAATCTAAAAATTCCGAAATACTTAACCTTAGCAATTCGTTACTAACCAAAGATTCCGGCGCCTATCCGTCGAAGTTGGCGGGTTGGTGTTTTCGACTTGAGGCGACTCTGTCGAGCCCCGTTGACCTCGACGGCTACGCCCAGGCTCAACCTGTCGCGCAAAGCGCCGAGCCTGCATTTCGGCGGCATGGGCGCGAGTTATGCGGCGTTGAAGCGGCGGGCCGCATTACGCCGCTCATACCGGCGACGGCTGGGGTGAGCGGATGGGAAGACGGCAATGCTCATTCCCCGCCGTCCTTCCCCTCGACGGAGGAGAGGCCGGGAAGTGCAGGGGGTTAGGACGGCTTCCGCGACGCCTTCTCCGCCAATCCTGACGTCCCCTCGCGCGCCTCAAGCCGTTCGGCAACCTCATCGAGGCTCACACCCAGACCGGCGAGCAGGACCAGCCAGTGGTAGATCAAGTCGGCGCTTTCGGAGGCCAGGGCGGCCTTATCGCCTTGGGCGGCGGCGATCACGGTCTCGACCGCTTCCTCGCCGAACTTCTTGGCCAGGCGCTCGGCGCCTTCGCCCAGCAGCTTGGCGGTGTAGGAGCTGGCGGGGTCGACGCCCTTACGGGCCTCGATGGTGGCGGCCAGGCGGTCGAGGGTTTGCGCGAAACGGGTCAAGCTGGGCCTCAAGACAATGAAACCACGAAGAACACGAAGAACACCAAGAGCTCGGCGTTTCCTTTGTGATCTTTGTGATCTTTGTGATCTTTGTGGTTATTCCTCTAGCTCCCGCCTTCGCGGGGATGAGCGGATCAGGTTAACTCAACCGCACCGGCACGCCGGCGTCCAGCAGGGTTTGCTTGGCCTGGCCGACGCTGATCTCGCCGAAGTGGAAGATGGAGGCGGCGAGCACGGCGTCCGCGCCCCCGTCCTTGACCGCTTCCACCAGATGCCCGGCCGAGCCCGCCCCGCCCGAGGCGATCACCGGCACGCTGACGGCGTCCGAGACCGCGCGCAGCAGGGACACGTCGTAGCCGGACTTGGCCCCGTCGCGGTCCATGGAGGTGAGCAGGATCTCCCCGGCGCCCAGCTGCACGCCGCGCACTGCCCAGTCCACCACGTCCATGCCCGTGCCGCGCCGCCCGCCGTAGGTGAACACCTCCCAGCCGCCGCCATCGGCGGCGTGCTTGGCGTCGATGGCCAGCACCACCGCCTGGGCGCCGAAGGCGTCGGCCGTCGCGCCGATCAGGCCGGGATTTTCCACCGCGGCGGTATTGATCGAGACCTTATCGGCCCCGGCGCGCAGGATTCTGCGCGCGTCCTCCACCGTGCGCACGCCGCCGCCCACGCCCAGAGGCATGAAGCAGACGTCGGCGGTGCGGGCGATCACGTCCAGGATGGCGCCGCGGCCCTCATGGCTGGCGGTGATGTCCAGGAACATCAGTTCATCCGCGCCCGCCGCGTCATAGGCGCGCGCCTGCTCCACCGGATCGCCCGCGTCGCGCAATTCCAGGAACTGCACGCCCTTGACCACCCGTCCGTCCTTGACGTCGAGGCAGGGAATGACGCGGACCTTGAGCACCTAGACCGCTCCGGCCGGTGTGGCGCGGCGCGCGGCTCGGATGGCCTCGCCCGGCAGAAGGGCGCCGGTGTACAGGGCGCGGCCCAGAATGGCGCCGGCGATGGGAACGCCCGGCCGGGCTTTGAGCTGTTCGATATCCTTGACCGAGGCCACGCCGCCCGAGGCGATCACCGGAATCGACACCGCGTCGGCCAGGGCGCCCACCGCCTCGATATTGACCCCGGTCAGGGCCCCGTCGCGGCTGATGTCGGTGATGATCAGGGCGGCCACGCCCGCGTCTTCAAAGCGTTTGCCCAGCTCGATGGGGCTAAGCTCGGAGGTTTCCACCCAGCCCTCCACCGCCACCTTGCCGCCCTTGACGTCCACCGCCACGGCGATCTGCTCGGGGTAGAGGGCCGCGGCGCGCTTGACCAGGGCCGGGTCGCGCACAGCCACTGTACCCAGCACCACGCGGCTGACACCCGCTTCAATCCAGGTTTCGATGGACTCCAGCGTGCGCACGCCGCCACCCAGTTGCACCGGCAGGGAAATGGCTTCCAGGATCGCGGCCACGGCCTCGGCATTGGCGGCGCGGCCCTCGATGGCCCCGTTCAGATCGACCACATGCAGCCAGTCGAAGCCGGCCTTGGCGAACTGTTCGGCCTGATTGGCGGGGCTGGTGTTGAACACGGTCGCCTTGTCCATGTCGCCGTGCAGCAGGCGCACGCACTGGCCGTCCTTCAGGTCGATGGCGGGATAGAGGATCACGGTCGCCACTCCAGAAAATCGCCGAGCAGCTTAAGGCCCCGGCCTTGAGACTTCTCAGGGTGGAATTGAACCCCCGCCACATTGTCCCGGGCGACCGCGGCGACAATCGGTCCGCCGTGATCGGCCCAGGCTATCACGTCCGCCACGTCGGATGCGTGCAGGGCGTAGGAATGGGTGAAATACATGTGGCCGTCCGCCTGCCCGCCCATCAAGGCGTGGTCGCGCGCGAGCGTGAGATTGTTCCAGCCCATATGAGGAACCTTCAGGCTCTTGTGCGGCGCCTTCAAGGCGTGATCGGCCGGCTCGATGCGGCGCACCTCGCCGGGTATCCAGTCCAGCCCCGGAGTCTCGCCGAACTCCAGCCCGCGCGTGGCCAGAAGCTGCAGGCCCACGCATACGCCCAGAAAGGGGACGCCGCGCTGCTTGACCGCCTCGGTCATGGCCTGAACCAGGCCCGGCCGCGCGTGCAGCAAGGCCCAGCAGGCGGCGAAGGCGCCGACGCCGGGCAGGACAATGCGGTCCGCGCTGGCTACCTTGTCCGGATCGAAGGTCACGTCCACGGTCCAGTCGCCGCCAGATCGGCGCGCGGCCTCGACCAGCGCCTTTTCCGCGGAGCGCAGGTTGCCCGAGCCATAGTCGATCAGCGCCACGCGGGACATGGGAGCCTTACAGCACGCCCTTGGTGGAGGGGGCCGCGCCGCCGGTCTTGGGGTCCAGCTCCACCGCCTGGCGCAGGGCCCGCGCCAGGGCCTTGAAACCGCTTTCGGCGATGTGGTGGCTGTTGTCGCCGTACAGGGTTTCCAGGTGCACGCATGCCCCGCCGTTCATGGCGAAGGCCTGGTGGAACTCCTTGAACAGCTCGGTGTCCATCTCGCCCACCTTGGGCCGCTTGAAGTCCACCTTCCAGATCAAATAGGGCCTGTTGGACAGGTCCAGGGCGCAGCGGGTGAGGGTCTCGTCCATGGGGATGTAGGCGGCGCCGAACCGGCGCACGCCCTTGAAGCCCTCGGCCGCCTCCTTGAACGCCTGGCCCAGGACGATGCCGGTGTCCTCCACCGTGTGGTGCATGTCGATATGCAGGTCGCCGACGGTCTCCACCTGCAGGTCGAATCCGCCATGACGGCCAAAGCTCTCCAGCATGTGGTCGAAAAAGCCGATGCCGGTGGTGATCTCGGTCTTGCCGGTTCCGTCCAGGTCGATGCGCACGCGGATGCGCGTCTCCTTGGTCTCGCGGATGACTTCAGCGGTGCGGTTGGCCATCATGAGCCCCTATAGACCAGCCTTGAGCGCCAGGTCCTTGAGGGAGGTCTGGGGCCGCGGGCCATAATGGGAAATCACCTCGGCCGCGGCGATGGAGCCCAGCCGCCCGCAGATGGGCAGTGGGCGGCCGTTCGCCAAGCCGAGGAGGAACCCCGCCGCGTATTGGTCGCCTGCGCCGGTGGTGTCCACGACTTTTTCGACGCGGACGGCGTCCACAGCGATGATCTCGTCCCCGGCGATCACCACCGAGCCTTGCGCGCCTCGGGTGACGGCGGCCAGGCGGGCCCGTCCGCGCAAGGCCTTGGCCGCGGCTCCGAAATCGTCGGTTTCGAACAGGGACAGCAGCTCCGCCTCATTGGCCAGGAGCACATCCACCTCGCTGTCGATGAAGCCCAGCAGGGCCCCGCGATGACGCTCGACCACGAAGGCGTCCGACAGGCTGAGCGCGATCAGGCGCCCGGAGGCCCGCGCCAGGCCGGCCGCCTTGGCGAAGGCGCGGCGGGCCTGCGGCGGATCGAACAGATAGCCTTCCAGATAGATGATCTTGGCGGATTCGACCACCTGAGGGTCCACGTCGTCCGGCGTCAGGTGCACCGATGCGCCCAGGAAGGTGCACATGGTGCGCTGGCCGTCGGGCGTGACGTTGATCAGGCAGCGGGCTGTGGCCGCGCCGGTCTGTAAGGGAGCGGTGGCGTAGTTCACGCCGATGGCCCCGATATCGTGGGCGAACACCTTGCCCAGGCCGTCCTGGGCCACCTTGCCGATATAGGCCGAGCGGCCGCCCAGGCTGGCCACGCCGGCCACGGTGTTGGCGGCGGACCCGCCCGAGGCCTCGATCCCCGCGGCCATGCGCGCGTAGAGCTGCTCGGCGCGGACCTCGTCGATCAGCATCATCGAGCCCTTGGTCAGGCCCTCGTCATCGAGGAACCCGTCACTGGAGGGGGCGATGACGTCGACGATGGCGTTGCCGATGGCGGCGACGTCGTAGAGTTCGGGCATGGGGCGTCCGTGGGGCTAGAGGTCCGGCGCGTCTATAGCCTGGAAGGGCGGCGCGGTCAGCCCATTGCGGATGGCCGGTCTCGCCACCCACACAATCGTCGGGCTGGGGAAGCAAAAAAGACTCGCCTATAAAGAGAGTCCGTGTTTACCTTCCCGAAGAAGCGGGGGCTTTTATGAACACCAGATTTCTTCTTGGCGCCGCCAGCGGCATCCTTGCGATGACTTGTACGACTGTTTGCGCGGCCCAAACGGCGACACCAAGCAAATCCGCCGACCTGACGATCACGATCGGCGGCTCCACCCTGACCTTGGCGCCGGGATCGACAGCCGCGATCACCATGACGGACAAGGGCTATTCGATTTCGATAACGACGGCGCCGGCGACCGGGACTGGAGCAGCGACTGGTGCGGCCGCCAGCCCAGCCTCAGCCACCACCACCCCGCCGCCGGCGACACCCACGCCCATTGTCGCAGGCGCCCAGACGGATACGAGCCGCACAGTCCAAACCAATACCTCAGCGCCCGTAGCGGCGCCCCCCGGAGGGGGCGGCGTTCAGCCCGCGAGCACCCCGCCGCCGGTCCCGGCGATCGCTCCGATCATTGAGGTCGTGGCGCCGGCGCCCGCAACCCCGCCGGCCAGCGGCGCGAACAGCAGCTCAACCAGCAAGACCAACACCAACACCTTCTGCACCCTGCTTGGCTTCGACTGCGGCCTGGGCCTGACCTACGCCCACACCTTCGGCAGCGAACGGATCGACTCGTTGACCCCCCTCCAGCGGCCCGGCGGGGCGGTCTATCTTCAGGCCAAAACAATTCAGAACGACAACATCGCCGTCCTGGTCGAGTTGCACCACTTCTTTAAGAAGGGCAGCAGCCCCCCCGATCCTAAAGGGGTCGTGACTAAATTCGATCCAGCATTCCAGCCTATCAAGGGATCGGCAACGGCGGGCCACGATCTTGGCGCCGCGGCCCTCTGCGGCCCCTTCATTTTCACCACCGAGATCTTCACCGACGGGTGCGGCCCGCTCGCCGTGGCGTCCGTGGGCACCGACGGCAAATCGGCGACCCAGTTCGGCATCGGATGGGCGGCCGGGGTGCCGAACGTGGGCGGCGCCGACGGCACGGGCTTCAACATCGGCATCGGGGTAATGTTTGATCCCAGCGAGCAGGTGCTGGACGGGCGCGTTGTGAATCAGAACACCCAGGTGGTTTTGCCGGCGTATCAGGCGGCCGTTATGGCGAACCCGAATTTGGCGATCGTTCACCGCCCGACACACTCTCTGTTCTTGATGATCAGCAAGACGCTCGGGCAGTAGCGCATCACCCCCCCATGAACAACTCCCGGCTTGGGCATAGGTCCGCCACGAGGCAGGCCGTGCACCTGGGCTTGCGCGCCACGCAGACATAGCGGCCGTGCAGGATCAGCCAGTGGTGGGCGCGGGTCAGGTAGGGCTTTGGCACAACCGCCATCAGTTCCTGCTCCACCCTGTCCGGCGTCGAGCCCGAGGCTAGCTTCAGCCGGTGGGACACGCGGAACACGTGGGTGTCCACGGCGATGGCCGGCTCTATGTCCAGCTCGTTGAGCACCACGCTGGCGGTCTTGCGGCCCACGCCCGGCAGGGCCATCAGCGCCTCGCGGTTCAGGGGAACCTGGCCGCCGTATTGATCCAGCAGGATGCCCGACAGGGCGATCACGTTCTTGGCCTTGGTGCGGTAAAGGCCGATGGTCTTGATGTAGGGCTCCAGCCCCTCCGCCCCCAGCGCCGCCATCTTAGCCGGCGTGCCAGCCTCGGCGAACAGCCGGGTCGTGGCCTTGTTGACCGACACATCCGTCGCCTGAGCCGACAGGGCGACGGCGACCACCAGGGTGAAGGGGTCGGTGTAGTTCAGCTCGGTCTTGGGGTGGGCGGTGGCGGCGCAGAACCGGTCGAAGATGGCCTGGACGCGGGCGGCTTCGGATTTGGCGGAAGGCTTGGCTGTGGGCATGGCGGCAGGATGCGATGGCGCGGGCGGGTCGCCAAGCCGTGACGCTTCAAAATTGGCAAATCCCCGCCCCCGACGAAGTTGGGGGAGAGGGGCTGAAAGCTCGCTTGCTATGGGCGGGCCCGGCCGCATATTCGAGGCGATAACATAGGGAGCGCGTGCGGTGAGCGGTTCGGATATCTTTCCAGTCCCCGAAGCTTGGGCCAAGCGGGCGAAAATCACGGCGGAGGGCTACGCCGGCGCCGTGGGCGAGGTCGCTCGCGATCCGCAGGCCTATTGGACGAAGCTGGCCGGGCGGCTGGATTGGATCAAGCCTTTCACCCGCGCCAAGGACGTGTCGTTCGATCCGGACGACTTCCGCATCCGCTGGTATGCCGATGGGGTGCTGAACGCCTCGGTCAACTGCCTGGACCGGCACCTGCCGGCCAAGGCGGACGACATCGCCTTCATCTGGGAGGGGGACGATCCGGCCCAGTCGCGCCGCATCACCTATGCGCAGGCCTACGCCGAGACCTGCCGCATGGCCAATGTATTCAAGGCGCATGGCGTCAAGAAGGGCGACCGCGTCACCATCTACCTGCCGATGATCCCCGAGGCGGCCTACGCCATGTTGGCCTGTGCCCGCATCGGGGCGGTGCATTCGGTGGTGTTCGCCGGCTTTTCCCCCGACAGCATAGCCGGCCGCATCCAGGACTGCGACAGCCGGGTGGTGATTACCGCCGACGAGGGTCTGCGCGCCGGGCGGACCGTTCCTCTGAAGAAGAATGTGGACGAGGCGCTGGCGCAATGCCCGGACGTGTCCACGGTGCTGGTGGTGGCGCGCACGGGCGCCAAGGTCTTCATGCGGCCGGGACGGGATCTCGCCTATGCGGCGGAGGCGGCCAAGGTTTCCGCCGATTGCCCGCCTGAGCCCATGGGGGCGGAGGATCCGCTGTTCATCCTCTACACCTCCGGCTCGACGGGTAAGCCAAAAGGCGTCCTGCACACAACAGGAGGGTATCTGGCCTGGGCGGCCTGGACCCATGAGGCGGTGTTCGATTACCGGCAGGGCGAGGTCTATTGGTGCACGGCTGACGTGGGCTGGGTCACCGGCCACAGCTACATCGTCTATGGTCCCCTGGCCAATGGGGCCACCAGCCTGATCTTCGAGGGTGTGCACACCTATCCCACCTCGTCGCGCTTCTGGGAGGTGATCGACAAGCACGGAGTGGAGATATTCTACACCGCGCCCACAGCCATCCGCGCCCTAATGCGCGAGGGCGACGAGCCGGTGACGCGCACCTCGCGCAAGTCCTTGCGCCTGCTGGGCAGCGTGGGCGAGCCGATCAATCCCGAAGCCTGGCTGTGGTACCATAGGGTCGTCGGCGCCGGGGCCTGTCCCATCGTGGACACCTGGTGGCAGACCGAGACGGGCGGCTTTTTAATCTCGCCCCTGCCCGGCGCCACCGACTTGAAGCCGGGCTCGGCCACCAAGCCTCTGCCGGGGGTGCTGCCCGTGCTGGTCGACGCCGAAGGCCATGTGCTGGAGGGCGCGGCCCAGGGCAACCTGTGCATCGCCGACAGCTGGCCCGGTCAGATGCGCACGGTGTACGGCGACCACGAGCGCTTCATCCAGACCTATTTCTCCGCCTATCGCGGCATGTACTTCACCGGCGACGGCTGCCGGCGGGACGCGGACGGCTATTACTGGATCACCGGACGGGTGGACGATGTGATCAACGTCTCGGGCCATCGCTTGGGCACCGCCGAGATCGAGTCGGCCCTGGTGGCGCACCATGCCGTGGCCGAGGCGGCTGTGGTGGGCTATCCGCACGACATCAAGGGCCAGGGCATCTACGGCTATGTCACCCTGACCTCGCAAGCCCAGCCTTCCGAAGCGCTGCGCACGGAGCTGATCAAGTGGGTGCGCCAGGAGATCGGCCCCTTCGCCGCGCCGGACATCCTGCAGTGGGCGCCGGGATTGCCCAAGACCCGCTCGGGCAAGATCATGCGCCGCATCCTGCGCAAGATCGCCGAGAACGACATGGGCAATCTGGGCGACATCTCCACCCTGGCCGATCCCGGCGTGGTGGAGGAATTGGTCAGGAACCGAGGCTGAAGCGCAAAAAAGGAAGGCCCCAGGACATCCCGTCCAGGGGCCTTGGAGTTGAAATCTCTGAGAGGGGGAGTCTCCGAGACAGCCCAGACTAACCACCCAAGGATGAACGTGGTCTGAACGTTTCGAATCACGAGAGCACGATGGGTTTAGGCGGAATCGCCTAAACGCTGAATCGTGCTCTAGGTTCGAATATGTAGAGCCGGATTCAGACTTCGAGAGAAGCCATCCGGCTCTAAATTGGAGCGGGATTCGGGGCTTGGACAAAGGTCATCCGGCCCCAGACCCGTACTTTCACTTGTCAGGGCCGGGGATCGGCCTGTAGCTCCGCGTTCATGCCTGCGTCCGCCGCATCATCCCTGGTCAAAAACATCCCGCCGGATTTGCGCGCGCTCGATGTGGGCGCCCCTCTGACCGACAAGGTCAGCTGGACCACCTACAGCCATGAGCTTGCCGCCCTGGCGGTCAATCTGGGGGCGGCGGTCCTCATCCTGGGGATCACCGTGTGGCTATCGGGGTCCCTCTCGGGGCTGGTGCGGCGCGGCCTGGGCCGGGCGCGGCACGGGGAGGCGGACGGGACCCTGCCTGCTCTCGGCGCCTCGCTCACCCGCTATCTGCTGCTGACCATCGGCCTGGTGGCCGCGCTGGAGCAACTGGGCGTGCGCACCACGTCGGTGCTGGCTGTGCTCGGCGCCGCGTCCTTGGCGATCGGCCTGGCCTTGCAGGGGGCTTTGGGCAATGTGGCGGCCGGGGTGATGATCCTGGTGTTTCGGCCTTATCGGGTGGGTCATTACATCGAGACCGCCGGCAAGCAGGGCGTGGTCAAGGTGCTGGACCTGTTCGTCACCGAGTTGGCGACGCCGGACAATCTTCGCGTCATCGTGCCCAACGGCAAGGTGTTCGGCGACGTCATCACCAACTGGAGCGCCCATGATCGCCGACGGGTGGACGTGGTGTTCCATGTCGATCCCAAGCGGGACCTGGCGGCGGTGCTGGAGGGTCTGCGCGCCTTTGTGGCCGAACACCCCTGCGCCCTTCGCACGCCCAACCCGATCCTGGAGGCCATGGCCTTGAACGAAGTTTACGCCGAAGGCGCCGTGCGGGTGTGGGTCAAGACTCCCGACTACGCGAAACTGCGCAGCGACCTGGTGCTCAAGGCCCAGGCTTTGTCCCGGTCCGCGCCATGAGACGTTCCAGGCTATCGGCAGCCGGCGGGGCCTTGGCCCTGTGCCTGTTCGGGCTGTTGGGGACCGGGCCGGCCGGCGCCCAGGACGAGGCGTGGATCGCGCGCCGTCTGCCCTGGTACAGCCTGCCCGATCGAACCCTGGCCGGCAGCGCCCCGGTGTCGCTGGAAACGCCGCCCGCGCTCGGCGCCTGCGGGGCCGTCTCCGACCGTGTTGATCGCTTCGCCGCTCAGGGCGCGGTGATCTTGCGCGTGGAGATCAGGGTGGAGAGCGGGTCGGTGGCCGTCTCCCTGCGGGGGGTGGACGCGTCCGCCCCCCTGTCCCAGCAAAAGACGCTGACCGAACGGGACGGCGACGCCATCGTCTATCTGCGCCTGGAGCCGGGGTCCGGCGCGCGGGTGATCGCCCTGTGCAACCCCGGACAAGCCGGCGTCGGGGGGCGGGCGGACGTGCAAAGCGTGCGTGCGGCGCGTGTGGACGACCTGCCCGCCGACGAAGCGGCCAAGGCCAACCTAGGCCTCCTGTAAGCCCTCGGCGAACAGCATCAGCTCCCGGAACGCCACCACCACATGATAGAGGGTGGAGGCGGGGACATAGTCCGTCACGCCGCGCCCATCCGCATCGAACTGGTCCATCCACAGGCCCGCGACCTCGGTGGCCAGATAGCTGTCCAGGAAGCCGAGGGCTGCCCTGGCGGCCGCTTCGGCGGCGCTGTCCAGGCCTTCGCTCGCCTTGTTGAGGTGGGCCTTGATCAGCTCGGTCTGCGGCCAGGCCCGCCGGCTTGAGCGCACCTGACGGCCGTGACGGTCGCATTCGTCGATGGCGAAGCCCTGAGAATCCAGACCATGGCGGATGGCGTAATCGTAAAGCGCGTCGGCCTCAGTCTTGCCGTCCCCGGCGCCGAGCGCCCGCGCCCAGGCCAGGAGCCAGGACCATTCGAAATGGTGGCCGGGCGCGACGACCTGCCCATCGGCGCCATCGGCGGGGCCCAGGTCGGCGGCGAAATACTCGCGCAAGGTCCCGGTGTCGCGGTCGAAGAACTTCGCCTGGAACAGGTCCGTCATGCGCCGAGCCATATCGAGGAAACGCGCCTGGCCGGTGGCGCTGGACCATTCGAGCACGGCTTCCAGCAGGTGCATGTGTGGATCGGAGCGGCGGGGCAGGGCCGGCGGCTGGCTTTCCATGAAACCGCCGTGAACCGGATCGGCCAGCGCAGCCTCCATCAGGTCCAGCGTCTCATGCGCTAGCGCCAGGGCCCCTGGATCGCCGCTCGCCTTGTAGTACCAGGCGCAGGCGAACAGGCCGAAGGCGTGGTCATAGGCGTCGCGCTTCAGGTCCAGCGGGACCTTGTCCGGGCCGAGGGTATGGATAAAGCCCGTCCGTCCGTCCGGAGCCCAGTAATGCAGCCGCAGGGCTGTAAAGCCGGCGTCCGCGGCGGCCCGCGCGCCAGGCCACCAGCCGCGCACCGCCGCTTCGGAGAAGACATACAGCTGGCGCGCCTGCACCCGCATGCGGCGCGGACAGCGAAGGTCGGCGCGCCCGGCGAAATCCATCCGCTCATGAAACAGGCCGTCCGGCTCCTGCCCCACGGTTCCCCAAAACGGCAGGGCGTCACGCGTCAGCCACAGACGCGCCCTGTCCGCCGCCGCCTGGACAATTGAGCCGCTCATTCGTTTACACCGCCGCCCTTGGTCCCGTCGTTTTTGGCCTTCATCCGCTCTACCAGGAGTTTGACGTCCTGAGCCCGCGATCTGGGCAAAACGAGCACCGCATCGTCAGTCTGCACAACGATCATGTCGTTCAAGCCGATCACGCCCACCGTCTTGCCCTGCGACCACACAAGGCAATCGGTGGCGTCGAGCAGTTCAACCGGACCGTTGACGACGTTGCCCAGGTCGTCGGGCGTCCCTTCGCTCCACAAGGCGCTCCAGGATCCGATGTCGGCCCAGCCGGCGTCCAGCGGCGCTACGGCGGCCCGGTCGGTCTTTTCCATCACGGCGTAGTCCAGCGAGATGGAGGGGCAATCCGCAAACGCCTCGGCGTCGAGGGCAATGGCCTCGCCGCTTCGCTGCGCACGGCTCAGAGCCTTCTCGGCGGCCTCGGCCACCTGAGGCGCCAGGCGGCGCATTTCTTCCAGCATGATCTTCGGCGAAAACAGAAACACGCCCGCGTTCCACAGATAACGGCCGCTGGCCATATAGGCCTGCGCGGCGGCCAGATCCGGCTTTTCCACAAAGCGCGCCACGGCCCGAACCGGTCCGGTCAGGGGGGCGCCGACCTCGATATAGCCAAAGCCGGTCTCCGGCGCCGTGGGCTTCACGCCCAGCAGCACGATGTGATCGCGGGCGGCGGCGGCCGTCGTCACCGCCCGGGCGAAGGCCGCCGGGTCGGACACCCGGTGATCGGAGGGCATCAGAACGATCAGGGCGTCCGGGTCGAGAGCCTGGGCCATCAGGGCCGCCGTCATGGCGACGGCCGCGGTGTTGCGGCCGAAGGGCTCCAGCACGATGGCGGCGGGGGCGCAGCCGATCTGCGCCATCTGGGCGCGGGCGATGTCCAGGTGGCGATAATTGCAGATCAGGATGGGCGCCGCGACCGATAGACCCTCGGCGTCGGCCAGACGCAGTGCGGTCTGCTGGATCAGGGTCTGTTCGCCGCCCAGGGCGTGGAACTGCTTGGGCTGGTCCGGCGTCGAAAGGGGCCAAAGGCGCGTGCCCGAGCCGCCGGAGATGATTACGGGAATGACGGTGACGGGCAAATATTCACTCCGGGCGCTGTGGACATCGCTGGATAGCGCGATCCCGAGGGTTGCATAACGCGCTCGCCTCGCGCCAGTGCCAAGCCGCCGTGCGGGCAGGATGTCAAACTGATGCTGCGCGGTTTGGTCCCGGAATTTGGTGGGTCGCGCCTTTCCGACGCTTCCCGGCCACGGAGACACCAAGCCCCAGGGCGGACCGGTTTGGCCCCGCCGGGTGGGTCTGGGCGATCGCACCGCCGACGACCAGACTAGCCGGGCCGGGCCGTAAGGGGTAGATGGAACTCCACCGCGCGGCCTCCAGCCGCGCGGCCAGGTTGCTGTCGGCCACGGGGATCGGCTTGAAATTATTGATTACTGGCGGGGCGGGGTTCATCGGTTCTGCGCTGGTGCGCAAACTTATCCGCCAGACCCCCCATTCGGTCTGCGTCATCGACAAGCTGACCTATGCCGGTAATTTTGCGTCTCTGGCGCCCGTGTCTGACGATCCGCGTTTCTCCTTCGAGCGGATCGACATCGCCGACGGCCCGGCCGTAAGGGCCGTGATCGAGCGTTTCGGTCCCGATATCATCATGCACCTGGCGGCGGAGAGCCATGTTGATCGCTCGATCGACGGGCCGGGCGAGTTCATTCACACCAACATCGTCGGAACCTATGTGCTGCTGCAGGAGGCGCTGCACTACTGGCGCGGCCTGCCGGCGCGAGCGCAGGACGCCTTCCGCTTCCATCACATCTCGACCGACGAAGTCTATGGGGCCTTGGGACCCGAGGGCCTGTTCCGCGAGGACACGTCCTACGCCCCGACCTCGCCCTATTCCGCCTCCAAGGCCAGCTCGGACCATCTGGTGCGCGCCTGGGGCCACACCTACGGCCTGCCGGTGCTGGTGACCAACTGCTCCAACAATTACGGGCCCTATCATTTCCCCGAGAAACTGATCCCGCTGATGATCCTCAACGCCCTGGAGGGCAAGGCCCTGCCGGTCTATGGCGACGGGCTGAACGTGCGCGACTGGCTTTATGTGGACGACCATGCGGACGCCCTGCTGCTGGTGGCGCAGCGCGGCGCGGTCGGCGAGACCTATAACATCGGCGGCCGCAATGAGCGGTCCAACATCGAGGTCACCCGCGGCATCTGCGCGATCCTCGACGAGCTGCGGCCCGATCCGGCCGGCCCGCGCGAGCGGCTGATCACCTATGTCGCCGACCGGCCGGGCCATGACGCGCGCTACGCCATCGACGCCGGCAAGATCGAGGCGACTTTGGGCTGGCGCGCCAAGCAGACCTTTGAGACGGGCCTGCGCCTGACGGTGGAATGGTACCTGGCCAATGAGAGCTGGTGGCGCGACATCCGCTCGGGCGTCTATCTGGGCGAGCGCCTGGGCGTTGGCGCTCAGGCCAAGGCGACCGCTTGAGTGGCCCCGAGCGCCTGGCCCGCAAGCCGCCGGTCGCGTTCGAGATCTCAAACCGCACTAGAAATGTATGATTCTAGCGTGCGGGATCGGTTTAGGCTGAATCAGCCCGAACCGTGAATCAGGCCCTGGTCTGACGCCGCGCGGCCCGCAAGGCTCGCCAGGCCATGCGCAGGCCAAGATAGATGAAACGGATATTCAAAATGGCCAGAAAAAGCCGGCGTATCTGCTGACTGGCCATCTGGGCCAGGCGCGCTTCGGTGGTCTGGCCGTCCATTGCGTCGGCCGCCATGATTGTGTTCAGAAGCTGAAAGCGATCGTGCAGGAACGCGTAGGACACAGTTGGAATGCTATCCTGCAGGCCGTCATAAACATCCCCCGCGCAGCGGCGCCAGCCGCCGATTTCGCCCACGGCCGGCCCACCCCGCCAACCACTGAAGGATTCGCGCATCATGGCGACCAGTTGTTGGTGGTCGTCGAACCAGCGGATATTGTCCCGCCCCTCGGTAAGGCTGGCGGCGATCTCCTCGAACACGGGAAGACGGCGGACATAAATCGGCCGGGACCGGGCCAGCGCATGCATCACGGGAAAACCGAAGCCTTCGTAATGCGTCGGGAACACCACCGCGTCGGCCTGCCGATAAAGCTCATCCACCTCGGCGGCGCTCAGATAGCCGCTGTCGACGCATTCCACGTTTTTGAAGTCGCACTTCTTCAGGCCGAGAGCCACGATTCTGGTGTCAGGCAGGGCCTTGGCCAGCGCGGCCACCGCTAAATCCAGACCTTTGTGCTTGAAGTGGTTGCCGATCACCAGCAGGCGGCGAGGACTGTCCAGTTCGTCGTGGTCGGCAAATTGGTCGGTGCGTTCGGGCGCGTATTCACAGGGCGCCACCGACCAAAGGATTGGCCTCAGCACGGTTCGATCACCTATGGGATAACGGCGACGAAGTTGGTCGACGGTGAATTGCGATACGCCGAACACCAGGTCCGCCTGCTTCATCGTGAACGACCACAGGTTGCCATCGAAGTCGATGCTCAGATAGCCGCAGTCGGCCGAGATGGTGTCCTGCATAAAGACGGCGACGACCGGCGCGCGGATGCACAACCGGGCCATGCTGTCTTTGTCATAGACCTGACCCACGCGCACGATCGCGGCCAGCAGAATATCGGGGTCGTGGGTGTCGCACCAGCGGACACGGCCGCTCGCCTCCAGACCGTGGAATACGAAGGCTTCCCGACTGCATAGAACGACAATGCCGACGTCGTCCGGCCAGTCCTGGACTGCGGCCGCCAACAGGCGTCTGCCGGCCTCGAAGGTGCCGTTGTGATGCATGCCGAAATGGCTGAAGTCGAAGCCTATAAGCAACCGGTAGCCGCCCGAGGGAGCAAGGCCGGCAAGGAGCCGCTCGGTCATGTAATGCGGCGATCTGAAATAGGCCCCGATCAGAGGCAGGTACTCCGGATAGCGTTTGTACAACAGCCGGGCGTTACGCTCGGCCTTGCCAACGCCCGTCGTATCGAAGGACTGCTCCCCTTGGTGCCAGGCGAAGGCGTGATTGGCCAGAGCGGCG
>Ga0182013_10004929_pt1 | contig 15789 bp, 11 predicted proteins | sample 612S2MmetaG_FD_120487 | JGI IMG/M metagenome (GOLD analysis project Ga0182013, IMG submission 120487) | Permafrost microbial communities from Stordalen Mire, Sweden - 612S2M metaG | ecosystem: Environmental > Terrestrial > Soil > Wetlands > Permafrost | place: Sweden: Stordalen | collected...
CCCTTTCCAGATCGTCTTCACCTCCGGCACAACCGCGGAGCCGCGCGGCATCGTTCACACCCATCGCAACGTCCTGGTGAGCCTGCAGGCCATCGAAAGCGAGATCGGCAGATACCTCAAATACGAGCGCATCTTCCATCCACTGCGCTTTCTGCACTGCATCCCGCTGAGCCACGTCTTTGGCCAGTTCATGGGTCTCTGGTGCCCCGCGCTGCTGGCCGCCGAGGTCCACTTCGCCGACCAGCTTGAGCCTTCGCGCACCACCTCGCTTGTTCGGCGCGAGCGCATCTCCGTGCTCATCGCCGTGCCGCGTGTGCTGCATCTGCTGCGCGTGCATCTGCTCGCGCTCGACCCCACACTCGCCGCCGAGCTCGACGCCTCCGCCGGGATGAAGGTCTGGAAGCGCTGGTGGAGGTTCCGACGCGTGCACAACGCGCTGGGCTGGAAGTTCTGGGCCGTCATCTCCGGCGGTGCCACCCTGCCCGCGGACCTTGAGACTTTCTGGAACCGCCTCGGCTTCGCCCTGATCCAGGGCTATGGCATGACCGAGACCGCCGCGCTGGTCACGCTCAATCACCCGTTCCACATTGCCGCCGGCACGGTGGGCCGCCCGCTGCCGGGACGCGAGGTGAAGATCGCAGACGACGGCGAAGTGCTGGTGCGCGGAGACATGCTCTCCGGCGCGACCTGGCAGGGCGGCAGAATGCAGCAGCGCGAAGGCGAGTGGCTTGCCACCGGCGACCTGGCCGAGAAGAATGTCGCTGGCGATCTCCGCTTCGTCGGGCGCAAGAGCGACATCATCGTCACCGCAGCCGGCCTCAAGATCCATCCCGCCGACCTCGAGGGCGCTCTGACCGCTCAGCCCGGCATCCGCGCCGCGGCGGTGGTCGCTTGCGATCTTGCCTCAGGGCCGGAGCCGGTCGCCGTCGTCCTCTGCGGCTCCGAGGGAGATTCAGACGCGCAACTGGACGAGGCGGTCGTCAACGCCAATCGCACGCTCGCCGACTTCCAGCAGATTCGCCGCGTGCTGCGCTGGCCCGAACTCCAGTTTCCCTACACCTCCACCGGCAAGCTGATCCGCCGTCAGGTCGCGCAATGGGCGTGCGCGACTTTGACTGGCCGTAGTTCCTCGGGTTCGTTGCCATCTGCCGCGTCAACCGACTCGCTGCTGGCGACGATAGCCGAGGTGACCGGCGAACCCATTCCCACCACCGCCGAGCCCAATCGCCTTCGCCTCTCCGAGGACCTGCACCTCGACAGCCTGGGACGCGTGCAGCTCCAGTCCACGCTGGAGCAACGCTTCGGGCTGGAGCTTGAAGACGACGATCTCGCGACCGTCCAAACCGTGGGCGATCTGCGCAGATTGGTGGAGGAGAATGTTGCCCGTTCTACGTTCTTCGTTGACCGTTCACCAACCGGCACCGAGCAAGTTTCAACGAAGAACGAACAACGAGCAACGAAGAACGTGCAACGATCCAAGGCCAGCGAATCGCCCGCACCCCAGCCGGCAACTCCCGAACCGCACCTCTACCCGCACTGGCCCTGGTCGTGGCCCATCCAGGCCCTCCGCGTCGCCTTTATCGAGCTCATCATGCGCCCCCTGGTCTGGTTGCTGGCTGCGCCCCGCGTCACCTTCAGCCCCGGCGCACGGGCGGCACTCAACCAACAACCGACAACCAACAACCAACAACCCTCCCCCGTCATCCTCATCGCGAATCACATCACTGAATACGATGGCGCTCTCATCCTCTACGCTCTCCCGCCCCGGCTGCGACGGCGCGTCGCGGTGGCAATGTCCGGGGAGATGCTGCTGGACCTCCGCCACGCACGCAGTCAGGCGAACGCCTTCGAGAATCTTTTTGGCCCGGCGGCTTACCTGCTGATTACCGCGCTCTTCAATGTCTTCCCGCTGCCACGCGCTCGCGGCTTCCGCCGCAGCTTCGCCCACGCCGGCGAGGCCATGGACCGCGGCACCTCCATCCTCATCTTCCCTGAAGGCACGCGCAGCCGGGATGGCAAGCTCCACCCCTTCCGCCCCGGCATCGGCCTGCTCGCCCAGGAGTCCCGCGCACCCATCGTCCCCATCGCGCTGCTCGGCCTCTACGAACTCACGGCTGGGCCCAACCGACGCCCGGCCCACTGGTTCCGCTCCGGCAAGCTCGAAGTCCGCATCGGCCAGCCCTTTCCCGCGACCACCGAAGACACCGACCCCGCCCAACTCACAGCCGCCCTCGAACAAGCCGTCCGCACCCTGCTATCGCCGAGCTGAATCCGTCATTGGCTGGAAGCTCCTCCGGCATCTTGCAGCGAATTAATTCGCTGCAAGAGCCATGCCGTAACCCCAACCATGTACTATGTATCCCATCTGAATTCACTCAAGTAGGCCTCTATGATCTCGATTCCGTCGAAATGGGTCTCTTTGCGCACTAAAATCACCGGGCTGGCGACCATACCTGCGCTGGTGTGTTCCATCGTCTTTGGGCTGCTGATCTGGATGACCTCGCACAGCACCGCCAAGCTGGTGGGCGCGGAACTGACTAGCTTTATGGTCGAGCGGGCCATGAACGCCACCAAGCATGGCTACAACACCTCCATCGTGACCTATGGCTATGTGATGGAGATGCTGGACGCGGATACGGTGACGGCGGCCCTGCTGCTGGAAAAGCAGGGCGGCATTCGCCAGGATGCGCGCACCGCGGGTTGGCAGGCGGTGAACCAGGAGACACATGAGACGATGCAGGTGGACCGGCCGGTGCTTGCGATCGGCAGCTGGCAGGCGACGCCGGGCGCTCCCCCCGGGCCGCTGAGCACGGTCAGCAATCTGACGAAAAAGACGGTCATTCTCTACGAACGGATCGACGAAGCCGGCGACATGATGCGCGTGGCCGGGGTCACGCCCGACGGCGCTCACCACGCTGAGGCCGGCAGCTACATTCCTGCGCGAACATCGAATGGCGATGAGAGTCCGATGCTGCACACCATCCTGGGAGGTGGAGCGTACCACGGCACTTCGATCGAGATGGGCACATGGTACTCGGTGGTTTGCGACCCGCTGCGCGACGGGCCGGGAAATGTCTTCGGGATGGTCTGCGTGGGCGCGGACAATGGCGCGGTGCGTTCGCTGAAGGAAGAGCTGGCGGCCAACATTGTAGGCACGAGCGGCTCGGCGACTGTCTTCTTCGTGCATGGCCCCGACAAAGGCAGGTTGCTGATCGAGCCGACCGGCATCTCCAAGCGGACCCAGGACATTTGGCTGCCCCAGGTGCTGGAGAAAGCGCAACATCTGAAGGACTATGAGCCCGGCAACATCGTGATCAGCGATCCGGACACCGGCAATAAGCTGGTCGTCTGCTACCGTTACTTCGAGCGCTGGGACTGGGGGCTCGTGATCACTGCGTACCTGCCCGATCTTCAGCAGGCCAGCAACAGCGTGGATTCAGGGTTCCGCAAGCTGTTGTGGCAGACCTTCCTGGTCGGTCTGATCGCAATGGGTCTAACCATGTTGGTGGCGTTGCGGTTGAGCAAGCGGCTGATCGATCCCATGGCGGACCTCACGATTCGCCTCACCTCCAACGCCACCTCCATTGCGTCGAACGCGCGCCAGCAGGCGTCGAACGTTGCCAACATCAATACCTCGGGCAACGAGATCGCCACCGCGGTCAACCAGATCTCGGCCACGTCGAAGGAGCTGCTGCGCGCGATGGAGCAGCTCGCCGAGGACGCCGAGAAGACCAGCACGGTCGCCAACGAGGGCAGTCGCGGACTGAAGGGCCTCAGTTCCTCGATGGAATCGCTGTCCAGCGCGACCCACACCATCACCGGCAAGCTGACCACGATCCGGGCCAAGGCCAACAAGATCAACTCCGTCGTCACCGCCATCACCAAGGTCGCCGACCAGACCAACCTGCTGTCGCTCAACGCCGCCATCGAGGCCGAGAAGGCGGGCGAAGGTGGCGCTGGATTCGCGGTGGTGGCGCGCGAGATCCGCCGCCTGGCCGACCAGAGCGCCCTGGCCAGCATGGAGATCGAGCAGATGGTCGAGGCCATGCAGGAGGCGGTATCGAGCGGAGTGGAACAGACCCGCGAGCTGACCGAAGCGATGGACCGTGGCATCCATGCGTCGGAGAGCATCAGCGGCCAGTTCGGCGACATCATCCAGCGCGTCGAATCCATGGTGCCGCGCTACGAAGCGGTGCATGAAGGCATGCAGAACCAGAGTGAAGGCGCGCAGCAGATCTCCGACGCGATGTGGCAGTTGACTGAGATGGGCCGCCAGACCTCCGAATCCGTCAACGAACTCAACGACGTTAGCCAGCAGTTGCACGAGGCGGTCCGCATTCTGAAGGAAAGGATCATTCACGCCCGCAACGATGAGTTGGGGTCGTTGTAGGCGGCGCGGAATTCCGCGCCTGATAACACCTGGACGCAAGGAGTTTGCCTCATGTCGACCGGGGCGCACCCCCACAGCCCGCTCAGTACGCCGGAGCCAGTGCGGCCAGACCTCGCGCTGCGCTTCGCCTTGTCCTCCGGCGCCTGGTCGATTCCGCTCCATCGGCTGCATCACCTGGCGGGATACGCGACCTTGACCGGCAACCCGGAAGATTATTTTCTCGGCTGGCTCGCCATGCGCGAGCAGCGGGTCCCGGTCTTCGACCTCAACCTCGTGGTCTGCGATCAGCCGACGCCGGAGCAATTCGGCAGCCGGATCATGGTGCTGAAAGCCGAGGCGGGATCGCCTGCGCCGTACATCGGATTGCTGGCAGCTGAGGTGACGGATACGGTCCTGCAATCCGCGCCATCGATTGAGCCCTTCGATCTCGACAGCTACCTGCCCATGCTTTACACGCTGGTCCCACCCATTCCAGAGCAGCCCGGGTCCGCCGCATGAAGACCAGTCCCATCGGCGTGCAGACTGTAATCGAGCGCCTCCACGCGGCAATCGGCGTGGACCCGCGCAGCCTCGACCTCAAACGCATGCATTGGATCATCGCGTCGCGCTGCCGGCACCTGGATCTTCAGGACGCGTCCGCCTATGCCGCAGCCCTCGATCAAACTCCCGACGAGATCGACGCGCTGATCGATGAAGTGGTCGTCCGCGAGACCCGCTTCTTTCGCGACCTGGTGGTCTTCGACCACATTCGCCGTACCGTCGCGCAGCTCGCATCGGAGCATGCCGGACCGCTGCGCATTCTCTCCGCTCCTTGCGGCACCGGAGAAGAGGCATACTCGCTGGCGGCAATCCTACAGCTTGCGGGTGTGCCTGCTGCACGCTTCTCCATCGACGCATTCGACATCTCGCCCTCCGCGCTGGAGGTTGCGCGCCATGCGGTATACCCGGAGCGGGCGTTCAGCCACGTGCCCGCGGAGATGCAACAGGCGTGCGTCCAGCGCCAGGGCAATCACCGCAAGGTCCACCCGGAGTTGCGCGAGCGGGTGCAGTTTGCCCGCCGCAACCTTGCCCAGCCGGGAGCGCTCGGCGGGGTTGCCCAGTATCACGTGGTCCTGTGCCGGAACCTCTTCATCTATCTTGCTCCGGCATCCCGTGCCGCGCTGGCACAGTCTCTCTCCGCCGCGCTGCTCCCCGGTGGACGGCTGTTTCTGGGCACCGCGGACCGGGTAAGAGAGCTCCACGATCTGTTTGCCCCGATGCGTCCAGCGGCATCCTTCGCGTTCGTGCATCGGGTGTCCGGAGCTCCGCTGGATCTTCGGCCGCGCCCCGCTGCGGCATTGCGCGCGCTGCCTCGCATCCGCAGTGCCAGGCCGGACTCCGCTCCAACCGCCAACGACGCGCCCGGACGATTATCTGAAGTGGAAGCGGCGAGTGGCGGCCACGCTGCGGCGGAGCTGTATCGGCGGGCGCTGGAGCACCGTCAACGCGGCGAACTGGCCAAGGCGGAGCGCCGCTGCCGCCAGGCCCTCTACCTCGCACCCAACCTGCTGCCTGCCCTGGAGCTGTTGCAGAGCCTTTGGAGTGACCATCCTAATCTGCGGCTGCGCCGTGCCCTGCGCGACCGCGTCCTGCGCCACCGGCTGCTGCGACTGGCAACAGTTGAGCCCGCGAACTGGAAGGAGAACGCATGAGCGACGCGTCCACACCGTTGCCGGCCGCCGGCCTCTTCGATCGCCCGATGCCGTCCGGCTACCGCGACGAACTCCGGGCGCTGGAGGCCGAGTCCGCAGCCAGGATTGCGCTCAGCACGGGCTCCATCCTGCTCTTCCAACTGGGCGAGTTCAGGCTTGCGCTGCCTACCCGGGTCGCCTCCGCGGTGGCGCCGGTGCTTCACATCGCGCGCATTCCCCACCGCAGCGGGACGGTGCTGCTGGGAGTGGTCGCGTTCCGCGGGGAGATCCTGCCTTGCTGTTCGCTCTCCCGCATCCTCGACCTTCCAGCCAGCGTGGAGCAGTCCGCGGCGGCAGGACGCACCCTGATCCTGGAAGAGTCTGCCGGGCGCCGCTGGGCGGTCCCGATCGACGGCGTGCTTGGAGTCCGCTCGGGCGCGACCGAGTACGCGCACATCCCATCGCCGCTTGCAGCACAATGGATCCACGGCAGCGTCGAGGATGAGTCCGGCGTCTTCCACCTGCTCGACCACGAAGTGCTCTTCCGCCAGATCACGCTGGCGACCGCATAAACCCATGAATGACCGCAATCCAACCCGGTCCAGCGAGGCTGCATGAGCAGCGGACTCGAAGACTTCTCGCTCTTTGAACTCTTCCGCATGGAAGCGGAGGAGCAGGTGCGCGTACTGCAGAATGGATTGATCGAGCTGGAGTCCGGTGGCGCGACCGCGGCGACGCTGGAGGCGCTGATGCGGGCGGCCCACTCGCTGAAGGGCGCCGCACGCATCGTCGGGCTCGACGCCATCGTCAATCTGACCCACGTCGTCGAAGACCGGTTCGTTGCCGCGCAGCAGGGTCGGATGCTCGATGCCTCGGAGATCGACCGGATGCTGACCGCGACCGATTGGCTGGCCCGTCTGCAAACCGTCGCGGAGAGCGAGACCGAAGCCTGGTTCAAGGCCAACACTCCTGCCATCGAGGCATTCACCGCGACCTTCGCCGAGCCACCCGCGCCCCCGGCCTCATCGCCCTCCGCACCTCCTCAGGCAGAGCCGCCCGCAACGCGCGAACCGGAACCGCCAGCTGCGAATCCGACGCCTCATGAGCTGGGCCATGAGCTGTCCCAGGAGCGATCCCAGGAGCCCGAAGTCGACATCTTCGCGCAACATGCGCCGGGCGAAACGCGAGGTTCGCAACGCCATGTCCGCATCGCCGCCGAGCGGTTCGACGAGATCATGTCGATGACCTCCGAGACCCTGGTCGCCTCGCGCACCCTGGCCAGCTATGCGGATGATTTCGAGCGCCGCCGGCACGCGGTTGCCAGCGCGCTGCAAACCCTCGACGATCCTGAGGCTGCGCCCGCATCCAGGACCTCTGCCCTGCGCGAAATCGATCGCCAGGCTTCAGGCTTGGCCGTGAACATCGCGGAGTTCGACCAGATCGCCCGCGCCCACGAGCGTACCGCCGAGAACCTTTACCGGAGGGTCCTGGCCGGGCGTTTGCGTCCGTTCTCCGACGGCATCCGGGCCGCGTCGCGGCTGGTGCGCGACACCTCCCGCGAACTGGGCAAGCAGGTAAGGCTTGAAGTCCTGGGCGAGAACACCCGCGTCGATCGCGACATCCTCGAGCGGCTGGAAGCTCCCATCTCGCACCTGATCACCAACGCCCTCGATCACGGCATCGAGACTCCCGCTGAGCGGGTCGCCCGAGGAAAGCCGCCGGAGGCCCGGCTGCGCGTGCATGCGCGCCACGAAAATGGGCGGCTGGTCATCTCCGTGCAGGACGATGGGCGCGGCGTCGACCCCACCGAGCTACGCGACCGCACCGTCTCGCGCGGTCTGGTCACCAGGGAGACCGCCGACGGCCTCTCCGATGCCGAGCTGCAGGAGTTCCTCTTCCTCCCCGGATTCAGCACCCGGGAGACAGTCAGCGCAGTCTCCGGTCGAGGAGTGGGGCTCAACGTCGTGCAATCGATGGTGCAGGAGGCCGGCGGCTCGGTGGTGGTACACAGCGACCCGGCAACCGGCACGACGTTCCGCCTGACGTTGCCGGTCACGCGCTCGGTCATTCGGGTCATCCGCATCCAGGTGGAGGGTGAGCTCTACGCCGTGCCTCTGGTACGCATCGACCGCGTCGCCCAGCTTGAGCCCATCGCCAATCCCGCAGATCCCGCGGCTCCGCCCACCGTGGAGTTCAACGGCGCACATATTCCCGGGGTTGCGCTGGGGCCGCTGCTGGGGCTGTCCAGCCGCCCTCTGCCGCCCGGCGCAATTCCTCTGCTGCTCTGCGGCAGCGTCGCGTTTGCCGTCGATCGCCTGGTCGATGAGGTGGAGCTTCCGGTCCGCCGTCTCGACCCTCGCCTCGGCAAGATACCCGGAGTCAGCGCCGCATCGCTCGACGAGGCCGGGCTGCCGCTGCTGATCCTCGACGTCGAAGACCTGATCCAGACGGCACTGGGCCGGCCTTCCACCGCGGACAGCGACGCTGAGGGCGCATCGGCCGCGCCCCACATCCTGGTCGTCGACGATTCGCACACCGTCCGCGAGATGGAGCGCCGTCTGCTCGTCCGCGCCGGATACCAGGTCACCACCGCCCAGAACGGCCAGGAGGCCTGGAATCTGCTGCGCTTGAAGGACTACGATCTGCTGATCAGCGACATCGATATGCCGCAGATGAACGGGATTGAGCTGGTGACGAAGGTGCGCGAGAACCCGCGCCTCGCCAGTCTGCCCGTCATCATCCTCTCCTACAAGGGCCGCGAAGAGGACCGCCGCCGCGGACTGGACGCCGGGGCCGACTTCTACCTGACCAAAGGCGACTTCCAGAACGAGAACTTCCGCCAGGCCGTAGTCGACTTGATTGGCGCCGCCGATGCCGCGGAGTAAACCCCGGCAGACCACCCCGTCAGCGGCCGGCGAGCCGATTCTGTATAAACAAACGAGCATGAAAGTCGCTATCGTCAACGATTCAAGGGCCGCCGCCGAGGTGCTGCGCCGCATCCTGGCGCAGGTGCCTGAGTTCGACCTGATCTGGACCGCCTTCTCCGGCGACGAGGCCATCCACCTTGCCCTCGCCGAGCGGCCGGACATCGTTCTGATGGACCTCATCATGCCCGGAATGGACGGCGCCGAGACCACTCGGCTGATGATGGAGAAGACTCCCTGCATCATCCTCGTCGTCACCGCAACCACGGTCGGCAATCGCAGCCTGGTCTTTGAGGCGATGGGCTACGGCGCTCTGGATGCCGTCAATACGCCCACCCTCAGCCCCTACGGCGACATGGCCGGAGCAGAGCCGCTGCTGCAGAAGCTGCGCACCGTCGCCCGTCTGGTGGCGCCGGCGTCCGCCGAAACCCCTCCCGCGCAAAGTTCCACACGCCCCATTGCGCCGCCCGCCCAGGACAAGCTGGACAACTCCGGCCTGCCCATCGTCGCCATCGGCGCCTCCACCGGAGGCCCGCAGGCGCTGGCGCAGGTCCTCTCCCACCTGCCCACGGACTTCCCCGGCGCAGTGCTCATCGCGCAACACGTCGACCATCAATTCGCGCCCGCACTCGCCGACTGGCTACAGCATCACAGCGCGTTGCCGGTGCGCATCGCGCAAGAAGGGGACCAAGTCTCCGCCAACGGCATCTGGCTGGCCAGCTCCCCCGACCATCTGGTCTATGACCGCGACGGCCTGCTGCACTACACCCCGCACCCGCGCGACACGCCCTACCGTCCCTCCGCCGACGCGTTGTTTTCTTCGCTGGCGGAGCCGCATCGCGCCCTCCGTATCGGGGTGCTGCTGACCGGCATGGGACGCGACGGTGCCGAAGGTCTGCTCGCGCTCCGCACCGCCGGCGGCTTCACCATCGCCCAGGATGCCGCCACCTCCGTGGTCTACGGAATGCCCAAAGCCGCGGTCGAGCTGAAGGCGGCTGCCGAGGTCCTGCCGGTCGCAGCCATCGGGCCCCGCATCGTCGAAGCCGTGCTCAGCAGTCTTCGTTCCAGTCGAACCATGGCTGCTCGTCCAGGTTAGCGTTGGCAGCATCCATACCCAGCAATCAGGGAACACTCCAGAACAGCCTTATCGGGCCCCGATCGACAGCATCGCAAGGAGACTCGATTTCCCATGAAAACCACGCCAGTTGCTCTCAAAGAACACCACATCAAGGTCCTGCTGATCGACGACCAGCGGATCGTCAGCGAGTCGGTGCGCCGCATGTTGAGCGACATCCCGCAACTGGAGTACCGCTACTGCGCCGACCCCACCGCGGCCCTCGCCGAAGCCCAGAGCTTTGAACCCACCGTCATCCTACAGGACCTGATCATGCCCGGCGTCGATGGCATTGAGATGGTGCGCGCGTTTCGCCAGCATCCTGCCACGGCGGTCACCCCGCTCATCGTGCTGTCGTCCAAGGAGGAGCCCACCACCAAGGCAGAAGCCTTTGCCGCCGGCGCCAACGATTACCTGGTCAAGCTGCCGGACAAGCTCGAACTGGTCGCCCGCATCCGCTATCACTCGGCCGCCTACATCCATCGGCTGGAGCGCGACGAGGCCTTCACCGTGCTCGAAGAGCAGCAACGACTCATCAAGCAGGAGCTGGCCGAGGCGGCCAACTATGTTGAATCGCTGCTGCCTGCGAGCATGCCGGCCGGCAGTCTCGTCCCGGCGGACTGGCGCTTTATTACCTCCTCCTCGCTGGGCGGCGACTCCTTCGGCTACTACTGGCTCTCGCCCAACCAGCTTGCCATCTACCTGCTGGATGTCTGCGGCCACGGCGTTGGCGCAGCGTTGTTGTCCGTCTCCGTCATCAATACCATTCGCAACCGCACCCTCCCTGACACCGACTTTGCGGTGCCTTCGCAGGTGCTCCTCAGCCTCAACCGCGCATTCCCCATGGAGGAGCAGAGCGGCAAGTACTTCACCATCTTTTACGCGATCTACGATACCGCGACGAGAGAGATCGTCTATGCCTCGGCAGGCCACCCGCCGGCCATCGTCATTGCGCCCGATGGCGCCATCACCCAGCTAGCCGCCTCCGGCATGATCATCGGCGCTATGCCCTTTGCCAGATATACCGACTGCAAAGCCACCCTGGCGCCCGGCACCAAGCTGTTCGTCTTCTCCGATGGCTGCTACGAGGTCTTCAACGCCGAGAAAGACATGCTTTCCCTGGACCAGTTCTCAACCATTCTGGCCTCCTCGGCCACCCACCCGGAGGCGCTCGATCAAGCGGTAGCCGCCGCGCGGAACTGGCAGGACCGGCAGGAGTTCGATGACGACTTCTCGCTGATGGAGTTCCACTTGTAGAGCAAAATCAGAGTTTCCGTGCTACTGGCAAAGCTGTACTAGGTGGCTTTTTCTTGGGAAAAAAGCCACTTGACCGCATGGGTTCCGCCTTACACCAACTCTGATTTTGCTGTTGCCGCGCATTGCCGTCAGTATTGCTAAGCTCTCGCCGGATTCAAGAAGCCGATGTGCAGCCGATTGCCGGCCGGTCTGGCTTCGTACTCCAGCGTGGCGGCAAATCCGCGTAGCAGGCGAATACCCTGGCCGCCGATCTGCCCTTCGTCCTGCTCGCCAATGGTCGGCAGCGCGGTCCCTGCCAGCGGATTGAACGGCGCTGCATCGTCGTCCACCGTGAACACCAAATACCCCGCCCGCGGCGACGTGCATTGCACCGTCACCAACTGCTCCGCTTTGCCGCGGTACCCATGCCGGATCACGTTGGACACAACCTCCTCCAGGCAGAGGTTGATCGCAAACTTCACATTCTCCGCAATCCCGTGAGTCGCCGCCAACGATTCAACCCACACGGGGAGCCGTTCCATATCCGACAGCCGGCTGCCCAGCACAAGCTGACCCAAATATCCGATCTGGTCCTGGGCCACATCCATGTCGTTGGCCGTCATCCCCTGGGCTCCTTCGAGCGAACTTAAAGCTTACTGCAAAGCAGCCAGCGCAGCGTCATAGTCGTGGTAGACCGGAATCATGGTATCGATTCCGCTGGTCTTCAGCACCTGCTCCACCAGCTCGTTGGGGCCAAAGATCACCATCTTCCCCTTGCGGCCCAGGATGGCCCGCGCCGGCGCAACCAGCGCGCGCAACCCCATCGAGCCAATAAACGTGACCTTCTGCAGATCGACCAGCAGACCCTTGCTGGCGCCCCCGATCACGTTCATCCGCAGATCGATCGCCGCCGCTCCCGCGATGTCCAGACTGCCATCGAGAATCACCTTGTTGATTCCAGGGGCAAGTTCTTCGGTTTGTATTCCCACGTTCGCTTTCTCCCGGCTCGGCCAACCAAGCCCTTCTGCTCATCGGGAGTTCCGGGTTCCCTGCCGGAACGCCCACAAGCAAGTGTGCAGCGAAGATACTTGCCTTACATTACTGCAAGGTTACAGTCCACCGCCATAGAAGTGCGCCAGCCTCCTCAGCAGGGTGGCGCAGAAACGCGCCGTCCAGCATCTTAAAGACAAACCGCATTGGCCCAGGGGTCTACTTTCCGATGCAGAAGGTGGAAAAGATAAGCCGCAGCACATCCTCGGAGGTGGTGGCGCCGGTCAGCGCATCCAGCCCGCGCAACGCCTCATACAGATCCAGCAGCACCATCTCATGCGGAATCCCCACCTCGACCGCCTTCCCCGCCGCATCCAGCCCGCGCACCGCCGCGATAACCGCCTGATGCTGCCGCAGATTCGTCAGCATCCCCGCCTCGCGCAGCCCACCCCCGGGCCCGGCGACCGCTCCCACAATCGCCGCCCGCAGCTCGGCAATCCCCTCACCGGTGACGGCCGACGTCCGCACCACCGTCGTCCCTTGAAGCTCGACCCCTGAACCTCGAACTTCTAAGTCGACCTTATTCCAAGCCACCAAAGCGCCACGCTCCAGCACCGCCCGGTCTTCCTCGGAAATTCCACCCGCGGCCTGCACCGCAGCCGCGTCCACGACCAGTAGCACCACGTCGGCATCGGCCATCGCCTCGTGCGACTTGGCGATCCCCATCCGCTCCGCCTCATCCGTGCTCTCGCGCAGCCCCGCGGTGTCGATCAGCTCGACCGGTATTCCATCGATTGCAACTCGCTCCGTCACCAGGTCTCGCGTGGTCCCCGGCGTCGCGGTCACAATCGCGCGCTCGCGCTCCACCAGCCGGTTGAACAGTGAGGACTTGCCCGCATTCGGCCGACCGACGATCGCCAGCCGGAACCCGTCCCGCACCACCCGCCCATAGGCAAAGCTCCGCTCCAGCGCCTCCAGCGGCCCGCGCACCTCGGCAATCTTCGCGGCAATCTTCTCCGCCGCCATCACGTCAATATCGTCCTCGGCGAAGTCGATGCCCGCCTCCATCGCAGCGATCAGCCCCACCAGCTCCGCCTTCACCGGCGCAACCGCCTTGGCCAGCGCTCCGCCCAACTGCCGCGCCGCCACTCGCGCCTGCTCCAGCGTGCTCGACCCGATCAGATCGCCCACCGCCTCCGCCTGGGTCAGGTCGATCCGCCCCGCCAGAAACGCCCGCTGGGTAAACTCTCCCGGCTCCGCCAGCCGCGCCCCGCCGTCCTTCCCTGCGCCAGCGCAGCACTCGCGCACCACATACTCCAGCAGCACCGGCGAACCGTGCATGGCAATCTCCACCACATCCTCGCCCGTATAGCTGTGCGGCGCGGCAAAGTACGTCACCACGCACTCATCCAGCACGGCATCGGTCGCACCATCGATCACTGCGCCGAACCGCGCCCTCCCTGCCGCCAGCGGATGCCGCAGCCTCAGCAGCGGCGCGACGACATCACACGCGTGCGGGCCACTCAGCCGTACCACGCCAATCCCGCCGCGCCCAACCGGCGTCGAGATCGCCACAATCGTCTCCTGCTCCATCGCAGCCATCACTACCGATACTAGCTGCGCCTCAGCCGATCCGCCTCTAGCTCTTCGTCACCACTGGCGGCGCAGCCGGATTCACCACCGGCAGCCCCAACCCTCCCGCGCCTGAACCGGCGTTCATGCTGCCCTTCAGGCCGGCGAGGATCTGGGTCATAAAATCGTTCGCCGCACCTGGGCTATTGGGCAGGAAGATCGTATTGTTCCCCTGCTTGGTCCCAATATCCTTCAGCGTGTCGAAGTACTGGGTCAGCAGCACCAGCGCCATCACATCGCTCGGTGTCGCCCCCGGCACACTCTCCCTGAAGTTCTCAATCGACGCGCGCAGCCCGTCGATAATGGCCTGACGTTCGGCGGCGATGCCCTTACCTTGCAGCGCCTTCGACTCGGCGTCCGCCTCCGCCTGCTTCACCTTCAGGATCTTCTCCGCCTCGCCCCGCGCCTGCGCCGCCACCTGGGCCCGCTGCGCCGCGTTGATGTCGTTCATCGCGTCTTTCACCTTGCTGTCCGGGATAATGTCCGTCACCAGCGCCGTCAAAATGTTGTAGCCGAAGCCGCTCATAATCGTGTCCAGCTCCGTCTTCACCGCAACGCTGATCCCCGACTGCTGCTCGAACGTCTCATCCAGGGTCAGCTTGGGCACATGCCCCAGGATCGAATTGAACACGAAACTCTCAATCTGCTTCTGCGGCTGGCTGAGCTTGTAGAACGCGTCATAAATCTTGTCCGAAAGAATCTGGTACTGCACGCTGACCGGGATCTGCACGAAGACGTTGTCCCGCGTCTTGGTCTCCACCTGGAACTGCGCCTGTTTCACCTGCAGGTCGACAAAGTAGACGCTCTCCGCAAACGGCACCAGCGTATGCAGCCCCGGCTGGACGATGCGGTTGAATTTGCCGAACCGCTCGACCACGCCGGCGGTATAGGTGCGCACCGTATACAGCGTCTTCACCACCAGGATCAGCACCACCAGCGCCACAAATCCCAATGCCACCAGCCCAAACGTCGTCATCGAATCCATCGCTTCGCGTCCTCGCCCAGCCCTCAACCTCAACCGCGCCCAGCATACACCACCGCCGGCATTGACTTCGGCGCGGTTGCGCTCGTAGCGTTATGCCAACGCTGGAGCGAGGTACAGGAATGATCGACTGGCATCGCACGCGACGGGCATTCATCGCGCAGTCAGCAGCGGCACTGGCGCTGAGCCGGGCCGGCTTTGCGGCGATTGCCGCGGTCGATCATGCTTCGGGCACCGGGCCGGCGCCGCAGCCGCTTCCGTTCGGCAGGGTCACCGCCGGCGGCGATCTCGCCCACCGCACCGCGCAGAACTTCACCCGCCTGCAGGCCGACATCTACCGCCCGCCCGCGATGTGGCGGCAGACGAACTGGAAGTCCTGGCCCGGCGACTTCGAGGGCCGCGCGCTGCTGGCGGTTACCCTGCTGGCGCGCGCAACGGGCAGCGAGCCAGACTACTTTCCGGCGATGGTCGCCGCCTATTCGGCGCAACTGAATGCGCAGGGATATTTCGGGCCGCTGCTCGACCTGCACGCCATCAACGAGCAGCAACTCTCCGGCCACGGCTGGTTGCTGCGTGGCCTGTGCGAGTACTACGAGTGGAAGCGCGAGCCTGCGAGCCTGGCGCAGATCAAGGCCATCGTGCGCAATCTGGCGCTGCCGCTGCGGGGATGCTACGCGGCCTATCCGATCGATCCTGCGCTGCGCGGCCAAGCGGCTGGCGGGGTGGACGGCCATCTCAGCGGCCAGCAGTCCAACTGGATCGTCTCCACCGACACCTGCTGCGCCTTCATCTTCCTCGACGGCATCGCCCACGCCTGGGTGGTGCTGAAGGCCGCCGGCGACGCAAGCGCG
>Ga0182013_10004932_pt1 | contig 15786 bp, 12 predicted proteins | sample 612S2MmetaG_FD_120487 | JGI IMG/M metagenome (GOLD analysis project Ga0182013, IMG submission 120487) | Permafrost microbial communities from Stordalen Mire, Sweden - 612S2M metaG | ecosystem: Environmental > Terrestrial > Soil > Wetlands > Permafrost | place: Sweden: Stordalen | collected...
GGTCGCGGCGATCCGGGCGATGGGATCGAAGTCGGCGGCGAAGACTCTGATGGAAAAGGCCGGCGTGCCGTTGGTGCCGGGATATCACGGGGACTCGCAGGATTTTTCTTTGCTGGCGGCCGCGGCGGAGCGGATTGGATATCCCGTGCTGATCAAGGCTTCCGCGGGCGGTGGCGGCAAGGGGATGCGAATCGTCGAACACCCTGGGCTGCTGTCGGAGGCCGTCGCGGGGGCTAAGAGAGAGGCACTCGCGTCGTTCGGCAACGATCAGGTGCTGGTGGAAAAGTATCTGACGCGGCCTCGGCATATCGAGATTCAGGTGTTCGCCGATCAGCACGGCGGGGCGGTTTCGTTGTGGGAGCGCGATTGTTCCATTCAGAGGCGGCATCAGAAAGTGCTGGAGGAAGCGCCGGCGCCGGGCATGGACGCGGCGCGGCGCGCAAGCATGGGGGAGGCGGCTTTGGCGGCGGCGCGCGCGGTAGGTTATGTTGGGGCCGGAACGGTGGAGTTCATTTCGGAATCTGGGAAATTCTGGTTCATGGAGATGAATACTCGGTTGCAGGTGGAGCATCCGGTGACCGAAATGATCACCGGGCTTGATCTGGTGGAATGGCAGTTGCGGATCGCGTCCGGGGAGCGGTTGCCGTTGCAACAGGGAGACATCCCGCTGCGTGGGCATGCGATCGAGGCGCGGGTGTACGCGGAAGATCCGGACAGGGATTTTCTGCCGTCGATCGGAGTGCTGACGCATTTGCGGCAACCGGTCGAGACGGAGGATGTGCGAGTCGATACCGGCGTGCGGGAGGGCGATGCGATCACGCCGTATTACGATCCGATGATCGCCAAGCTGATCGTTTGGGGACCGGATCGGGATACCGCGGTGCGGCGATTGGACAACGCGCTGGCGGATTATGAGATCGTTGGCGTGACGACCAATCTGGGGTTGCTACGGGCGATCTCGACGAGTCCGGCGTTTCTGGCGGCCGAATTGGATACCGGGTTTATCGGGCGGCATATCATCGCGGAGGCGGTGCCGGATGGACCGGAACCGGCGATGGTGGCCGCGGCGGTGTTGGCGGTGGTGCGGCGGGTAACGCTGTCGGCCGATCCGTGGGAGGTCGCGGATTCGTTCCGGTTGAATGGCGACGGAGAACAGGTGGTTTCGTTACGGTTTGGCGGTTTGGACGTGGTTGTTGGAGCGATATGGCTGGGCGATGGTTTGTATCGGCTGCGGATTGGCGATCGTGAGGTCGACGCGCGGGAAACGGCGGACGGGGTTGGCGTCGATGGCGTCACGTATCGCACGCGTGTCGTCCGGCGCGGCGACGAACTGACGGTCATCCACCACGGGCGCAATCATGTGGTCGGCGTGGTGGATTTGTTGTCGCCGCCTGGGGCGCTGTCGGCCGGGGAGGATCGGGTCCTGGCGCCAATCCCCGCCCGGGTCACGCATGTCCTGGTGCAAGCGGGCGACGTGGTGACCAAAGGCATGGCGGTGATCGTGCTGGAGGCGATGAAAATGGAAATCACCCTGACGGCGCCTCGGGATGGCACGATCGGCGTGATCCGTTATGTCGTTGGCGACATGGTGGAGGAAGGCACGGAACTCATCCATTTCGCGGAGACCGCGACGGGCTGATCTTTCCTCGGTTCCGCGACGCGGGTAGGTTGGTGGAAATCAACACAGGAGGATCGCATGCACTGGACAGACCGCCGCGAACGCTACCGGGCATTTATCGCCGGTTCCGAATGCATCCACCCTGCCTCGGTTTACGATGCCATTTCCGCGCGGATCGCCGAGGACCTTGGGTTTGAAATCGGCATGTTCGCTGGCTCCATCGGGTCTTTCACCGTGTTGGGCGCGCCGGATCTGATCGTGCTGACGTTGACGGAGTTCGCGGCGCAGGCATATCGGATCAACCGCGCGGGCAAGTTGCCGTTGATGGTGGACGCGGATCATGGATACGGTAACGCATTGAACGTGATGCGCACGATCCAGGAACTGGAAACCGCCGGCGTCGCGGGAATCATGATCGAGGACACGGTGTTGCCTCGGACATTCGGTGAAAAGTCGCCGGGGTTGATTTCGATTGACGAAGGCATCGGCAAGATGCGCGCGGCGTTGAGCGCGCGCGAAGATAAGGCGCTGTGCGTGATTGGGCGGACCAGCGCGGCGGCGATCACGGATTGGCGCGACGCTCTGGCTCGGGCGAAGGCGTACGAGAAGGTTGGCGTGGATGCGATGTTCTTCGCGGGTGGCGTTACCAAGGAATTGCTCGAGGCGTTGAAGGCCGAGGTTAAGATTCCGCTGATGCTGGGTGGCGGCGGAGGCGGCGGGATGGACAAGGCGTATCTGGGGACGATGGGCGTGCGGGTTGCTTTGCAGGGGCACCAGCCGTTTTCGGCGGCGGTGCAGGCGGTGCACGATACGCTGAAGGCGCTGCGCGAGGGGACGAAGCCGTCGGCGCTGACCGGGATCGCCTCGGCGGAGATGATGGCGAAAGTCACGCGTTCCGGGGAGTATAAGAGGTGGACGGAGGAGTTTTTGAGGTAGGGCGGCGAGGGAGTCGCTCACGGCGATGACGAGTGCGCGGCGACTGATCACCGGGTCAAGCCCGGTGATGACGGTGGAGGGGCTGGTGTTGACGTCAAGGACGTCAGGGCGGTGGGTTAGCGTGCTTTCGGGTCGCCTTTCCGTCCAGACTTTGCTGTGTCTGACTGGACTTTGGCCCAGGAGTCTCGGAGGCTGACGGTGCGGGTGAAGATGGGAAGGGAGGGGGTGCTGTCACGGTCTCGGCAGAAATAGCCGAGGCGCTCGAATTGCACGACTTCGCCGATGGGAGATGTGGAAAGCGCTGGTTCCAACAGGCAGTTCGTCAACACTTCCATCGACGCGGGATTGAGGTCGGCCATGACGTCGCCGTCCGCGCCGGGGTCGGGGCGGGCGAAGAGTTGCTCGTAAAGCCGAACTTCAGCGGGGACGGCATCGGCGGCGGCAACCCAGTGCAACGTGGCCTGGACCTTGCGGCCATCGGGGGCGTTGCCGCCTTTGGTCGCGGGATCGTAGGTGCAACGAAGTGCCACGATCTCACCCGACGGGGAGCGGATTATTTCGTTGCAGGTGACGAAGAAACCATAGCGCAGGCGGACTTCCCGGCCGGGAGACAGGCGGAAGAATTTCTTCGGCGGATCCTCCATGAAATCGTCTTGCTCGATGTAGATTTCGCGGCCGAAGGTGATCGGGCGCGTGCCGGCCGAGGGATCGTCGGGATGGTTGATCGCCTGCAACGTTTCGGTCTGACCGGCGGGGTAGTTTTCGATGACCAGCTTCAACGGCCGCAGCACGGCCATGCGGCGCGGCGCGGACGGGTTCAGCACCTCGCGGATCGCGGCGTCGAGTTGCGCGACATCGACGGTGCTGTAAGCGCGGGCGACGCCGATGCGGCGCACGAACTCTCGCAAGGCGGAGGCGGGAACGCCGCGGCGGCGCATGCCGGCCAGGGTTGGCATGCGCGGATCGTCCCAGCCGGTGACGTGCTTCTCCGACACCAGTTTGGTCAGGATGCGCTTCGACAGCACGGTATAACTGATGTTCAACCGCGCGAACTCATATTGCCGCGGCCGAGACGGGACCGGCAGATTTTCGATCAGCCAGTCGTATAACGGGCGGTGATCCTCAAATTCCAGGGTGCAGATGGAGTGGGTGATATGCTCGATCGCATCCGATTGGCCGTGCGCGAAATCGTAGGTCGGGTAGATGCACCATTTGTCGCCTGTCCGAGGATGGGTGGCGTGCAAAATCCGGTACAGCACCGGATCGCGCAGGTTCATGTTGCCGGACGCCATGTCGATCTTCGCGCGCAACACGCGGGCCCCGTTGGGGAATTCGCCGGTGCGCATGCGGCGGAACAGGTCCAGGTTTTCCTCGATCGGGCGGTAGCGGTCGGGGCTGTTCTGGCCGGGTTCGGTCAGCGTGCCGCGCTGGGAGCGCATGGCGTCGGCCGGCGTGTCGTCGATATAGGCTTTGCCTTCGCGGATCAGGTGCTCGGCCCATTCGTAGAGCTGTTCGAAATAATCCGAGGCGTAGTAAAGATGTTTGCCCCAGTCGAAGCCCAACCAATGGACGTCGGCCTGGATGGAGTCGACGAATTCCTGTTCTTCTTTGACCGGGTTGGTGTCGTCGAAGCGCAGGTGGCAACGGCCTTTGAATTCATTGGCGATGCCGAAATTCAGGCAGATCGACTTGGCGTGGCCGATGTGAAGATAGCCGTTGGGCTCGGGCGGAAATCGGGTGACGACGGATTGGACCTTGCCGGATTCCAGATCCGCGGCGACGATATCACGAATGAAATCGCGGCTGGCATCCTGGGCTTCTGAAAGTTCGACGGCCATAAGACAGACACCTCAATGGGGTGCCGGAGGGTCTACCGGTCCCGCAGCTTCGGGTCCAGCGTATCGCGCAGGGCGTCGCCGAACAGGTTGATCCCCAGCACCGACAGCATGATCGCCACGCCGGGAAAAATCGCGATCCATGGGGCGGTGGAGGCGTATTCCTCGGCGCCGCCCTGTAACATAAGACCCCAGGCCGGAACTGGTTCCTGCACGCCCAGACCGAGATACGACAACGACGCTTCGGCGAGGATGGCCTGGCCGACGAAGGCGGTGACCATGATCAGGAACGGGGCCATCACGTTGGGCACCATGTGGCGCAGAATGATGCGCGGGGCGCCGAAGCCGCAGGCGCGGGCGGCATCGACATAGGGCACCTCCCGAATGACCAGCGCGGCCGAGCGGACCACGCGGGCGCAGCGTGGGATCAAAGGGATGGTGATGGCGATGATGACGTTCTGCACGCCGGTGCCGAAGATGGAGACGATGGCCAGGGCCAGGATGATCAGCGGGAAGGCCATGACGATGTCGAAGACTCGTTGCATGATCATGTCGATCATGCCGCCGAAATAAGCGCTGCCGACGCCAAGCACCAGTCCCAGACTGCCTCCGACGAACGCGGACGACAGGCCGACGATCAGCGCGGTGCGGGCGCCGTAGATGATGCGCGACAGCAAATCGCGGCCGAACTGGTCGGTGCCGAGCCAATGATCGAGCGATGGCGCTTCCGTCATCGCGGCGAAGTCGTTGGCGGTCGGGTTGTACGGCGCGAGTTCTTCCGCGAAGATGCCGGTGATGGCGATCAGGAGCACCAGCGCCAGGCCGAATGTGCCCAACGGTTGGCGGCGGCAAAAGCGCAGTGCTCGGCTGAGCAATGGCGGGCGAAGGTCGATGGCGTCGGGATCGGCGACGGTGGTGGACATGTTCGCCTCTTAGTTGAAACGAATGCGCGGATCGAGCCAGCCATACAGCAGATCGACCGCGAGGTTGGTGAACACGAACACCGCCACCGTCAGCATCACCAGAGCCTGGGTCAGGGTGTAATCCTGGTTTTGCACGGCCTGGACGAACAGGCGGCCGACGCCGTTGAGGTTGAACACCTGCTCGGTCACCACGAGGCCGCCGATGAGGAAGGCGAACTCGATGCCGATCAGGGTCACGATGGGCAGCAAAGCGTTTTTCAGGGCGTGACGGTTGATGATCAGTTTGTTGACCAGGCCTTTGGCGCGGGCGGTGCGGATATAGTCTTCCTGCATCACCTCCAGCATCGCCGAGCGGGTCATGCGCATGGAGACGGCGGCGTAACGATAGCCGACGGTAAGCGCGGGCAGCAGGACCATCGACAGGTTGCGGATCGGATCTTTCCAGAGCGGCACGTAATCGATGGGCGGCATCCAGGGCCGGCCGGTGATCGCGCCGCTGATGTCCAGCACCAGCAGGATGGAGACGATACCGATCCAGAACGACGGTGTGGCGATGCCGCCGATGGCGAAGACGCGGACCAGGACGTCGAGCCAGGAGTTTTGTTTCAACGCCGAGATGGTGCCAAGTGGGATCGCGATCGAAACGGCGACGACAGTGGCGAGGATGGCGATCTCCAGCGAGATCGGCAGGCGGGCGGCGATTTCGGTGATGACCGGTTTGCCGGACCACATGGACGTGCCGAAATCCAGCCGCGCGGCGCCCCACATGAACTCCAGGAACTGCACGATCATCGGGCGGTCGACGCCGATTTCGGCGTGGCAGGCGGCCAGCGCCTTGGGATCGAAGGACGCGCCGCCGCCGCCAAGGCGCACCAGGCAGATATCGCCGGGGATCAGGCGCATCAACAGGAACACCAGCGCCGCCGCGCCAACCAGCGTCGGAATCGTCAGCAGCACGCGTTTGAGGATGTACTGATACATCTATTGATCGAGCCAGATGTTCGCGAGGTTCTGATTGAGATAGTGGCTGGTGCTGATCTTCCAGCCTTTCACGTAGGACCGCATGGGGACAATGCGATAGAACCATAAGGTCGGCAATTGGTGAGCGCCAATGTCGATCACCTGGCGCTCGTAATCTCGCATCAGCACGCGGGCTTTGGCGGGGTCGGTTTCGCGCACCATTTTGTTGTAGATCTCTACCTGCTTCGGGTCGTCGTGGTAGGCGAAGTTCTCGCTGTAGATCGCGTGCGGCAGATAGCGGCCGGTGTCGGCGATCGGGTTCACCACCATCTGGCAGTTGGCCTCCATCGCGACGCTGAAGTCGGCGGCGCGCATGCTCTCCAGCCATGGGCCGGTGGGGACGATTTTCTGCGTGACGTTGACGCCGATTTTGCGAAACTCATCGACGAGCCAGGTGCCGACGATGATGTAAGGTTGATCGACGTTACGGTTCAGCATCTCGAACGACAGGCCTTCGGCGCCTGCTTCCTTCAATAAGCGGCGGGCTTCGGCGCGGGATTTCTCGATATCGGTGCCGAAGCCGGGCATGGTGATCAGTTCGTCTTTGGTGGCGGCGAATTCGGAACCGGGGAAAACGATGCCTCCGACGGTGCGGACGATGGCGATTTTGCTGAGGGCTTTGGCGCCGTTCCATTCATCGACGGCCATGAACAATGCGCGGCGGACTCGCACGTCGTCGAAGGGCTTGCGCATGTGGTTGGGCGTGAAGACGTTGCCGCAGTTCCAGTCGCTCTCCTGCACGGTGATTTTGTCGCCGAGTTCTTTGACCAGCAGATCGCGCGCGGGGGGCGATTCACCGCGGAATTCAAGCGCGGCGCGGTCGGCGCGGATGGCATCGACGCGGGTCTGTTGTTTCGGCGCGAAGATGCCGTGGAACCCGTCGAGGTAAGGCTGGCCGGCATGGTAATAGTCGGGGTTGCGCACGCCGCGGATCGACTGGCCGATCTCATAGCTGTCGAATTTGAATGGGCCGGAGCCCATGATGTTACGCTCGTAGAAGTGCTGGTCTTTTTCCAGGACGCGGCGAGAGTAGATGAAGGCCCAGGGATCGGCGAGGGCAGGCATGAAGGAGAGAGTTGGGAATTTGAGGCGGAAGATGACGGTTTCGTCGTCAGGGTCTTCGATCTTATCGACCATGAGATAGCTGTTTTGGCGCGCGCTGGTGACTCCCGGCGGCGGGGAGACGATGCGGCGCCAACTGACGGCGACGTCGTGCGCGTCCAGCGGCGAGCCGTCGTGGAATTTAACACCCTTCAGAATTTTGAAGGTGTAGGTCAGGCCGCCATCTGTGGGCGCCGGCATCTCTGTGCACAGATCGCAAACGAAATCGGTGGTCGAGGACGGGTTGTCGGGATTGACCCGAACCAGCGTCGAGTAGAACGGCGCCGTCGCGTGCAATACCGCGAACGTGGTCTCCTTGTGTCCGTCGAGGCTCGGGCCGCCGTCGGCGGCGATCATGTAGGTCAGGATGCCGCCGCGCTTCGGTGTCTCGGCGGCGCGCGCGGACAGGCAAAAGCCAAGTATGAGGCTGAGTGCGATCGAACATAAGCGCATTGGCTTTTTCCTCCCTGGCGGCCGGCGGGTTATTTATCCAGCCATATCGTCGCGAGATCCTGATTGATGTAATGGCTCGGGCTGATCTTCCAGCCTTTGACGTAGGAGCGCATGGGAACGATGCGCTCCCACCACGGCAGCATGATCGTGTGCGCCTGGGTGTCGAGAATGTAGGTCTCGTACTCCCGCACCAACGCCCGCTGTTTGACCGGATCGGTCTCGTGCAGCACGGATTGATACAGGTCGATATCCTTTTGGTCGTCGTAGTTGCCGTAGTTTTCCTCGTAGACCGAGCGCGGCAGATATTTGGCGATGTCCATCTGCGGATTGACCAGACCCTGGCAGTTGAATTCGACGGTCACGTCGAAGTTGGCGGAGCGTAACGCGTCGAAGAACGGGCCGCTTGGCAGCACTTTTTGCGTCACCTTCAGGCCGATCTTGCTCCACTCGTCGATCACCCAGGTGGCGAGCACTCTGTATGGCTGATCGATGTTGCGGTTGGTCAACTCGAAGGTCAGGTTTTCGGCGCCGGCTTCCTTCAGCAAACGCCGAGCCTCGGCGCGGGATTTTTCGATGTCGGGCCAGTAGCCGGCGATTTGTTGCAACTCGTCCTTGGTCGCGGCGAGCGGGGAGCCGGGGAAGACGATGCCTCCGACGGTGCGGACGTTGGCGATGCGGGCCAAAGCGGGCGCGCCTTTCCATTGATCGATCGCCAAAGCCAAGGCGCGGCGGACCCGCACATCGTCGAACGGCTTCTTCTTGTGATTCGCCGTGATCATGTTGACGCAGTTCCAGTCACCGGTTTGCACGGTGATCTGGTCGCCGAGCTCTTTTACCAGTTGGTCCCGGGCGGACGGCGGCATGCCGCGGAATTCGTTGGAAGCGCGGTCGGCGCGGATGGCATCGATCACGACGGACTGCTTGGAGGCGAAGATCGCGGTGAAGCCGTCCAGGTACGGCAGGCCCGCATGGTAGTAGTCAGGGTTGCGCTCGCCTTTGACCGACTGGCCGATCTGATATTCGACGAAGCGGAACGGTCCGCTGCCCATCACGTTCTTTTCGTACCAATGCGGGTCGCGGTCGAGGATTTCCTTTTTGTAGATATACGCGAACGGATCGGCCAGAGCGGGCAGGAACGCGCCGGTGGCGAACTTCAATTTGAACACGACGGTTTTAGGGTCGGGGTTGGTGACCGAGTCGACCATGACGAAATAGGGTTGGCGCGCGCTGGCGACGCCGGGCGGCGGATTGACGATCATCTGCCAACTGGCGGCGACATCGGCGGCGGTCAGAGGCGACCCGTCATGCCATTTGACGCCGTCCCGGATGGTAAAGGTCCAGGTCTTGCCGTCATCGGTCGGCTTCGGCATTTCCGTGCACAGATCGCAGACGAAATCCGTCGTGGAGGACGGGTTCATCGGATTGATACGGATCAGCACACTGTAAAACGGTGCCGTCGCGTGCACGGTCGCGTAAGTGGTTTCCTTGTGCCCATCCAGCGACGGCGGCGCGTCGGCCGGGATCATGTAAGTCAGAATGCCGCCCCGCTTCGGCGTGTCGTCGGCGCGCGCCGGTGAGACCGCGACCAGCAAACACAGCAAGCCCCAAAAAACTCTCATATCGTTTCCCTATCGTACTTCATCGCAGGCCACGAAATGGCCTGGGCGGATTTCTCGGGATTCCGGCCGTTGCTCGGCGCAGCGCGGCACGGCGATCGGACATCGCGGATGGAACACACAACCCGACGGCGGATTCATCGGACTGGGCACTTCGCCTTTTACAGGTTGGAAGTCGCGGCCTTGCTCGACCGTCGGATCGGGGACGGGAACGGCGGCCAGCAGAGCGCGCGTGTAAGGATGCAAGGGCGCATCGAACAGCGCGTCGCTTTCGGCCATCTCGACGATGCGGCCGAGATACATCACGGCCACGCGTTGGCATAAATGCCGCACCACGGACAGATCATGGGCGATGAACAAATAGGTCAAGCCGAATTTCTCGCGCAGATCCTCCAGCAGGTTCACCACCTGCGCCTGGATCGAAACGTCCAGGGCGGAGACTGGCTCATCGCACACGATAAATTCGGGGTTCATCGCCAAGGCTCGCGCGATCCCGACGCGTTGCCGCTGGCCGCCGGACATTTCGTGCGGATAGCGGTCAGCGAAGTTGGGGTTCAGCCCGCAGATCGACAGCAACTCCCGTACTCGGGCATCGCGTTTCGCCGCGTTCGGCTCGATGCCATGCACGTGCAGCGGTTCGGCGATGATCGCGCCGATCTTCATGCGGGGGTTCAATGAGCTGTACGGATCCTGGAAAATCACCTGGATGCGCTGGCGGTAGCCGCGCAAGGCCTTGCCGTCCAATGTCGCGATATTCTGGCCGTCGTAGATGATCTCTCCGTCCGTTGGACGTTCCAGCCGCAGGATGCAGCGACCGGTGGTGGTCTTGCCGCAGCCGCTTTCGCCGACCAGACCCATCGTTTCGCCACGGGCGATGGTGAAGTCCACGCCATCGACGGCTTTGACCTCACCGGTGACGCGGCGGCGGACGATCCCCTCGGTCACCGGGAAGTGCATGCGCAGGCCTCGCACGGTCAGCAGAGGTTCGCTCATGCGGCGGCCCTGAAGCAGGCGGCGAAGTGATCCGCGCCGCCAACCGGCGTCAGCGACGGACGCGAGCGCGCGCACGCCTCATCGGCCAGACGACATCGCGGACGGAAGGCGCAGCCGGCGTCGAGGCGGGTCAGATCGGGCGGCTGGCCCTCGACCGGGTCCAACCGCGCCTGACGCGGTCGATCCAGCCGCGGAACGGAGCGCAGCAACGCGATGGTGTAAGGATGCCGCGGGTCGTGGTAAATTTCATCGGCGGGTCCGCTTTCGACGGTGCGGCCGGCATACATCACGTTCACCCGATCAGCGTAGCGCGCGACCACCCCCAGATTATGCGTGATAATGATCAAAGCGATGCCGCGATCGCGCGTCAGAGCCTTCATCAGTTCCAGAATCTGCGCCTGGATGGTGACGTCCAGAGCAGTCGTCGGCTCATCGGCGATGATGAGTTTCGGATCGCAGGCCAGAGCGATGGCGATCATCACACGTTGCCGCATGCCACCGGAAAGTTGATGCGGATATTGCTTCAACCGGCGCGCGGGATCGGCGATACCGACCTGGGTCAGCAGAGCCTCGGCGCGTTTGTTGGCGGCGGAGCGATCCAGGCCGCGGTGCTGTTCCAATGTTTCGGTGATCTGCCGGCCGATGGTGAGCACCGGGTTCAGCGACGTCATCGGCTCCTGGAACACCATGCCGATTTCACCGCCACGAATTTCCCGCATGTCCGGTTCGGAAATTGTCAGCAGATCGCGGCCGGCGAACAGCACGGCGCCGCCGGTGATTTCTCCCGGCGGGTTGGGAATCAGGCGCATCACCGACAAAGCGGTGACGGATTTGCCGGAGCCACTTTCGCCGACGACGGCGACGGTTTCTCCGGCGCCAACGGTGTAGCTGACACCATCGACGGCACGCACGACTCCCGCACCGGTGCGAAACTCCGTGTGCAGGTCGCGAATTTCCAAAAGGGGCGGCACGATGATGGACGTTCTCTCTGTGAAGCCGTTATTTTTGTCAGCGTGGTAGGTGACGGCGTGTAACGCTGTCAACGGGCCTGTCGCGCGGCGCGGGCTCGGATCCTCTCCCGGTGCGCGGTGTAAAGACCGCTGGCGATGATGATCGACGCACCGACCAGTGTCCATCGATCCGGCAAATTGCTGAACACGAGGTAGCCGCCGATCGTGACCCAGGGCAGTTGGGTGTAGCTGATCGGCGCCAGCAGCGACGCGGGCGCGAGGCGATGCGCCAGCACGACCAGCCATTGTCCCGCCGACGACATTACGCCCAGCATCAAACACAACGACAATTGCCAGGCGGTGGGCCAGGCGGCGTCGAACGGCAGCAGGATGGTCAGCATGACGGCGCCGACGAGCGACGACCAGAAGATCGTGGTTTGCGGCGCGTCGGAAGCGGCGATCCCGCGCGTGATGATCAGTGCGAGAGCCCAACAACTTGACGACGCCACCCCATACAGCGCCGCCGGTTGAAACCCCGCCGTTCCTGGGCGGACCACGATCAACATGCCGATCATTCCCGCCAGGACGGCGGCCCAGCGCCGGCGGCCGACGATCTCGTGGAGGAGGGGGATGGAGAGGACGGTGATCAGCAGCGGCGACAGGAAACTGATGGTGGTCGCCTGCGCCATGGTCATCTCGCGGATGCCGTAGACGAACAGGACGGAGCTGCCGGTGACGCAGAGGCCTCGGACGATCTGTAGTTTCGGGTTGCGGGCGCGCAGCGGGTGGCCTGGCGCGCGGGCGGCCATGATGGCGGCCATGACGAAGAACAGGACGTAGCGGATCCACTGGATCTCCACGATCGGCATGCTGGTGCTGAGGTATTTCGACGTGGTGTCGGCGATGGCGAACACGGCGCAGGCGCACGACGACAGCGCGATCCCGCGCAGCGGGTTGTCGGGTTGAGAGACCAAGGCCTGGGCGGGAAGGCTGAGTGTGGCTATGGCAACCGAGCGAAATGACGCATGGCCCTGGCTCCCCCGTTTGGCGTCTCGTCCCGGGGTGGGGGGTAGCAGGAGTCGGGGATGGGCGACAGGGCCTCCGGAGACCTCTATCGCGTGCCGTAGAACCTGTCGCCCGCGTCCCCTAGTCCCGGCCTGATATACCCATGGCCGTCAAGTTCGCGGTCGATCGCGCCGGCGAAGACCGGAACGTCCGGGTGCGCCTCGGTGAACGTCGCGATCCCCTCGGGCGCCGCCAGCAGGCAGACGAATTTCATCGCGGTGACGCCGGACTGCTTCAGGCGGGTCGCGGCCGCCACGGCGGAGTTTCCGGTCGCCAACATGGGATCGACCAGAATGACCTGGCGCTCGGCGATGTCGCCCGGCAGCTTCAGGTAATATTCGATCGCCTGCAGCGTCGCCGGATCGCGATACAGCCCGATATGGCCCACGCGGGCGGAGGGCACCAGATCCAGCATCCCCTCCAGGATGCCATTGCCGGCGCGCAGGATGGACACGATGCAGAGTTTCTTGCCGGCGAGGTGCTCGGCGCGCATCGGCTCCAACGGCGTTTCGATATCGATCGGTTCCAGCGGCAGATCGCGCGTGACCTCATAAGCCATCAGCAAGCTGATCTCGCGCGCCACCTGGCGAAACATCGACGTGGGCGTGAAGCGGTCGCGCAGCAGCGTTATTTTGTGACGCAGCAAGGGATGATTGGGGACGGTGACATTTTGCATCGCGTTTCCTCCTTACGCTCGTTTCGCCGCGAGAACCCGAACGATCACGAGAGTAAAGAGGATAACCGCGAAAGAGAAAACAGTGGTTAACGTGCCGAGCGCGTAGAGCACCGGCGTGGTGACGCTGGTGGTCATGCCGAAGATCTCCAGCGGCAAGGTGTTGTCGCTGCCGGCGGTCAGCAGCGTGCGAGCGAATTCATCGTACGACAAAGTGAACCCGAACAGCGCGATCCCGATGACGGAGGGCGCGATGATCGGCAGCACCACGTGCCAGAACGATTGCCACGGCGTGGCGCCCTGGTCGCGCGCCGCTTCCTCCCACGCGCGATTGAAACGGTTGAACACGGCGAACATGATCAGCAGGCCGAACGGCAAGGTCCAGGTGAGTTGCGCGCCGAACGCGGAACTATACCAGTCAGGATCGAGGCCCAGTTCGTTGAACAGCAAACCGACGCCGAGGCTGACGAGGATCGAGGGAATGATCAGGCTGGCGACGCTCAACGTAAACAACGCGCCGGAGCCCTTGAAGCGGCGGCGGAACGCCATGCCGGCGGCCAGGGAGACCACGACAGTGGTCGCCATCACCATTGTCGCGAGCGCGAAGGAACGCCTGATCGAGCCGCCGAAATCACCCACCGCCTGGGTTTCGAACAGGCGCCTGAACCAGTGGAAGGAGAAGCCGTTCATCGGAAACGTCAGGCCGCCGTCCGGGCCCTGGAACGACAGCACCAGGATGGTCAATGTCGGCCCGTACAGAAAGGCAATGAACAGGCCCAACACGCTGAGCAGGATGACACGGCGGAGCGTGGCGGCCATCACAGTTCCTTCCGGATGTCGACAATCCGGAGAATCGCCGCGATCATCATCAACACGATGGCCAGCAGGACGACAGCGTTGGCGCAGGCCGCCGGGTATTGCAGCAACGAAATCTGATTGGCGATCATCAGGCCGACCGAGGCGCTCTGGCCGCCGCTCATGAGTCGGACGGTGATGAAGTCGCCCATGACCATGGTGACGACGAAAATGGAGCCGATGGCGATTCCGGATTTCGACAGCGGCAGAATGACCTCGAACACGGTGCGCCACCAGCCGGCGCCGCCGTCGAGCGCGGCCTCCAGCAGGCGGCGGTCGATGCGCATCATGGTGTTGAAGATCGGCGTGACCATGAACAGCGCGTAAAGATGCGTGTAGGCGAGCACGACGGCGAAATCGGAGAACAGCAGGAACTCCAGCGGGCGATGGATCAGGCCGAGCTGGATCAGCGTGGAGTTGAGCAGTCCCTCTCGGCCGAGGAACGGGATCCAGGAAATCATGCGGATGATGTTCGACGTCAGGAACGGAACGGTGCAGATCAGGAACAAGACCATTTGCGTGGTGCGGCTTTTGATCTCGAACGCCAGCACGTATGCGACGGTGAAGCCGAGCACCGCGGTGACGACCCAGACGATCACCGTGTAGCGCAAGGTGTTGAGATAGGTGCGCCAGGTGACGGCGGAGCCGAGCACATCGGCATAGTTGGTGAACTGGAACGACGGGATGATCTGGACGCTGTCGTAATCGAAGAAGCTGACGACGACGATGACCAGCATCGGCAGCAGCAGGAACAGCAGCAGCACGAGCGCGAGTGGCGCGGCCTGAAGGACTGTCAGGAGCCAGCGAGGCATGGTCACGCCGGATCTCGCCGGTCGCACTTCCGTCGCCTCCTGGGCGAGCGTCGCATCGGACTGCGCGGTCGCTACCATGATGGCGGAAACGCTGCCGCATGGCACCGTCCCTCCTTCGTCATGGTCCGGCTCGACCGGACCATCGGTACAACCGCACCGGTAAGAATGAGTTTGGGGAGAACGATGGTCCGGTCGATCCGGACCATGACACGGCAGGGACTATACCATACCATCGGCATCACGCCGCGATGAACTCGTTCCACTTTTGGATCATGTAACGATCTTCGTTCATCACCGAGTTCCAGCAGGCGACGCGGCCCATACGCTCCGTGAAGGATCCGCCGTCGCGCACCGCGCCCGCCTTTTCCATCACCTTTCCTTCTGGATTAAGAATATCCGACTGGGCTGGTTTGCCCTCGATCCAGTAGCCCCACTCGTCGGGTGACATGTTTTCCTTCGCGGTTTCCAGTACGGCACTGTAATAACCTTGCCGATTGAGGTACGCACCGACCCAACCGGACAGGTACCAGTTGATATATTCGTACGCCGCGTCCAGTTCCAGCCCACTGAGATGTTTCGCCATGCCCAAACCGCCGGCCCATGCGCGGTAACCCTCGGCGAGCGGTTGGTATTTGCAGGGGATGCCTTTGGAGCGAACGGCCGCGACGGCGGGGGACCACATCGACTGGATGATGACCTCCCCCGAGGCCATGAGGTTGACACTCTCATCGAAACTTTTCCAGAACGCGCGGAACTGGCCGGACTTCTTGGCGTCGATCAGGAACGCGATGGTTTTGTCGATTTCGGGCTTCGTCATGTTGCCCTTGTCGGCGTATTTCAGCGTGCCGAGGGATTCCATGACCATCGCGGCGTCCATGATGCCGATCGAGGGAATGTTCAGGATCGAGGCCTTGCCTTTGAACGCGGGATCGACGA
>Ga0182013_10004933_pt1 | contig 15784 bp, 8 predicted proteins | sample 612S2MmetaG_FD_120487 | JGI IMG/M metagenome (GOLD analysis project Ga0182013, IMG submission 120487) | Permafrost microbial communities from Stordalen Mire, Sweden - 612S2M metaG | ecosystem: Environmental > Terrestrial > Soil > Wetlands > Permafrost | place: Sweden: Stordalen | collected...
GCCTCGCGCCAACTGGCGAAGACGCTTGCCGTCCTGTCCCATGCGGGAGATGAGTTCTTCCTCCGGCAAAGCCGCCAGCATCCCCAGCGTATGGATTCCCCAAAGCGCGAAGGTCTCCGCCTGCATCTCGGTGGGATCGAGGACCGCAATGGGCAGGGAGGCCAGGGCCATTGCCTCTTCGCCGGGTACGACCACTTGGACGACCGTACTCGACGGCAGACCTTTGGCCAGGCAGATGGCTGCGTAAAAGTTACTGCTGACGGTGACGCGGGCCGCGATGCCGACCGCCCGCACCCGCTGCACCAGGCTCCGCGCCAGCATCTCCGGCGGCCCAAACAGACTTTGCGTGCCGGCGATGTCGATCCCGCAGAGGAAGGCTGACTCTTCGCTTCTGTCCTCAGCGCGCGGCGAAAACGCGCCCGCGCATTCCAGCAGGATGGCCTTGGTTGACCTCTCCGCGTCCCGCGAGCGCGATAGGACCACCAGGTTCGGGAAGGTGTCGACCTCCACGCGCGTCATGCCATGCGCAACATGAAGCAGCCGCGCCTTCGTGTTGCGTGAGCAAACGGTTTGCATTGGAGGCTCGCCCTGCATCACGACACACGGCTTGCCGTGCAGCTCCGGCCGCAGCCGCAGCAGCGCCTGCGCGGGAAACTCTTTTACGTAGAGGCAGGCATACAGCTCCTTCGGCTCGATCATCTGTGGCCTGCCCACACGGTGCGGCTCTGCCAGTTTGCGACCTTCACGCTTTGCGGCGGCTTGCGCAAGGGAATGACGTTGGTCGGAGTCTCCGAAAAGCGCCGGCGGACAACTTCGACTCGGGACTCAATCCCGCTGAAGACCGTGCTTTCGTCGCAGATCGCAATCGCCGGGTGAAACCGCAGCACCAGCTCCGCGCTGCTCTTGGCGCAGGGATGCTGGGTCAGCAGCAGGATGCTCGACTGGGTCCGCTCGGCCGCAGCACGATAGCGATACCACGTCGCCAGCGGCACCTGCGAAACGGCCTCCGGCGAGAGGCCTCCCAGGTCCAGAACGATCGCGCTGAAGCCGCCGGCTTGCAGCAGCAGATCGGTTGCGCGTAACGCCTGCTCCATCCGGGACCAGGGTTTTCGCAAGCGCAAGGGGGCAGCGGCATGCATCGACGACGGCCGAAGGCCCGGCTCGAAGGCATCTGCTCTGAGTCTTACACGACGCTGCGGCTCCGCACAGCGAGGCCCGATGGCCTCCGGTCGCAGCAGGCCCCCAACGGCTTGCGAAAGCCCCTTCGCCTCGGTGCGCGGATGTGGCCCGAATCCTCCGCCATGCAATCCTTTGGTCGCGGCAGGCGGCACAAGATACTTCTGCGGCAGAGTGAAGCTGTAACTCGCCGGCGCAGCTTTTTCCCGGGTCGCACCGCAACGGACCCAAAGCAGCCGTGCGAGATCGATGCCTGCCGCGGCGGCCGAGACGGGATCGAGCGTGTCGCATCCATCGATCCAGGCACACACCTTCGCTGCCTGCGTCATCCGCGCAACAAAGGAAAGCGCAACCGAGGTTCGCCCCGAACACTCGGGGCCGACAAGTTCGCTCACCGCTCCCACGGGGAGCCCTCCCTGGAGCACTTCGTCCAGCGATTCAATGCCGGTGGCTGCAACCGGCCGCATCATCTTCGGCGCGGGTGTCAGGGCAGAGGGGATCTTCTGCGCGAGCGCCGATTCGATCTGGATCCGGATTGCGGAGGCTGTCGGCATAGCTAATATATTCGCCTTATATTCGCCTATCGGCGGGCATGTCTGTCAAATGCAACTTGCACAGAAAGGTGTGCAGCTATCGGTAAATGATTGAAAGCAAAATGACAGAAAGGGTAATCCATATCGACGGAAACGGGGCAGGAAAGCGTCATAGACGCGCCGTGAGTTTACTGGTGTAATGACATGATGGAGTCCGCCGATTAGTTTAAGCGTCCAATCGGCAGAGGAAGCCACTATGTCACCCGCAAACACCCTACGGCTATCGATCCTTCGCACTGCGCCCCTCGACAAGTGGATAGCACTTTCGTCCGACGAATCGCGCATTGTAGCCGTTGGCGATAATTTCCAAGAAGCTGCCGATAAGAGCGACGCTTCGGGGGAACCAGATCCAGTCATCCTAAAAACCCCCTCGTCCTGGGCGGTCATCTCGGTCTAAATGCTGGTTCCCTATAAAGTTCAGCCCGATCAATACGGATCGTTTATCTATAGCGCGACTCTCGGCGTCAATCTCGCATTGCCACGGCCTAATGCGCCTCGGACTAAGCGATTCGAGGCGATCATCGACTCTGGCGCGAGCAGATGCTTATTTCATGCGAGCATCGCTACTCATCTAGGTTTGGTTCCCAAGGCTGGAGTTCGCGAGATTTGCAATGGTATTGGCGGACAGCAAGAGACATGGATTCATGATGTGACCCTATACATTCCTGGCGGAGCGGTCGTAGTAAAAGCGGGGTTCACGGAAACCTTGCCGGTCGCTGGACTATTGGGAATGAATGGATTCTTTGAGCACTTTTCGATAACGTTTAATCCCGCAAAACTTGAGTGCGAACTGAAGAGGGTATACCGCAATTAGGCCATTGGCCTGCACCCCCGCTTCTGGGCAACGACCTGCATTGTCCCGGTCTGTGATGGCGCGCACATGCCACCCTGCTGCAGATGGGTATAATCTTCGCCAATAAGGGCCCCGCACAAGGAGAGTTCCCAATGAAGATGAACGATTACTACGCAACCTCCCGCAGAGATTTCCTCAAAGCTTCCGTTCTCGGCAGCGCCGCAACCCTGACTGCCCTGCGCGTGCCCTCGGCGCTGGCCCAGGCCGCGCCCGCCGCCCAGCCCACCTTCAGCCCCATCGAGCCCGCCAACTCTCCCATCGGGACGGCCTTCGGCGTCAAGCCGGGCCGTGTCGCCTGGGCTTTCGATCCCAAGGCCACAAACTGGGATGGCGTGAACAACGCTCCCGGCTGGTGGGACGACAGCAACACCCACCCCGAAGCCGTCGACCGTATGCTCTCGGGCACCATCCGCTCGGTGGGCGACGCTACCAGCGACAAGGCGGCCTGGAGCAAGATCTTCACCGACTTCAACAAGCGCAGCGGCAAAGGCGCGGTCGGCTACAAGAAGGGCGAGAAGATCGTCGTCAAACTCAACCTGAACCAGGTGCATGACCACGGCAACGGCGCCAATGCTTCCTACATCGCACCACAGCTGGTGCATAGCCTGCTGACCCAACTGGTCCAGCAGGTTGGCGCCGCGCCCGCCGACATCACCTTCTACGATGCCATCCGCGACGTTCCCGCCACTATTTACGACCGCTGCACCAAGGAATTTCCCGGCGTCCACTTTGTGGACTCCACCGGCACCGAAGGCCGTGAGAAGGCGGTACCCGACAAGGCGCACCCGCTGGTCTTCGCCAAGGGTGACCTGACGTTCTATCTGCCCACCGTTGTGACCGGGGCCGACTACATGATCAACGTGGCCGGACTGAAGGGGCACACCATGGCGGGCATGACCGTCACCGCCAAGAACCATCAGGGAACGATCCTGATGGAGGATGGATCAGCCGGTGCGCGCTACGTGCATCCCTTCCTCGCCGTCAAGTCCAGCGGCCGGGTCGGGTCGCCGGCAGCTCAAGGGCCGGGCTCCTACAACGGGCTGGTGGATATGAACGGGCACCCGCAGGTTGGCGGCAAGACCGTCCTTCACATCATCGACGGCCTGTATGCGACGCAGCACAACGAATTCCGCCTGGCCCCAGTCTGCAAGTGGACGAGCGCACCCTTCAACGGGAATTGGACGTCCAGCGTGTTTGCCTCGCAGGACGGAGTGGCCATTGACTCGGTGGCGCTGGACTTCCTGCGCAGTGAGCCCACCCTCGCAGCCATCGTCACCGGCTCGGTGGACAACTACCTGCACGAGATGGCGCTGGCCCACGACGCTCCATCGAAGACCACGTACGACCCGGCGAAGACCGGCAAGACGCTGGCCAGCCTGGGCGTTCACGAGCACTGGAACAACGCCACAGACAGGAAGTACAGCCGCAACCTCGGCAAAGGAGCAGGGATCGAACTGATCAATGTGCGGCTGGCTTAGCTGACTCCCCAGGCCCGTGGAGATAGCGGCTGGCAAAGGTCAGGAAGGTAGGCCAGTTGGGTTCGTCGGTGTGGCCACCGTTGTGTTGGCGGAAGCCGATGTCTCCGTCGATCAAGGGAGTTCCCATGGTCGGCAGGGAGCTGGCGCCCATATCTTTCTTGCCAAGAAGCTTGTAGACGGGCCCCGCTGCAACGGCTGACAGGAACGATCCCGGCGGGTCGGCCCCGGCATCGGATACAGCGCCGGTCGTTGCGCCGCCGCCAATGAAGACGGGACGCGGGGCACACAGGGCGATCAGTTCGTGCGCATCGACCGGCAGATCCTTTGCGGTAAGCGGGCCTGCATACTTCAAGAAACTGCCGGCCATCCAGTGGTATTCACGCTCTCCGGCGAGGTCCTCGAGCGGTTCGCCAAAGTTGCGGCGGAAGAGCTTGGCGCCGCCGGTGCCGGAGGAGCTGACATAGGCGATTGCAAAACGCTGGTCGTAGGCCATGGTGACCAGCGCTGCCTTGCCATCCCTGGAATGGCCCTCAAGGCCGACCTGCTTTGCATCGACGGATTCGTCGGTTTCGAAGTAGTCCATGGCGCGGCTGGCTCCCCACGCCCAGGCGCGGAGTGCTCCCCAGTCGTCGGGTTTGCGGAAATGGCCCTGGTTGACCAGGCCGATGATGCCACCGCTTCTTAGCCCTGCGCCATTCTCCGTCTGAATGCTGGTCGTGGAGATGACGGCATAGCCCCATCCTTTCTCCAGAATCCGCTGACACCAAAGCGGCGGCGCTGCCGTGCGAGAGGTAGATGGTCGAGGCGTAAACGAGCTGAAATTCAGGATGATTGGAACTGGGCCGGAAGCATCGGCGGGAGTGGTCAGGCTGAGCTGTATGTTGACCGTGATCAGCGGATAGGAAGAGTTGTCGACATGGCCAACCAACTGCTTGGTAATGACCGGAAACTTCCCTTCCGTCTCCCTGGTTGTTTCGACGACCTCCCAGGTCACCTTGGGCGGGTGCGCTGGGACGCGGCCATAGACCTCGCGGTCGAAATACTCAACGATCTGCGGACGGCGTTGCTGCCACCATATCTTTGCGGTCGTGACTTTCGTCCCGTTGTTCAGGATCAGCGGGTTGGGCAGGCTGGGATAGGGATTCGCCCTCGACTCGTCGAGATTGGCGGGAGGCGCATCCTTGTGATTGCCTGGGCCTGGGCGCATCGACGTGATGTGCAGCTGACCCTGCATCTGCTGATAGTCCCGCAAGGTGTCATTGCAGGTGGTGGCGTCGCATAGACCGTGATCGCATGATTTGTGTGGATCGCATACGGCGACCTGCTCAGGAGTGAGGCTAACCGCGGGCGTTGCAGCGGATTGTGCGTCGCTGGAGAGAGGAAGACAAGTCAAGGCGATGGCCAGAGAAAACAATCTCTTTAGCGGCTTCGCGATGTGCATGGGTCTCTCCATTGCGCACGGCCACTGGGTTCGCGGTATCGAGGCTGGTCTCTCCGGAGGCGCGTGGCGTGCGCCTTCGGAGATGGCTACAGCAAGTTGACCGCTCCAGATCGCTAGGGCAGCGTTGGCTGGTCCGGCCTTGGGGTATCGGGCGGCGTCGGATACGTCTTGCTGCCATCATTCAGCTCGAGGCGCAGGTAGTCCCAGACGACACCGGTGGTGACATCTCCGGCGGGAACGGTGAAGGTGATCTGATTCTCGCCCGGCTTCAGCAGCGAAGCGTCGAACTTCTGGATGTATTGGTTCCACACGCCTTTATTCGTGTTGTAACGCAGAGCGTTGGTGGCCACCGGATGAAGGGTGCCCACGGTGTCGCCGTTGACGCCGATGGCCAGGCTGCCGGGGGAGCTGGGGTCGGTGCCATTGCCGCCGTCCGCACCGGCCAGCGCCACGCGCAACACAGCCGTGCCCTTTTCGGCCTTGGGTATGTTGAATTTCACGGTCCAGGTGGTGGCCCGGCCCTGGCCCCACTGCGGCCACGGATCTTTTGTGTCGGTTGGGAGAGCCACCCAGCCAAAGCGCTGGTTGTAGGGATCCTTAGCAGCGGGATTCAGCCACGCGGTGGTCGTGGAGTGCGGGACCTCCTGGAAGAACCAATCCTTGTGGTAGTCGCTCTTGCCGACGGTGTAGGTGATGTCGTTGGGGAACAGGCCGCTATAGCGCAGGCCCCAGCCCCACAGCCAATAGTTGTCACCGTCGCCCTTGAAGAACTTGTCGGCGGTACGGTCGGGATAGCCGATCTCCCAGATCTGCCTGCCATAGCGGACCGGCTGCCAGTCCAGTTTGCCCAGGTCCACGGTCTTGCCTGCTTCCACGGTAACCTGCGCGGTCCGGTCGTATTCGCCGAGCACTCCATTGGCAAAAGCGCGCAGCGTATAGGTGCCGGGACGCACGTTGGGGATGGTGAATCTGCCGTCCGCGGTGCCTTCGGTCCAGAACTGGTAGTGCTCGCCGTCATGCGGCCAGGTAACGATGTTGCCGTTCCCCGCCCGCGGGCTGGCATTGCCGTTATAGTTCGCGTACGTCAGGCCGACGTTGAGGTTCGGCAGGCTCTTGGAAGCGGACGGCGGATCGTCGAGGACCAGTTGTCCGGTCACCGTGCCGCGCTCTGCCTTGTGCGGATAATCCACGCCCGCGACCCAGCTATACGGCCACGCGGCCTTGACCTCTTTTGACTTGGCAACCGCATCCTCCCACAGAGCGAGGCTGTTGTCATGCCACTCCGCGGGTACAGCCGGCATACCGCTGCCGGAGGTGGCCGTCAGCTTGTCCAGTTCAGCCTGGGACGGGTCCTTGGGGCTGGCGATCGCATTGAAGTAGACGAAGATCGGGCCGACGACGTGGGTCCACTCCTCACCGGCGTTGATGCTGTTGCTCGCGCCCCCGGCATAGTGCCCGGAGGTCCAGTAGTCGAGGATGATTCCCTCATAGGACGCGGCCCCCGGCGCGGTCTGGTGATCGATCAGGTCCAGCCGCTCCGGGCCGCCGACGATGTACTCGGTCGACGGGTTCATGAAGTAGACGCCAATATGGTCTTTGGTGCTGGACCAGCCCCAGGCCTGTAGTTTGTACATCGGGGCGTTGTAGCTGTACTTGTGCTCGACTGTATTCTTGTAGACGCCGGTGGTGTAGATGCTCTGCTCCTTGGCGTGAATCTCATGGTCCTCGGGCGCATGGCTCATCAGTTGGTTGCGGTCTTTATCGACCGAGAGCCAGTCGAAGCTGGGATTGATATCCTCCAGGATGAACCGGCTTTCGCCCTCGCCGGCGCGGGGATAGGAGGCGTGGTGCGTGTACTCGGCGTAGGTGTAGAAGCCGCTGACACCCCGCTCCAAAGTCACGCGCGTCTCAATGTCCATGCGGCCGTTGACGCCCTTGACGGAGACCTCCGCGCGCTGGCCGCCGTTGGTCGCCGGATCGATCGTCACCTTTGCGGTGATGGTGCCGGCGGGCGTCTGCTCCCAGTATTTGCCGTGGGTCAGGATCTGGACCCCGTGATAGACCAGCGACGAAAGATTGCCGTCACGCTTGGGGACGGTGGCCTTGACGATGCCATTGTCGAGGGTCCAGCTCTCACCGCTGTCGGTGAGAGTCACCGGCGCGTTCACGGCAACTCTTTCCACCTTCGGCAGCACGCGAGCGGCCGGCTGCGCCGCCGCGCCAGCGGTCAGGGCAACTGCCAGGGCAAGAACCACGGAGACACTGAAGAACATTGCTTTCGTCATGACGCAACCTTTCAGAATGAAGCTTTGAGGTGGAGACGTATCTCGCCTGAATAGAGTCTCCGCTAACCGCCGAGAATTGTATCGTGCGACGTGTACTTTGAGCGCGACGCTGTAGCGCGGCCGGATACCAACCGATTCCGCGCCACGTAGTGTATCCTATCCCCCTATGATATCGTCAAAGGAGAATATGTCGCATCTGGACAAGGAAAAACAGAAGCTCGTTGCCCGCATCAAGCGCATCCGCGGACAGGTCGACTCCATTGAACGCTCGCTGACCACGGGCGACGATTGCGCCGACGTCCTGATGCTGCTCGCCAATGTTCGCGGCGGAGTCAACAGCCTGATGGCCGAGGTGCTCGAAGACCACATCCGCCTGCACCTGCTCTCCACCGACAAGAGCCTCACCCCACCCCAGGAGCTGGCGGAAGACTTGATCGACCTGGTCAGGGCTTACCTGAAGTGATGCCGGATCGGGAGAGACGGTCCAGCCATCTCTCTCGGCGAACCGACGCAATATTCCCCGGTTGAGAATCGCATCTCCTCGCGATGGGCCGCTTGCGGATTGGGCTCGATGTCATTGCGCCTCCTGGGTGACGAGGTGGATTGGGCCGAGGATGCCGGAAGGAATGGGTTTGACGTCCTCGAGATCGCGCATTTGGAAGCGGTCTCCGTACTTCGCGATCAACGGACCATAGTCGTGGGGCGGCAGCGCAGCCCAGGCATTGATGGCCGTGTTGAAGACGTGAATCTCGATGTGATTCTGACCCGGCTTGAGCAGCCTCGAAACGTCGAGCCAGTAGGGCGGATGCCAGAGCGCGCCTGCGGCCTGTCCGTTGATGGTGACCAACGCGGCCTCGCGGATGGGCGGATCGAAATACGCCTGCGCGGAGCCTCGCGGCTGAGGCGCGGTGGGCGCTCCGCCGTCGACTTCGAGGAAGATCGACGAACCGGGAACGCGCGCAAGCGTGAAGTCGCGGGAGTAGGTGGCTTCGCCGGAGTAGTGGATGGTGGAGGGGTCGGCGGTCCAGTCGGTGAGGGTGGATTCGGTTGCGGATTTGTTGATGCCAGCGAAGGAGACGTGCCAATCGGCGCTGAGGTCGGCCAGTTGGGATGCGGGGCCGTGATTCGCTTCGATGGCGTGCGATCGCACGTCGGTGAAGATGAAGATCGCCGACTCATACGGAGCCAGGACAATCGGCACATCGGAGGACGTGAGTTGGAGGAAGGTGCGGGTAGCAGCTCCGGTATCGGGATCCCATCGTTCGCCGTACTTGTGGGTGGTGGCGAAGCTCGCGCGTGTTTCCACGGGTTTGTTGCTGGTGTTGGCGATGAAGTAGATGTCCGCGCTGGGCAGTTTGCGGTGGTTGAAGCCGATCTGGCTCTTCACGGTCTCATCGCTGCTGGCGAGTTGAAAGTCGGGTTTGGCATCTTGCAGCAAAACATCGGCCAGGTGGGCTGCGTCGGCAATGAAGGTGGACTTTGCCGGGTCGAAGAGTTGCTTCGAGAGATTGGTAATCTCGAGAACAGTCTTGCCCTCGGGATCGATCGAGGGGACGCGGCCCACCGCAAGAACGTGACCGCCTGCGGACGCGTAGGCCTGGATCTTCCGCAATGTCTCCACGGGCATTCGGTCGGTGGGCGGGACCACCAGGATGGGGTAGCGAACGCCGAGCCGATTGACGGCGTCGGCGTCGATGAAGTCGACGTTATAGCCCGCGGAGAGGATGGCGGACATCAACTGCGGCGGCACCAGGCGGCCCATCTCGCCGGTAACGGTGACGCGGCCGGGCGCGAATGAGGCCCAGGCGTCGTCGGTGGGCAGCAGGACGGCGACCTGGTTGGCGGGCTGGCCCTGGCGCATCAGGAAGCTGACGCGCTGAATGTAGCGGGCGACGGCGGGCATCACCGGGTGCCATGGATTGTGGTCGTTGAAGGCGCCACCGGTGTAGAGCGACCAGCCGGGTACGGGCACCTGGCCATCGGGCGGCGAGTAGGGCCAGCCGTGGCAGATGATCTGGTTGGTGCCGATGATGAAGTGAAGATCGGCCACGGCCTTCATGTCGAGCGGGGTGGCGCGGAAGACGGGAACGTGCAACGAAGTGAAGGCTTCCGCCGAGGTGACGTTGTTGCCGAAGAGGTGGTTGGCTGAGGTGGCCCAGCGCATGGTGGAGAAGCCTCGCCAGTTCGGGCCCTCGCCTTCAGGAAGCGAGACCAGGCGCTGACTGGAGAGGCTCACCGCCGGATCGCCGTAGGTCTGCGAACGGAACTTGGTGCCATGCGCGAGCGCCCAGTCGTTGACCTGCTTCAAGTAGTTCTCGTCGATCAGTTCGGTAAGGGTCTTGCCCCAATCGTGGCGCACGGTCTCGGCGGCTGGGCTCCCGCCAGAGACGAGCTCGGGCAGATGGGGGATGAGGTCATAGCCCCGGCGCTTGAGGAATTCAGCGGGAAGCGTGGGAGTCCAGTCGGCGCTGTAGACTTCGAGCGAGTCGGAGAAGATGGCGTAGGGCGGGGTGGCGCCGAAGGCCTTAACTAGCGGCTCGCCGACTTTTTCCAGGTGATTGGCGACCGCCTGATGGCTGAAGTGATCGAGCACCCAGCCTTCGGCACCAACCGCGGGACGCTTGACCTCCTGTTTGGTGTGACTGGCGATGAAGAAGAGCGCGACGCGCGGTTTGCCGGACGGTGCTACGGCGACGGTGGCGCCCGAAGTGGCGAGCGGCGTAGCAGATGCCGCATCCCACGCAGGGGGTGGGGGCGCTGCGGGCCGCAAGATACCCAGACCAGCCTCGGCAGCAGCAGCGCCGGCGGTTCCACTAACTAGATCGGCAGCGATGAACGACTCGCCTTCGGCAAGCGTTGGAACGGCCACCGAAGTGGCGTTTGCCGGTACAGGGACCTGAGCGGTGCGCAGCCTGCTGGAGGCTTCGGCAAGGCTCGTATTCGCGCCGCCATAGGGCCATCCGCTGCCCAGCGTGACGTCGATGCGCAGGCCAAGTCTGCGGCCTTCCGTCCGCGCATAGTTGATGTCGTCGAGCATCTCGGGCGAGAGGAACGGAAGGTTCTTCAGGCCTTTGGCGGGATCGTCCAGCACCTGCGGATACTCGAAGGCAAGCTCAGCGCCGCCGATGCCGTCGGCCTTCATTTGTTGCAGCTCGCGGAGTATCTCGGGCTTGACCACAGCGGCGCCAAACCACCACCAGCGCACCATGGGCTTGGCGGCGTCGGGCGGATTGAGGAACTCCCTGCGCAGCGTCTCGACGGAGGCCGCGGCGGGAGTCTGCGCGGCGATGGTGGGGGCAAGCGAGATGCAAAGGGCGGCGGCGAGGATGCGGCACATGCGCGAGTTCTGGTTCATCTCTTCTCCAAGCGCCCTCACCTCAAGAGCCTCAGGTTCAGCAATCGAACCCCAGGGCTGACAAGCGAGAGGGTGGTGCGGGACATCATGATCGGCAGCGACTTTCACTGTAATCCTTTCGCATCGATCCCCGATACCGGGTTCGCCCGCGATAAGGCAGCGCCAGCAATCGACCCTCCTCATAACATCCACGGATACAATCAAGTGGTTTGCAATTCGAGGCTTCGTTCACTGCCAAAGGGGAGAGTATGAGCGACATCGCAACACCTGCTTCCTGCCTCCTCGAAGAACAGGCAATTCGCAAGATCACCTGGCGACTGATTCCGTTTCTGATGCTGCTCTATTTCGTAGCTTTTATCGATCGAATCAACGTAGGGTTCGCCGCACTGACCATGAACAAAGAACTCGGCCTGACGTCGCAGGTGTTCGGCCTCGGTTCGGGCATTTTCTTTCTTGGCTACTTCGTCTTCGAAGTACCCTCTACCGTGATTCTGCATAGAGTAGGAGCACGTTTCTGGATCGGCCGGGTCATGATCACCTGGGGCATCGTCTCGGTCGCAATGGCCTTCACCCGAGGCCCGACTAGCTTCTATGTCCTGAGGTTCCTGCTCGGCCTCGCGGAAGCCGGCTTTTTTCCCGGAATCATTCTTTACCTCAGCTACTGGTTTCCCGCCAATCATCGCTCGGCGGTAACTGCAATGTTTATGGCCGCCGCTCCGGCTGCCGGATTCATCGGTTCGCCAATCTCAGGGGCCTTGATGCAGCTCAACGGCCTGCTCGGTCTGCGCGGCTGGCAGTGGCTCTTCCTGGTTGAAGGCATTCCCGCGTTGGTGCTGGGCGTGATCACCTTTCGCTTCCTCACCGATCGTCCTGCCGACGCCGTATGGCTCACCTCGGACGAGCGCAACTGGCTCTCGCAAGCGATCCGGCAGGAGCAGGCCGGCATCAAGGATCCCCGCAGCCACAGCGCTTGGCGCGCCTTGACGGACTGGAAGGTCCTGACGCTCTCACTGGCATATTTCGGCACCTCCGCCGGCCTCTATACGATCGGATTCTGGGCCCCACTCATCATCAGGGGGCTCGGCTTCTCGGTGTTCCACGTAGGCCTGCTGTTAGCCATCCCAAACCTCATCGCGGTTGTCGGCATGGTGCTGTGGTCGCGCAACTCCGACCGCACGGGCGAGCGCTATTGGCACGCAGCGATCGCTTGCCTGATTGCGGCAGTGGGAATGGCTGTAGTCGCCGGCGCCGGCTCCTCGGCAACTCTCGCCATCACCGGACTCTCACTCACCGCGTTCGGGGTCAGCGCGGCCAAGCCGCCCCTGTGGATCCTGCCCACCACCTTCTTTGCCGGCACCGCCGCCGCGGCCTCCATCGGACTTATCAACTCTCTCGGCACCTTGGGTGGCTTCGCCGGGCCCTATATGATTGGCGCGACCCACGGGGCCGGCGGCACCTTCAGTCGCGGACTCTATCTTGTTGGCGGTACGCTTATATTGTCGGCCGTCACGATCATCGTCATGCGTTCCATAGCGCAAGTCGATCCCGACCAACACATTCAAACCTGAAAGGCGCTTCCACCATGCCCGCAGCCAGCGACAAAGACCGCACCTACAGGATTGCCGTCATTCCCGGCGATGGAATTGGCAAGGAGGTCGTTCCCGAGGGCATGCGTGTCCTCGAAGCCGCCGCCAAGCAGTACGGCTTCAAACTCCAGCTCGATGAGTTCGACTTCGCCTCCTGCGAATACTACCTAAAGCACAACAAGATGCTGCCCGACGACTGGAAAGATAAGATTGGCCACCACAACGCCATCTTCTTCGGCGCCGTAGGCTGGCCGGAAAAGGTCCCTGACCACATCTCGCTGTGGGGATCGTTGATTCTCTTCCGCCGGGAGTTCGATCAGTACGTCAACCTGCGTCCGGTTCGGCTGATGCCAGGCGTACGGTGCCCGCTCGCCGGCCGCAAGCCTGGCGACATCGACTTCTTCGTGGTCCGCGAGAACACCGAGGGCGAGTACTCCTCCATCGGCGGCAGGATCTTTCCTGGAACCGACCGCGAGGTGGTCGTGCAAGAGACGGTGATGACCCGTGTAGGCGTGGACCGGATTCTGAAGTTCGCGTTCAACCTCGCGCAACGACGCGAGAAAAAGCATCTCACCTCTGCCACCAAGTCCAACGGAATCTCGATCACCATGCCCTTCTGGGACGAGCGCGTGCAGGAGATAAGCAAAGCCTTCCCCAGCGTTACCTGGGACAAATATCACATCGACATCCTCACCGCGCACTTCGTACTGAACCCCGACCGCTTCGACGTCGTCGTAGCCTCAAACCTCTTCGGCGACATCCTGTCCGACCTCGGCCCAGCCTGCGCCGGAACCATCGGTATCGCTCCCTCCGGCAACATCAATCCCGAACGCCGCTTCCCCTCTCTCTTCGAACCTGTCCACGGCTCCGCCCCGGATATCGCTGGTAAAGGCATCGCGAACCCAATCGGCCAGATCTGGTCGGCCGCTATGATGCTCGATCATCTCGGCGAAGTGGAAGCCGGAGCCGCGATCCTGAAAGCCATCGAAGCTACTCTGGTCGACAAGTCCCTCTGCACCCGCGACGTAGGCGGCACCGCCAACACCGCCGCCGCCGGCAAAGCGATCGCCAATGCGCTTGCCTCGGTCCACGCACCTGCCACCGAAAGTCTTCGGTAACTTGCGTGATCCGGACGGCTGCCTACGCGTAGGGTGGGTGCGCGCCTCCGATTATCTCGGTGCGGCGGGCGCGGGGGCCGGAGATGGGCGGCCGGGGAAGGCGCGAACCGTGCGCACGGCGGCTTCCGTGGGAAGCTGGTCTTTGCAGAGTTCCAGTACCTCAATGGTTTGCAGCGCGGTCTGCGATGCCTCGTTGGTCTGCAGGCGGGCGTCCTCCTCGACCGGCTGGAGCGAGTCCGCGCCGGTGACCATGTGCGGGTTGGCGATGCCTCCACCCTGGGCGAGCAGCATGGCGACCGCCTTCTTCGCGTAGGCCACATTGCCGGTCTTCGCGTAGGCGTAGGCTGCCAGCCGCGGCCCGCTTTGCCCGGGCGGGACGTATTGGGCGTCCGCACCCTCGTTGTGCGTGGTCTTGTCCTTGTCCCACACCTCCGGCGGGGCGACGCCGAGGCGGCACAGCTGCAGCCACGCGGCTTCGAAGTCCTTGCGGCCGAGCAGCGGGACGAGCTCGAACATGACCTCGCCGCCGCCCTGGATGGTGGCGAGGTTATAGTTTGCGGGCACCAGGGCATGCGTCTGGTCCTGCGCCTGGGGATTGGGGATTGCGGTGAGCTTGCCGGTGGCGTTGTCGAAGCCCACGGTGGCGGCCAGCGCCTTGGAGTTGCCCTCGGGCTTGCCGGTCTCCAGCCCATACGGCATGGCGAGGATGGAATCGACGCCGGCCAGGATTTTATCGCGCCAGCGGGTGTCGTTGGTGCGCTCCCATGCGGTCATCCAGTTGCCGGCGATGGCGAACCAGTCGGGACCGATGCGGATGCGGACGGGCGGCTCGCCCGGGGTGCGCGGTTCGGCTTCGCGCATGGGATCGAAGTTCCCGACCGAGACGCCGGCGTACTCGGCGGACTCGTGGATGATGTCGCCGGTGCGCTCGTCGGTGGTGAGGTAGTGGAAGAAACGCCAGTGGGCGGACTGGCTGATGCGGGCCTCCTTGGCGCCGTCGCCCCACTTGACGACGTTGTGGCGGGAGCCGAGACCACGCATGGGGCCGAGGTGGTAGGTGTCGGTCTCGCTGGTATTGCGGGCGTGGGCTTCGGCGAGGCGGAAGAGATCTGCTCGGCCGCTGCGCAGGTAGCTGTACCAGAGCCAGAGGGGCGCGCCGAGTTCGGTGTTGTCCCAGGCGTGGCCGCCCCAGTCGTAGTGCCATACGTGACGCGGCGCGGAGTAGGAGTGCATGAAGTCGCCGTACTGCCAGAAGCCGTACCAGGAGCGATCGTCGACCTGCCGCTGATAGTAAGCGAGCACGGAGTCGAGGCCGTCTTCGATGGATTTCTTGAAGGGTGTACTGCGGTCGGGCAGGCTCCAGGCGCCAAAGATGCCAGTGGAGTGGATGTACTCGGGCGATGCGGCGAGGAGAGGCAACTGCGCGCCGCCGGCGGCCATGGCTACGGTGTCCGGCTTGGCGGGAAAGGAGGAAGAAGCGAAGAGGGTGAGCTCGCTGGTGCGGGCGACCCCGTAGGCGGTGGAGAGGCCGGGTTGGGCGTCTTCGTAGGCTGCATCCAGACCGTGGCCCTGGGTGTCGTAGAAACGCATGTCCATCTCGGGCGCGTCGGGCGACCACAGCCAGGCGACGAGTTTGGCTGCGGGGCTGGCGGCGTTCTGGATTTCAAGTGCGGCAGGGAAGGACTGCCAGAAGTTCTTGATGCTGATGGCGAGTCCTCCGCCGAGGTCGCCGGTGTAGGCGAGGCCCGGGGCGCGCTTGCCAGAGGTGGAGTAGAGCCAGGTGCTCTTCGGCCCGGTGCGCTTGATGATGGTGAATCCGTCGGGGTTCGGCTGGATCAGTTTAAAGTCGCTCCAGATGGCGTTCTTGGCGAAAACGGCATTGCCGCTGAAAGGTTGGCC
>Ga0182013_10004934_pt1 | contig 15783 bp, 14 predicted proteins | sample 612S2MmetaG_FD_120487 | JGI IMG/M metagenome (GOLD analysis project Ga0182013, IMG submission 120487) | Permafrost microbial communities from Stordalen Mire, Sweden - 612S2M metaG | ecosystem: Environmental > Terrestrial > Soil > Wetlands > Permafrost | place: Sweden: Stordalen | collected...
CGCTCCAAGACGGCACGACCCTGAACGCCAAAGTCGTCGGAACGGACTCGGTCGCGGATATCGCCGTGCTGAAGGTTGAGGCCGGACACCCGCTGCCCAGCGTCCAGTTCGGCGACAGCCAGAAGGCACGCGTCGGCGACTGGGTGGTTTCAGTCGGCAATCCCTTCGGCCTGGGCGGCACGGTAACCGCGGGCATCGTCTCGGCCAACGGTCGCGATGTACCCAGCGAAGAACACTCCGCCTATGTCGACTATATGCAGATCGACGCCCCCATCAATCAGGGCAATTCCGGCGGGCCGACCTTCAACGAGGACGGCAAGGTCATCGGCATCAACACGGCGATCTATTCGCCCAACGGCGGCGGCAGCGTCGGTATCGGGTTCGCGATCCCCTCCAACATCGCCAAGCCGATCGTCGATGAACTGGAAAAGAGCGGCACCGTGACTCGCGGCTGGCTAGGCGTTCAGATGCAGGCCGTTACGCCTGACATGGAAGATGCGCTGGGACTCTCCAGCACGAACGGCGTCGTCGTCGCCGATGTCGTTGCCGACGGACCGGCCGCGAAGGCTGGTCTCAAGAGCGGCGACGTCGTCATCGGGTTCGGCGACCAGTCGGTCAAAAGCACGCATGAGTTGGCGCTTGCGGTCGGCAATACCAAGCCCGGCACGATGGTCCCCGCCAAGGTTCTGCGCGACGGGAAGGAACAGACCATCTCTGTCACGATCGAAACGCTGAAGCGCGGCAAAAACGGCGGCGATGCGGGACCGCAAGAGGGTGAATCAGGCGGACTCGGCCTCAATCTGGCGCCGCTGGACAAGGACGCCCGCCAGCAACTCGGCCTATCAGAATCGGCGACCGGCGCAGTCGTCGCCGGCGTAAAGCCCGACAGCCCGGCCGAACAGCAGGGTATACGTACCGGCGATCTTATTGTCCGAGTGGATAATACGCCCGTCAGCAGCCCATCAGATGCAGCGGGCGCCGTGAAGAAGGCAACCAAGGCCGGGAAAAAGGCAGTCGCAGTTCTGATCAACCGAGACGGAACCAACATCTTCCTCGCCATTCCACTGGCCAAGGATGCCGGTTGACCCTGAGTTTGGCCTTGTCCGATAAAAGTCCGCCGCGCCGGGTTACCCTGGCGCGGCGTTTTTATTAGGATTGGGCATGTCTCATCGCTTTGTCCTGGTCGACGTCTTCACCGACCGTCCCTTCGGCGGCAATCAGCTTGCCGTGTTTCCCGATGCGCAGGGCATTCCCGATGCGCTGATGCAATCCTATGCGCGCGAACTGAATTTTTCCGAAACCACATTCGTCCTGCCGCCGCGCAAGCCCGGTCACACGCATCGCGTACGGATTTTCACGCCGCATGAGGAACTCCCGTTCGCGGGGCACCCGAATGTCGGCACCGCGGTCGTTCTCGCTTCGCAGGACAAGGAAGCCGGCGCTGGGCGCCGCTTCGTGTTCGACGAGGAAGTCGGCACTGTGCATGTCACTGCCAGAATCGCGGATGGGCATCGCTTCGCCGAATTGACGCTGGCTGGCGATGCCGAAATCAGGGAGTGCCCGCTGCCCCGCGAGACGCTCGCGCATATGCTCGGGTTACGAGAGGAAAGGATGGATCACCGCGCGCCATGGATGGCCGGAATCGGCATTCGATTCTGCTGCATTCCGCTGGCTGATTTAGACGCAGTCGCAGCCGCCCGGTTCGATACTGCCACGTGGGAGACGGCTTTCCCGCCAGACGCCTGGACACGTCAGATTTACGCGCTTGCAGGCGACTTTGCGCCGGGCGGCACGATCAAGGTCAGGATGTGGGCGCCTGGTGTGGGCGTAGCCGAAGATCCGGCAACCGGTTCGGCGGCGGGAATTCTCGCCTCCAGCCTCGCTGCCGGCCTGCCCGACCGAGATGGCGTCTTTACCTGGACGGTAGAACAAGGGGCCGAAATCGGACGGCCGAGCTTCATCACCGCGTCGGCCGAAAAAGGGGACGGGCGCGTCGTGGCGATCCGCGTCGGGGGTAAATCCGTAATTGTCGGCGAAGGCAGCTTTAACGGTTAAGCCGCCCTCGCCCAATCAGATCACATCGGCGGGTGAATGCCCCTGCCGACCAGCAGGAAGCCGGTCTTGAGGCCCCCATCCGGCGTCACGCTGGCTATCGCGAAGACGGACGCGCCCTTCTTGAGATCGGCCTTGGAACCCGGCGAAACCATAACGATCGAGGTCTTGGGCACGACGGTTACCTTGGTTTCTCCGCCCTTATAGGTCAGCGTCAGGGTCTTTCCCTTGACCTTGACGGCCTTAGTAATCTCGGTGACCGAAGCATTGGTCATGGTCGCATCCGCATCGGTGTCCCAAGGATAATGGCCTTCGCCCGCGCCGCGCATGCTGTCCGGGAAGATATGGACCTCGTCGGCCACGAGCGTACCGTCCTTCTTCGGACGCGCGGTCGTTCCGATGAAGACGCCTTGCTTGATGTCGGACAATTTGGCTTTGACCAGCGCGTTCACGGCATATTTGGCCGGAAGCTGAACCACCTGCTTCTCGCCGTTCTTTTTGATGATCGTGATTGAAGTGTCGGTCAGTTCTGCAATAGCCCCGCGCACCCGCACTGGCGGGGCCGGCTGGGCGGCCGGGGCCGGAGCCGCGGCAACAGGGGCCGGAGCAACCGGCGCAGCAGCCTGCTGGTTGGCATGCATCGAAGCACAGCCCGTGGCGGTAAGCGCCAATGCAATAAGAAACGGTCTAGTCGTCAAATGAAACACAGTTTCCTCCCGGTTTATCGTTGATCGGCACACTACACTGAATTCAGCGCCGCCCGAACAGCGCATATGACGGATCGTCGGGATATTTGCCGCTCATCCTGACAGGTCCGCTGCCGAACACGCCCTTGTCCAGATCCGCGGAGTCCTTGAAGTGGCGGAACCAGTCCCACATCACTGTACGACGGAGAATTCGCCACTCCCACTCCCTCCGGACGAAGCGATCGAGATAGCGACCGCCGACGAACATCTCGTAAGGCGCGCCTGAGGGGCGCCGCCGCCGTTCATAGGCATGGTAATAGGTCTCTACCCGCGCCTCGTTGCCGTCGATCTCTATCAGGATATTCCCCAGCATATGCTGGCTGTGCTCGACCTGTGCCAGCAATGGGACGCACCAGTCGATGAACTCGTAGGCGTTGCCGTTGAACAGCACATGATCGTCGATTGCGTCTGGCCAATAGGCCGATCGCAACATCTCGGCATCAGCCCGGTCTATCCCGCGACAATAGCGATAGAGGCAATCGCGGATCGCCTCCTTAGACTCGCTGCGGTCTTGACGCGCCAGCAAGTCCCGGACCACGGGATCGTCGGGACTCATGGCGAGGGTGCCTTGGTGAAATCGCCCCGGCCCAACAGCCGGTCCCTGATCTCGTCCGATGCAGTGCCGATGGACACGAGGTCTTCCTGCCAAACCTTGTCCATCTCGGCAGTCATGCGACTGACCGCCGGACGGGCTGACACCTCGTCAAACCAGCGGTTGAAGTTCCTATAGCCGCCCCAATCACCGCCCCATTTACCCGAACGGTCGCGAGTCCAGGGAAAGGTCGCCATATCGGCAATGGAGTAGTCCTCGCCACCGAGGAAGCGGGTCTGGCCCAAACGGTGATCCAGCGCCTCGAACAGACGCACAGCCTGGGTACGATAGCGGCTTTCCGCATAGTCGTTGCCTTTGGGCGCGAAAACCCGGAAATGCGTATATTGGCCGAACATCGGCCCGACCCCGCACATTTGCACGGCCAACCATTCCAGCACCTGATAGCGGGCAGTCCCGTTGGCGGGCAGGAATCGGCCGGTCTTTTCCGCCAGATAGATCAGGATCGCGCCGGATTCGAATACGGTGCAGGGCTGCCCATCAGGGCCGTCGTCGTCGATGATGACAGGGACCTTGCGGTTGGGGTTCAGCGCCTCGAACTCGGACGTGAAATTCTCGCCCTTCCAAACATCGATCCGCCTGACCCGATAAGGCAGAGCGGTTTCCTCCAGCATGATCTGGATTTTCTGGACGTTCGGGCTCGACATGCCCAGAAGCTCGATCATCAGGCGTTTCCTTTGGCCGAATGTTGTCGCGATGCTATGCGCAAGAGGGCGCGTTCGCGCAAAAGAAAGAACAGAGGGATCACGAATGCACCGGGCAGGGGCAGAATGAGCGGCACCCAGATCCAGGGCCAGCGCATGCCCAGCCTTTGTGATTCTATGACCATGAACGCCACAACCGGGATCGCGACGAACAGCAGGTCCAGCGCGATGGCAAGCGCCCCCCACCCATGGGAAAGGTCGTCCAGCATCGCAGCGGTACCGCCTATATGCAGCGATGCCCAGCCGACCACGCCCAGCCCGATGATCGACCAGAAGCCCCAAAAGATTTGGAGCTTGGTCACCGGTAAGGCCGGTGCCGACATGGTCTTTATTGGCTGAGTTCCGGCGTGGTCGTCAGCATCTTGTCGTCGACAAAATGCTGAGTGGATTCACGATAGGCGTAATTGAGGTTTAACCGATTGATCCGCCAGACACCGTCGTCGCATTCGACGAAGACCATCCGATATTGGCCGAAGCCGGCCATGATCTTCATGCCGCCGACCATCACCAGGTCCTGAAGCTTGAAAATGCCGTGCGCCTCTTTGTCGTTGATGACGAAGATTTCCGGATTATGACCGAAATGGCTGAGCCTGAGATCGGATTGGCTTTCGTTTGCATGCAGCCATTCGCAAATTTCGGCGCGGCCGGTTTTGCGCCAGCTCGGCATGCCCCAGTCACCATAGGCATCTTGCGTGAAGACATCGGGCAGTTCGTCGAACAATTTATAGTCAAGACAACGCCAATAGCGGTACATCGCCATTGCCGCCGCGTCCTTGATCTCGATGATGCGGAGCCGTTCTTCGATGCTCTTGCCCATCGCCTCCCCCCTCTTTAGTTCCGCCGGTTAGCGGTCGACAGTCGCCATCACCCATGCAGGGTAGCGCTCGCCCGAGATTTTTCCCGGCGCCAAAGCCACGTCTAGTTGCTTCATCTGCGCGGCATCGATCCGGACGGAATCGGCGGCCAGGTTTTCTTCCAGATAGGTCCGTCGCTTGGTCCCGGGAATCGGCGCGATATCGTCGCCCTTCGCCAGCAACCAGGCAAGGGCGATCTGCCCCGGCTTGGCGCCCAGCGCCGCCGCGATATCACGGACGATCTGCGCCGCCTGCATGTTGGCGTCGTAGTTCGAGCCCTCATAGCGTGGGTCGCCGCGCCGGAAATCGCCTTCGGGATAGGCCTCCGCGCGGCTGACCGCGCCGGTGAGGAAACCACGGCCGAGCGGGCAGAACGGCACCAGGCCGATGCCGAGTTCGCGCAATGTAGGGATGATCTGCGGCTCCAGATTGCGTTCCCACAGAGAATATTCGCTTTGCAGCGCCGAAACCGGATGGACGGCGTGGGCGCGGCGGATATTGGCGATGCCGGCCTCGGACAGGCCGAAGAATCGCACCTTGCCCTGTTTCACCAAGTCGCCCACTGCACCCGCCACATCCTCCATCGGCGTCTTCGGGTCCACGCGATGCTGATAGAGCAGGTCGATATGGTCTGTCTGGAGGCGCTTCAGCGATGCCTCGACGGATTCGCGGATATCCTCAGGTCGGCTGGTCCTGTTGTCCCCAGCGGGCCGGGAACCATCGGCCGTCAGGCGGAAGCCGAACTTGGTGGCGACCACGAGCTTGTCGCGGCGTCCCTTGAATGCCCTGCCGAGCAGCGCCTCGTTTTTGAACGGGCCATAGGCCTGTGCCGTATCGAAGAAATCGCACCCGAGTTCGATGGCTCGATGGAGTGTCGCGATCGATTCGCCCTCGTCGGCAGGACCGTAGGACTGGCTCATACCCATGCAGCCGAGGCCGATTGCCGAGACCTCAAGTCCTTGTGAACCAAGTTTGCGCCGACTCAAACTCATAGCCACCGTTCCAAAATGGTTGCGTGGAGCAACTACCGGAAATTGTCAGGTAACCGCCGCGATTTCCAGCGTCCGGCGAGAAGTCGCCGCCTTGCGGTGGTCCTGGCCCAGCACGGTATAGACCGCCGGCAGGACGAACAACGTAAACAGCGTGCCGATGGTCATGCCGCTGGCGATGACGATGCCGATCGACACGCGGCTGGCGGCACCGGCTCCGGAAGCCAGCAACAGCGGCACCACGCCCAGCACCATCGCGGCGGTCGTCATCAGGATGGGGCGCAACCGGATCTGCGCGGCATGCTGGATCGCCGTACGCCGGTCCGACTGCTCGTTCTTCTGCATGTCGTTGGCGAAGGTGACCATCAGGATGCCGTGTTTGCTGATGAGGCCGATCAAGGTCACAAGCCCGACCTGGCTATAGATGTTGATCGTCGCGCCGGCGACGCCCAGATGGTTGCCGAAATAGAGCGGGATCAGCGCCCCGCAGATCGACATCGGCACGCTGACCATGATCACCAGCGGGTCGCGCAGGCTTTCGAACTGGGCGGCAAGCACCAGATAGATGACCAGCAGCGCGAAACCGAAGGTATAGAGCAGCGCGTTGCCTTCGTTGATGAACTGTCGCGATTCCGACAAGAAGGCATGGTTGAAGCCGGCGGGCAGCAGCCGCTTGCTGGCATCCTGCAGGAAGGCGACCGCCTGACCCTGGGTAACGCCGGGCATCGGCACGGCCTGGAAAGTGGCAGAGTTCAGCTGGTTGTATTCGACCAGCGCATTGGGCGCCGTGCCGGTTTCGACCGACATGATCGTCGACAGCGGAATCTGCGCGCCGCTGGCGGTCGTCACATAGAACTTGGCGAGTTCGTCGGCGTTCAGCCGCTGTGCCCGGCCGACCTGCGGGATTACCTCATACGACCGCCCGTTGACCGCAAAGCGGTTGACGTAGTTCTCGCCGACCATGGCCGCCAGCGTGTTCGAAATCGCCTGCATCGAGATGCCGAGGTCGTTCGCCTTGGCATGGTCGATTTTCAGCGTGTAGGTCGGCGTGTTGTAATCGAGATCGCTGTCCTGGAAAGCGAACAGGCCGCTCTTGGAAGCCTCGGCCTTGATCTGGCTCATGACGTTGAAGATCGTCTCATAGCTGCCGAGCGACGAGATCACCATCTGCACCGGAGGACCGCCGGAGCCGCCCGGGATCGAGGACGGGCCGAAGATCAAAATTCTGAGGCCGGTCGTCATGAAGGCCGGCTTTTTCAGATCCATCATGATCTGGTCCGACGACCGTGTGCGCTCCGACCAGGGCTTGAAGTGGAACACGAACTGTCCGGCATTGAGCGTACCGCCGAAGCCGTTGAAATTGACGACACGCTCAATCTCCGGGATCTTCGCGATCTGGTCATAGAACTGCCGGGCATAGGCATCGACATAGTCCAGATTGGCGTATTGCGGTCCTTTCAAGGGTCCGAAAAGATAGCCCTGGTCCTCGGGCGGAGCGAGTTCGCTGCGCGACCCCGTATAGAGGAAGAAGATCGAGCCCAGCACCACCGCGCCGAACAGCATCACCGCCGGCCGGTAGTCGAGCACCCGGTCAAGCACCCGGCCGTAGGCATTGGTGAAACGGTCGTACATCATCTCGACGAAATGCGGGAACTTGCCTTCGTCCATGTCACGGGTCAGCAGAACGGACGACATGACCGGCGACAGCGTCAACGCGACAATGCCTGAGATAAGCACGGAGCCGGCGAGCGTGAATGCGAACTCTCGGAACATGACGCCGGTAATGCCGGTGAGCAGCCCGATCGGCGCATAGACGGCGGCCAGCGTAATGGTCATGGTGACGACCGGCCCCTGGATCTCGCGCGCGCCGACGAGCGCCGCCTGAACCGGCGACAGCCCTTCCTTGATGTGGCGGTGGACATTCTCGACCACGACGATCGCATCGTCGACCACCAGCCCGATGGCGAGCACCATAGAGAGCAGCGTGAGCAGGTTTATCGAGAAGCCGGCGGCCAGCATGAGCGCCGCAGAACCGACGATCGACAGCGGGATAGTGACCAGCGGGATGATCACCGCCCGGAAGCTGCCGAGAGAGAGATACACGACCAGCACGACGACCGCGACCGCCTCGGCCAGGGTGCGCTGCACCTCCTTGAGGGCGGAATCGATATAGATGGTGGCGTCGTAGACCACCATGCCCTTGAGTGAGGGCGGCAGGTTCGGCGCGATCTCGTCCATCCGCTTGCGCACCATCCTGGCGGTATCCAGCGGGTTGCCGGTCGACGCCTGGTTGATGATCATCATCACCGTCTTGCGGTCGTCGACCCAGCCGGACTGGCTGACCTGCTGCTGGTTAAGCTCGACCCTGGCAACGTCGCGAAGCCGCACCATCGCATCGCCGGCCGACTTCACGACCATGTTCTCGAACTGCGCGGTATCCGTCAGACCCGTGTCGGCAATGATATTGGCGACGGTGAAATAGCTTTAGTCTGGCCCGGCGCCGACTGGACGTTATTGGCGCGCAGGGCATTCGAGATATCCTCGCCAGTAACGCCGCGGGCCGCCATTTTCTGTGGATCGAGCCACAGCCGCATGGCGAACACATCGGCGCCGGCGATGTCGGCCGAGCCCACGCCCGGCACGGTCGACAGCACCGGCTGGACCGTGCGTGACAGATAGTCAGTGATCGCCGGTCCCTTAATCTCGTCGCTGGAGAAGCTCAGGATCATCAACGAGCCGCCGGCATTACCCAGCGCGTTTTGCTTCTGCACGACCGGATCGTTCGATTCGCGGGGAATCTGGTTGCGGACCTGTTGGACCTTGGACATCACCTCGGTGAGCGCCTTGTTGGCGTCGTAGTTCAGCCTGAGATAGATCGTGATGCTGCTGCGCCCCTGGGAGGAGGTGGCGGTCACGTAGTCCACGCCTTCGGTCGAGGAAATCGCCTGCTCGATCGGCGTGGTGATGAAGCCCTGCATCAGTTCCGGCGCGGCGCCCGGATAGCTCGTCTGGATGCTGATCGACGACGATTCCAAGTCTGGGAACTGGCGAAGCTCCAGCCCCATCATCGAGCGCAACCCGATGAAGAAGATCAGTGCGCTGACGACAGCAGCGAGCACCGGCCGGCGGATGAAAAGATCGGTGAAATGGGTCAATGCAATGGCCTAGTAGCGGGAGACGCCGGGCTTCGTATCCAGCGCGTTTCCGGGCAGAATCATCACCGGCGCACCGTTGTTGAGGCGCAGCTGGCCGGATGCGGCCACACGTTCATCCCCCTTGAGGCCCGACAGGATTTCCACCTTGCCGTCGAACCGGTCGCCGGTTTTCACATAGACGCGCGTCACCTTGAGGACAGGCTGGCCTTTGTCGTCCTTGCCGTCCTCACCCACGACGAAAACCGAATCGCCATAAAGGCTGTAGTCGACCGCGGTCTCAGGCAGCTGAACGGCCGGCGCCGCCTCGGGAAGAATGACCGAGACGTTGGCGAACATGCCCGGCAAAAGCGCATGGTCGGGATTGTCGAGCGTCGCCTGTACCAGAATGGTGCGCGTCTGCTGGCTGATCTGCGGTTCGATAGCCGTGACCCTCGCCTTGAACACCCGGCCAGGATACGCATCGGCTCTGATTTCGACCGCCTGGCCGACCTTGATCTGGGCGGCGACCTTTTCGGGCAGGGTGAAGTTAGCCCAGAGCTGCGAGAGATCGGTCAGCGTCACCATCGCGCCGCCGGGATTCACATAACCGCCGACATTGACCTGGGCGACGCCCAGTTGTCCGGCGAAGGGCGCGCGGATCAGCTTTTGCGCGATCTGCGCCTCGGTCTTGGCCATTCCGGCAGCGGCCTGATCGCGCAGGCTCTGCGTCTGGTCGACCGCCTGGCGGCTTTGGAAATCGCGCGCCGACAGGGCTTTGTCACGGTCGAGATTGGCGCCCGCGACCCGGGCCAGCGCCTGAAAGTTGGCAAGGTCCGCACGCTCCAGCGCGTCGTTCAACTGGACCAGCGTATCGCCGGCATTCACCGTCCCGCCCGGCGTAAACATGATCTGCGTGATCAGACCGCCGACCTCAGGCGCCACGGTCACCTGCCGCACGGCCTGCAGCGTGCCGATGCCGGACAGGAATTTCGGCACCGGATGCATTTCGGCCACCGCGACGTTGATCGGCGTAGGTGGCGGCTTGAAGGCCATTCGCGCGGCCTGACCGGCGGCGTCGAAACGGTGGTAGAGCGCAAAGGCGGCAATGATGACGACGAGGACGCCTGCGGTGATGCCCATGACACGCATCTGGTTGCGCGGTTCAGCCCGGCTGCGGAACGCCGGAGCGTCTCTGATCTCGCGCAGGGGAACGGGGTCCAAAGGCATTCGGTTGCTCTGTCTTATATCGTCCGCCACAGGGGCAATCTCGCGCGACGAATGGCTGTTATAAAATTTCCTTCATATATTAAACAATATCGCTGGAAAGCGCAAACCGTCCGGCAGCGCCTTCAACCCGATTTGCGCTGTAACAATGTCGCCGTCAATGCGACCATCGATGCGACACCGACGATCAGCGTGCCAAGCGCGTTAATTTCCGGATTCACGCCCAGCTTAACGCTGGAAAAGATCAACAGCGGCAATGTCGTGGCCCCAGGTCCAGTCACAAACGCCGTAATGACGAAATCGTCGAGGCTGAGCGAAAAACTAAGTAGCCAGGCCGCGGCGAGAGCCGGGGCGATCAAGGGCAGAACCACGGCAACGAAAGCGGCAAATGGCCGTGCCCCCAGATCGGCGGCCGCCTCTTCCAATGCCGGGTCGAGACTGGCGATACGGGACCGGATGATCACCGTGGCGTAGGCGACTGCAAAAGTCACATGGGCGATGGCGATTGTGATCGCACCGCGACCCTGCGGCCAGCCGATCAGCCGTTCCATCAGCACGAACAGCAGCAGCATAGAGAGCCCGGTTGTTACCTCCGGCAGCACAAGCGGCGCGGCGACCAATCCGGAAAATAGCGCCTTTCCGCGAAACTTGCCGAAACGCGCAAGGGCATAGGCGGCCATAGTGCCGATGATGACGGCACCGGAAGCAGCGAAGGCGGCAATGCCGAGCGAAAGACGCAAGGCGTTGAGCACGCGGTCATCATGCGCCAACTCACCATACCATTTGGTCGAAAAGCCGGACCACACAGTCACCAGGCGGGATTCGTTGAAGGAATAGACAATGACCGACAGGATCGGCGCGAACAGGAAGGCATAACCCAACCCCAGCACCGTACCGCCCGCGATCTTGGCGCCTCGCGAAACGCGCATCAGACTCGCCCCGCCGTTGCCTGGCCGCCGCGCAGGAAAAGAAGGGGTATCGCCAGAACGAGCAGCAGCATGACGGCAATCAGCGAGGCCATCGGCCAATCGCGATTTCCGAAAAACTCGGTCCACAACACGGTACTGATCATCGGCAAGGTGGACGAGCCCAGCAGTTCCGGTATCAGATATTCACCGCTGGCCGGAACGAACACCAGCAGCGCACCGGCCAGCGTGCCCGGCCATGACAATGGCAAGGTGACGCGGAAAAAAGCCGACCAAGGTTTGGCCCCAAGATCTGCCGCTGCCTCCAGCAAAGTCCAGTCGAGCTTCTGCAAGGTCGCGTAAAGCGGCAGAACCAGGAACGGCAGATAGGCGTAGACCATGCCGATCTGCACCGCGATCGGGGTATTGAGGATGACAAGCGGCTGGCTGATCAGGCCGAGATGCAGCAGCAAGCCGTTCAATAAACCGTTCTCCTTCAAAATGCCGATCCAGGCGTAAACGCGGATCAGAGAAGAGGTCCAGAAGGGCAGAATGACGAGCATCACCAGCAGCGGCTGCAGCCGCGCGGGTGCGCGGGCCATGACATAGGCCATCGGATAGCCGACCAGCAGGCAGAGGAGCGTCGTCAGACCGGCAATCGCAATCGAGTTCAAGAATCCGCGAATATAGAGTTGATCGCTGGCGAGCAGTTCAAAACTGTCGAGATTGATGTTGAAAGTCGGGTGCCCGTTCTGCCAGCCGATGAAGAAATCGATCGGTGGCGACCCGTATCCGGCGCTGGATAGGCTGATCGCAAGCACGATGACGAAGGGCGCGGCCACAAACAGGCCGAGCCATATCCAAGGCAAGGCAAGGACGCCGCGCCGTCTAGCGGTTGCCGCACTCACCGCGAGAGGGCCACCGGCGCGTCCGCCGGCCAGGATAGAAAGGCACGCTCGCCCGGCTTGGGGTCGCCTGGTACGTTTGAGGCAGCGACCCGCAGTTCGACGCCGCCATCCATCCTGACGCGATACAGTTGAAAATCGCCGTGAAAGGCAACCGCCTCGACCTGGCCAGCCGGCCAGGGGCCCCCAGCCGGCGCTTCGTGGCTGAGCGAAATACGTTCAGGCCGCAACGCCACCCAGCCCTTTGCGGGAAGAGAATCGGTGACCGCACATTCGACGCCCAATGCCGGCAATCTGACTCGGGAGGGACCGACCGGTTCGGCATCGATGATATTGGCGCCGCCGATGAAGTCGGCGACGAAGCGGCACTGCGGACGCTCATAGATTGCGCGCGGTGTCCCGGTTTCGATCACCTTGCCCATATCCATGACGGCGATGCGGCTGCACATGGCCATCGCCTCATCCTGGTCGTGGGTGACTATGACGAAAGTGATGCCGAGTTCGCGCTGTAGGCGCATCAGTTCGAACTGGGTGTGTTCGCGTAGTTTTTTATCGAGCGCCGACAACGGTTCGTCCAACAGCAGAACCTTGGGCCTAAGCACAAGGGCACGGGCCAACGCCACACGTTGCCGCTGACCGCCGGACAGTTCGCTCGGCTTGCGCTTGCCCAACTCGGCCAGCTTGACCAGTTCCATGACCTCTTCGACGCGGGCATCGGCCTCAGGTTTCGGCATGCGCGCCTGCTTGAGGCCGAAGGCGATATTGGCCGCAACCGTCATATGGGGAAACAAGGCGTAAGATTGGAAAACCATATTGGTGGGCCGCTCATAGGGCGGCAACGCGGTCACATCGACCCCATCGATCAGCACGCGGCCCGCCGTCGGCGTCTCGAATCCGCCCAGAAGCCGAAGCAATGTCGTCTTGCCGGAACCGGATGCGCCGAGCAGCCCGAACAGTTCGCCCTCAAGAATATCGAGGGTGACGTCATCGGCGGCGACGGTTTCTCCGAAACGCTTGGTCAGCCCTTCAAGCCTGATCAGCGGTGCCATTTTTTCCTAAGCGCCCTTTCGCATGATTTCCTCTAGCCGCGGGATCGATGTCTGCGCACCGTGGCGTGTCACCGATAGTGCCGCAGCAGCCTGACCGAAGGCGATTGCATCGGCAACCGATCCCCCCGACGCAAGCGATGCGACAAAGCCGCCCACGAAAACATCACCGGCGGCGGTCGTGTCAACTGCCGTAGCCGCAATGGCGGGATAGTGGCGCTCGCCGCCGTCCGACGTCGCCGCGAATACGCCCTGTGCGCCCAGCGTGATCAGCACGTTAGCCGCACCGCAGCCGCGCAGATGCCGGGCAGCGGCCTGGGCGCTGACCGGAGAATCGACTTTGATACCCGACAGCGCTTCAGCCTCAATTTCGTTGGGGATCAGATAATCGATCGCATCCAGCCAGTCCTGCGGCAGGGGTCCCAAAATCGGCGCCGGGTTCAGTACCACCTTGGCCCCGGCGCGGCGTGCATGGCGAATAGTCCAGGCGACCGTATCGGCGGGGATCTCCATCTGACAGACCACGAACCTGGCCCGATCAAGTAAGGCCGAATGGCGCGCCACAATCTCCGGGCTCAGCATGCCATAGGCCGCAGGCACGATGATGATCGCGTTCTGCCCCTGGTCGTCGACAGCGACCATGGCGACGCCGGTGACCTGATCCGCCAGAGACTCGATGGCGCGGCAGTCGACGGCGTCGGCTTCAAGCCCGGCGCGTAAGGACCGGCCGTTGGCATCGTCTCCGATGCAGGCAACCATCGCAACGCGCGCGCCAAGACGGGCCAGGGCGACCGCCTGATTGCCCCCCTTGCCGCCCGGAACGGTGCTGAAAGACTGGCCCTTGAGCGTTTCGCCGGCGCGCGGCAGGCGCGGCACACGGAAGACGAAATCCATCCCCAGACTGCCCACCACAACGACATCAGCCGTCATCGCCGGGCTTTCCCCCGGCCGCGGCCTAGCTTCATGTACCCGACCGGATGCGTGTCCAAGCACGACTGCGCAAACGGTCATAGGCGCGTGACGTCACCAGGCCGGTAAACAAAGTCTTTTGAACCTCGGGGCTGGGATAGGTCTGTGGATCGGCGACGAGTTCGGGCCGAACGAAGGGTATCGCCGCCTTCACGCCGGTGCGCGCATTCACGGCATTTGCCGTGCCGGCCATCACCTGGGGATCGAGATTATAGTCGATCCATTTCAGCGCCAGATCCATGTGCGGCGCATCAGCCGGTATCGCCATCGAATCGATATATTCGAGCGTTCCCTCCTTGGGGATATGGAACTGGACCTCGACACCATTCTTCGCGTCCCTGGCGCGTACGCCGGCGATGACCACATCGGTTGAATAGCCCAGCGAAATGCAGGCGTCGCCGTTCGCCAAATCGTTAATATAGCCAGAACTGTCGAACTTGCGGATGAAGGGCCGGATCTTGAGCATCAGATCAGTCACCGCATCCAGATCCTCGGGCTTTTCGCTGTTGGGGTCGCGGCCCAGGTAATGAAGCAAGACGGGCAGCACGTCGCTGGGCGAATCCAGCACTGTGATACCGCAGGACTTCAGCTTTTCGGCATTCTCGGGCTTGAACAATATATCCAGACTATCGAGCGGCTGGCCGGGCAGCAGCTCCTGGACCTTTTTGACATTGACCCCGATACCGACAGTACCTGCGATATAGGGAATCGCATGCTTGTTGCCCGGGTCGTTCTTCGCCAGCATTTCAAGCAGGGCGGGATCGAGATTGGCCCAGTTTTTCAGTTTGGAATGGTCGATTTCGGCATAGAGACCAGCCTGGATGCCGCGGGCGAGAAACGGGATGAAAGTCGGCACGACGACATCATAGCCTGAATGACCGGCGGCCAGTTTCGCCTCGACCGTCTCGTTGGCGTCATAGACGTCGTAATTGACCTTAACGCCGGTCGCCTTGGTAAAGCCGGAGACGACGTCGGGACCGATATAGTCGCTCCAGTTATAGATATTCACCACAGCGTCGTCGGCCCAAACCGGCGACGCGGCCGCCACTACGATAGCGGCCAAAGCAACAGTCCCAACGATCCAGCCCGACACCTTCATGCTCTTCAACCCCCTAGCCGATAATGACTCTGCTATAGGGCCATTGGGCGCGGTTGGAAATCGTGATTTGAGCCGTTCCCGCCCGGTACGGCTTGACACGGCGGGCCGCCGATGGCTTTCGTCCCCGACCGAACGCGCAAATGAACTCTGCGCGGCGTTCATGAGGGAAGTACAGCGTGCTCAATAAATATTTTGCGGTGTTGTTGATCGGCGCGGCGCTGTTCGATTCCGGCCACGCAAAGGCGCAGAAAAGCGCGCCCGAAAGCGCCTTCCCGCAGCTCACCGCACCACAGGCTACCGACGTCAAAGGCAAGGCACTGTTCGCTGAGCGATGCTCCGGCTGCCACGATGCGAAAGAAGGCCGCGCACCGGCGACGGCCTATCTGTCGACGCGCCTGCCCAGTGAGATTATCTACACGCTGACTCATGGCGAGATGGTGACGCAAGCGGCCGGTTTGTCGGCGGAAGATGTAAAGTCGCTTGCTCGATTCCTAACCGGTCGCGAAATCGATGTCGAAGCCGCCGCGGACGCCAATCTGTGCAAAA
>Ga0182013_10004936_pt1 | contig 15781 bp, 11 predicted proteins | sample 612S2MmetaG_FD_120487 | JGI IMG/M metagenome (GOLD analysis project Ga0182013, IMG submission 120487) | Permafrost microbial communities from Stordalen Mire, Sweden - 612S2M metaG | ecosystem: Environmental > Terrestrial > Soil > Wetlands > Permafrost | place: Sweden: Stordalen | collected...
CAACAGTCCAACGTCGTTGCATATGGTCAAAAGGCGCTCGAACAATCGGCGAGCGTCTGCTACGCGACCCAATAATACGTACGCGTCGACCAGCCAGAAGCTGCACGCGAGAAATGCGCCTTCATCGGACGGCAAGCCGTCGTCCGATTCCGTCAGGTCATAGCGTTTGACCAGCCCATTCGTGAGAAGTCTGCGCTCAATCGCCTCTACGGTGCCCCGCACTCGGGGATCCTCCGGCGGCAGGAATCCGACCTTCGGCAGAAGCAACAAGCTGGCGTCGAGTTCTTTCGACCCATAAGAACGAACGAAACTACCGAGTTCCGGATTGAAACCGTGACGACAGACATCCTCGTGAATTCTTCGGCGCTGTTCGCGCCACCGATCACGCGGACCCTCAAGGTTGAATGCTTCGGCGCTTTTGATGGCTCTATCGAACGCGACCCACGCCATGATTTTCGAGAACGTAAAGTGGCGAGCGGCACCGCGTACTTCCCAAATCCCACGGTCCATCTTGGGCCAGACTTCTTCCAAATGTTCGAGGGCGCTCCGCTGCAACCTCCATCCGGCTTCGCTTGATGCCAATCCCCGTTGCCGCGCATGATGCAAAACGCCCATGAGTTCGCCATAAACGTCGAGCTGAAGTTGAGTATGGGCGGCGTTGCCGACGCGGACAGGGCTCGATTCATCGTAGCCGGGAAGCCAGGGAACCTCCCATTCGGTTAGACGCCGTTCGCCCGCGATGCCATACATTATTTGCAACTGTTTCGGTTTGCCAGCCGCGGCGCGCAACAACCATTCGCTCCACGCCTGTGCTTCTTCCAGGTGGCCAGAGTTCACCAGCGCAAGCAACGTCAGCGTCGCGTCGCGCAGCCAGCAAAAGCGGTAGTCCCAATTGCGCGAACCCCCAACGTGCTCGGGCAGCGATGTTGTCGGCGCGGCGACCATTCCGCCGGTGGGAGCATAAGTCAGCGCCTTCAGGGTAATGAGCGAACGAATAACGGTGTCTTCCCACGGACCAGAAACTCGGCTTTTGGCGGTCCAGTCCAGCCAAAACCGCTGAGTAGCACGGAGCAGATCGAGGGGATTCTCTGCCGCGGGAACAGGCAAATGCGACGGCATATAAGTGAGGGTGAATGGTACGGTTTCTCCGGGACCGACGGTAAATTCGCCGATTGTCTTGAAATCCTCGCCACGCAGCGAAACGGTAGTCCTCAGCAGGACCATGTCGGGCCCTGCAACCGCTCTGAGCGTGCCGTCGTCGAGTTTGGTCATCCATGGCACCGTCGCTCCATAGCCGAAGCGGATCGCCATTTCGGTCTTTAGGGAAATACGGCCTCGCTCGCCAATAATCAGACGCACGATACTGGAGCCTGTTTGATGTCCAGGCATGAAGTCGACGAGCGTCGCGGCTCCCTCAGCACACTCGAAGCGCGTCTCCAGGATCAGCGTGTTAGACTGATATCGCCGTGTTATCCGCGCCGTTCCGTCTTCCGCGGCAATGAGCCAGCGGCCGTGTTCCGGCGTTCCGAGGAGAGCCGCGAAACAGGCGTCAGAATCAAACCGTGGCCAACACAGCCAATCAATGGAGCCATCTCGACCAATCAGCGCGGCTGTCTCGCAGTCGCCAACGAGCGCATAGTCTTCAATGGGCAGCGGCATGCGTCTATTTTCTAATATCGAGCATCGGGTGAGGCATATCTAGTCAGGACAGATTAATTCTTCACACCGTGATTGATTTTATACGGTGCCGCTCCGCAAGACTCCTGACTGTTATGCCATGACGATTTCTTGTTCGATGCAACTGGGTTGGCTCGACGGCTACGATGATCTGCGTCGCTCTGTCATTTACTGAGCAATTTTGCTCACTACTAGCAAGTCATTAGGCTTTTTGAGCGGGCTGATGGTGATTCATTAGTCCTCGGGCTGGAACCGGAACCTCATCCAAGGGTTGGCGGTCAGGGGCAGTTCTTCCTGCACCGGCGGATTGCTTATTCGTTTGCTTAAAGACCGCGAGAGGCCGCTCGTGCCAGCCAAATCGACAAGGATCGACGACCCCCCTTATTTCCAAGCCGGACCTGAGCTGTCGTGGCGCTATTGACGACCCTCAAAACGGTCGGACGGCAAGCGCTCACATGAGCCAATATTAGGAGAAGACAAATGCAGATCGGTATGATCGGCCTCGGCAAAATGGGCGGCAACATGTCCCGCCGCATGATGAAGGCGGGACACCAGTGCGTGGTGTACGCGAGAACCGCCAAGACGCGGGAAGCACTGGCGAAGGACGGAGCGACGGCTGCAGCGTCGCCTGCGGAGCTGGTCAAGATGATCGGAGAAAAGCCACGCGCTATCTGGTTGATGTTACCCGCCGGGCAGGTCACCGAAGAAACGGTTGAAACGCTCAGCGGTCTGTTAGAACGCGACGACATTATCATTGATGGCGGCAATTCGTTCTACAAGGACGATATTCGTCGCGCCAAGAAATTGGCTGAGAAAGGCATTCGGTACGTCGACTGCGGCACATCCGGCGGAGTCTGGGGTATCGAGCGGGGCTATTGCATGATGATCGGCGGTTCAAAGGGAGCTGTCGATCACCTCGATCCGATCTTCTCGGCGCTCGCTCCCGGGCTTGGCGACATCCCGCGCACATCGGGCCGCCAAAAAGGCGATTCCCGCGCTGAGCGCGGCTACATTCACGCTGGTCCGTCTGGCGCCGGGCACTTCGTGAAGATGGTGCATAACGGCATTGAATACGGATTGATGCAGGCCTACGCCGAGGGCTTTGATATCCTGAGGAATAAGGACTCGAAGGATTTGGCCGAGGACAAACGCTTTACGCTGAACTTGCCCGACATCGCGGAGGTTTGGCGGCGCGGGAGCGTCATCTCATCCTGGCTGCTCGATCTCGGCGCCGCTGCGCTGGCGAAGGACCCGCAACTGAAGAATTTCTCCGGATATGTCCAGGATTCGGGTGAGGGCCGTTGGACGGTCGAGGCCGCGCTTGAGGAATCGGTCCCGGCGGACGTGATCACCTCGGCGCTCTACACCCGTTTCCGCTCGCGGCAGGACCACACCTTCGGCGAAAAGATGCTTTCGGCCATGCGCTTCGGCTTCGGAGGGCATATCGAGGGTCAAGAGCCCATCGACCCCGAACCGAATTCGAAAGATTCGCGACGCCACTCGGTAGTACCGCAAGCAGCCGAGTAGTACCGTGGACGACCGTCCGACACAGCAGCCGCAAACGACGCAAGCGGTACAATCGCCGGCACGGCGCCCGCACAAGCAGGCGGAGCCGTGTACCATGGTGATATTTGGCGCTACCGGGGACCTGACCAAGCGCCTTGTGGTGCCGGCGCTCTACAATCTATCGCTCACCAAGGTGCTACCAGACCAATTCGCGCTGATCGGAGTGGCCCGCGCGGAGGGCACCGCGGAAAGCTGGCGCGACCACCTTTACGACACGATGAAGGGCTTTGTCGGCAACCCCACTACGGAGTTCGATGTCGACCGCATCGACGAGGCTGCGTGGAAGCGGCTCGCTGACAAAATGGTGTACGTCCGGGGCGACTCGACCAAGCCCGAGCTATACGACAAGCTGCGTAGCGCACTTGCAGAGGCTGATAGGACCCACGGCACCCAGAGCAACGCCATCTTCTATCTCGCGGTCGCGGATCGGCTCTTTGGCAGCGTGGTCGAGCAGCTCGGCAAGGCGAAGCTCACCGAAGAGTACGAGGACCAAAGCGGCAAGCGTCGGTTTTGGCGCCGCGTGGTGATCGAGAAGCCGTTCGGCCACAGCTTGGACTCCGCGCGCGAACTCAACGCCAACATCCAGCGCACACTGCACGAGGATCAGATCTTCCGGATCGACCACTTTCTCGGAAAGGACACGGTCCAGAGCATCATGGCCTTCCGCTTCGCCAATGGACTATTCGAACCGATCTGGAACCGCGACCGGATCGATCACGTGCAGATCACCGCGGCGGAGACGGTCGGCGTCGAGGCGCGCGGCAATTTCTACGAGCAGACCGGCGCGCTGCGGGACATGGTCCCCAATCACCTGTTCACATTGCTTTCGATGGTGGCCATGGAACCGCCCGCCAGCTTCGATGCCGCCGCGATCCGCTCAAAGAAAGCTGAAATGTTATCCGTGATGCCGGCCGTAAAGCCAACAGCTGCGGTGCGCGGACAGTACGGCACCGGCGTAGTGCTGGGCAAAGAGGTCAAGGCCTATCGGCAAGAGCCTGATGTGGCGCCAAATTCAAACATCGAGACCTATGTCGCCATGCAGCTTGAGGTCGACAACTGGCGCTGGGCCGGCGTGCCCTTTTACGTCCGCACCGGCAAGCACATGTCGCAGCGGAATACAGAGATAGCGATCTGCTTCAAGCAGGCGCCCTACACGGCGTTTCAGGACACGCCGGTCGACGCCCTGCGACCCAATTGGTTAGTGCTGCGCATCGCACCCGATGAAGGCATTTCCCTGCAGTTTGAAGTCAAGCGTCGAGGGCCGGTAATGGACCTCGCGGCTGTCAAAATGGACTTCCACTACGATGACTGGTTCCCCAAGGAGCCGAATGTCGGATACGAGACGTTGATTTACGACGTTATGATCGGCGACCCGACATTATTCATGCGCGCCGACATGGTTGAGCACACTTGGCGCATCGTGCAACCGGTGCTCGACGCTTGGGCCAAGAATGATGCTACAAATGTGCCGATCTATCCAGCAGGAAGTCCTGGACCAAGCGAGGCCGATGCGCTTTTGGCGCGAGATGGCCGTCGTTGGCGGAGCGTCCACGGCGATGACGACGGTCAGTCGTCATGAGTCATTTGCCCCTACTGCCATTCAAATGTTCGGCGGTGATCTCGGATGTCGATGGCACCTTGGTCACTGAGGATAAGGTGTTGACCGCGCGTGCGCAGGCGGCGGTAGCAGAGCTGCGTGCAAACGGCACCATTTTTTCGATTGTCAGCAGTCGGCCGCCCCGCGGCTTGCGCATGCTGCTCAAGCCCCTGGGAATTACGGCGCCGATAGGCGGCTTCAATGGCGGGGTTATAGCGACGTCAGATTTTACGGTGATCACCCAACATCTCTTGTCGCCTCAGGTCGCTCGCCGCGCGGTCGAAACACTGAATGCGCGCGCGATAGAGGTCTGGATTTTTAGCGGGCAGGACTGGCTAGTGCACGACCCCGACGGTCCTTATGTCCCGCTCGAGCAGCGCACCGTGGGATTCCGGCCGACAATCGTCGATGATTTCGGCACCGCCCTCGATGTCACCGCCAAGATCGTCGGTGTCAGCCAGGATTTCGCGCTTCTCGCGCGTTGCGAGCGCGATGTGCGAGCCACGCTGGCCGACGCCGCCTTCGTCGCCCGTTCCCAGCCCTACTACCTCGACATAACCCACCCGCTCGCAAACAAGGGTGTCGCCTTATCGGAGATTACGAAGTTGTTGGGAGTTCCGTTGGCGGAGGTCGCCACCATTGGCGACGGCGGAAATGATGTGGCAATGTTCGAGCGGAGTGGCCTCAGTATTGCCATGGGAAACGCCAGTCCACAGGTGCAACGGGCGGCAGATTTCGTAACCGAAAGCAATCGCGACGACGGCTTTGCCAGGGCGATCGAGCGCTTCATCCTCGGTGGAAGTCGGTCGAGCCCACGGGTCGAGGCGGTTCGGGCCGGAAAACGTGCATGACAGAAGATGCGCATGCTGCGTCGAAAATCTCGCTCGTCTTAGCCGACGTGGACGGCACACTCGTCACTGCGGAGAAAGTGCTGACGCCGCGCGCGGTGGCAGCTGTGAAGGCGCTCCAGACCGCAGGGATAGCTTTCGCGATTACCAGCGGCCGCCCGCCGCGTGGCATGGCGATGCTGATTGGACCGCTGGATCTGCGAACCCCGATCGCTGGATTCAACGGCGGGATTTTTGTCAAACCCGACATGACCATCATGGAAGATCACGTGCTTGCGGCCGACGCCGCAACGCGCGTGCTGGAGATTATCCTCCAGCACGGCATGGATGTGTGGGTCTATAGCGGCAAGGACTGGCTGGTTCGGGACCCCAACGCCCCTCACGTCGCGCGGGAGCAATGGACCGTCAAGTTTGCCCCCACCATTGTCGAGAATTTCGAAGGTGTGCTCGGCGGCGCCGTCAAGATCGTAGGCGTGAGCGACGATCTCGATCTGGTCGCGCGCTGCGAAAAGGATGCCCAGGCCGCGCTCGGTGCAAATGCATCGGCGGCCCGTTCGCAACCCTATTATCTCGACGTCACTCATCCGGACGCCAACAAAGGAACGGTTGTTACAACGCTATCAAAACTTCTCTCAATCCCGGCCAACGAGATTGCCACGATGGGCGACATGCCGAACGACGTTCTGATGTTTCGCAAGAGCGGCCTCAGCATCGCGATGGGCAATGCAAGCCCGGAGGTTCAGGCTCAAGCCAATGTAGTGACCGACTCCTACGACAATGAAGGTTTCGCCAAGGCGATCGAGCGATTTATCTTGGTCCGCACCCGCTCGGCCCTGCCGAGGGCGTCATGAAGCCGATCGTTGTCGCGCCTTCCATTCTTGCCGCCGATCTACGTCGGCTTGGCGAGGAAGTACGTGCCGTCGATCAGGCCGGCGCAGATTGGATTCATATCGACATCATGGACGGTCGGTTCGTGCCGAATATCTCCTTCGGTCCAGCGATCGTGGATGCGGTGCGTCGCTCGACCGCGAGGCCGCTGAATGTGCATCTGATGATCGTCGAACCCGAACGTTATCTTGCCGAATTCGCCAAGGCCGGGGCCGATCACCTTTTGGTTCAAGCCGAACCGTCGTCGACGATCCAGCTCTATCGCGTCCTGTCGCAGATTCGGGAGCTTGGTAAGAAAGCCGGCGCGGTGCTCGACCCAGCCAGTCCCATCGCCTTCGTCGAGCAGGTGCTGCACCTCTGCGATGTCATCCTGGTGATGACCGTCAATCCCGGATTTGGCGGACAGAAATTCCTTCCGGAGATGCTGCCGAAAATCCGCGAGCTACGACGACTCTGCAAATCAAAGGGACTCGATCCGTGGATCGAGGTCGATGGCGGAGAGGACGGCGACAATGCCGCATTGGCCATTGCGTCGGGCTCGGACGCGATCGTCGCTGGATCGGCAATATTCGGTTCGGACAATTATGCGGCCGCCATCGCACGAATTCGACATGGCGCGACACACACGAGGGCTGTCGCGCAATGACCAGCGCTGCATCGACCGAGAACCGGACCTTCGAGAGCGCCGAAACGCTGGCGCACGGCGCCGCCGAATGGCTCTGCGGTCTTGCGCAGGCGAGCGACCGCGTCTTCGCGGTCTGCCTCTCCGGTGGATCGACGCCCAAACGGCTCTATGAATGTCTGGCTGCGCCGGAAATCGCGACGCGCTTTCCATGGAGCCTTACACACTGGTTCTGGGGTGACGAACGGTTCGTGCCGCACGACGATCACGACAGCAATTATCGGATGGCGCGCGAGGCGTTTCTTTCCCGGGTCCCTGTTCCCAATAACAATATCCATCCGATGCCGACGGAGGGCCTGTCGCCCGACCAAGCCGCGGCCGCGTACGATAGAGCGCTGCAGCGTTTCTACGGCGCCGACGAACTTGCACTCAATCGACCTCTCTTCGACGTTACGCTGCTTGGAATCGGCGAGGACGGACACACCGCTTCGCTGTTTCCCGGGCAGCCGGCGTTGCGCGAGACCGAACGATGGGCCGTCGCCGTCATTGGCGCAAAAGCCGAGGCCCGCGTCACACTGACCTACCCGGCGCTCGACAGTAGTCGTGAGGTTGCCTTCCTGGTGACAGGAAAGCAAAAGCGGGACGCTGTCGCGCGCGCGCAGGCGGGAGACCCGACGATTCCCGCCGCCTTGGTTCGTCCGATCGGGCGTCTCCACTGGTTTATGGATCGGGCGGCGGCGCCAGCAGGAGCGGATTGATGTCCATGGAAACCCGGCCGATGGAAGTTGCTTTGCGTGAACGAACGCGCGGGAAGCTGCCGGCGAATGCCACGCTGTCGCCCGACCTGCTGGAGAAAATGGACGCGTATTGGCGCACTGCGAATTATCTTTCGATCGGACAAATCTATCTCAAGGACAATCCGCTGCTGGAGTCTCCGCTCAGGCTCGAACACATTAAGCCGCGCTTGCTTGGCCATTGGGGCACGACGCCGGGATTGAACTTTCTGTACGTCCACCTCAACCGGCTGATCAAAGAGAACGACTTGAACATGATGTATGTGGCCGGTCCGGGTCATGGCGGCCCGGGTATCGTGGCGATGACCTATCTGGAAGGCTCGTACACCGAACGCTATCCGGCGATCGGGCGCGACCGCAATGGACTGCAGCGGCTATTTTGCCAGTTCTCCTGGCCTTACGGCATTCCCAGCCACGTATCGCCGGAAACTCCTGGTTCTATTCATGAGGGCGGCGAACTGGGGTATTCACTGGTCCACGCCTATGGCGCCGCCTTCGACAATCCCGACCTCATCGTCGCCTGCATCATCGGTGACGGCGAAGCGGAGACCGGCGCACTTGCCACGAGCTGGCACTCCAACAAGTTTCTCAATCCCGCACGTGACGGAGCGGTTCTTCCGATATTGCATCTGAATGGATTTAAGATCGCAAATCCGACCGTGCTCGCACGCATCAGCCGCCAGGAGTTGACCGACCTGCTCCGCGGTTACGGCTATGAACCGCATTTCGTGGAAGGCGACGTCCCCGCAGTGGTGCATCAAAGCCTGGCCGGGACGTTTGATAAGATCCTGGCGGAGATTCAAGGGATTCAGAAGGCGGCGCGTGCGTCTCCGGATGGCGTGCAGCGGCCGCGTTGGCCCATGCTGGTGTTCCGCACGCCAAAAGGCTGGACCGGGCCGAAGTTCGTGGACGGCAAGCCAGTCGAAGGGACCTGGCGCGCGCATCAAGTGCCGCTCGCCGATCTCAAGAACCCCAAACATCTCAAACAGCTCGAAGACTGGATGAAGAGCTACCGGGCGCACGAGTTGTTCGACGAACACGGCAAGTTCCGCGAAGAGTTGGCGGCCCTTGCGCCGACCGGCCATCGCCGGATGGGCTTTAATCCGCACGCCAATGGCGGAGAATTGTTGCAGCCACTCGCGATGCCGCATTTCCACGACTATGGCGTTGCGGTGCCAAGGCCAGGCAGCCACGAGGCGGAATCAACGCGGGTTCTCGGTAATTTCCTGCGCGACGTCATGAAACTCAATCTCGACAAAAAGAATTTCCGGCTCTTTGGCCCCGACGAAACGGCGTCGAACAGGTTGGACGCCGTCTATCAAGTCTCCGGCAAGGAATGGATGGCTGAGGTCGAAGACGTAGACACCGATCTCAGCGTCACCGGGCGCGTCATGGAGGTGCTGAGCGAACATCTATGCGAAGGCTGGCTCGAAGGATATCTCCTCACCGGGCGTCACGGCTTTTTCTCGTGCTACGAAGCCTTCATCCACGTCGTCGATTCGATGTTCAATCAGCACGCAAAGTGGCTCAAAGTCAGCAAGAAGATCCCATGGCGAAAACCGATCGCGTCGCTGAACTACCTGCTTACGTCACACGTTTGGCGTCAGGATCACAATGGCTTCTCCCACCAGGATCCTGGTTTCATCGATCACGTGGCAAACAAAAAAGCCGATATCGTACGCATCTACTTGCCGCCTGACGCGAACTGCCTACTGTCGGTAGCGGATCATTGCTTGCGCAGCCGCAACTACGTCAATCTGATCGTCGCCGGTAAACAGCCGGAGTGGCAGTGGCTCGACATTGACGCGGCCGTTCGCCACTGCATTGCCGGCGCGGGCATTTGGCGGTGGGCCAGCAACGACGCCGGCGATCCCGACGTGGTCATGGCCTGCGCGGGCGATGTGCCGACGCTTGAGACGCTTGCTGCCGTGACACTCCTGCGGGAGCAGGTCCCTGATATCCGCATCCGCGTCGTCAATGTGGTGGATTTGATGGTGTTGCAGCCGCAGTCCGAGCATCCACACGGCTTGGAGGATCAGGATTTCGATGAGCTGTTTACGACCAACAAGCCGGTGATCTTCGCCTTTCACGGCTATCCCGCTATGGTCCATAAGCTGACCTACCGGCGGCACAATCATGACAATATTCATGTACGCGGCTACAAAGAGGAAGGTACCACCACAACGCCGTTCGATATGGTCGTGCTCAATAACCTCGACCGCTATCAACTCGCGTTAGACGCCGTCCAGCGAATTCCGCGCTTTAGCGATCAGCTCGACAAGGCGACCGCGCGTTACTGGGCGGCGATGGAGCGCCACAAGCTCTATATCTGCGAGCACGGCGACGACATGCCGGAGGTCCGTGACTGGCGCTGGACCCTGTAAGCACCATGCTCCGCTGGGATGCGCATGACGGACGCCGAACCACGGTTGAATGTGCTCGCGCTGAATAGCGGCTCTTCGTCGCTAAAATTCGGTTTGTATCGCGCTGAATCGTCGCGAATCGAAAGACTGCTCGCGGGCGAGGCGGAGTCGATCGGGGACAGAAGCGGCAGATTCCATGCAAAAGACTCCCGGCAAAAGACTCCCGCGGAGACGCATTGCTCCTCGACGTCGAAACGCGAGCCGCGATCTGTGGCGGCCTGTCGCGGGCTGGCATCAGTCTGGACGAAGTTCGGAATTGCACGGGGCGAAATCCCGTGAGCGACCCGGTGTCGCGCGGTGCGGTGTGCGTTCTACCTTCGCAGGAAGATGAGCAGATCGCCCGTCATACCCGGAGAATGGTCCCGTCGAGTCTTTCCGGATCGCCGCCGGGCAAGACCGTCAAAGCAGTTTCGATCGCAGCGCTCGGCGGTTGACTGACCTTCGATTTATCGGACCTTCCGGCGGAAACTAGGAGCATCTGTGTACGGCGCAGCTCGTGCGACGTGCCGCTTACGACCAGCGTCATCGGGTCTCCTTCTTCCAAAGTTGCTTCGAGGTGCCCCTTGAGCTGGTCAATCCTGATCCTGAGGCGTCGGCCACGCCACTGAAACCCGAAGCCAAGACTGGTCCAACCCGCCGGCAGTTGCGGGTCGATGGCAACGCCGTCGTCTCGCAAGGACAACCCAGCGAAACCGAACACCGCCGTCAGCCAGACTCCGCCAAGTGCGGCGATATGCACGCCACCGCCCATGGACACATGAGTGTCCGTGAGATCAATTGCCGCGGTCTGCCGAAAGTAGCGCAGTGCCATCTCGGAGTATCCTAATCGAGCAGCGACAAGGCCATGCATGGCGCGGCTTAGCGAGCTGCCGTGACTGCAGCGAGGCTCGTAGTAGTTGAAGTTCGCTGGCCCTGTGCCGCCAACAAACTCCGCTGGCAACAGCCCGAGTAGCGCGACGACATCGGCTTGCTTTATCACCTGGGATCGCTGCGTCCGCTCCCGCCCAAGCACCACGTCCATTGGCACGGAGCGGCCCGCGTAGTCTGCCAGGTTAATCTCTTCGAGAGCGAAATAGCCCGCGAACTGCTCGTACAGTCCGGTTTCGGGTTCGAGTCCCGTAGCCATCGTGTCAGCGGCGCTCAGCCACTGCTTCAGCTCTGCGTCGTCCAGGCCGAGGCGGCTTGAGAGTCGGGCCCAGCAGTCGGGCCAGCGCTCGCGTAACAATGCCGTGACTTCGATCGCGCGCCGGATGTTCCAGCGTGCCATGACATTGGTGTACGCGCCGTCGTCGACATGTTCGTGATACTCGTCCGGTCCGATGACGTCGCGAATATGACCGCATCCATCCGCTTCCAAACGGACGCGGCTGGCCCAGAATCGACCCGTCTCGAGCAGGATCTCGGCACCGGCGTTACGTAGAAACTCTTCATCCCCGGTGGCCTGCCAGTATTGCCAGACCGCATAGGCTACGTCCGCGCTAATATGCTGCTCCTCCTTGCCGGAAAGGATATCAATAATCTGACGATCCGAACCGATCGCGTACTCCGGCGTGGTCTCTGCTCCGGTATCGGCGGACTCCCAGGCGTAAAGGGCGCCACGCCAGCCCATCCGAGCCGATTTTGCCCGCGCGGCATCGAGGGTGCGGAAGCGGTACATGAGGAGTGCGCGGGCGGCTTTCGGCCACGTCAGGATATAAAAGGGTAGCAGGTATATCTCAGTATCCCAGAACACGTGCCCGTGATAATCGTCCCCGGTCAGCCCTCGGGCGCCGATCGACACGCGCTCGTCCGCCGGGTTGGCGGCGCTGTTCAGATGGTAGATGGCGAATCGCAATGCCTGCTGTGCGGGAGCGTCGCCGTCGACCTCGACGTCGCTACACTGCCAACGGTCTACCCAGGCCCTCTCGTGCTTTGCCAACACGCCGCGCCAGCCGAGGTGCCGTGCAACAAAAAGCTTGCCCTGCGCCGTTGCGCCAGGGTCGAGAGCCTCGGTGTCGCTCCGCACCACCGCGACGGTGCGCTCGAAACACGCAATCTGCCCGGCGCGAGATTTCCAGCTCCAGGACCATTTTAGTTGGTCGATGGCGGTTGCCGGTAGATCGTGGCCGTCAACCTGCAGCGACGATGCTGTAGCCATAGCGAGGCTCTTGCCCGAACGTTGAGTGCGCCATACGCCGAGATCCTGGCCGAGCCGTTCTGAGATTAGCCCGAGATCGACCCCCGCGAACGACGCTTCGAGTGTGACGTCGACCTCTCCGTCCACGATCTCCAATTGAAGTAGCTGTAACCCAAGGGCGCGTTCGCTCAAGGACACAAGCCGTAACGTGCGGAGGCGGAGGCCCACGCCAGGGGCCTCCAGGAGACCAGATTCGGCGAGCAAAGTGCCGCGCCTCAGGTCGAGCGTCATGTGATGGGACGATGCATCCCCTGGGTGATGCACCAGAGGCATGCCGGACAACGAAATGCGGACCGTCAGCCAGCCAGCGGCTGGGATAAGCTCCGGTATGGCGGGCTCGGTCCCGGGCCTGTCGAATAGTCCGGCGACATACGTGTGGGGCGGAACGACCCAACGCTCACCACGCGTAATGGCCCGCGCCCCCCTTATCCCCAAGAAACCATTGCTGATCGCAAAGCGTGACTCAAGGCTGCCTTCGCGAAGCGGATCGTAGCCCGCCGCTTCAAGGACCCAAGCCGCATCTGCGGTCGGTTTAAGGGCGTGATCCATCACGCTTGGCTCTATCATGTCGAGCGGCGGCTGAGCCGCCCGTTGACCAATGCGTCGATGGCGACGTCGTCCAGGCTCGTCACCACCAGATCCGCTCCTGCGGCGCGTAGCTCGGAAGCGTCCTCAAGTCGGGCGACACCGAGCGCCGCCATGCCGCCTGCGCGGGCGGCCTCGATGCCGGCCGGCGCGTCCTCGACCACAAAACAGTTTGCCGGCTTTGAACGAATTTCCGCGGCGGCGAGCAGGAAAATCTCCGGGTTTGGCTTGCCATACTGCAAATCGCGACCGCAGACATTGGCGCTGAAAACGTCGAGCAGACTCTGACCTGAGGCGAGGTGGATCTGTTTCATCATTTGGTTCGCGTTTTTCGAGGAGGATGCGACCGCCAGAGGCCAGCCCAGCGCGGCGACCGCCTGCACGAAGCGGAGCGCGTCGGGGAAGGCAGCGAAGCTTCCGGCATGTACCAGTTCCAAGAATCGCCTCTGCTTGTGCTCGGCATAGATGACGGCCTGCCGTTCGGCGTCCGGCACACCCAATGCCTCAAGCGCCGCACGCGCACCGCTGACGCGCGGTTTGCCCGCGACATGAGCTTCGTAGATAGCGGTCGTGAAGCGGCCCGGGTCAGCGAAACCTTTGAGAGCTTCACGCCAAGCCTGCTCGTGAGGGGACGCGAGCAGCACGCCGTCAACGTCGAAAATTCCCGCGGTCAGCCCCCCGATTCGGTCGGACCGGGGTCTCGCTCGTTCGAGAATGGTCATGAGCCGATGCACTCAGGGCACGAGAAAGCGGACGTTAGGTCCGATTGTCCGGGGCGGTCTGTATAAAATCGCTCACCTGAAACGGTTTTGGATCTATGCTTCCAGTTTGGTAACAATCGACGATATGGCCCGTCCACGAATCGATGAAACATCGTGCGACGAGCTAAGCCCCAAGGCGCAGCACCGGCCTCCGAAATTCGTTCGAGCTGTGCCAGAGCGACTATCGGATCGCATTTTTGTTCGATGGATTGGTTTCAGGCATCAGCAATGACAGGAGAAGCGCAGCGACCAGGGCCACTGCTGCGATCCCCAGAAAACCTGCCGTGCGGCCAAGGCTCCCGGCCAAGAGGCCTGAAAGTGTTGTGCTTAGCGAAGCGCCGACCCCGGACATCGTCCCGACGAACCCCTGCGCTAGATTGAACCGACCAGTACCCGCCGTGAGGTCGGCTATGATCAGCGCCGTGAGCACGCCCAGCATCGTCCCGCTGACACCGTCGAGGACCTGAGCGGCGATGAGAATCATTGGATTGGTGGTCGAGGCGAACACCAGCGCACGGATCGGCAAGGCTGCGAAGCCGGCGAGCAGTAGCGGCCGGCGGCCCCACGTGTTCGCCCGCCGCCCCGCCCACGGCGCCATGATCGCCACGATCACCTGGGGGACCATGATCAGCGCTGCGACGATCAGCGAAGAAAGCGCCTCTTTGCTGTACCCGAGCGCCTCGCCGGCGAGTGGCAGCATCGATGCATTGGCGATCTGGAACAGGAACACACCGCCAGCAAACGTGAGCAAGCCGTGGTTTTTCCAAAGGCTACGGCGCTGCGCTCGCGTTGGTGCGCTCGGCTCATCGTGATCCGGCAGGCACGAGGCGCGGCCGTAATAAATCTCCGAAGTGTTGATGCGGCGGAGCGCGCCGAGCAACGGCACGACCAGCGCGGCGGCGACGAAGAATATCGCGCGATATGACAGGAAATAGGCGACGAGACCCATGAGACCGGCCGCGACCACCCCTCCCGTCGAGGCGAAGCGCTGATTGCGTCCGAGCCGCTCGCCAAGCGCCGCGTGGCCGACCAGACCAAGGCTGATGGCAGTAATCCCCAGCCCCAGGAAGCCACCGGTGATCCCTTGGAGCACCAGAGCGGTCAACACGAGTGGAAAACTCGGCCAAAGCGCAATGATCAACGCGCCGATCCCGACCATACTGGCACCCAGCGCGACCGCGAAACGCTTCGATCGGATGGCGTCGAGTAATTCACCACCGGGCAGTTGACTCAGCAATCCGGCGAACCCAGCTACCGTAAGCACAAGGCCGATTTTCTCTTGGGTCCATTTTTGTTCGGCCAGAAATACGGCGACGTAGGGACCGAAGCCCGACAATACCCCGGCGAGAAACAGGTTGACGGCGTCGAGACCGCGCAGGCTGCTACCAGATGGTGATGGTTCAATTGCATCCGCTGCCTCCGCCTTATCGGCGTCGTGCGTCGTGATGACCATTGCGCCTGACTCCGCCTATTTTGCGTCCCCAGTGGCGGGACTGCCTCGAAGCCCTACATCATTCAACGATGGACGACGACCAGGACTTTGCAATGGGTGAGTGCCTTGGTGGCCTCGTTCGGATCCGTTATCTGAGGTCCAATTGCCGCGTCGGATTTGGACACCATATTCAGCAACCCTTATCGTGTTGGAAAAGCGAACCCGCACCAACAATATTCCGAACGATTTGGTGGACGCCTGCCTGAGTTGCGACTGCCCCCGATTTTGCCAAAGTGCATCCGCCTCACTCGCTAATTCCGACGGCGGAGTACCGGAGACCCATGACGGGCTTTAGGTACATGACGGGCTTTAGGTACATGACGGGCTTTAGGTACATGACGGGCTTTAGGTA
>Ga0182013_10004938_pt1 | contig 15780 bp, 16 predicted proteins | sample 612S2MmetaG_FD_120487 | JGI IMG/M metagenome (GOLD analysis project Ga0182013, IMG submission 120487) | Permafrost microbial communities from Stordalen Mire, Sweden - 612S2M metaG | ecosystem: Environmental > Terrestrial > Soil > Wetlands > Permafrost | place: Sweden: Stordalen | collected...
CTCACCCGAGCAGGAAGAAGATGAGGCGGTTTTCCATGAGTAAGAAAAAGCGGCCCGAGCCGATTGAGCCCGAGATCCCGAAGCCGGTGGAAGCGGACGTTGAAGACCCGATCGGCGACGAAATAGATGGCGAAGCGCGGGCAGCGATCGCGCCGCAAGCCGCGGCGGAGATAAATACTGGCGAGGAAACAGGGCGGAGCGAATCGGAAAGCGACCCTGAGGCCCGGGATGACTCGACCGCTGAAGAGGAGACAGAGCCGGGACCAAGGCCTGCGGCAAAACTCGAGCGGTTGCAGAAGATTCTTGCGCAATCAGGCGTGGCCAGCCGACGCAAGGCCGAGGAGATGATCGAGCAAGGCCGCGTGCAGGTGAACGGCAAAATCGTTACCGTGCCGGGCACGAAAGCTGACGCGGGCCGCGACCACATTCGCGTAGACGGCAAGCTGCTGCACGGTGCGGAGCGGCAGCGCTATTTTGTGTTGAACAAACCCAAAGGCTATGTCACCACGGTCAAGGATCCCGAGGGCCGGCCCACGGTAATGCAGTTTTTCGAAAAGATGCGCGAACGGCTCTATCCCGTGGGGCGCCTCGACTACATGAGCGAGGGCCTGCTGCTGGTGACCAACGACGGCGAACTGGCCAACAAGCTCACGCGGGCGTCTGCGGGCGTAGAGAAAACGTACCTGGTAAAAGTCGCCGGGGTGCCGACCGAAGACGAGTTGGAGACGCTTCGGGCAGGAGTGGCCATCGAGAAGGGAAAGCCCGGCTCCGAGAAGGTGAGAACATCGCCGGCGCGAATTCGCCAGGTGCGGCAGGGCGACAATCCCTGGTACGAGGTGGTGCTGATCGAAGGGCGCAACCGGGAACTGCGCAAGATGTTCGAAGAAATTGGCCATTTTGTCGAGAAGATTCGGCGCGTGGGTTATGGGCCGCTGATCCTGGATCAGGAGCCGGGAAACATGCGCGAACTCGACGCGCAGGAGCTCGAACAACTGCGCAAGGCGGCGGATGGGAAGCTGCGAACGCCCAAGGCCAAGGACGTGCGCCGGCAGAATCGGATTGACTCCCTGGGAACGCAGAAGTCGGCATTCCGCGACGGCCGGGGCGGGACGCCGGTGAGGCGGTTTGAAGGGGATGCGCGTGGCCGCGAGGAGCGTGGGCCGGCGAAGTTCGGGCGTGGCCCGAGTGCGGCTGGACCGGCTGGGCGCGATTCCTGGAAGAAGAAGGAAGGCTGGAAAAAAGAAGACGGCGGAGAACGGCCTGCCGCTAAGAAATTCGGACCCAGGCCCGTGGAGGCTCGGCCCGCAGGAACTCGGTCGGCTGGATCGCGACCTTACAGCGAGAGACCTGCCGCCGGTCGAGCATTCCCTCCCAGGTCATCGGGCAGCCGTCCGTTCGGCGACAGGCCGGGCGCGGGGCGAAGTACTCCGCCCAAACCGGCGTGGAAGCAAGGTGAGTCGCGACCGAAGCCGGAATTCAAGCGGCCCTTCACGCCGCGACCCCCGGCACCGCGGCCGCCGGCTGACGACTTTGAAGAGCGGGGCCCGAAGCGGCCATCGCGTCTACAAATTGAACCGATTCAAGGCTTTGAACGGGCTGAGCGGCCCCAGGTCAACCGAACGGGTCCGGATCGGGCCAGACCATACAGGGCCGCACAGGATCGGCCTGCTCAGGGCAGGCCACCGGCAGACAGGCCCCGTCAGGATCGGCCAAGCCCGGGTCGGCCTTCCTTTGACCGCTCTGGCGGCGCACGTTCGGAAGGCTCGAGGCCACAAGGTGAGCGCCCCAGTGGGGTAAGGCCTTTGGGTTCGCAAGGCGGCCTGGCACGGCCCTTTACGACGAGCACCGGCAAGCCGCGTGCCGGTGGGGCACGGCCCAGCAGCAAGCCTGGATCGCAACGGGAAGGATTCCGGCCGCGGAGTGAAGAGGCTCGGCCGGAACGTCGGACCGGGACGGGTTGGAAGCCGAAACCAGCTTTTGGCGGCAAGGGTAAGCCCGCGGGGCGGCCTGGCGCAAAGTCCGGCGGCTTTTCGAAAGGCGGCCCGAAGGGGGCATCGAGCCGGCCTGGTGGCAGGCGCACAGGGCCCCGTCCGGGCGGAAAACGGCCTGGAAGCGGCGGTAAGCGCGGATAGGCAGTGAAGGGATTGCGCCCCAGGTTTCGAGATCGAAACCTGGGGCGTCCAAAATCCAGCGGGCACTCCGTTTAAACCTGAACTTCTTTCTTTTTCTTCAAGTCCAAAGGCTCGATCTCGGGTCGCAATGCCCGTCTGCTCACAAACAGCAACGCCAAGCGTCTGTTCTCCAGCGGTTTACTCAAAACTCCCGGAGCAGAAACTGCATGGCGACGGATGCGGTGAGATCAACCCTTTTCCCGGCCTCGAACTCGACGGCCTTTCCATGGCCATCCGCGAGAAGGGTACAATCCATGGCAGGTATGGCTGCGACCACTGCAATGGACGGACCGAAGAGCGCGCAGGACAGGCTGCAGGCGCGCGCACCGGAGATGGACCTGATCCGGGAAGCGCAGTCTGGTTCGCGGGCCGCGTTCGATGCGCTGGTGCGCCAATACGAACACCAGGTGTTGCGCCTGGCGCTGCATCTGACGGGCTCGGAGCACGACGCCGAAGACATTTACCAGGAAGCTTTTCTGAAGGCTTACCGGTACATCGGCAATTTTCGCTTCGAGTGCTCGTTCTACACGTGGATCTACCGCATTGTCACCAACCTTTGCCTCGATCAACTGCGGCGGAAAAAGACGCGGCGGGAGGACCATGCGGTTTTGGTGGATCACTCCGGCGACGAAATCGATGTGCTGGCTTCGGTTTCCGACGACCGGTCGTTTTCCAACCCCGCCAAGGAGCTGGATCGGAAGGTTCTGGGAGCGAAGATTCAGTCCGCACTGGGCAAGCTGACCCCGCGGGAGCGGGTGGTATTCGAGTTGAAGCATTACCAGGGATTACGTCTCCGGACCATTGGAGAAATGTTGAACACAACAGAAGAAACAGCCAAAAACACACTGTTCCGGGCGACCAAGAAGCTCCGGATGCAATTGGCTGAGTTGAGATAGGCAGGCTCAGGCAATTCCGGAATGGAATGCGGATTTTGAGCATGTTGGTTTTTTTTGAGGCTGGAAGGACGTAGCGATGAATTGCGAACTGGCACACGAGCGGATCGTGACGGCAGCGTACGGAGAGCTATCCGACGAACATCTGCATGAGCTGGAGCGGCACATGACGGGCTGCCCGGATTGTCACTGCGAGCGGGATCAACTACTGGCGTTGAAGATTCTGGCGGATGCGCATCCTGTAATGGAGCCGCCGGCGAATCTGGTGGCGCGGTCGCGTCTGCGGCTTGAAGAAGCGCTGGATGCGCTGCCGCCCAAACGCTGGTATGAGCGCCTGACCCAGCGAATGATGAACAACGTGGCCAGCCTGCAGGCTGCCCCGGTGGCAGCTTGCCTTCTGCTTGTGGTGGGCGCGGGGGCTGGCATTCTAGGAAGCTTCCTCTACAGCCAGAGCCATGCCGCGCGCGCAGCGGCGCAACCGGCAGCGATTGCGCGAGCAGACGCTCAGCCCTCCGCGGAAATCGGCAACATCTCAAGCATTGTGCGCGAGCCGAACAGCCAGATGGTCGAGGTCCGGTATAACCAGGTGGTTCCCTCCCAGGTTGAGGGCTCGCTCGACGATCCAAAGATTCGCGAATTGCTGATGGTCGCGTCGGAAAACTCGGCCTCCGCAGGCGTCCGCAACGATTCAATCGATCTTCTGGCGGCCGCCTGCCGCGGCGGACATGGCTGTCAGGGCACCGGAATTCGCGACGCGCTGATGGTGGCCTTGCGCTACGACCGGAATGCCGGCGTGCGCCTCAAGGCACTGGATGGCCTGCAGCCATACGTGACCTCGGACATCGGCGTTCGCGATGTTGTGCTTGAAGCGTTGATGAACGACAACGATCCGCAGATTCGCACCGAGGCCATCAATATTCTTGAGCCCGTCGAGGCCGATACCACTGTGCAGCAGGTACTTCACACCGTCGCCAATTCTGATCAGAATTCCCATATTCGCACCGCATCAAGAGAAGTCTTGAGCCGGGTACCAGAGATTCAGTAAGCTTGCTAACACTTCAGGTAACTGCATCGTCAGGAAAGAGTGCAGACCGCAAAGCAAGAGATTTTCGGAGAGCAAAATGAAACACCTTTTGAGGCCGTATCGCAGAGTTGAAATTGTCGTTGCCCTGGGGATCTGCGCGGGGACGGTTGCCATCCCAGTCCGTGCGGCGGCACAGTCCACGCAGATACTTGAGCTGCTGCAGGGCACAAGCCCACTGCTGCACTCAAGCTCGCAGGGGTACCTGGGCGTGTGGGTAGACGACATCGACAATGACAAGGCGCAGGCTCTGAAGCTGAAAGAAGTGCGCGGAGCGGTGATTACGCTCATCGACCACGACGCTCCGGCAGGGCAGATCGGGCTGCGCGTGAACGACGTTGTGCTGCAACTGAACGGGCAAAACGTCGAGGGCGCGGAGCAACTGCGGCGCATGTTGAAAGAGATTCCGCCGGGTCGCAAAGTGAGCCTTGAGTTTAGCCGCGACGGCAACGTGCAGACGACCTCAGTGGAGTTGGTGGACCACCGCCAGATGGCGCACGATGTGTGGAACAAGCTGGGCACGCACAGCGACACAAGTTCCCAGACGCCGGGCAATGGTCTGCTGCCGGGGGGCGGTGACGCGCCGCTGCCGGGCATGTTCCACATGCCGATCTTCGGCAGCACGCTGAACGTCGGAGCGCTGGTGGAACCATTGACGGGACAGATGGCCGATTACTTCGGCGTTCAGAATGGACTGATGGTTAAGCAGGTCGCGAAGAAAAGCGAAGCAGCCACAGCGGGACTGAAGGCCTTTGACGTGATCCTGAAGGTTGGCCCCGACGCCATTACGACGCTCTCCGATTGGGACCGCGCGCTGCGCTCGAACCAGGGCAAGCCAGTGCAGGTGACGGTTCTGCGCGACAAGAAGCAACAGACGCTGACCTTGCAGGTGGATTCGAAGCACAAGACGAGTTCGCTGCAGATGGAAGAGCTTTTCCCTGGTGGCGATTGCAACATGTTGGCAGAACTGGCCCCCGATGCAGCCCTGTTGTTTGGCGAGGATTCATTGGCACGGGTAGAGGCGCTAGCCGACCAGGCTGAACAGATGAAGGACGAGATACAAAGCATGAAGCCCTTCCAGATCAGCCCGGAGCAGACTGAAGAATTTCGCAAGCAGGCCGAGGAGCTCAAAAATCAACTGAAGCTGGAACCATTCAAAATCGATCCCCAACAGCAGGAAGAGTTACGGAAACAAATGGAGCAGTTCCGCGAAAATTTCAAACCAGACCAATTTAACTTCAAAGCAGACGATTTCAAAATCGATCCAAAGCAAATGGACGAACTCCGCGAGCAGATGAAGCAGTTTCGCGAGCGGCTCGAACCGATGAGCCTTGAGGTCAGACCGAATTAGTCGCTTGGGATTTCATGTGTCCTACGGGCGTCCGGGTCGCGGACGCCCGTTTGTTTTGGCGATTTGCGCCAATGGTTAGCAGACGCTCACCTTGCGTTGAGTGGCGTGGCCGTGGCCTGAATCTCGACCTTATGGTTGGATATGCCATCGCTAGCGGAATAGATGACCGTCGGCTTTCCGGGCGGGAGAACCGCGTTTACGTGGACGCGCCATTGGCTGATTTGAGGAAGATTCCCAGGACTGAAGTTTGGGGTCGGCACCAGCGAAGTGCTGTCGACTTGTACGGTGACGACCAGAGAATCGCCGAGGCGTGTCGGTTGCTGAACGTCGATATTGGTGCCTACGTCCTGGTAATTCTGTCCATCTTTTTCGGAATACGGAATTCGCTCCCCATCACGCAAGTTCTGCACCTGATGAAGTCGGTCTTCGGCGACCACTGTGAGCGCATAATTCTTTTCCTGAACGAATTTCCCGGAGCTGGATTCCTTCACAGTGAGGCTTAGGAGGAAGGGCTCAGGCTCCGGCTTTCCATTGTTGGAATTCGAGGATTCCACCACTTTTCCTGTATTTCCGGTAGTGACGGCATCGCTTTGGGCGACCGCAGAGTGCGTCAAGAAGGGAAGTGCGAGCGCGGCGGCGAGGGTGAGTCGAGTTGTGGCGTGCATAAGTTCTCCTTATCTGCCGCCGGTCGTGGCGGGGCTTTCATCAAGTGGTTTGATCTGGATCGGTTCGATTTCGAGCGGCTTGTCTTCGAGCGGGCGTATTTCGATCGGCTTGTCTGGATCATTGCCGGCGGGATTTTGCCCGCGCGCCATCACCGCGATCGCTCCTGGATTATTGGCCATCAGTTCAGCGATGAGTTGCTCCTGGCTGGGACCTCGTTCGAGTGCTTCTGGCTTTTTGGTGGAAGTCAGGCGCCGGCCAACGTGCGCCTTTGTGGTGTCGACAGCAAGCATGGGCCGCTGCACCGCCGGATGCACCGGCGCGGTATGCGCGGTGTTGGGCAACACCGGCGCACGATGGATGACGAGGTGCAGCACGCCAAAAATAAGAAGCGCAGCGGCAACCGCGATGCCTCCAGCCCATATCCATCGCCACGAGCGAACGTCGGAGCCCTGAACAGGAACAGGCTCGGCGGCGATGCGTGCGCGGACGCGATCTTCCAGGCCATCGCGCGCGTTGGCAGGGGTATACGTCGCCAGTCCGCGGTCGAGCAGGGCTTCCAGATCGTATGTCTCGTTGCTTGAATCCCGAACTCGTTCGCTCATCTTTGTCTCCTTTCCATTTGCTTTTTCAAAATCTGGCGAGCACTGTGAATGCGGCGCCGCACGCTGCCCTCGGGAATCCCAAGAACCGCCGCAATCTGCGGTGACGTGAACTCGCCCAGCGCAGCCAGGCTCAAAGGCTGGCGCAGCTTGTCCGGCAGCGAGTCGATCTGCCCATGCAGCCATGCTTCGAAGTTCATGTCCGCGACATCCTGCTCCGGACTTCGGTCCATCGAGGGTTCCCGCTCCAAGATCTCTTGCGAATGATCGTCCGGCGCTGGGCGCTGTTTGCGCCGGACCGCCAGACGCCATGCGATACGAGCCAGATACGCGGGTTCATCACCAATCTCTCCTTCGCGCAACCGCTCCGGCTTGGCCCGCAGCAGCTGCAAAAACGTCTCCTGCACCACGTCTTCGGCATCGGCCCAGTTGCGCAGCGCCGAATAAGCCACGCGATACACCAGGCGCGCGTGCTCGTCGATCATGCGCTGAATCGCCGGATGGTGCGCTGCCTCGTGCAACCGCTCTCGCCTTTCTGCCCCACCAGCCGCATGCTGACACGGCGGCGATTCAATCGGAGAACCGGTTGGGTACGCAATCTCCCGCGGAGCAATCATCGTCGGGTCCCGTCTTTCGTCGCTGCTAATCATAAAGAGCGCGACCAAACGCCAATCGTTCGCAGGTTATTTAAGTTTTTTGAGCGACCGGCAGGCAAAGGACAGGTAGACTGACAGGAACCTTCCCTGGGGATTGCGGCATGGAATTTACCTTTCGAGAAAGAAAGGCACACCTATGAATGCGGACGAGACGATTGAAGTGCATGGAACGAAGCGATGGGTGAAAGCGGAGGATGCGGACCTGTCGGGTTCGACCTTTACCGACGTGAATCTTTCCCGCGCAACGTTCAAGAACGTGAATTTTGCGGGGGCTCAATTCGAAGACGTAAACCTGTCGGGCTGGAAAGTGCGCAACGCGAATATTGCCGGAATCGACATCCATCGCGCCGACCTGCGAGGCGCATCCATCACGGATTGCCTCGTCGTGGGCATGACGATTGATGGCGTTCCAGTGACCGAATTGATGGCCGCCTATCGCGCACTGACCGCGGACGCAAAATAGCTCGGTTTGCAGGCATGGCAACGGAGTCGCCGCACATGCCCGGCCGAAATGGCGCGCGTCCGGTACGCCCCGATGGGCTTATTTGACGCCCTTGGCAGGATCCCAAACGCCTTGCAGCTTGCGGACGTAGAGAATTTGACCGATGTGGTAAGCGTTGTGCGCTCCCACGTGCGCGATCATGGATGCATTTTTGGCCAGCGTCGCGTCGTCGGCTGCGGCAACTGCTGTATCCCAATCGGTGAGCACCTGGTTGAGCTTCTTCACCAGGTCGTCCCATTGCGCGGCGGTGAACTTGTCAAAGGTCTCATTATTGTTCCCGTCGAAGGGCGCGGGCTTTTCGCCTTTGAACTCCGCCAGCTCGCGCGAATCCCAGTACCAGATGTGATAGGCAAGCTGGCCAACCGAGTGGTTCCCCTTGCCCGGGCTCCACATGGCCTGCTCAGCAGTGAGGCCCTGCACAGCGATGGTAGCCGGGACGAACCAATCTTCCTGATCGTGCGTGGTGTGCAGTTGCTCAAGCAGAACGCCACGCAGGGTGGTGGGCGGCTTCTTGTCCTGGGCGGCGGCGGCAAAGGGAAGGGCGAGTGCGAGGACGATTGTGAAGACTTTCATGGCTGACCTCAAGGGGAACGCTCTCTATTCGCTCACAGTGGCGTTACGCTTGGCAACTGAAGCAGTTTCGGAATTGGTGTAGACCGGAAGGAATTTTACGCTTATCCGAAACTGCTCCAGGATGGCCTCTCAGTCGAGTTGGAGGCCTTCGAGACGAACGTAGCTGGCTTCCATGCCGCGTTCCATGCCCGTAGCGAGCATCTGGGCGCGGGTTTTGGCATCGGGCAGCGTCATGCGCATGGTCATGAGGGTGCCGTTGCCATCGCGCCGAAAGGTGGTTTCAATGTGGTTGTCAGGCGTGGGGTCAGGCAGGTGCATGCGCTCCACGTGGACGATGCGGCTGCCCGGCTCAAGCGCGATAAGCTCGCCGGTGATGTAGAAGCCCTGGCCTTTGCCGTTAGACCACTCGTAGCGAAATTTTCCTCCAGGCCGATTTTCATGAATGCAGACGGGCATGGTCCAGCCATCGGGGCCGAGCAGCCATCTCTGGATGATTGCGGGTTCGGTGTGGGCGCGATACACAGCTTCAGGACTGGCATTGAAGAGGCGGGTGACCACGACGTGAGTGTCGCCCTCGGTGGTGAGAGTCATGCGCGGATTGGCGGTATGTGTGCTGCTCATTGGGGATTTCCTCCTTGATTCGGATTGATTTCTGCGAGTACCTGGTCGAGCCGGTCGTAGTTGCGGGCCAGGGCATTGCGCAGCATTTCGAGCCATTGGTCGATGGCTTCGATGCCTGATTGGGCCAGCCGCGCGGGGCGTTTAGAACCGTCGACGCGGCGGACGATGAGGCCCGCCTCTTCCAACACTTTCAGGTGGCGGGAGACGGCTGGCTGGGTCATCTCGAAGGGTTTGGCCAGCTCCATGACGGTGGTTTCGCCGAGCGCCAGCCGGGCAAGGATGGCGCGGCGGGTGGGATCGGCAAGGGCGGCGAAGGTAGAGTCGAGGTTTTGCATATCGGCGATTAATATAAACATATAGTTATATAACTATTTTGTTATGTCAAGGGATATTTTGGGTATGCCCTAATGTTCAATAAAATGAGGAACATAGGATGAGAGTAGATGGGACTTGGCGGGTTGTCTTCCTTCGGGTCGCGTTTGCGCTCGATAGTTAGAGAAGCGCCTTTGCTTCCAACACCCGCTGCAGCGCTTCTTCGGCGGTTGCGCCGACGCTGGAGAGATGGCCCATTTTGCGGTCGCGTCGTGCACTGTGTTTCTCATACAAATGCAGACGAACTCCGGGAACGCTCAGCGCGGCGGCGAAGTTCGGCTCACCGCCGGGTGCGTCGAGCCAGACCTCGCCCAGCAGGTTCACAATCGCGCAGGGGGAAATCAGCTCGGTTGAGCCCAGCGGAAGATTACACGTGGTCCGCACGAGTTGCTCGAACTGGCTGGTGACGCAGCCGCGCTCGCTCTGGTGATAGCTGTTGTGCGGGCGAGGCGCGAGTTCGTTGACGAGAAGCTCCCCTTGCCGGGTGACAAACATCTCCACGCAGAGCAGGCCTTCGAGATCGAGTTTGGCGATGATCGCAGATGCAAGCGCTTCGGCCTTGGCTTCAAGATCGGCGGGGATGTCGGCGGGAAGCACGCTCCACGCGAGGATCTGGTTCTCATGTTGATTACGCGCGGCGGGAAAGCTGCGGACTTCGCCGGCGGGATTGCGCGCGGCCATCACACTGATTTCGTAATCAAGATCAAGCGCCTTCTCGGCAACGGCAGGTTTGGCGCCGAGCGCGGCCCACGCATTGGCGATCTCTGATGCAGCAGCTTGGTTTTCAAACCCTATGCGCGCCTGGCCGCGCCCATCGTATCCGCCTCGACCGATTTTCAAGAAGCCACGGCCGCCGAGCGCAGGCACCGCTTCGTGCAGTTCCGCTTCGCTGCGGACGACACGAAATGCACCGACAGGGAAACCATGCTCCGCAAGCCACGTCTTCTGCAGCGTCTTATCCTGGATGATGCGTATGGGCTCGACGGTAGGCCGCAACAGCGCAAGCTTCGCCACTTCGGCAAGAGCGTCTACCCCGATCTGCTCAATCTCCAGCGTCACCGCGTCGGCGCCAGTAGCAAGCCGCCGTGCCGCGGCCGCATCGTCCCATCGGCCCACAATCGTTTCATCCGCGACAAAGCTGGCCGGACATGCCGCTTCCGGGTCCATCACGCGCACGCGATAGCCCATGGTGCGCGCGGCCATCGCGGTCATGCGCCCAAGCTGGCCGCCGCCAAGGATAGCGATCAGGCCGCCAGGCCTCACAACGTCAGTTTTTTTGGGTGAGCCCGATTCAGAGAACGTCAAGACGGTAGACCCTCGTCAAGCCGCTGGTCGAGCACTTCCTGCGTGCGCGCGGCACGCCAGGCGGCGAGCCGATCATAGAGCTGCGTGTCCGTTGCCGCCAGAATCTCAGCCGCAAACAACCCTGCATTGGCCGCACCCGGTTTGCCAATCGCCAACGTTCCCACCGGAACGCCCTTGGGCATCTGCACAATCGAGAGCAGGGAATCGATCCCGTTCAACTGCGTCGCGGCAACGGGCACTCCCAACACAGGGACGAGAGTCTTCGCAGCCAGCATCCCAGGTAAATGCGCCGCGCCACCGGCCCCTGCGATGATCACGCGCAAACCGCGGTCGTGCGCCGTTGCCGCATACTCGAAGAGCCGATCCGGCGTACGGTGCGCGCTCACAATGAGCGCCTCGTAGGGAATATCGAGTGCACGCAGCACCTCAACAGCCGCCGCGAGCACCTCATAATCGCTCTTGCTGCCCATGACAACGCCGACCAATGGCTTAGCGATCATAGGTTCATTATATGGAATTCAAGACGATTGGCATGCGGGATTCTGATCCCCTTCGTCTCACCGCCGGTGCCACGCCTCGACAGCCACTTCAATCGCCGCGAAGACCACGCTTACGGCAGCCAGAAACCCCTTAGCCCGCTGCCAGTTCTGCTCATGCCGGTCCATGCGCCGCTCAAGGTCGCCGATACGTCCGCCATTGCCGTCTCCGGTCAGGCTCGTCATCTGCGATTTCAGCACGCACAGATCGCTCAATACCTGCGCCTCGAATTCATTCATCATACGCATCCATGCGGCTCCGTTCGTCGTACTGTCGCGGCAACAATCTCGCTCAAGATCCGAGCGGCAGGTTAATAAACAACGCCGTCGAAAACTCGGAGTAGTTCGGCGGCGTCGACCCGTCGTACATCCTGATGTAGAACCGGTCGTTGGCGGTCTCGCGCGAGAAAGTCACATTCGGCAACGAGGCGCGCGCCACCAGGCCCGGATCCTCACCCGCCATGAAGCAGAAATCGCGCCGGCGAATCTCAAAACCGCCGCCAGTGGGAGGATTCACTCCCGTATTAATTGTGACTGCGCTTCCGTTCAAGGCGGTCACCGTTAGCCCGGCTAGGCTGGGCAGATACGCAGGAGCGATTGGCGCCGGCAACCACGCATCGGCTGGCACGGTCTTGCTCGTTTGAATGGCCAGGTCTTCGGCCCAGTCGTTCGCAAACTGAATCGTGTACTGCACAAGGTCCGGAATACTCGCCGCGTAACTCAGCTTTACCGCGCGCACCACAACCTGCGCATTCAAGTTGGTCGAGGGCGCGTTCAACAGCAGCGCGTCGCCGGGCCAAACGTCGGCGGCAAAACTCAAGTTATTTCCGGTGTAGGCGCCGCACCAAAGCGCGCTTACGCCGGCGGACGCCTGTTCCATGGCCAGCGCGGCATTGCGGCAGTCTGCCGAGCTTCGCGCTGCGGGACTGTTCACGGATCCGATCCATGCGGCAACGGCGGGAGTGCCTGCCTGCGCGAGCGCGGCCTGGCTGGCTGCATTCACCGCGCGGCCCACGGCCCTGCCGACGGTTCGATAACTCACCGCAACCTGTTCCCCCGCAACCGGAGCCGAACCCGTGTAAAACACCAGCTTGCCGGTGCGCTCCACGTGGCACTCTGCAGACTCCGCCGTGGTTCCTACACGGCGCGTATACGCGCCACCGTTGGGCGGCGTGCTCACCACCCATCCCGATCCAAGACTCGTCAACCGAATCGAGCGCAGCGCACCGACGAGGTTAAAGCTGCTCGCTGCGACTACCGTGCATGTAGCGGGCAAGCTGGCCACGGCGCCGTCGTAAAGCGTCACCGGCATGCCCGCCACTCCATTCACGTACTCTTGAATTTCAAGTTGCACCTTGGCGGGGCTTGCGCTCGTCTGCCCGCCGGTTGTAGTGGCTCCGGCATCGCCAAACGATCGATACACTGACAAAGCCCGTTCCATCTCCGCACAATGCACGCGCGCGCGCAGCATATATTGGTTTGCAGGGTTGATGGCGAAGGACGACCCCGCAACCGTTCCCTGCACGAGCGGCTGCAGCGTCACCGCACCGGTGCCCTGCTGCGCCGTAACTTGAAATCCTGCGATGCAACCTGCCTGCGATTGCGGGCCGTTGTAAAAACCCGCCACCACACCCATACTGCCCGGCGAAAGAGTCAGGCCTGCGGCCTCGAGCAGCAGCGTCCCACCCATCTCTACAGAATCAATCCAGCTCAGAACCACCTGCCCATCCGTGCCGTTTCCGCCATTCATCACCAGGCCACCGGCGCCGAGGCTCAAGTATCCACTCAATCCCGTATTGGCCCACACCGATGCATTGATCGCAGGTTCATTGAACAGCTCACTGAGAATCGTGGACTTCGAAGCCGGCAGAAAGAATGGATCGGCCGCAAGATAAAACTGGGTCGTGACGCCGTCGCCGAGAAAGTACTCGGTTACAAAGGCCACCGGCTCATGCTCGCCGCAAACTGTTATGTCGTTGGCAAGCGCGCGATCGATCGTTGCACTGAAACTGAGGGCCGCGAGGTTCAGACTTCCATCCGTTTCATTCAGCGGATGCACCGTCGATTCGGCGCTCGTCAGCGTCAGGGCTCCACTGACGGCGCGATATGCGGCCCGCGCCTGGTTCGCCACTTGTGCCGCTCGCTCGCTCCACGATGCGCCAGGTTGCGGAGCAACATTGTTCACCGCTACGTTCAGCGAGACTCCCTGTGTTGAAAGCGCCGACGTTCCCGCGTGGGTGACCAATGACGCTAGCAGCGCGCCCGCCACAGCGTTGGTGGTGCCTGCGCTTGGTGGCATCAGCAGCTGATCCAGCAGCAGTTCGTCGCTCACTGCCTCGATCGCGATTCGATAGCGCGGACCCTCAAGGCTAACCCCAACAAACTCGGGCAGTGGCGAGACGGCGATGTATCCCGTGAAATAGACCGTTGCATTGTCGCCGACCACGGCGACAGCCTGATTGCGCGAAGGCGGTGTCAGGTTCGAATTCGCAGGCAGGCTAAGCCAAAGGCGGCACACAGAGGGCGCGTTCAGTTTTCGTTCGATGGTGAGCGGCCGCTCACCATCGAACGCGGCGGTATAGTCCTGTCCCTGAATCGTAATTTTCATGCTCAATCACTCACTTATTTACGGGTTCGTCGCCCTGACCGCTAAATCAGCGCATGCGCGGCGGGAAGAAAGCTGCGGTAACAGACCACGCGTTCACCGTCGAGAGGGTCCGCAACGGGCAAAGCGAGAAAGTGCCCCTTCAAAGCGATCCTTGCTTGTCCTGAAGGCTGTTTGACGCTCAGCGGAAGGGACGCTTCTTCCGCGCCCATCATGCTTTGCAATCGCGGGTAATGGAAGAAGATTCGTTCGCCCTGGCTTCCCTCCATCACAAACAGCGCAGACCACTCCTGATAGAAACTTCCGCCTTCGCGATCCACGAACCCGGTAATCGCCTGCATCTTCCAGCCCGCCGCTGGAGCACCCGCCGGCAACAGCTCCGCCAGCGTAAGTCCTGTCGAGCTCACCTGCGCAACAAGTCCCACGTTGAATGTCACGCGCCGGATGTAGTCCACATCGGTCAGTGGCTGGCGCACGTAGGCGCCTGCAATGGGCGTGCCCACATAGCCGGTCTGGCCCGCGTAGTCGGCGTCCACCGCAATCATCGAGCCCGCTGTGAATTTCGCCGCGTCCGCCGCGGCCAGCACGATGGTCGATCCCGTTGACCCGCTCTGCACCACAACAGCCGGCGCCGCGGCTGCGCCATCCGCGGCCAGAGCCGCGCCGCTTGCCGCGCTGAGAAGATTCATGTGCTGCGCTCCTGTTGCGAGCGCCATCGTTAGTTTCGTCCAACTGAGAAATTCGCAGCTTACTTCCGCCTGCAATGTCTCGCGTACTTGTTCCAGCGCCGCAGCTGGAATCCCCGCATTCACAGCGGAGGACTTGCTCGCAGATTTGCGCGCGAAATCCTGAATCCACCCCAGGCTCAGCCACGGCGTGGGCGGACTGTTGAGGCTGAAACCGCCTTGCTGCGATGGATCGAAGAGCGTCGGCGTCGAGCTCGCTCGATTCACGGGCGCAAAATACGCGCGTACGCGCCGCGCCACCGGGGCCGGAGCACAATACCAGGTTGTCGCCATTACTCCCCCTGCTCCTGATAGCTGTAAACCGTTACCTTTGCCGACCGGCTCAACTGGTCGCGTTGCACGACAGCAGACGCGAGCGCGGGTTCATCCCAGAACACATTCGTCAACATTGCTGCGGGCGGGGTCGCCGTGTAGCTGAGCTTGGGCGTGAAGAAAGGCTGCAACATCGATTTGAGTTCCTCATCCATCGCGCTCAAGCATCGCCCGCGGTCGAGTCCGCCAAAGCTTTGCGTTCCGCACGTCTGGTAGAGAATTTCGCATTCTTCTGCGGCCATCGGTAACGCGAGGTCCATATCCAGCGCCAGTCCCAGCCAGCGAACGACAAACACATCGGTGGGAAGCTGCGCGAAGGTCGCCTCAGCCTCTTCCACCAGGATTCCCGGCCGTACCGTTCCGCGCAGCAGGATGGTTCTTCCCGGATTGATGGCCGCGAGCCGGCTGCGCAGCGCCATATAAAACGAGTCTTTTGCATTTTGCATAAAAGTTCCTGGTTATCGAGTGAGCGTGTGGACGTTAAACGGCCTGTTGGTGCGCTTCGCGAAGCAGCAGCCGATAGAGATACACCTGACCGAAGGCTTCATTACTCGCAATCGATTCGATCAGGTAATCCTGATCTCCGACCGTCACCGCCAGCGTCATGGCGAACAGCGCCTGCGCCGAAGCAAGGTCCAGTGCGTTCACCTGCTGCTGCACGCCCGTGGCAGAGATCATCAGCTCCCATTTCGATTCACCCGCTTCTTTCCAAGTTGGCCGCAGCTTGCGCAGGACGACCGGACTGACAACCACATCGGCAAAAGTTGTGGCTACCAGCCCAAGCTCCGACA
>Ga0182013_10004941_pt1 | contig 15778 bp, 13 predicted proteins | sample 612S2MmetaG_FD_120487 | JGI IMG/M metagenome (GOLD analysis project Ga0182013, IMG submission 120487) | Permafrost microbial communities from Stordalen Mire, Sweden - 612S2M metaG | ecosystem: Environmental > Terrestrial > Soil > Wetlands > Permafrost | place: Sweden: Stordalen | collected...
CGAGGCGGCGACGGCGATCTCCGCCTTTTGGGCCAGCCCGATCATCTGCGTATTGATCGCGTCGCGCTGGCGCAGCGCCGCCGCGCGCTCGCCCATAGGGCCGTTTAGCGTTTCGCGAATGGTGGCCGCGCGCTTGAGCGCCTCATTAGCCTTCGTACGGTGAGACAGGCAATTGGGACCGCAGGCGGCGCCGAGGCCGTCGAGGCCTTTGGCGGCGTCGATGGCGGCTTGCTCTTCCTGCCGGGCCGTGGTGGCGAGGGCCGAGATTTCATCCTGCTTGAGCTTAATGATGCCGTCGAGATCGCCAATGTTGCGCTCAAGCTGCTTGATCCGCGCGCGCGCCTCTTCGAGTTGGCGGCCGGCGGACTGGGCCTCGGTAAGTTCCGCCGCGGCCTGCCGCGCGGCCTCGGCGGCGATGCGCTGCTGGGCTTCCTGACTCTTGCGGATCGATTCGCGAAGGCTGGCGCCTGCGGTGCGCGCCGTTTCGCCCAGGGCGTCGAGCTGGTCGAGATAGGCCTTGAATCCAGGCGTCGCCAGAATGCTCCGGGAGGCTTCGTCGTAACGCGCGGCGATTTCTTTCGAGGACGGCAGCAGGACGTCGGCGGCAAGCTCCATCGGCTGCAATTCGCCCACGATCTTCTTCGACGAGAGCTTGAAGATGTTGTTGTAATAATAAGTGAACGAGAAAAAGGCGGAGATCGAGAAAACAAAGGCGAAGACCAGCGCCGTGACGAGCGTCTTGATGATCATGCGCTCTCGGGCCATGCGCCGCCGGGCGATCAGGCTGGCGAGATCGGCGCCGAGCGACCATGAGGTCGACGCCAGCATGACGAGAATCGCCGTCGTGCCGATCATCGCGCCAAGCAGCCCAACCAGATCGCCAGGCTCCTTCTGCATGATGTCGATCATGCCGCTTGAGGTTGTGTAAAATACCCAGCACAGCACAGGCGCCGCGATCCCGATTCCAACGCGGCCGAGATTTATCTCGCGCGGCAGCCGTTGCCTGAATTTTTCAATCAACGGAGCGAATCGGCCAGGCTTGGCAGGCGCGGGGGGGGCGTTGCCCGGGCGTTGTGGTTCGGGCGTCGCCGTTGCCTCACTCATGCGCGCGCCCCGGAGACGTCGGAGCGGCCAGGCGCAGCGATGCGGGGCGTTTCTACCTGGCTTCTGGACGCGATAATCATGGCGCGAAAACTAGCACATGATCTTCGAGACGTCGAAAGGACACGGGCTCGCGCTGGCGGTCCCGACTCGATCCTTGGGACCAGTTGCCGCTCGCGCCAGGGCGCTGCTCTAAAAAATGAGATTTAATACAAAGGCTTGGGAGCCGTGCGAGATCGGGGACCGGCGGCGGGTTTTCCCGAAGCGACTTTCATGTTACGGGGAGGTTCGCAAAGCGTTTGCGTCAGCGCCTTCCACCACCCGCTCCGCCTCCAGCGCGTTTCCTGATGTCCAGCTTTTCGGGAAAATGCGCCGGGACATTGTTTACCGGCATTTTCATGCGCCCCGCGATCCTGCGGCCCGGCCTGGAAATGCGCGCCGCCCGCCTCGCGGACGGACCCAGAGCATCAGGGATCGAGCCTTGTCCATACCGTTTCGTTACGTCGCCACGGTCGGCGCCTATCTGCTCCGCCAGAAGCTTCTCGGCCGCAAGCGTTATCCACTCGTGCTCATGATGGAGCCGCTGTTTCGCTGCAATCTCGCTTGCGCGGGCTGCGGCAAGATCGACTATCCCGACCATATTCTGAACAAGCGCCTCTCGGTAGAGGACGCGCTGGCCTCGGTGGACGAATGCGGCGCGCCCGTCGTGGTGATCGCGGGCGGCGAGCCCCTGCTGCACAAGGATCTCGCGCAGATTGTCGAGGGGGTGATCGCGCGCAAGAAATTCGCCATCGTCTGCACCAATGCGCTGCTGCTGGCGAAGCGAATCGACCAGTTCAAGCCCAATCCCTATTTCACCTGGTCGATTCATCTCGACGGCGACAAGGAGATGCACGACCACGCCGTCAGCCAGGAAGGCGTTTACGAGCGCGCCGTCGAGGCGGTGAAGCTGGCCAAGTCCAAGGGCTTCCGCGTCACCACCAACAGCACTTTCTTCTCCAACACCGATCCCGTTCGTGCGGCCGCCTTCCTCGACGAGCTGACCAAGCTTGGCGTCGACGGCATGACCGTGTCGCCTGGCTACGCCTATGAGCGCGCGCCCGATCAGGAACATTTCCTCAACCGCTCCCGCACCAAGGAGCTCTTCCGCGCGATCCTCAAGCGCGGTCGCGGCGGCAAGGCCTGGGCCTTGCAGCAATCCGGGCTGTTCATCGACTTTCTCGCCGGCAATGTGAGCTATCACTGCACGCCTTGGGGCATGCCGCTGCGCACGGTTTTCGGCTGGCAGCGTCCCTGCTATCTGCTCGGCGAGGGCTATGTTCCGACCTTCAGGCAGCTGATGGAAGAAACCGATTGGGACGCCTATGGCGTCGGCAATTACGAAAAATGCGCCGACTGCATGGTGCATTCCGGCTTCGAGGCGACAGCGGTGGAAGACAGCGTCATGCGCCCATGGCGCGCGCTGAAGGTCGCGCTCTTCGGCGTGAACACCGAAGGTCCGATGGCGCCCGACATATCGCTCGAAAACCAGCGCCCGGCCGAATATGTGTTCGACGCCAATGTAGCGACGCTGTCACAGACCCGAGAGCACGAGTCGAAGCAGCGGGCCGACCAGACCTCCACAGCGGCCTAAAGTCGCGAAAGCCGCGCGGGCGTCGAGACCCGCGCGGATCAGATCGCCGATCTGTCCCGGTTCGCGCAACAGCTCCCGCAACACGCCGCTCACGTCGACGCTTCCGTCTGGCTTGACCGCTTTTGTCGCCAGCGGGGGCAGGGCGCGTGAAGCCGGATCGCTGACGACCCGAACGATGGCGAAGGGCAGCCCGCGCCGCCGCGCGAAGGCGCCGGCGAGATGCGACTCCATGTCCACGGCGATCGCGCCGCCGCTTGCGCGCAGGACGGTCTTGGCGGGCACTGTGAGGATTGCCGCGTCAACGCCGCGGACAGCCCCTTCTCGCACCGGGACGCCCGCACCGGCGAAGCCTTCAGCCAAAACGCGTCGAAGGGCAGGATGCGTCTCGAAAATTTCCGAACCGCCGATCGCCTGCGTCGCGATTACGGCGTCTCCCGGCGCCAACCCGTAATCGAGGCCGCCCGCGAGGCCAAAACTGACAACAGCTGAAAATTCGGAGCTTTCGAGCGACTCGAGAGCGGTTCGCAGCACGCGGACATCCGCGCCGCTGCAAAGCGGAACCACGCCCTCGCCATGAAGGCAGGCGGCCTCGCGTGCGAGCCCTGTGAGAACGAGAATTGGCGCGGAAGGACGCGGGCCCTGGTCTTTTCGTCCAACAAGGCTTCGCGTCATCGCCGGTCCTTTCCTGATCGGCGCAGCCTAGAGCCCCACGCTCACCTTTTTAGCGTTCGATCGGAGTAGGTTGCGGTAACGCGCGAGAGCCCAGAGCGGGAAGAATTTTCCATATCCATGATAGCGCAGGTAGAAGACGCGCGGGAAGCCGGTGGCGGTGAAGCGCGCTTCTTCCCAAAGGCCATGATCGGCCTGCGTCCGCTGCAGATAGGCGACGCCGCAGGCCACGGCGGGATGATCGACCTCGCCCGCCGCCATCAGGGCCATCAACGCCCAGGCTGTCTGCGACGCGGTGGAAGGGGCGGGTTCATAGCCCTTGTACTCGAGCTTGTAGCTCGACAGGTCTTCGCCCCAGCCGCCGTCAGGATTCTGAATCGAAGCGAGCCAGGAGACGCTGCGGCGGAAGGCCTCATGTTCGTGCGGCAGGCCTGCGGCGTTGAGCGCGCAGAGCGACGACCATGCGCCATAGATGTAATTGGCGCCCCAACGTCCGAACCAGCTGCCGTCAGGCATTTGCTCGGAGAGGAGATATTCCACGCCGCGCGCGAGCGCGTCGCTTGAGTCCAGCGTGTCGCCCAGCTGCGCCAGCATGGAGATGCAGCGCGCCGAGACGTCGGCGGTCGGGGGGTCGAGCAGCGCGCCGTGATCGGCGAAGGGGATGTGGTTGAGATAGTGATAGGCGTTGTCGGCGTCGAAGGCGCCCCAGCCGCCATTCTTGCTCTGCAGCCCCTCGATCCAGACCCGGCCGCGATCCATGCGCTCCGTATAGGGCTTCTCGCCGGTCTCTGTTGCAAAACGGTCCATTGCGGTGACGACGACGGCGGTGTCGTCGACGTCGGGGTAATGCGGATTGGCGTATTGGAAGGCCCAGCCCCCCGGCGGGGTGTCGGGCCGCTGCGCGGCCCAGTCGCCCTTTACGTCGAGAATTTGCAGCGGCGCCAGCCATTCCAGCGCCTTTTTCACGCGAGCCCGCGCCTCCGCGCCGCCGGTCTCCAGCAAGGCGTGGGCGACGAGCGCGGTATCCCAGACCGGCGAGACGCAGGGCTGGCAATAGGCTTCGTGCTCATGGACGACGAGCAGCCGCTCGATGGATTCGCGCGCCGCGACGACGCGTGGGTCGCTGGAGGGAACGCCGAGCACGTCGTACATCAGCAGGCTGTTGACCATGGCCGGGAAAATCGCGCCTAGCCCATCAACGCCGTTGAGCCGTTCCGTGGTCCAGCTCTCCGCGCGGGCGATGGCGCGTTCGCGCGTCTTCCTGGGGAAATAGGGCTCAACGACATGCAACGTTTTGTCGATTGCGCCGAAGATCGCCGTCCAGGGGAAAGTCTGGTGTTCGCCCTTGGGCCATTCGCGAACCTCGTCCGGCGGCGTGACGAACAATTCGCCGATATGGACGCCGAGTGGATTCCTGGCGCGAGGCTTCTTGGCCATCAGCACCAGCAGCGGCACAAGCACCGTGCGGGCCCAATAGGACATCTTGTCGAGATGGAAGGGGAACCATTTCGGCAGGAGCATGATCTCGGCGGGCATCACCGGAACGCCGCGCCAGGGAATTTCGCCATAGAGCGCCAGCAGCGCGCGGGTGAAGACATTGCCTTGCGCCGCGCCGCCATGCGCCAGAATCGTCGCGCGGGCGCGCGCCATATGCGCGGCGTTTATGTCGTCGCCGATCAACTTGAGCGCGAAATAGGCCTTTACGCTGGCGCTCATGTTGAAGGCGCCGTCCTGAAACAGCGGCCAGCCGCCATGCGACCCCTGCACGCGGCGAAGATAATTGGCGATCTTGCCTTCGAGAACCGCGTCGACCGGCTCGGCGCGATAATGGCGCATCAGCACATATTCGGCGGGGATGGTGCAGTCCGCCTCAAGCTCGAAACACCAGTGACCATCGCTCTTGCCCAAGGCGAGCAGCGCATCCGTGGCGCGCTCGATGCTCGCTTCCAATGGGTCGGCGGCGGGGGTGAATTTTTCTGCGCGCGCGGTGGCGGTCGTCATCTTAAATCCTCGGTCTAACTCTATATATCGCTCGCTCGGCCTTTCAGCCGACTCGCAGGCTCGGGGCGCCGCCTGCCTTGGGCCGCACGGTGATCTCGACGTCCTGGCCGAGCGCCACCAGAAAACGCAGCAGCCGCTCCACTGAAAACTGGCGGAAGTCCCCGCGCAGCAGCTTCGAGACGTCAGGCTGCTTCACGCCGAACAGTCCGGCGGCTTCGATCTGGCGCAGGCCGCGCTCACGCATCAGCCTTGCGATTTTGCGGACCAGCTCGGCCTTGACCAGATTGTCGGCGCAGCCGGCGATTTCGAGAGTCATTATCGTTTCCGCAGTTGCGAAGGCCCATTCGTAGCGACCAATCGTTTATAGTGATTTAACTATAGGATCAAGCTGGCTGAAGCGAGGCGGCCAAGCGCCACCGCCAGCTCCGGGCGGAGTTGGGGGAAAAGCGCTTTCGCATCCTTACCTTTGCCGCTTCATGCTGCGCAGCAAAATGCGTCGCCCTTCCAATGCCCGGTCAATACGGGGCAAGCCCGGCGGCCTTATACCCCGATCGAATCGAGCCTTCGATCGTCGCTGGCAGGCCGGTCGCGGTCCAGTCGCCGGCGAGCAGCAGATTGCGCCAGCGGGTTTTGGCTTCGGGGCGTCGCGCCTGCTGTTGTGGCGTCGCGGCGAAGGTCGCGCGCTTTTCCTTGACAATCTGCCATTGCGGCAGAGAGGAGGGCAGGCCGGTCGCGCTGGCCACCTCGGCCCAGATTTTCTGCGCCAGCGATTCGCGCGGCTCGTCCATCAGTCGGTCCGCGCCGCTGATGGTGACCGAGAGGCGATCCTCGAAAGCGAACAGCCATTCGCTCAGGCTCCCGACCATGCCGAGCAACGCCGGCTGCCCCTTGGGCGGCGCGATTTTGAAATGCGCGTTGAGAATGGCGCGGAAATCGTCCGGCGCCACAAGGCCGGGAACAAGCTCCGCCGCCGCCCAGGGCGGAACCGCCAGAACAAGCCGGTCATCCTCTCCCAGCTTTATTGAATCGTCGCCGAAGCTGAGGCGGCTGGCGCGATCTTCCGCGAACTCTATTTCGCGCAACCGGGCGCCAAAACGGACCTCGACGCCAAGCCCCTGCAGCGCCTTTAGGGCAGGATCAATGAAGGCCGGTCCGAGCCCGTCCCTGGCCACCATCGGCCGACAAGCAGAGCCCCCGGCGGCCAGCGTTTCGCGCAGCACGGCTCCGGCGAGTTCCGCGCTTGAATCGCGCGGCTCTGTGTTCAGCGCCGAAAGCAGGACCGGACCCCAAAGCCGCTCATAGAGCAGGCCCGTGCAATCCATCGTCTCGCCGATCGTCGCGCCTTTCTTCGCGCGCAGCAGGCTGGCGGCGTCCAGATAATCCAGAGGCTTCGTTCCGGGCACGCGGCGCGAGGCGACGAAAATCCACCACGGAAGCCTTGAGGCGTTGGGGGCGAGACGCCAGCGCTCGCCGCTGCGCGCATCCAGGAATTCGAAGGCGCATTCATCCGGTCCGACCAGCGCGTCGCCGGAGCCGACGCGCGCGAGATAATCCCGGGCGGCGTGATTGCCGGACAGCAGAAGATGGTTGCCATTGTCGATGGTGAGTGCAAGCGAGGGGTCGTAATAGGAGCGGCAGCGCCCGCCCGCCATCCGCGCCGCCTCGTACAAGGCTGCCTTGCCGCCAGCCTGCGCGAGCTTCAGGGCGCAGGAAAGTCCCGCGAGGCCCGCCCCGACGACATGGGTGACTCCGGTCATGCGAAAGCGTAACGCAGCAAGGCCAGCACGACCTTCAACTTCGAGGCGTGCACTTTTTCCCGCGGGGGGGCGAAGCCGCGCGCGCAAAGGCGTTCGAGAATCGAGCTGTAGGCGGCCGCCATGAGCGCCGGCGCCTTAACCGCATGTCCCGGAGAAGCTGCGATCAGCTTGCGCGACGCTTCATAATGGCCGCGCGCCCGTTCCGCCACTTCCGCGCAAGCCGCGCCGAGGCCCGGGTGCACGAGCACGGCGCTGGGCGAAAAATCCGTCATTCCGGCGGCGACCAGCTCTTCACGGGGCAAGTAGAGCCGTCCGCGTTCTGCGTCCTCGTCGAGATCGCGCAGTATGTTGGTGAGCTGCAGCGCCCGCCCAAGGTGATGCGCGAGCATTCGCGCGTCTTCCAGCAATTTCGGGGACGAAGCTTCGGTGAGGCCGAAGGCGTGGATCGAAAGGCGTCCCACGGCGCTCGCCACCCTGTCGCAATAGAGATCCAGCGTCGCCCAATCCGGCGCGCAAATATCCTGATCGACGTCCATTTGCATGCCGTCGATCACCGCCTCGAAGTCCGCGAGCTTCAGTCCAAAGCGTCGCACCGGCTCCGCGAGCTGGGCGCATCGCTGGTGAATTCGTCCCTCATAAAGCTCTTCAAGATCGCGTCGCCATTCGTCGAGCTGTCGGCGACGTTCATCGCGATCGCCTTCTTCATCGGCGATGTCGTCCACCGCGCGGCAAAAGGCGTATATCGCGTACATGGCTTCGCGGCGTTCCGGCTCCAGAATGCGCATCGCAAGATAGAATGAGCTTTTGCGCGCGGTCGCGCTGACCTGCCGAGCGCCGGTTTCCGTCGTATCCTCAGCCAGACTCATGCTGCGCCTCCGGGTGCGGGTCGGCGAACAAGCCGCCGCAGCAGGGCGCCCGTTGCGCCAAGCGCGCCGATGAAAGCGAACCGCGCCTTGCCGGCATGGACCTTGTCCGCGAGCGGGTCGGCGTCGCGCAGCCGTTGCGTCAGCGTTTCGGCAAGGCTCTGGATCGCCCCGACCTCCATCGCGAGCCGCACGTCGTCAATGCGGTCGGCGAAGCCGCGCGATTGCGTCAGCAAGGCGTTGGTCTTTCCGGCCAGCTCGGCGATCACGGCGCGAAGCTGCTCTGGAGACTTGTCTCCCGCAAGCATTTCAATCTTGGCGCCAAAAGCCTGCAGAGACTCTTGCGGCAAATATACACGGTCGAGATCGCGATAGTCCTTTCCGCAGTCCTGCAGATGATTGATGATCTGCAACGCGGCGCAAAGCGCGTCATTCGCTTCCCAGGTCTTGCCAGGATCCTCGCCATGCACGTCGAGCACGAAGCGCCCGACCGGCATCGCCGAATAGCGGCAATAGTCGATCAGATCGTCCCAGTCCTTGTAGCGAAGCTGCGTCACGTCGCGGCGGAATGCGGTGAGGAGATCGCAGGCGTGCCGTGGCGAAAAGCCGCGCTCCTGGCTCGCGTCGCGCAAGGCGCGGGCGACCGGCTCGTCGGGCCCTGTTTGCAGCAGCGCCGCCTCCAGCCGGTCAAGCAGCGCGAGCTTGTCGCCCGGCGCAAGCTTCTCATGGTCGGCGATATCGTCCGCCGCGCGCACGAAATTGTAAAAAGCGAGAATCGGCGCGCGATGACGCGGCGCGATGAGAAAGGATGCGACCGGAAAATTCTCGTCCCGGTGGGACTTTCCCGAGGCCGTGTCCGATATGGCGATCGTGCTGGCGCCGCTCATGACTTCAAAAATCCCGCTCGGGTTTCCTGGAGAACCCCGTTTTCATCCAAGAAAATCTGGCGCCGCCCGGAAACCGACGTCAATGCGCCTGATAGCGGCCCTTCCAGGCGCCGCCTTTTCCGCGCATGTGCTGCAGCGCCGACTCCACAGTGAACCACGTATAACAGGCGGCGACGAGGGGCAAGGCGAGCGCCCGCGACCGGGAGAGGCCGTAGAAACGCAGGCTTGGCATATAGGACTGAATCATCAGCAAATAAGCGACCAGCGCGGCCTCGCGAGCGGGCGTTTCCGCGAACAAGGCGAGGAGGGGCGGAGCCAGATACACGACGATCATGCCGAGGATCGCGCCGACAAGCCGCAGCGGCGAGTAATCAAGCTGGGCATAGGCCGAGCGGGTCACCATCCGCTCTATGTCCCCAAAGCCGGGATAGGGGCGCAGGCTATGAACTGAATCCGTCAGTCCCAGCCAGATCGGTCCCTGCGTTTTCATCAGCGCCCCGAGGGCGCAGTCGTCGATCAGGGCTTTGCGAATGGCGGCAAGGCCGCCAGCCCTCGCCAGCGGTTCGGGCCGAACCAGCATGACGCCCCCGGCGGCGGCGGCGATCCTGGACTTGGGGTCGTTCACGCGTGCGAAGGGGTAGAGCATCTGGAAAAAGAAGACGAAAGCCGGCACGAACCAGCGCTCCGCGGCGCTTTCGCAGCGCAATTTGACCATCAGCGAAGTCAGAACCGCGCCCCGCGCCAGCGCTCCGGCGACAAGGCGCTCAAGAGCCGGAGGATCAAAAGCGATGTCACCGTCGCAGAACAGCACGAAATCGGGTTGAACCGGCAGGGCTCGAACATGCTCGAAGCCGCGCTGCATCGCGGCCAGCTTGCCGGTCCAGCCGGAGGCGGGGCCGTCCGAGGTCAGCACGCTGAGTCTTCCGCTCGCGCCTAGCCCAGCGGCGCAGGCGCGGGCCGCTTCCCCCGTCCCGTCGGCGCTCTGGTCGTCAACCAGGACTATCTCCAGCCGTCCGGTAAACTCCTGCCCAAGCAGCGAGGACACGCACTTCTCGATCACATCCGCTTCGTCCCGGGCGGGGATGATGGCGATCACGCTCGTCCCGGCGGTCGACGGTCCTCCGGCGGGCGCAAAATAGCGGTCCTGCTCGGTCAGCCGCCAGAAGCCCCCGTGGAAGGCGATGAGATAAAACCAGACGGCGAGGCCGGAGAAGGCGATAATGAGCGCGGTCATCTTGATCTTGAAAGCCGTTTCATTGGGTGGGAATAAATAAGACCACGGTCACGGAGTTGCGAGGCGTCTGTTGATTTTGGCGGGGTCTTAGCATCCGAGGGGTCGGGCTGGCCAGCGCCGGGAGGGCACGGCGCTTGCAAATCGGAGCCAACGCCCAGGCGACTCGTCGCGTCGAGACACAGCTAGATGCAATTTGTCACAAAATGGCTTAGCAGCATGCCTGCGGGCTTTTTTCGGGGACAACCCGGGGCGACCGCGAAGGGGGGCAGCGGGGCGGCGTGTCAAAATGGCCTCGCAGTACAGGTGAGGAATAACCATGAAGGTTAAGTGCGTTGGACAGATTTGTGTTTTCGCGGGGATGATGATCGCGTCGTCCGCGCTGGCTCAGCAGACCTGGGCGCCGCCGGCGGAAATCGCGCCCAAGGTTGCGCCGGCCGCTCCCGCGCAGACGCCGGTCGCGCAAAAGCCGACCGTTGCAGCGGAGACGCCGAAGAGCAAGAGCAAGGACTGCCGCGCCCAGGCGGACGCCAAGGGCCTGCATGGCAAGGCGCGCAGGGCGTTTCGCGCTGAATGCGATAAGGGCTGAGGCCCAGGGCGTCCCCATTCCGACAGGAAAAAGGGGACGCCTGCCGTTTCTCTCGGCGTGCGCCGCCCGATTCTCAGTCACGAGATCCGCGAGTTCAGTAAACCCGTTCGATACAAAAGTCGACGACTTCCAGCAGGGCGTCTTTCCAGGGTGAGGCGGGGAAAATTTCCATCGCGTCCCTGGCGATTGCGCCATAGTGGTTGGCTCGCTCGATCGTGTCGTCGAGAGCCTTGTGCTTCTTCATCAGGCCGCAGGCGGTCTCGACGTCACCGTCCTTGATCTCGCCCTTTTCCAGCGTCCGGCGCCAGAATTCGCGCTCTTTTTCATTGCCGCGCCGGAATGCAAGCACCACGGGCAGCGTGATCTTGCCTTCGCGGAAATCGTCGCCAACATTCTTGCCCAGATTTGCGGAGGAGCCGCCGTAATCCAGCGCATCGTCGATGAGCTGGAACGCGACGCCCAGATTCATGCCATAGCTGCGCGCCGCCGCCTCGTCCGCCTTGGACCGGCCCGAGAGCATCACGCCGACTTCCGCCGCCGCGGCGAAGAGCTCGGCGGTCTTGCGGCGGATCACGCCCATATAGGCGTCTTCCGTGGTTTGCGTGTCCTTCGCGGCGTTGAGCTGCAGAATTTCACCTTCTGCAATGATGGCCGCCGCGCTCGATACGACCGTGAGGCAGGGCATGTTGCCGGGCTCGACCATCATCTTGAAGGCGTGGCCGAGCAGAAAATCCCCCACCAGGACGCAGGTTTCGTTGCCCCACAGCATGCGCGCGGCGATCTTGCCCCGGCGCATGTCGCTTTCATCCACGACATCGTCGTGAAGCAGCGTGGCCGTATGCATGAACTCGATGCCGGCCGCGAATTTGATCTGGCCGTCGCCCTTGTATCCGCACATGCCGGCGGTGGCGAGCACAAGCATCGGGCGCAACCGCTTCCCGCCCGCTGAAATCAAATGGTTCGCGACCTCGGGAATGGTGGTGACGTCCGAGCCCATGCGCTGAAGTATCAGCTGATTGGTGCGTTCCAGGTCGGGCCGGATAAGCTCGAGGAGACTTTCGAGACCTGCGGCTTTCTTTTCTCTGTCTTCGAGCGGAACGACGATACCCACGGAGCCCCCTGCAGCCTTCGATCATGTTGATGTGTGTCTTTTGGCGAACTTACGGCTTTGCGCGGAAAGCGGCAAGTCGCGCCGGTTTTGAATGGCTACGCTCTGGCGCGATCGCCTGCTCGTTCCCGCTTTCCCGAGTTCGGCGGTTTCCAATTCACTCGAAGACGATATGGTCCAGGTCATGACTGAGAGCGATAACAGGTTTTTGGGCGGGCGCCTGCTCTTGCGGCAAGGGGGAAGCGGCCACCGCGCCGGCACCGACGCGATGCTGCTCGCGAGCGCGATCCCGCGCGACGCTGCGGGTCTGTTGTTTGACGCGGGGGCCGGCGCGGGCGCGGTGGGTCTGAGCGCCGCGATTCTGGCTCCAGACATTCGTGTCGGCCTTATCGAGCTCGAGCCCCAGGCCTGCGCCCTCGCGCGCGAAAACATTTCGCGCAACGGATTTGGCGACAGGTCGGAGGTTTTCGAAGCCGACCTGCTTGACGCCGCTTCGCGCCGCGCCGCCGGACTCCGGCCCGTATCGGCGAGCGCAGTGCTGACCAATCCACCGTTTTTCGAGCCTGGCCGGGTGCGGGTGACGCCCGATCCTCAAAAGGCCCTGGCCCATGTCGGCGCGGCGCCGCTCGAAGACTGGGCGCGCGCCTGCCTGTCCCTGCTGGAGCCGGGCGGCTTATTTGTGATGATCCACCGCGCCGATGCGCTGGCGGATTGCCTCGCTGCGGTCAAGGGACGGCTCGGGGGCGTTGCGATATTGCCGGTGGCTCCGCGCGAAGGGGAGCCGGCGATCCGGATCTTGCTGCGCGGCGTCAAGGGTTCGAAAGCGCCGCTAAGGCTTTGCGCACCCTTGGTTTTGCACTCGCGTGACGGAAGCTTCACGCCTCTTGCGGACGCGATTCACCGGGGCGAGGCCGCCGCGCCCTTCTAGATTGCTCATGCAAATGGAACGCAAAAACGTGCAAATTCGCGCACGACCTGCTCGTAGACATGTCTTTTGAACGGGACAATCAGCTCCGGCAGAAGCGCGGGGTTTTCCCAGCGCCATTCGTCAAATTCGGGCTGATGGGCGCCGCCCGCAGGATTGGCGATGTCGATTTCGCTGTCGGAGCCGGTAAAGCGCATGGCGAACCATTTTTGCGTCTGGCCGACATATTTGCCTTTCCATCGGGTCGTCGATTCCAGGGGCAGGTCATAGCTCAGCCAGGGCTCGATCTCGCCCAGCGGCGCAACGGTTCGCACATTGGTTTCTTCGTAGAGTTCGCGCAGCGCGGCGTCCTTGGCCTCCTCGCCCTCGTCAACGCCGCCTTGCGGCATCTGCCATTCGAAGCGCGCGTTGGTCAGATCATGCACACCCTTGGGCCGCCGCCGGCCGATGAAGACCAGACCGGCGGAATTGATCAGCATCACGCCGACGCAAGGCCGATAGAGGCGCTGGCTCATTTGCCCGTTCCCGTGACGGCGGCGGTGCTTCCCACGGGAGCCAGCGTCGCGGAAACCGGCGCGATCACTATGCCACGCTTCTCTGCGTCGCGGGCGAAGCGTGCGAGCCTCGCTATCGTCTGGCCTTCCGCATTGGCGAAGCCGATCGCCGAGCCGTTCTGACGCGCCTGCGTCTCAAGCTGCGCCAGCGCCGCGTCCACGGATTGCGGCGTTCCTCTTGCGTCGAGCACGATGTCGACGCGCGCCGCCGGCAGCGACAACCGCGCCGCAGTCGCTGCGGCGACGGACTGGGGCGAGGCGCCGTCGTCGAGATAGAACAGGCCGCGCTTGGCGATGTCGGCGAGCACGGGCGTCAGCGCCCTTTCATCGGCGGTGAAGCGCCCGCCCAGGAAACTCATGACGCCGGCGTAGCCCGGAAAACGGCTCATCAGCCAGTGCAGATCCTCAAGGTCGGCGCTATTGTCGACCAGCAGAGTGTGCGGGCCGGGATTGTTTTGCGGATAATCGAAGGGCTCCATCGGCGCCTGCAACAGCACCTCATGGCCGCGCGCCCGCGCCCGCGCCGCCGAGCCTTCGACGGTCGCGCCATAGGGCGCGAAAGCCAGCGTCACCGCTTCCGGCAGCTCGCTGATCGCGGCTTCCGTGGTCTGCGGATTGAGCCCGACGCCGCCGACGACGAGCGCGATCTTCGGCGCATTGGCCTTCATGCGCGACGGCGCGACGAAGGGCCGCGAATAGACGTCCATGGGCTTGGCGCCATCGGCCGCGATGCGCGGCAGCACGCCGTAGCGCCCCTTTTCCGCCACGCGCCGGTCGGGCGCCGGCGGCAGCCTTATGCCGGAGGATACAGGCTCGACCTGGATGATGACGGGCCCCGGCCCGCTGGAGCCGTTGCGGGTCACTTTCACGCCCGATTGCTGATCGGCTTCGCCAACCGTGAGGACATGATCGCGGCCATTCGGGGCCGAAGCGTCGGCGGGCGCGATCTGCGCCTGCGCGGGCTGCGGCGGGGGCTCCGGCGCCGGCGGCGCCTGATAGGGTTCGATTTTGGCGATGGCGTAGGGCCGTCCGCCGAGCGTGGCGAGCAGCGGATCGCGCAAGGTCAGGGCATAACCGCCGCCGCCGAGCGCAAGCGCCGCGAGGCCGGCCCAGAGCAGCTTGCCGCCCCGGCGCGGAGTGGGCGCAGCGGGCTTTGGCTCGCGTCGGTTTTGCCCGAGGGGGTGATGCAATTCGTCGTTCATGTGGATAGTTTCGCCCAAGGCCGTGCGCGCCCCGAATCGGGGCGATCCGGCCCGCATTGTGGCGGTTCCGGGAGCGCCCGTCGAGGGCGGAGGCGCGGCGCGGAACGGCGGATTTAAGTTTTTTGGCGTCGGCCTGTTCGTTTTGCTCGGTTCGAGACAGAACCGTGAAGTCTGAACTGTTGCTCCTTGAGTTCCAGGCTTCGCCCGTCCTCAAGGCCGCTCAAAACCGCCGCGCAACAATGCGCCGTCGGCTTCCATCAGCTCCAGCAGCATGCCCTCGCGCAGGCCGCGATCGGCGATGCGGGTGCGGGGCGCCGGGAAGAGTTCGCGGATCGCCTCGAAAATGGCGCAGCCCGCGAGCACCAGATCGGCGCGCTGCGGGCCGATGCAGCCATTCGCCACGCGCTGCTCGAAATCCATGGCGCGCAGCCGCGTGATGGCGCGCGAGGCGTCGTCGTTGGACATCCACAACCCGTCGACGCGCCAGCGGTCGTAGCGCTCAAGGCCCAGATGCACGCCCGCGAGCGTGGTCACCGTGCCGGAAGTGCCGAGCAGATGAAAGCGCGAGCAGCGCCGGCGCTCGCCCATCTCCCTGGCGAAGGGCGCCAGCGCCTCCTTGGCGTAATCGGTCATGGCGCCGAAGGTTTCGGCGGTGACGCTCTTGCCCCCGAAATGCTCGGCCAGCGACACGACGCCCAGCTCCAGCGAGGTCCAGTCCTTCAATTCGAGCTGCGCGGCGGGGGCGCCGTTCGGTCGCGCGAGCCACACGAGTTCCGTCGAGCCGCCGCCTATGTCGAACAGCAGCACGCTCTCGGCTTCCCGGTCCACCAGCGCGCTGCATCCGCGCGCGGCGAAGCGCGCCTCGGTCTCGCGGTCGATGATTTCAAGCTCAAGGCCGGTATGGTCTCGCACGCGGGCGGTGAAGTCGTCGGCGTTGCTCGCGCCGCGACAGGCCTGCGTGGCGACGAGCCGGGCGCGGGTGACGCCGCGCGAATGCATTTTGTCGCGGCAGACTTCCAGCGCCTTCAGCGTGCGCTCGATCGCTTCCTCGCTGATGCGGCCGTTGCGGCCGAGGCCCTCGCCGAGCCGCACGATGCGTGAAAAGGCGTCCACGATGCGCAACATCTCGTTGCTTCGCCGCCTGGGCCGCCGCTCGGGGCGCGCGATCAGAAGCCGGCAATTATTGGTTCCAAGGTCAAGCGCGGCGTAGACATGGTCCCGATCCTGCCGCGACCCGCCGACCTGGCTCCAGGCGGGC
>Ga0182013_10004946_pt1 | contig 15771 bp, 18 predicted proteins | sample 612S2MmetaG_FD_120487 | JGI IMG/M metagenome (GOLD analysis project Ga0182013, IMG submission 120487) | Permafrost microbial communities from Stordalen Mire, Sweden - 612S2M metaG | ecosystem: Environmental > Terrestrial > Soil > Wetlands > Permafrost | place: Sweden: Stordalen | collected...
GATTTCCAAAAACGCCCCAGCCTCCGCCTTAGACAAACCCGCCACAACACATTTACAGACAATTACCAACCTTTGGGGCACAATGAATTCATAACCGCCGAAGGCGGCCAAAACAGAACCAACTTGGGCTCCAGGCGGTGAAAACTGAGAGCTGAGAGCTGTGAGCTGAAAGCTAACCACTAACCACTAACCACTAACCACTGCATTTAGAGGACTCTGACTCTAACCTCAATCGCAAGAGGACATTACGACGACGACCACCCCGCATCCTGATGAAGCAACGGAACTTCCGCAAAAAGTCCGGACTTTGGGGGGGTGTGGGGGGGGTACCCCCAGGTGGCCCCTGAGGTTCGGACCGAACGCCAGCCCACCCCCGCACAAGTCCAATCAAGGAAGGACGACGATGCCCTGCGAGTGCCGCAACCCCATAGCCCGTGCCCCACTGCGGCCCGTTACGCCGTCGGCACTCGCGCGGCACGCCTACCCTGTGACAATCTCGCTGAAGTCCGCAATTCCCGAGAACCCGCGCAGCACTCCATCAATTAAACCCAGATTCGCCCCGCGGACAGCCGGATCGGCATCAAGCACCATCACCTTGTCGAAGAATGCATCCACAGCAGGCCGCAGTGTGGCAATCAACGCCAGCGCCTCGCCGTATGCCCGCTCCTGCCGCAGCGCAGCCACCTTTGGCGCAAGAGCCGCCGCTTCATCCCCCAGCCTCTGGGCTTCGGCTGAAAGCGTCACGTTCTTCGCCGAACCCAGCGCGAACCCCTTCTCTTCCGCCTGCCGCAAAATATTCTTGATCCGCTTGAACGCCGCCGAAATCGCCGCAAAGTCCTCTGACCCGCGCACCAGCTTCAACGCCTCGGCCCGCGCAATCGCATCGCGCACGTCGTCCGCGCCCGAGGCCAGCACCGCCGCCACCACGTCGTACGCAAACCCAAGCACGTCCTTCAGGAAGAACTGCAGCCGCTCGCGCAGAAACGCCGCCACCTGTTCACGATTGGCTCCATCAGCTCCACCCGCCGCAATCACATCTCCCAGCGTCAGGGGCAATCCCGACTCGGCCAGAATCTTCACAATCGCATTCGCCGCACGCCGCAGCGCAAACGGATCCTTCGAACCCGTCGGCGCAGAGCCAATCCCAAACATCGCCGTAATCGTCTGGATCCGGTCCGCCAACCCCAGCAGTTGCCCTTCAGCCTTCGCCGGAATAGCATCCTCGATCGACGCCGGCATATACTGCGCATAAATTGCGTCGCCGACTTTTTCGCCGAGCCCCTGCGCCTTCGCATAGAGCCCGCCAATCACGCCCTGCAGCTCGGTAAACTCCTTCACCAACTCAGTCGTCAAATCGGTCTTCGCAAGTTCCACGGCCTTCAGCAGCGCTGCCTCGTCAAACGCAACGCCACCCGCTTTCACCGCGGCCGCCAGCGCCTTTGCAACACGCAGATTCTCTTCCGTCTTCCAGTAATAACTTCCCAACTGTTTCTGGAAAGTCACCGCCTTCAAACTCTCCACGCGCTCCGCCAGCGGCGTCTTCTGGTCAACCTCCCAGAAGAACCGCGCATCCTTGAATCGCGCCCTGAGTACACGCGCATTGCCGTGCCGGATGATCGCCTCGCCCTCGGCATCCACCTGGATATTCATCACCGCCAGAAAATGCGGCAACAGCTTGCCATCCGCGCCCTCAACCGCAAAGTACTTCTGGTGGTCCCGCATCACCGTCACCAGCACCTCTTCCGGCAGAGCAAGATACTCCGCCTCAAAGTCGCCCAGAATCACACTCGGCCACTCCGTCAGGTGCACAACCGTCTCGATAAGCGCCTCGTCCTCGCGCCAGCGCGCTCCGGCAACTGTCCGCGTCACCTTGTCCAGCGCCTTGCGAATCGACTGCCTGCGCTCGCCCGCGTCCACTTGAACCTTTGCCCCGCGCATTACTTCTGCGTAGCTCTTCGCCAAAGGTAAAACCACGGAGTGGTCGCCATGCAATATCCGATGTCCGCGGCTCGCATTCCCCGCCGCAATCCCCGCAATCTCCACCGGCACCACCGCCGCATCCAGCAGCGCCACAACCCACCGCACTGGCCGCACAAACCGCTCCGGCTTGCCCGCGCGCCAGTACATATTCTTGGCCCAGTAGAGCCCCAGCACCTCTTTCGGCAACTCGCTCGCCAGCAACTCCGCCGCCGCGCGCCCCTGCCGCTTTACCGTCGCGCCCACATACTCGCCCTTGGCCGTCGTCACCTTCTCCAGCACCGACACAGCCACGCCCGCCTTCTTCGCAAAGGCCTCCGCCGCCGCCGTCGGCGTCCCGTCCTTGAACGCCACCTTCCACGACGGCCCCGTCATCTGCTCTTGGAAATCGTCCTGCTTCTGCTTTACGTCATTCACATAAACCGCAAGGCGCCGTGGTGTCGAGTAAGTCGTCACTTTCGCCGCTTCGCCCAGCAGCCGCTCCCGCGCGATCAACTCGTTCACGCGGCGTCCCAGCTCGGCCTCAGCCCCTGCAATCATGCGCGCCGGAATCTCATCCAGCCCAATCTCCAACAAAAAATCCGCCATAACTTTTGACTATCTTTCCGCTGACTCGCTAATGCCGCGTTTGCGGCGCTGACTTGCTGACTCGCTAAGGGACTAACTCCGCTAACCCCGCTAACACCGCGAACTCCGCTATCTAAGCTGCTTCCTGCTGCCCCACGTATACTTTGGCCACGCCCACCGCCAGGTTCCGTATCCGCGCAATCATTCCCACGCGCTCCGTCACGCTGATCGCCCCGCGCGCATCCAGAAGATTGAACAGGTTCGAGCACTTCAGCGCCAGCTCATAAGTCGACATTAGCGGGAACCGCCGCTTCTCCTGGGCGCTCGCCTTCTCATCGGCCAGCAGGGAATTGGCCTTCGCCAGCAACGCCTGCGCCTCTGCCTCATAGCTGTTAAAGTGCCCCCACAGCCTGTCGACGTCGGCATCTTCAAAGTTATAAACCGAATATTGCAGCTCCTCGGTCAGCCGCACGTCGCCGTAGGTCACCACTGCGCCCGTCTCCGGATCGCGTGCCCACACCACGTCGTACACTGAGTCCACATCTTGCATGAACGCACAGAGCCGCTCCAGTCCATACGTCAGCTCCGCGCAGATCGGGTCCAGATCCAGTCCGCCGCATTGCTGGAAGTAGGTGAACTGCGTAATTTCCATCCCGTCCATCATCACCTGCCAGCCCACGCCCCACGCGCCCACCGTCGGACCTTCCCAGTTGTCCTCTTCAAACTTCAAATCATGCTTCGAGAGATCAATCCCGATCGCTTCCAGCGATTGCAGGTACAGCTCCTGCACATTCACCGGCGGCGGCTTCAGAATCAACTGAAACTGAGTATGCCGGAACAGCCGGTTCGGATTCTCTCCGTACCGCCCGTCCGCCGGCCGCCGCGAAGGCTGTGCATAGCCAACCTTGTAGGGCTTCGGCCCCAGCACGCGCAAAAACGTCTCCGGCGCCATCGTCCCCGCGCCCACCTCAACGTCATATGGTTGTTGCAGAACGCACCCGCGGGCCGCCCAGAAACTCTGCAGCCGGAACAGGAGTTCCTGAAAGGTAAGCGCCGCAGGTTTAGCGCCTGATACAGCAGTAGCCGGTAAATCAATGGATGAAGTCACTCTGGAAACTCTCTCTCGACGATGCAACTGGATTCAGCCAATTTTATCAGCCAGAATACCTGTCGCATTGGGTAATCGACAAAGCGGTTTATTGCGCGGCGATTTACAGACGGCAGCATTCGCAAGGAGTTGGAAGGGAAAATCTAGGCGGACTTCTGACGCTGCCGGATTTTCCGGCCACCCGCTGAGAGCCGAGCGGCCCCCGCGAAATTCTTGCCCAGAGCACTATGAATCATGAACGCTGATCGCGTCAGCTTCGCTGCGCGGGCGCGGTTGTCGATCTCTGAAAGCTGGCTTGAGCGGGCAGTGATATTGAATCGAATCGTCTGCTCCGGCTCGGCCACATCCACTAGAAAAGCCACCGCGCCCTTCATCGCGGGGTCATGATGAAGGTGGTCAAGCGTAGAAGCGGCTGGAACCCGCTCGCCATCTTGCCGCATGCCCGCGATGTGGAGTGAGAGAGCCTCCACCGCCATGCGGCGGGCCTCTTCCAGCGTGGACCCCGCGGTGATGCAACCCGGAAAATCCGGGAAACTCACTCCATAATCCGACTTAGCGTCTTTGTGAAGATATGCGATGTATTCCATGCGCTGCTGCCTACCTCAGTCGGATTCCTGCCTGTTTCTCAATCGAACGAAGAGTCCCAGCCGGCACGTCCTTGCGCGGTGCCGGCACCGTAACGCGCCCCGGCTTCGTCGCGTGCTTGAACTGCTTGTGGCTTCCCACATGGGCAACCTCAAACCATCCATCATCTTTCAATCTTCTGATGATTTCCCGGCTGTCCATCCCGCTCCCGTTCTTTTGGGCTTACTTAATAATACACACTCCATACACACTGCACAAGACTCGCCCTCACCCTCCCAGCCTTCCCAGTGCCTCTGCCGTCCGCAGCTTCCGTTCCAGGTGCCGCTCCAGCGATTGCAGTGTGAACCGCCTCAAATCCGTCCCGCGCCGCCGTGGCCACGACTCCCCTGCAAATGCCGACACCGGCGCCCGCAGCATCCTCTGCGCCAGTTGCCACGAGTCAGCCGAGAGCGCGCACGCGCCAGACCCGCGATGCACATCGCAAAACAACCCATCCCCATAGCTCTGAAACCAAACATGCTCCGTCTGCAATCGCTCGCCGCAAGCCGTGCAGTGCGCAATGTCCGGCAGCAGTCCCATCAGGCGGGTCATCCAAAGCGAGAAATAGGTCAGCGCCATCCACGGCTGGACAACATCGGACTGCACGGCCGTCGTCTGCTCCAGCACGCTCACCAGAAGTCGAAACACCGTCTCCTGCGGATCGTGTTCCGGCAGCACCTCGTCCAGCAGTTCCGCGAAAAAGCTGAGCACCGCCATCCGCACATGGTCTACTGGCGCGGCCAGCGGCGACCGCAGAATCTCCAACTGATCCAGCCGCACCAACTCCTGCCGCGGCTTCTCCGCAAACCAGGCCCGCGCCACCGTCATCGGCTCCAACGCCCCGCCAAACCGCTTCCGGCTCTTCAGCGCCGACTTGGCCACACCCTTCATCCGCCCATAATCGCGCGTAAAAAAGCTCACGATCAGGTCCGCTTCATGCAACGGCCATGTCCGCAAAACCACCGCTTCTGAAGTAAGCACGCTCATGCGACTACTATCTTCGCATCGCTGCACCAGCCCTGGAGCGCAGCAGCTCAAAGAGGCAAAATCTCTCTCCTTCAAAGTAAGTAATGTTAGAATAAGTAAGGAATATGTATATTTTCAAGGAGTTTTCTAAAAAGTAAGGTATACTTGCAAATAGAAGGATACTCCATGCCTACCGCAACCGTGACATCCAAAGGCCAAATCACGATCCCCGCCAAAGTGCGGAAGGCTCTGGGCCTGAAGCCTGGCGTCCGAATCGATTTCTACGAGACTGCGGACGGCGAGTATACCCTCCGGCCTAAGTCAAGCTCAATCATCGACATGAGAGGATGCCTGGCATACGATGGGCCGCCCGTCACAATCGAGGAAATGAACCAGGCAATTCTCGACCACGCGGCCGCGGCGGACACAGCAACGATGAGTGCATCGATTGGAAATCAGCCAGATGGAGAAGCTGCTTGACTGGCCTCGACACAAACATTCTCTCGCGATTCTTCTTGCAGGACGACCCGCTCCAGTGCCCGAAAGCGGATCAAATCTTGGCTTCTCTCTCAGTTGATGGTCCGGGTTGGGTTGGGCTGGTCACCGTTCTTGAACTGATCTGGGTGCTGAGCAGCAAAAATAGGTTTGACCGAAGGACGATTGCAAAAACCGTTGACCAACTTCTTTCGCGACAAGAGATTGTGGTTGAGCAAGCTGAAACTGTCCAGAATGCCCTTCGGCTATTCCGAGACGGAAAAGCGGATTTTGCCGACTGCCTTATCTCCCTTTCCGCAAAGGCCGCCGGCTGCTCCCGCACCGTGACCTTCGACCGCATTGCCGCCCGCGACGCCGGTATGGAACTTCTCAGCTAAACAGGCCACTACGCCTCCCTGTCTCATTCTGTGGAAGACTTTCGCTCAAACTCAGGCTAAAATGGCATTAGAGGTTCCAAATGCCATCCGCAATGGTCACCTTCAACGGTCGGATTACGCTCCCCACTGACATTCGAAAACAGCTCGGCCTCAAGACCGGCGACAATATCGATTTCGTCGAAATCGAAAAAGGCCGATTTGCAATCTCTTCCCGCACCTCCGCAGTTTCCACTGTGGAGTCTGGCATTCCGTCTATCCACGCCGCCAAAGAGATCAGCAAGACGCTTCAGTAGCCTCTGGCAACAGAATCAATCAGCCGTTATAGCCGTTCCAGGATTGGTATGCCTTGAACGCTTTTCACCCAGCCGACGCGACCATTATAGCGGTTTCAGGATTGCTATACCCAAGGGCATACACCCAAGTCGACCCGACCCCAAGGAGGGGCGACCTGGCATTGAAGATCGACAGGGCACACCTATCCTGAAACCGCTCTAGGGAGCGGCGACCTCGCATGAATTCCGCCAGGGTGCAGTAATCCTGGAACCGCTCTAATACGCGCCTCCCCGGTGCGCGCCCTCCCATTGAAGCGCTCCCGTATGGACCAAATTGCTCTGAAGTCTCCGATTTTCCCCTCCAAACACACAAACGCGCATCCTGCATCGCAGGATACGCGTCTCTAGAAAGCTAAATTACTGTGCCGAGCCCTGGTGTGTAGAGCGCTGCTCTACCCAGCCTCGGTCGTTCCGGTTTAGCGGCCGAAGTGCGTGGCGTTCTTCTCCGTAAAGTGAGCCCACTTCTCTGGAAGATCGTCAAGGGCGAAGATCGCCGAAACCGGGCACGCCGGAACACAGGCGCCGCAGTCGATGCACTCGACCGGGTCAATGAACAACTGGTCGGCCTCGCCGAAACCGTCCTCGTCCTTCTTCGGGTGGATGCAATCGACAGGACAAGCGTCCACACAGGCGGTGTCCTTGGTGCCGATACAGGGTTCTGCAATCACGTAGGCCATGTCAAAATTCTCCGGGGAACTTAGCTTCTCGACGCTGATAGTAGCACACAACCCCAATGGATGACTCCCTCTCCCGACACTGCGTTTTGCGATGCGGGAATCAGGGGAATCACTTTCCTTTTTCTGCCCTCATCCGCGCAAACTCCTGCGGTGTTGGTATAGGCGACAAACCGCGTCCCGCAAACATATCTTCGAACAGCGTCACCAATTCCCCCTGAATAAGCCCGTTCGACGCCAGAATCTCCCTGCTGTCCAAATGGAAACCGTTCCCGGCAAAGTCCGTCACCCGCCCACCGGCCTCTTCTACCAGCAGGATCCCCGCCGCCGTGTCCCATGGGTTTAGGTTGAACTCCCAAAAAGCTTCCAGCCGCCCGCAGGCCACATAAGCCATGTCCAGCGCAGCCGACCCCGCCCGCCGCACGCCGTGCGACCGCAGCGTGAACTCCTGATTAAAATGCACATTCGGGCTCGCATGCCGTTTACGGCTCGGGAAGCCCGTCGACAACAATGCTTCCGCCAGATCGGGAATCTTCGACACCCGCATTGGCCGCCCGTTCAACCGCGCTCCCTGTCCCCGTTCGGCCGTAAACAGCTCATCCCGCATTGGGTCGTAGATTACGCCGGCCACCAGCGTTCCATCTTGCTCCGGAGCCATCCCGGCGGCGCGCTGCTCCAGTCCCATCGAAACGCAGAACTGCGGAAACCCATGCGCAAAGTTCGTCGTCCCATCCAGCGGGTCCACATACCAGCGGAACTCCCCACTCATCCGCTCCCGTGTGCCCTCTTCGCCGTAGATTCCGTGCTCCGGAAACGCCTGCCCCAGCCGTTCGCGAATCAGCTTTTCCACTGTCCGGTCGGCCACAGTTACCAGGTCCACATCGCCCTTGTACTCTGTCTCCACGCCTTGCGCCAGAAACTCGCGCAGCCGCGCACCCGCTTCGCGCGCAATCTCCGCTGCCTTGGGAACCCACACAAGATTCTGCGCTGTTGCGGCCTCTGCGCCGCTCACAACTCTTCCTCGTGAGCAACCGGCTCAATCGCCGCCGGCACAGCCTTTGCCACTCCGCTCGGCGCGGTTGCACGCGGTCCCCGGTGCCTGCCCGCTTCGCTGATGGTGCGGATCTGGTGTTTGTAAATGAAAAGGTTGGGCTGCCCTTCCCGCGTCAACCGCAGCATCGCGTCGTCGAAGTACTCAATCCAGCCGCGCACGGTCTCTCCGTCCCGCAGCTTGATCTGGACCACGACCTGGCGGTCGCTCAATGAACGCAGATAAAGTGCTTCCTGGCCGGTTTCGCCTGGCGGCGGAGTCTTGGTACGGCGGCGCGAAGACAATGGCGAAGTCATGATTCCATTTTAGATGCGGTTTTCCCTCCGCGCACAGGGGTCTCTATCCAAACCAATCTTTGCGATCGAAAAGCGTCCGCACTGCAATCAGACGCTCACTGCCCCTGCGGAGTTTTATCCCGCACCGAAACCGCGCTCGTTCCCGGAAAATCCTTCGGCGCCGGATACGTAACCGGCCGCCCCGCCAGCCATTCCAACGCCCGCGGAATGATCGTCTGCACGGCCGCATCCTGCAACCCGGGAGTCTTCACATCGCCCGGCCACAAATGCCCGTAGGTCGAGACATAGACTCGCCCTTTGCCATAGGTCGTCGTCCATTCCACCGGCCAAAACAACCCTAGCTTCGGATCGGAATCCCGCGCGTAGGCCTCCACCTTTACCCCCTCCGCCGGGCCGCGCGCGTAGTAGTACACCTCCATCTCCGGCGACAGCCATGCTCGAGGCAATCCAGCGTGAATCGGATCATCGCCCACGCGGGTCACCAGGACATTTCCCCGTTCCCCATGTCCTGTGTCTCGCCCTTCACCCGGTGGAATCCGCACCATCTCGCCCGTGTCGGTCAAGCGGATCGCGGTGCCGTAGTCCGCCTTGCGCCAGCTCAGCCCCACCATCTGCTCATATTCTTTCCAGCCCACAAACGCGTTCTCCGCTGCGTGAAAGATATAAACTCCGCTGCCTTTGCGCACATACTCGACAAAGTCCTCCTTCACCGCCTCGGGCCAATCCGGTTTCGGTTTCACTCCCAGCAGAAGGCCGTTGTTGGCATTCTCGTTGCAGGTCTGGATCACCACATCGTAGTCCGCAAAACGCGGTCGCCACGCCGCCCATGCAGCCGAGCCGGTCTCCACCGGCGCCGTGCTCACCTGCACATCAAACTCGCCGGCAGACTCAAGAATCCCACGCAGCAACAGCGTCGTCCGCTGCCAGTCGTGGTTGCTGAATCCGTCAACGATCAGAACTCGAATTTTGCCGTGATGAGATTTGGAAAAGCCGGGTAGCACTCCGGCAATGAGGATCGCAAACATGCAAACAATAGACCGATATTTCATGCCGTCAGGGTACAGCATTTACCCAACTCTAGTTTTCCCCTGCGTAAGAGTCGGCATAGTACCCGGTCTTATGGCGGACATTGAATTCCCCAGCCGACGCCCTCGGAACGGTGACCCGTATGCGGTGGAAGATCCTTCCCGGCTCCTGGTCGCGGGGATAATACCCCAGCAAATACTGCGTCCGCAGATCGTCGCTGACCTTCGCGAATGCCTTGTCAAGTCCGCCTTCGTCAACATAAAAATACTTGCCGCCCGTCTGCTCGGCCAGGGTAATCAGCGCATGTTCTCCGCCCGTGTCCCGGCCCGCGCTGGCCACAATCGGCACGTCAATCAACGAGTAGATCATCACCTCGTCGCGCAGAGCCTGTTCAAGCGCTTCGGCATAAGTTGAAGTCTTGGCAGTGTCGTCGCCATCGGAAACGATCACGAGCACCTTGCGTCCATCTTTCTCGCCCAGTAGCGTTGAACCTTGGCAGATGGCGTCGTAGACTGCGGACGACCAGTCGGGCTCGAGACGATCGAGGCTACGATCAACGGCAGATATTTTGTTTGTAAATGGCGTCAGGACGCGAACATTGGTAGCAAACTGGAGTACGCTCATCTGATCCTGCGGGCGCAGAATCGCGTGCACAAACCGTTTAGCTGCACCGGCCTCTTCGCTTAGGTCCTTATGAACGCTGCCGCTGGTGTCGATCGCCAGCATCAGGTTCAAAGGCAACTCTGACTGCTTTTCAAATACCGCAATCTGCTGGGGCCGCCCGTCCTCTGACAAAGCAAAATCGTCGCGCGTCAGCCCGCCCACAAGCGCCCCGTTCCGGTCCGCCACATTCACAAACACGCTCACCAGCTTTACGTCCACATGCAGAGTCGTCTCCTGCGCCAGCGCACTCGTCGCGAACATCGCGGCCAGCAGCAGAATTCCCAGTGCTCCGGGTCTCGAGTTTGTGACTTGGGATTGAAAAGCACTCGAGGGACCATCGATTTCGCGTTCCTTATCCCTCATGCGAACCCTCCGGCTCCAGCGCCAGCCCGGCTGGAAATGGCTCTCCATCCGCCCACACCGCCCCATCCACAAACGTTTCCTTCTTCCAGATAGGCACCGTCTTTTTGAGCGTGTCGATCACCCACCGGCATGCTTCGAAGGCCGCCCCCCGATGCGCCGACGCCACCACAATCAGCACACTCGTCTCGCCCACCTCAAGTCGTCCAAGCCGGTGAACCACCACCACCTGACGCACGCCAAATTTTTCCAGAGTCTGCTCGGCAAGCCCTTTCATCTGCTTCAACGCCATCTCTTCATAGGCCTCGTAGTCCAGATGCAGCGTTCGCCGTCCCCGCGTGTTGTTGCGCACAATGCCGTCGAAAACCACCACCGCGCCGTCTTCGCCCTTTTTCGCCGCGGCAACCAGCTTTTCCGCATCAATCCGCTCGCGCGTCAGCGCGATAACTGTCGGCTCCCCCATGCACTCGTCCGAAATCTTCGGCGGACGCGTAGTCCCGCCGGAGACCGGCGGCAACAACCCCACCTCATCGCCCTCCTGCAGCACATGTCCCGCTGTGGCGTACTCCGCATTCACGCTCACGGCAATTCCGCGCAAAAGATCGCCTCGTCCAGCCACGTGCGCGGTCACCAGTTCCAGCAGATCCGCCACACAGGCGCCTTCCGGCAACTCGACGGTCGACTCCGCCGCACCCAGCCAATCTCTCGATACCCCAAAAGGAAGAACTCGCACGCGCATCGCTTGAAAAAGAATACCGCCTGTTGCTTAGACGCAACAGGCGGTATTCAGGGGCCCTGCATCAAACCAGTTTGTACAGGAACCCCGTGGGTGTGCCCCACAGATTCCGCGCCCGGTCCTCGTAGAAGATGCTGAACTCGATGCCCGCCATATCGAAATCGAACAGCGGCACGCGGTCAAACGTATAGTCGCCCCGCACCGAGTACTCATCGCCCCCGCAGTCGATCATCAGCGTGTCGCCCGTCGACAGCCTCTCCGGATGCGTCAGCAGCACGCACGCAAACGAAAATACGCCGATTCCAAACTCGTTGCCCGCCATCGCTACCCGCGTCCGCCGCGCAGAGGAGCCGCGATGCAGCATCCCCGCCTGGGCGCCCAGCACAAGGATGTCGTTGCCCTCCTGCTGTTCGCCCAAAATCTTCTCCGCCAGCTTGGTGCGTTCCGATTGGCGAAGATAAATCTCGCCCAGCTTGCCCGCAATGCGGTTACTGAACCTGCGCCTGGAGGCCAGTACCCCGAGCACCATCTCAACGGCCTCACTGTACGTCGATGCCAGTGCTTGCCAGCGGGGAATCGCAAACCATGCCTCGGCGCCTGCCGGCAATTCACGCCGCGCCAATTTCTCCTGGCAACCGCTCAGGCTCGGAAACGCCTTGCGCAGTTCTGTCACTTGCGCCTCCACTGGCCGCACCCGGTATGAAGTCGGATACACGCGGTTCGAGCCCACCTCTTCGTCCTTGTACTTGTCGCTCACCGTATGCCGGTGAATAATCTCCACTACCTTGTCTGCAACCTCGCTCTTCAACTTCCTTTCCATGTCCAGAACCGCCTGCGCGCTCTGCCGGTCCAGTTGCTCAATCGCCGTCTTGTAAGCCGTTTGAACGGCCTCGCCCAGAAAGTCCTGCAGCATCCGGTTCTGTTGCTCAGTCGTGTTCCCGGAAAGATGCAGTGGAACAATCTGGTGTGGTGTCGCTGTCAGGGTTGCCATAGTCGCCACTCTCCGCGCAGTTTCGCCGTTGCTTCTGTCCTGCCTATCGGCAAAGCATCCCTTTTCAACAGGCCAACATCACCAAAGTTGCTCTGTTCTGGAACACGCAAAAAAAGACCGGCAGTTTCGCCGGCCTTTCTTCTCTGGTCTTTCGCGCAACTTAGGAGACTGAGCGCCCCGCCAGTTCGGCCTCAGCCTGCTGCGTATCCGGCCGCGCGTTCAACAGCGGCAAAGCCACCCGCAGCACGTCTTCAATGCGGCTGGCGTAGTGCACGGTCACGCCGTCCATCATCTCCGGAGTCAGGTCCTCTTCCACATTCTGGCGATTCTCCGCAGGCAGGATGATGGTTTGCACCCCAGCCCGGCGCGCCGCCAGAAACTTCTCCTTGATTCCGCCCACCGGCAGTACATTGCCGCTTAGCGTAATCTCTCCCGTCATCGCCGTCAGCGGACGAACCGGCGTATCCGTCAGCAGTGACGCCAGCACCGTCGCCATCGTCACTCCCGCCGAAGGTCCGTCCTTGGGAATCGCTCCTGCCGGTACGTGAATGTGCAGGTCGATCTCCTTGGTAAAGTCCTCCGCCAGCCCAAGACTCGCGGCATTCGACCGAACCCAGGTCAGCGCGGCTTGCATCGATTCCTGCATCACCTCGCCAATCTGGCCCGTCATCGTAAATCCGCCTTTGCCTTTCATCTTGTTGGCTTCGATGAACAGGATGTCGCCCCCCGCCGGCGTCCAGGCCAGACCAACGGCCACGCCCGGCCTTTTCACGCGTTCCGCCACCTCGGTATCAACGCGCACCTGGATTCCGCCCAGGAACTCCTTGATCACCTCGCGTGTCACCACTAGCTTTTCCGCATGGCCTTCCACCACGCGTCTTGCCTGTTTGCGGCATACCGTCCCGATGTTCTGTTCCAGTTTGCGAACGCCCGCTTCCCGCGTGTAGTGGCGCACAATATACCGCACCGCATCCTCGGGAATCTCGATCTGCTCCGTCGTAATGCCGTTCTCCTTGATCTGCCGCGGAATCAGGTACCGGTTCGCGATCTGCACCTTCTCCTCTTCGGTGTAGCCCTGCAGGAAGATCAACTCCATCCTGTCCAACAGCGGTGGCGGCACCGTGTCCAGCATGTTCGCCGTGCAGATAAACAGCGCCTTGCTCAGATCGAACGGCACATCAAGATAGTTGTCGCGGAACGTGTTGTTCTGCTCCGGATCAAGCGTCTCCAGCAGCGCAGAGGCTGGGTCGCCGCGGAAGTCTCTCCCCAGCTTGTCTACCTCATCCAGCATGATCACCGGGTCGTTGGTTTCCGCCCTGCGAATGCTCTGGATGATCTGCCCCGGCAGCGCGCCGATATACGTCCGCCGATGCCCGCGAATCTCTGCCTCGTCGTGCATGCCGCCCAGCGAGACGCGCTGGAACTTCCTCCCCAGCGCCCGCGCAATCGACCGCCCCAGGCTCGTCTTGCCCACCCCAGGAGGTCCAACAAAGCACAGGATCGGACCCTTCATATCCGGCTTCAGTTCAAGCACGCTCAGATAATCCAGAACGCGATCCTTCACCTTCTTCAGCTCGTAGTGATCCTCGTCCAGAATCTCCTTGGCCTTGCCGATATCGATCTTTGCGCCCGAACTCTTGGCCCACGGCAACACCGCCAGCCATTCAACATAGTTGCGCGTCAGGGAGTAGTCAGCCGCCATCGGAGACATGCGCGACAACCGCGCCAGTTCCTTCAGCGCCTCCTTCTTCACATCCTCCGGCATCCCCGCCGCTTCAATCTTTTGCTTCAGTTCGTCCGTGTCCCGCTGGCTTTCGTCCTGCTCACCCAATTCCTTCTGGATCGCCTTCATCTGCTCGCGCAGATAGTAGTCACGCTGAGACTGCTGTACCTGGTCCTGCACCTCGCTCTGGATCTTGGTGCGCAACTGCTGCACCTCGATCTCCTTGGCAAGATGCTTGTTCAAAAGCTCAAGCCGCTCCACGATCCCCGCCGTCTCCAGCAACTTCTGCTTGTCTTCGGTGGTCAGGAATGGGAGCGACGAGGCAACAAAATCCACCAGTCGGCTCGGCTCCTCAATATTGGCCGCTATCGTCCGCAACTCGTCGGAAAGCGTCGGCGACTCGGAAACAATCTGCTGGAACTGCGCCACCACATTCCGCACCAGCGCTTCGAAGCTCGAGTCGGCGGCCGGCAGAATATCTTCCAGCGTCTCCACCTCGGCCACCATGAACGGCTCGGTCTGCGCATAGCGCACCAGCCGTACCCTGCCCACGCCCTCGGTAAACACAAATCTGCTCTGGTTGGGCATCCTGACGACCTTATGAACCGTCGCAAGAGTCCCGACCGCATGAAGATCGGAGGGCTTCGGGGAGTCCAGACGAGGATCCAGTTGCGCCGCCACCACGATCATCCGTTCCTCGCCAAGAGACTCGATCAATTGGATCGAGCTTTCACGCCCAACTGTAAGCGGCAGAACTGCATGAGGAAACAGAACCGTGTCCCGAACGGGCAGCACCGGTACGTGGCGAACCTTCGCCGTACCGACCGGTATGGTGCTTTGAGATTGCGACTTGGGAGGCTGATTTTGCATTGAGTGTCCTTTTGTCAACTTTCCTTAATTAGACAGCGCAGACTTTGAAAAGTTTCAGAAATATGCCCCATGCCTGTCTTCCCTCCGGGCTGCCAAACCGCCCTCTTCCACCATTACGCCCCGGCGACAGATCAGGTTCCCCTCTTCCTTTACCCTGATTTTGGCCCCTGCGAACCTATTCCTCAGGCCAATATCGCTCAGTTCTCGGCGCACGGCCTCGCTCATCCCTAGCCTGCAACTACCCGCTGAATGCTTGGATGCAATGTCGCTCGAAGGGTGTATCGGCCAAACCTGTTCGAAAGTGAGTTGGGTGCATCCGGCTGCAGCCGAGATTGGAAGGTGTCGTTGGCAAAATCTCCCAAAATGCCAAGGCCGCCTCAGTTCACTTCGAATCGTCCGATCCGGTCTCTTCCTCTTCGCTCTTGATCGCCGATTCGATGTGCTCCCAGAGATCCTCGGGCGGCTCCACAACCGGAAAAAGCTGCCGGGCGGCCTCGGCAATCGTCTCCAGATCAGCCAGCAACGCGCGGCATAGCTCGCAGCTTTGAATATGCGGATCTGCCTTCGCGTCCGCTCCCGAACCGATCAACTCAGGCAACTGGGCCTGAAACTCAGCGCAGCTCGTCTTGCCTGCATCGTCGCTCATGGCCGCGCCTCCTTCGTCGACTCTGCGCGGAGCGCATCGCGCAGCCTCAAACGTGCCTTGTGTAACTGCGACTTGCTGTTGCCGATCGAGCATTCCAGCATGGAGGCTATCTCATTATGTTCATAGCCCTCAACGTCGTGAAGGATAAAAATCAGCCTATAACCAGCCGGTAAATCGGCCACCGCGCGCTCTAGTGCCAGCCGGTCAATCGCGCCGCTCAAGTTCAGGTCAGCTGCGCCGAAGCTCCGGCCCGGTCCTTCCTCCGGCGTTGGCTCCATCGCTTCATCCA
>Ga0182013_10004947_pt1 | contig 15768 bp, 8 predicted proteins | sample 612S2MmetaG_FD_120487 | JGI IMG/M metagenome (GOLD analysis project Ga0182013, IMG submission 120487) | Permafrost microbial communities from Stordalen Mire, Sweden - 612S2M metaG | ecosystem: Environmental > Terrestrial > Soil > Wetlands > Permafrost | place: Sweden: Stordalen | collected...
GTCCATGCGCGGCCAATCGCTATTGTAGGCCATAGCATCTACATCTACGATAATGGACAATGAGTTTCGAGCGGGCTGCAGCGCGCTGCTAGGGGATTGCCGTAGTATGACATGCTCTCTCTGGGGCTGATCCCGTTCGGTTGCAAAGCGATTTGCGTGGACGACGTACTGGCACGGGATGCACTTGGTTGGAAAGGCGACATGAAATCCCGCGCGTCCACGCTGTTTGAACGTCATTTCCAATCGGAAAAGTTACAGTCTGAAACCCAGATAACGTTATCCGTCGCAGGGTGCCCGCGATTGAGCCCTGGCGCCTCAAGGGCCTCGCGTCGAACGTGTGGGGTGCAGCGTAAAGGGGATACTGTTGCGGACCTCAGAACCTTGGCCGAACCGACATTACCGCGGGACTCCTGAGACATCAAGCTATCCGCCGGCTCTCGCGAGCGGGATCGCTTGTACTGTCCAAGAACTCGTGTTCTGACCTGCTCGAGGTTTCGGGCACGGCGTGCTGGGAGGTGGACGCAGCTGAGCAGCTACACCGTTAACGTGGACGGCGAGCCTGCAATCACCGTTCCCCGGTCGCGATACTGTGTGGGAGTCGTCTTCGTGATGCCCTTGAACACCTTGCAAAAGTATGCCACGTCGGAGTAACCACAACTCGCTGCCACTTCTTTGAGCGGGACGTCGTATCTCGCCAGAATGAATTTCGCGCGGTTCATACGCACCAGATTCACGTAGTCCCTGAAGTTCATCAACCCTTCCTGGCGAAAGAGGCGGGAAACGTGCGTGGGTGCGATACCAAAACGCCGGGCCACTGCCTCGCGGGTAAGCGGAAGCTGGAAATTCTCCTGCACATACAGGCAAAGCACTTCATAGCTGTGCACTGCCTTACGAGTCGTATGGTTCTCCGGCGCGCGCAGCAAGCGGAGACACGCGTACAACAGCGATTCGGTCACCAATTTGGGCAAGCGGCCAGTGGGAGTCTCCGCGGTGAGTGCGGCCAGGGCGGTGAGAATATTTCTGGATGGAATATCATGCGCACCCTGCACGCTGGTCTTGATGGCTTGTGCGGAACACTCGTCGCCGCCCCGGTGGGTCACCAGGCTGACACCGATTTGCTTGGCGCCGAACAAGAAGGTGATGACGGTCACCGGATCGGCCCAATCAGGCCGATTCCATGCCTGGCCGGGCACAAACACGGCATCGCCACATCCTGGGGTAATCAGTTGCGAGCGGCCGCGCACGGGAAGTTCCATCGCGTGAAATCCCTCAATGGGAATCGAGAGGCGCGGAAAGTTCGTGCAGTAGGCCAGCGGCGGTGGCGCGACGCTGCTATCCGCGAAGTGCACCTGGCACAAGCGCGTTTCGCGGAGAAACGTTTCCAGCTTCGTCGCGATGGTTCGTCTGGCGCTGGCGGCATTCAGGCTGCGAGAGGCAACAGTGGCTCCCATCGAATGTCACGTTAATACAATTAATGTCTCATGTCTACTGTTCAATGTCCTTTGCGCCCAGCGCTCAATGGCTCATACTCAATCTTCAGGCTCCGATGTCCGAGTTGACACAAAAGCTGCGGCAACACCTATTGACAGGCGTGTCCTATGCGATTCCCTTTATCGCGTGCGGCGGCATCCTGATCGCGGCAGCAATCGCCTTTGCTCCGATGACGTCGAAGGGGCCCGATTTTTCCCACTCGCCCGTTCTGCAACTGGTCTACAACATTGGCCAGGCGGCGTTTTCCATGATGCTGCCGGTGCTTGCCGGATATATTGCCTATTCGGTGGCTGGAAAGCCGGCGCTGGCGCCTGGATTCATCGGGGGATACCTCTCAGGTGAAATCAAAGCCGGTTTCCTGGGCGCGCTACTGGCGGGTCTCATTGCGGGATATGCCGTAAACCTCCTGAAGAAGCTGCCCGTGTCGAAACATATTCGTCCGGTGATGCCGATCCTCATCATTCCGATTCTGGCCTCACTGGCGATGGGGTTGCTCATGCTCGAAGTACTGGGCATTCCAATCGCCAATTTGATGGCGGCGGCCAACGGCATGTTGAGAGCGATGAACACCGGCAGCAGTCTGCTGCTCGCGTTGATGCTGGGTGCGATGATCTCTTTCGATATGGGAGGGCCGATAAATAAGACCGCGTTCTTTTTTGGCGCGGCTCTGATTCAGGAGGGCGACTACCGGATTATGGGCGCGTGCGCCGCCGCCATCTGCACGCCTCCGCTTGGCATGGGTGTGGCGACGCTGCTGCGCAGGAAACTCTGGACCGACGAAGAGCGCGAGGCTGGTATTGCGGGCATTGCGATGGGGCTGATCGGCGTTACCGAGGGCGCCATTCCATTTGCGGCGTCCGACCCCGGGCGCGTCATCCCCTGCATTATGGCCGGGTCCATGACCGCGTCCGCCATCGCGATGCTCGGCAACGTCGGGGACCACGCGCCGCACGGCGGGCCAATCGTGTTTCCGGTGGTTGACCATCGCTTTGCGTACGCCGCCGCGATCCTGGCGGGTGTCGCGGTGACAAGCGTGACCATCAATATTTGGAAGAGCATCGCCGCAAGGGGCGTCAAACCTGCAATTGCAAAGAGAGAGGCCGCATGAAGATCGTTGCTGTCACCGCTTGTGCCACCGGCATTGCCCACACTTATATGGCCGCCGAACAGTTGGAAAAGAACGCGAAGGAACTCGGCCATGAGATTAAAGTGGAAACGCAAGGCGCCCTGGGGATTGAGAATGCGCTTTCCGCGCGCGACATCCGCCAGGCGCAGGCGGCCATTTTCGCCGCCGATATCGAGGTGGAGGGCAGCGAGCGCTTCGAAGGTATAAAAGTGATTCGCGTGCCGGTGCAGGACGCAATCAAAGATCCCAAAGGCGTCATCGCAAAAGCACAAAAGTGATTGAGAAGCCCAAAGGTATCGATGTGAGCACGGAAGTGGCGCCGGCGGCCGAATTCGAATTCGAGTGCAAGCTTCCCAATGGCATGCATGCTCGCCCGGCGAGCCGTCTGGCCGAGATCGTCAGCCCATTCGCTTCCGATTGCCTGCTGACCAACCTGCGCAACCGTGCCTCGGCCGACGTGAAGAGCGTGCTTGCCACCATCGCGGCCGACGTGCGCTCCGGCGATACCTGTCTGATGCGTGTCGAAGGCTTGGATCAAGTGGCCGCCCTCGCCGCGTTGCGCACCTTCATTGCGGAAGAGCTTCCCGGATGCGATGAGCCGTTAGCCGATGGAGTGCCCGAAGGCTCGGCGCCGAAGTTGCCGCGCGGACTCGAATCGGCCGGTATTGGCTACCTTTCCGGATTACCGGTGAGCGGGGGGATCGGGCAAGGCATAGCGGTGGTGCTCGGCCCCACAGCCATAACCGCTGATTTCGCACAAGCCGCGGCCCCGAATCCCAACTCGGAGCACGAACGGGTCGAATGTGGCCTCGCTGGCGTGCGTGCGCGCGTGGAGGGATTGCTGGCCCGTCATCCGGCCGGCACGGAAGCGGCGATACTCAAGGCGCATCTGGCGATTCTCAGCGACGTAGCGTTGCGCCGCGAAGTGGCCCGGCGCATCGATTCCGGCCAATCCGCCGCGCAGGCCGTGGTGGAAGCGGGCGAGCATTTCAGCGGCCTCCTGCAACGCTCCGAAAGCGCCAACATCCGCGAGCGCGCGTTGGACGTGCGGGAGCTTTGCGCTGAGCTGCTGGAGGAGATCTATGGCCCCGGGTTGCAAACCGCCGCGGTGGAATTGCGCGAGCCTTCCATCGTTGCGGCTGAGACGCTGGCGCCGCATCAGCTTCTGGCGCTCGACCGCCAGTGGCTGCAAGGCATTGTAGTCGAAAGTGCGGGCGCAACGTCGCACGCAGTGATCCTGGCGCGATCCATGGGAATTCCGGCGGTCGTGGGGGTAGTTGACGCCACCCGGCTGCTCACGCCCGGCGAAGACGCCGTCGTCGACGGCAATCGCGGGTTGGTATTCCCACACTGCCCTGCGCCGGTACTTCGCTTCTATCGGCGTGAGCGCGAGGCGCAGGACCGCCGCCGCGCCGCGCTCGCGGAATACGTCTGTGCGCGGGCGATATCCGCGGATGGCGTACGGATCGAAATCGGCGCCAATATTTCCTCCGCCGTGGAGGCCGCGGCGGCTTTCGAAAGCGGCGCCGATGGCGTCGGGCTCTTCCGTACGGAGCTCCTTTTCGCGCACCGCAACACCCCTCCGGCGGAAGACGAGCAGTTCGCGGCGTACGCCGACGTGGTTCGCGCCGCTGCCGGACGTCCAGTCATTCTGCGAACGCTTGATATTGGCGGCGACAAGCCACTGCCCTACTTGAAACTGCCGGCAGAACGAAACCCATTCCTGGGATACCGCGGAATTCGCATCTACCCCGAATATCGAGAGTGGATCGCCACCCAGGTGCGCGCCGCGCTTCGCGCCTCGGCGATAGGGCCGGTGTGGCTCATGGCGCCGATGGTCGCGTCGGTCGCGGAAGCGCTCTGGTTCAAGAGAGAAGTGGCCAGTGGGATGGGCGAATTGCGCAAGCAAGGTGCGGCGTTCGACGCACGCATGCCTCTGGGGGCGATGATAGAAGTGCCCGCCGCAGCGTTTCTGCTGGCCCCGCTGTGCGAGTATCTCGATTTCTTCAGTGTCGGCACTAACGATCTAAGCCAATACTTTTTTGCCGCCGATCGTGAGAATGCCAGGCTGGCAGGGGTAGCGAACGTGCGTGACCCGGCGTTTCTCGCACTCCTCCAGCAGATCGTGAGCGAAGTGCGAGGGCGCCACAAGTGGATCGGATTGTGTGGCGAAATGGCCGGTGAGCCGCGCCATTTGCCGCTGCTGATCGGGCTGGGCCTCGACGAAATCAGCGTGGCCGCTAACGCCATTCCCGGTCTTAAACGCAGCGCCGCGCGTCTTTCCGGCTCGGTCTGCCGGGAGTTGCTTGGCCGCGCCGTAGCCTGCGGCTCGGCCGCTGGAGTAGAGCGGCTGCTTAATTCGGCCGTGCCGGCGCAAGACGCCGAGCCGCTGCTTTCCACCAGCCTGATGATGCTGCGTTCCGACAGCCGCGATAAGGAGGAAGCCATTGGCGAAATGGTGAACGCTCTCTACGCTGCTGGACGGATAGACGATCCGACGAGGATGGAAGAAGCTGTGTGGGCGCGCGAATCGGTCTATGCCACAGGGCTGGTGCAGGACTTCGCGATTCCGCATTGCAGGACGGACGCCGTGAGCGCGAATTCCATCGGTATTCTCAAGCTCGATCGGCCCATCGAGTGGGGATCTCCTGCGGGGAGTCCGGTCCGCATGGTGATCCTGCTGGCGATTCGCGAATCCGGCGAGAACGGACTGCATATGAAGATTTTTTCAAAGCTGGCGCGCAAGCTCATGGATGAGGAATTCCGCCGCCGCTTGCTTGAAATTGACGACCCCGGTGAGATGATCTCGCTGCTCGGCCGGGAATTGGAGGGTATTGCAGGGTGAGATGGATTAACTACAGGAGGCCCGCTAGCTTAGCTGGCCTCCCAGAAGAGGCTTGCCTAGCCTTGGTGGATATTGAGGAAATCGAGAGAGGGGACGAATGAAAACCAAGAGTCTACTCGTACTTTTATTCGCGTTCGGTCTTTTCGCGCAAGACCGTGCCACGCTGACCGGAACGGTGCAGGATCCAAGTGGAGCCTCCGTTCCGAACGCAATCGTGAAAGCAACCAACACATCGACCAACGAAACATCGGAAGGCAGGAGCACAAACGATGGGTTGTATACAATTCCATACCTGTCTCCGGGCGTTTACAACGTCGAAGTGACAGCCGCAGGATTCAGCACTTACCGTAGGGAATCACTTACTCTGTCAGTATCGCAGAGGCTGGAACTGCCAGTTCAACTCGCCGTGGGGCAGGCGGCCACGGAAGTAGTGACCATCACCGGGCAACTGGAAAACTTAGATGCGGCCGACGCGACTCGCAGTTTGCTCTTCGACCCGGTCAAGACCCAGGAGTTGCCTCTGAACGGCCGCCAAAGCTACATGCTCCTTACCTTGACCCCGGGGGTAATCTTCACACAGGAGCAGTTCGGCGCGTCTGGTTTTTCCGGCACCCGCGGATGGGACGTAAATAACGATTACAAATTTAACGGTGCACGCGCTGGAAACGGCAACAACGTGTTCACGTTGAATGGCGGAATCATTAGCGACAATGGCAGCCAGTGGGATTTTGCCCCCAGTGTCGACGCTGTTCAGGAGTTTACCGCCATCACCACAGCGTATGACGCTTCCTATGGACATGAGGCGGGCGGCGTAGTTAATACCACGATCCGCGGCGGAACCAACAACTGGCACGGCGATGTTTACGACTATTTCCGCAATCGGGTTCTCGACGCCAACAACTTCGCCAATAATTATGCTGGAGTGCCAAAGGGCAGACACAACCAGAACCAATTCGGTGGCGTCCTCGGCGGCCCCATCCGAAAGAACAAAGATTTTATCTTCCTCAGCTTCGAAGGATGGCAGGAGACCGTCCCCTTCCCGGGTTCCGGTGTCACCGCGGTACCTCTCGATATCCGCGACGGCCAGCACTTTGCGGAGTACGGCATGGTGGAATACGATCCGCTCACCTCACACCCTTGCGGCGCCGCCACCGAACCCTGCAGCGGCTCCACAGGGTCCACCTACTGGCGCACTCCCTTCCCTGGTGACGTAATTCCGCAGAGCCGCATCAGCCCCATCGGCCAGAAGATTCTGTCTTACCTGCCGGCCCCCAACGCTGTGGGACAGGGCGGCACTAATGGCAACCTCGGAATCGCCAACAACTACGTCAATCCAACCAATGAAGGGCGCTACTGGTACAACCAGCCGATAGTCCGCTGGGACCACAATTTTGGCGACAAAGACAAGTTCAACGCGCTGTTTAGCGAGTTCCATGGCTTTGAATACCGCTCTAGCTCCACATTTCCGCCACCGGTGGCCACGGGGAACAGCGACAATAACCGCACCTTCACCGGCCTCAACCTGGACGAGACGCACGTATTCACCCCCACCACGGTTTTCGACATCAAGGCTAACTTCTTCCGGTTCACCCAGTTGACGCCTTCCTACACCACGCAGGCGCAGTCCATCACGGCGGCCTCCCTCGGCATGACGGGGCTGAAACCCGCGCCGACGGTCAACAACTCCGTGCTGCCGGAAATCAACATCGGTGGATTCACTGGGACCCTCTTCGGTTCCGGCGGCAGCTATAGTTGGTCGCCCTACACCTCCTACCAGTTGCTTCCCAGCATGACGTTGGTTAGAGGAAAACACTCGCTCCGGTTTGGCGCGGAATATCACTATGAAGCCAAGGGCAACGTAGCTCCCGGCGATGCTTACGGCCAGTTCACTTTTGGCAATATCACTAGCCAGGCCAGCGGCCATACGTTCCTTCCCACCGAGACTTATAATGGCATTGCAGCGCTGCTGCTGGGGATTCCCACTAGCGGCGACCAGTCAATCAACGCCTCTTACTACATCACCCGGCCCTATTACGGAGTGTATTTTCAGGACGATTTCAAGGCAAGCGATCGTCTTACCTTGAATATCGGCCTTCGCTATGACGTACAGCTTCCGTACCTGGAACGTTACAATCGCATGGCGTCTCAGTTTAATATCAACGCGGTGAATCCGGACAGCGCTGCGATCCTGGCTGCCTGGAACGCGGATGCCGCGAGTTATAACGCAACCAACCCGAAGTATCCCTATCCGGCGCCTCCCCAAGCCATCTATGGCGTCTGGGAGTTTGCCGGTAAGAATGGCATGCCGCGCCGCGCCCAGTATACGGATTGGACCAACGGCGCCCCGCGCATCGGTTTCGCGTACCGCATGAACGACAAGACTGTTCTTCGTGGTGGCTTCGGAACGTTTTATCAGTCCATCACCAGCAATGCCAACTCGCAAACTGGCTTCAGCCAGACTACCAACTACCAGTCCAGTTTCGACAACGTAAACGGCATTCCCTCGGCTTGCGTCAACCCGCTCGGCCCCAATGGTTGCGCCACCGGTGCTCCCACCGGACCATTCTCCCTGGTCAGTCCGTTTCCGCAAGGGCTTACCCAGCCGTTGGGCTCATCCCAGGGGGCGTTGGCCAATGTCGGCCAAAGCTCCACCAGCATCAACCTGCACTACAAGATCCCCCGAACCTACCAGTATTCGTTGGAAATCCAGCGGCAGTTGCCCAAGAACGTGTTGTTCGACGTCTCGTTCGCGGGGAATTACAACTTGTATACGGATTCCTCCCGCGACCTTGGCCACATAGCCGATGCGGCGGGACTGGCGAACCAGCAACTGGCCATGAACGATGCTACCTTCTTCAGCCGCCAGGTGCCGAACCCGTTCCAGGGTATTCTCCCGAGCACGGTGGCGAATGGCGCCAACTCTACCATCTCTGCTTCTTCGCTGATGAATAACTATCCGATGTGGAACGGCTACACCGATTCGGATATCGCCAACGAAGTCTTCCGCTCCGATGCCATGCAGATGCGCATCGAGAAGCGGGTATTCGGTGGTGCAGATAGCAAAACCGGCGTCATGACCTTCGTCTTCTCCTGGACCTGGAGCAAGGAGTATTCCACCACCTGCTGCCTGGGTCAGAGTTGGCAAACCAACACCGGCGCCAAACTGGAGTTGAGCCCCAACGGCAGCACCGGAACCCTGGCTACCTTCCCGCTGCAGAACGATAACCAGAACATGGTGTACGCCATGGACTCCAATAACAAAACTCAGGAAGAGGCCTTTAGCGGCGTCTGGGATTTACCCCTTGGCAAGGGAAAGCAATTCGGCGGTGGGGTCACCGGCATCGCCGATAAGCTTCTCAGTGGCTGGCGCGCCGACTATATCTTTACCTACGTCTCAGGTTTTCCGGTTGGTTTGCCGCAAGCAGAAAACTTCTGCGGTAACTATAACGCGCAAGCTTCTTCGGGCCAAACCCAGGGGCAGAATCAGTATCACTGGTTCAACAACAATGCTTCCTGTTACGCTTCTTTCCCTGCGAATGCGATCAATACCTATCTGTCGCCGCGCTTCTCCGGGAACGTGAACAACCCCGCAGCGCCGCAATTGAACGTCGCGATCGAGAAGAACACCCAGTTTGGAGAACGCTACAAACTGCAGTTCCGCGCCGAATCGTTCAACATCAGCAACACCGCGATACGTCCGGGACCGGGAAGCACCACCTATACCAGTCCCGTGTTCGGGATCCTTCCCGAAAACCAGCAGAACTTCCCGCGCCTGGTGCAGTTGGCGATGAAGTTGTTCTTCTAGCCGGAAGGTCGGCCGTATCCGGCGATCTTTCTCGTCAGGGCCGGCTTCCCCGAACAAGGAAGCCGGCCTCCTCAAGTTGCACATAAACTCAAAGGAGATTGGAATGACGAATCGCAATCGAATGTTGCTTGGTGGAGTTTGTCTGTTGTTCGCGGCTGCACATCGCCTTCCGGCGCAAAAGAACACGGCGGAGATCTACGGAGGGTATACCTTCACTAACGCCAACCCCGAAGCTCCGCTCCCGCGAACCGGTATGAACGGATGGAACGTAGGAGCGTCCGGTTATGCGACTAACTGGTTTGGAGCTGGCTTCGAAATTTCCGGGGTTTTCGGCTCCGTGGACGCGCCGACAGGTTCAGGTGTGTCCGGCACCGCCCTCAACACCAAGGAGTATAGTTACCTGGTCGGCCCGCAGTTCCGCTTCCTCGACAAGGAAAGGGTGCAATCCTCTTTCAAGTTCATGGTCGGCGGCGCTTTCGGGCAAGCCAATCTGGCCGCCGGTATAGGAGGGGATAGTCTTCAAACGCTGTCCGCCGCCGGTTATAACAGCTTCAACGAAACCAAGCTCGCTCTGATGGTGGCCCTGCCGGTGGACATCTCCGTGAGCCGGTGGTTGGCTCTCAGGGTCCAACCTGGATTATATATGACGGACTTCGCTCCCCTGGCCAGCGGCGGTTCCGTCTCCGCCAATCAGAAGGATTGGAATTTCCGTCTCAGTGTTGGCCCGGTCTTCCGGATGGGCCGCCGGGAGTAATCGCACCGTTATGCCTTGAGGAAGGAACGGCGACTGCCAAGCTGGCAGATTATCTCCGTGCACGGGGAGGAAAGGACAGACAGCGCTCGCCGGTCGGGGCCTGGCTATGTCTTGTATCTCTCACTGCGTTCGCCGGTTCCTTCCGCCCTGAATTCTCTCTCGGCAACGAAGCTTCGATCCTAGAAGATCAGTGCATCAATGACGTGACATCGCGAAACCTGCATCTCATTTTTCAGCACAGGTATTGGTGGCTGTAACCGGCCCGGTCTCGACTCCAAGCGCTGGGCGGCGATGGCCGGCCCAGCCATCAATCCAGCTTGGGCGATTGTTCACAGGCACTTTTGTGGAGGGGCTGCCGTGACATCCGAGTCAGCCTTAAGATCGGCCGCCCGGATATTACCGATTCTCAGCAGCGTGGTGCTGCGGGAAGACTGGGCTGTACCAATGGAATATCAAAGAGGACTATAAGATGGCATTCGCATTTAGTCGAACAATGTTCGTGGCAGGCGCCTGTCTGGCCACGCTCTCATACGTACACGCCCAGACCGTCAAGGCCCCGGATATCAGCAAGACGCCGACGCTCTACGTCGTTCCGTATGCGCACCTGGACACTCAATGGCGCTGGGAGTTTCCCCAGTCCATCAGCGAATACTTGCTCAAGACCATGCGCGTGAACTTCGATCTGATCGAAAAATATCCCCACTACGTCTTCAACTGGACCGGCTCCAACCGCTACCGGCTGATGAAAGAGTACTTTCCCGCCGACTACGCAAAGGTCAAGCGGTACGTGGATGCCGGGCGCTGGTATCCCGCCGGGTCGTCGGTGGAAGAAGGCGACGTGAATATGCCCAGCGCGGAAGCCATCATCCGCCAGGTGCTCTACGGCAATACTTACTTCCGCAAAGAATTCGGCAAGGCCAGCGCGGAATATATGCTGCCCGATTGCTTCGGCTTCCCCGCCTCACTGCCCAGCATTCTGGCGCACGCGGGTGTCAAAGGATTTTCCACCCAGAAGCTCTCGTCAGGCTGGCAGCCAGCCCCGAAAGTAGGCGGCCCGGATTCCCCCGAACAGACGCCATTGGGCATCCCGTTCAATGTCGGCATCTGGGAAGGACCCGATGGCAAGACCGTTCTGGCGGCCCTCAACCCGGGTGGATACGGCTCCAATATTTCCACCGATCTCAGCAAAGAGCCGGCCCCTGGCGCGCGCGGCGGTGAGCCCGACTGGGTGAAGCGCGTCGAATTGGATGGCGAGGTGACAGGAATCTACGCCGACTATCACTATGTGGGGACCGGCGACATCGGCGGCGCTGCGCAGGAGTCTACCGTACGCATGCTGGAGGCGATGGTTACCAAGAGCGAGACCGTCCTGCCGGTAGGCGGACGCGGCGGTGGGCGTGCCGGCGTCAACAATACTCCACCGCCGACACCCGCTGCCGCCGTGAAAGTCGGCGACGGACCGCTGACCGTGATTCCAGCTGCCGCCGACCAGCTCTTTCTCGACATCAAACCGGAGATGATGGCGCGCTTGCCGCGCGTCAAAGGCGACCTGGAACTGATCAACCATTCCGCCGGATCGCTCACCTCCCAGGCCTATCACAAGCGCTGGAACCGCAAGAACGAACTACTGGCGGACGCTGCCGAGAAGGCGTCCGTGGCGGCTGCCTGGATCGGCGGCAGGCCATATCCGCAGGATCGTTTGAACGCCGCGTGGACCGAAGTGATGGCCGGCCATTTCCACGATACCGCCGCCGGCACTGCCACTCCGCGGTCCTACGAGTTCGCCCACAATGACGACGTGATCGCCATGAATCAGTTTGCCGGCGTGCTGACGAATGCTACCGAATCGGTGGCCTCGGTGCTCGACACCCAGACGAAGGGCACTGCCGTGGTGGTCTATAACCCGCTCAATATCCCTCGTGAAGACGTGGTGGAAGCCAACTTGAAGCTTCCGGAGGGAACCAAGGCCGTGCGCGTGTCCGGTCCCGACGGTAAGGAAGTGGCGGCGCAGATGGAAAACGGCAAGGTTCTATTCGTGGCCAAAGTTCCGTCGGTAGGCTACGCCGTGTATGACGTGGAACCGGCGGCCGAAGCCATGTCTTCCAACTTGAAGGTGAACGTCCGCGCCGGCGGACGCGGCCGGGGCGGCGCTGGTGCAGAACCTGTTCCGACCTCGCTCGAGAACGACCGCTACCGCGTCACCCTCGACAACAACGGCGACGTTTCCAGCATCTTCGATAAATCGGTGAATCGGGAGTTGCTGTCCGCGCCCATCCGTCTCGCGATCTCCAACGATCATCCATCGCAATGGCCTGCGTGGAATATGGATTTCGATCAAGAGCAGGCCCCTCCCCGCGTCTATGTGCGCGGCGGCAACGCCCGCATCAAAGAGAACGGACCGGTCCGCGTCACAGTGGAAGTCACCCGGACCAACACCGAAGGCTCACATTTCGTGCAGACGGTGAGCCTCTCGTCCGGCGATGCCGGCAACCGCGTGGAATTTGGCAACGTCATCGACTGGAACACCCTCTACGCCAATTTGAAGGCCACCTTCCCACTAAGAGCCGCCAACGACGATGCGACTTATAATTGGGGCTTGGGAACCGTCCAGCGGCCCACCGCCACCGAGCGGCAGTTTGAGGTAGCTTCCCACCAGTGGATCGACCTCACGGACCGCAACGGAGCCTTCGGCGCAACCATCCTTACCGATTGCAAGAACGGATCTGACAAGCCCAACGCCAATACCATCCGCCTGACGCTGCTGCGCTCGCCGGGTGTGGACACCAGCTATACCGACCAGGCCAACCAGGATTGGGGCCATCACGAATTCACCTTCGGCATCGCCGGCCATCGCGGTACATGGCACGACGGAGAAACCGATTGGCAGGGCTACCGGCTCAACCAGCCGTTGATCGCCTTCGAATCGGCCAAGCACCCCGGATCGCTCGGCAAGAGCTTCTCGATGGTGACAGTGAGCAACCCGCGGATACAAGTGATGGCATTGAAGAAGGCCGAACTCAGCGACGAGATCGTCGTGCGAATGGTGGAAATGGACGGCCGGCCGCAACCCAACGTGGCCGTGAAGTTCGCCGGACCCATCGCCTCCGCCCGCGAATTGAACGGGCAAGAGTTGCCGATAGCCGGTAACCCGACCGTCACCAATGGCACACTCGTAATCACTTTTACGGCATATCAGCCGCGTACCTTCGCATTGCGACTGGCCGAAGCTCCCACGAAGGCCGCGACGATAACGTCAAAGGCCGTGACCCTCGACTACGACCGACCGGTAGCTAGCAATGATGACACCAAGGCCGTAGGCGGCTTCGATTCCAAAGGCAACGCTCTCCCCGCCGAAATGCTGCCAACGGCGCTGCGGTTCAACGCGGTGGAGTTCCAACTGGCACCCGCCGCTACCGGTAAGAACAACGCCGTGACGGCTAAGGGCCAGACCATCGCCTTGCCTGACGGCCAGTTCAATCGAGTCTATCTCCTGGCAGCATCGGCTGACGGCGACCAGAAAGCGACGTTCAAAGTGGGTAGCCAAGCTGTCGATCTCACGGTGCAGAGCTGGGGCGGCTTCATCGGCCAGTGGGACACCCGGATCTGGAATCTGCCAGCTCGCGAGTGGGCCAGTTCGGCCAATCACGCAGTCTGGCCCGGCGCCACACCGCCCGGTCGCAGCGAACCGCGCTATCCCGAGGACTTCGTGGGGATGACGCCCGGTTACATCAAACCCGCCGAGGTCGCCTGGTTTTGCTCGCACCATCACACTGCCGAAGGCCTCAACGAACCGTACCAGTTCTCCTATTTGTTCGCGTACGGAATCGACGTGCCCCCAGGAGCGAAGAACCTGACGCTGCCAAATAACGACAACATCCGCGTGCTGGCCATTTCGGTAGCCGATGAAGGGCCACAGGTGAGACCTGTTCAGGCGCTGTACGACACGCTGTCACGGACAGAGCCGGGGCCGATGGTGGCTGTGGGTCAAAGGTAAGGACTTGCAATCACTGCTTTTTCTGCCTCCAAACTGATTGATTCTCAAACCGTTTGGAGAGATTGCCAGCTATCGCTGAACCCGGTGCTTGCCGGAAGTAGTATTCGCTCAGATCCATCTGGCACCTCAAGCAAAAAATGAACGCATTATGACATGATCGATTCATACCAACGCCAACGGACGGCGATTTGCTCGATTTGCCTGGCCCCCCGAAGAAGAGCAGACTCTGCGGCAGTGGGCGCGCGCGGGCAGCAGCGAACATCGTATGGTGGAGCGGGCGAAGGTGATCCTGCCTGCCGGAACGAGCTGCCCCGCGACGCCGGAAACAATCTGAAGGACTTCGGCACCTGGCTGGACGGTGCGGCTTCAATGAGGGCCGCATCGGGTGATGCTGGAAACGCGGCAGGCGATGAACGTCTACCGTGCGGCGTGCAGCTTCAATGAGGCCGGCATCGGGTGATGCCGGAAACTCCCTCCTTATGCCAATTCAGTTCTTTAATTCTCTGGTGGGCGCGACGGCTAACCGCTTTCAAGACCCGCGGCGGTTCTTGGTTAGTTGGGTGTAAGCGTCGTGGCGAACTCCATGGCGCCTCTATGGCCCGGTTTTGACGTACCACCGAGGATCAGCGCGGATTTTAGACTGCCGTGTACGATTGGCGTACGATAAACTGGCGAAACCGAATTATGCCGCGAATTCTGCGAGTTTTGGAATCAGCAACTTGCGTGGAATGCGTAGAGGGAACGGGTTCGATCCCGACCCGCGCCTCCAACTCAAAACAACGATAAAAGTCTTCAATTCAGCGATTTGGGATTGACCGATACGATCCCCCAATTCGTCCCTTCGAATCCCGTATAGTCGGTATCCCCTTGACTCAGCCGACCACCAGATCTTGTAGTGGGGCAATCGACGCGGCGCAACCAGCGCTACCCGCCGCAGCCGTAGCTGAGTGAAAGGGATACCCAGTTCCCGTATGATCCCCGTTTTGCCCTGTACCAACCGGGCAAGCGCCGGGCGCCAAGCGGTAAACTGCCGATGAAATGAAGTGTCTCCACATTGCGGGAAAGAGATCAGCGGGGCAATGGCACCAGTTGCGGGGCCAGCAAAGGGCACGCGCGAGTACCTGGTCGCGCGAGGCTGTCTGCAGGACGACCCAGCGGGTATGAGTGCTCGCCCACAGTTTGGGATCGAGCAGTCGCCATACTTCGTCGGTGGCATGATTCCAGGACCAGTGCATATCCAAGGCGAGTTCCGCCAGGGAATCGAACCTTGTAATCTCCGTGGGGAGCAGATGGTATATGGGGTGGCTGACATGCGTGTGTTTGCTCATGATCTGTCACTCCGATCCGGCGTTCCCGCCAGAGTATCGCCGGCAATCGCCTGTGCTTCCTCCCGGATGCGGCGCAGACGATCCACTCCGGAAGATCTCGACGTAAGTCCTAAAGATATCCTCAGTGCTAGGCCCAGCGCCACCACATTCAGATCCACTTCTTCTTCAGCAACCAGACTTTGATCAACTGCGTAAGGCTCATATAGCAAAGCAGTGTCAGCATCAGGATCGGCCAATACATCCGCGGCAGGCTTGTGAGGCCCAGCGAAGACGCCAGAGGGGAATACGGCAACCACATTCCCAAGGCCATGATGGCTAGCGTTGTTGCCGTCAGCGGCCAACTCGCCCGGCTCTGCAGGAAGGGAATCTTATTGGTGCGAATGACGTGGATGATGAGCGTCTGCGTCATCAGCGACTCTACGAAC
>Ga0182013_10004948_pt1 | contig 15767 bp, 12 predicted proteins | sample 612S2MmetaG_FD_120487 | JGI IMG/M metagenome (GOLD analysis project Ga0182013, IMG submission 120487) | Permafrost microbial communities from Stordalen Mire, Sweden - 612S2M metaG | ecosystem: Environmental > Terrestrial > Soil > Wetlands > Permafrost | place: Sweden: Stordalen | collected...
CAATGTCTCCGGGGCTTCAAACGTCGCCGTCGGCCCCTACACGTTGTTCACGAACAACGCCGGCAGTGAGAATGTCGCGGTCGGCAGCGATGCGCTTTACAACAATGTCGGTGGCAACACGAACATCGCTGTCGGCCAGGCCGCGCTTTACGACAACGTCAACGGCTCGAACAACATCGCGATCGGCGACCAGGCGGCCCTGGACGTGACCGGCTCGAACAACATCGAGATCGGGTCCGTGGGTGCATCGGCCGACTCCGGAGCCATCCGAATCGGCACACCGACGGTCCAGACCGCCGCGTACATGGCCGGCATCAGCACTTCGCGCGTGACGGGCAGCGCGGTCTTCGTCACCTCGCACGGGCAGCTCGGTGTGCTGGCATCCTCGGAGCGGTACAAGACCGCCATAGCGACCATGGACGCCACGACGCAGAAAATCCAGGCGTTGCGTCCCGTCACCTTCCATCTGAAGAACGACCCGCAGGGAACCGCGCAGTTCGGATTGATCGCCGAGGAGGTCGACAAGGTGTACCCAGAGCTCGTCATCCGGGATGATGACGGCAAGATCCAGGGAGTACGGTACGACGAACTCGCGCCCCTGCTGCTCAACGAAGTGCAGCATCAGACGACCGAACTCGCCCAGCTCAAGGATCAGATCGCGGATCTGAAGCGCACCAACGATTCCATCCAGGCCGCGCTCGCCGAATGGCAGGCCAAGGAGCGTCGGGTCGCGATGCGCTGAGGGCGGCGCCGGCGGTGCGTGCAGGCGTAGCACGCACCGCCCGCGTATCGTTGCGCGATCAGAGTGCCTCACCGGAGGAATCGTGCAGCTCCTTGAACAACAGCACCCGCGCCTTCTCCCAGTCCCGCTGCACGGTCCGCTTCGACATCCCGCGCTGCGCGGCGATCTCGTCGAAGGTATATCCGCAAAAATAGCGCAGATCCACCAATTCGGCGAGCTCCCGTTCATGCTGAGCCAGCAGATCCAGTGCATCGGAGAGGCGGCACAGCCCGTGTTCCTCGATCTCGTGTTCCTCGATCTCGGTGGGCAGGCGCGTGATGTGAAAACCCGCTCCTCGCTTCAGGGTGCGGCGTTCACGGACGAGATCGATGATCATGCCGCGCATCACCCGCGCCGCGTAGCCGATGAAGCGGGATTCGTCGGGGAAGCTCGCCTTCCCGTTCGCCATTCCGAGGTAGGCCTCGTGCAGCAGCGTGCTGGCACTCACCGACAGCCAGGCATTGCGCCGCAGCTCGCGTTCCGCGATGTCCCGCAGGTGTTGATAGAGATGGGCGAACAGCCGGGCATTTTCCCCCGGCGGCTTTCCCAAGAGTTCACTGTCCATGGCCGCCGTCCAAGAGTTCCCGAGCCTGCCGGGTGAGAGGGTGATCATGCCCCAGATTCGGCTCCAGGTGCGTTAGTGCCGCGCGCGCGTTGCCGCGGGCGTCCTCGCGGCGTCCGGCCGCGGCATCGCAGCGCGCGTGCAGCAGCAGCGCCTCGCCGATCGATGCCGACGAATGGACGTCGACGGCTTCGGCGCGGGCGTGGGCGCCCGCCACGTCGGCGAAGCGACAAGCATCGGCGGCGGCGCCGCGCTGCAGCGCGAGTTCGGCCCGTAGCGCCGCTATCGGATCCGCCGCGGCGGTCGGCAACCCGTCCCCATCGACTGCCCGCAGGGCGGCCTCGGCCAGCAGGGCCTGCGCCTTCCGTGGATCGCCGCCGGCCTGGTCGGCGAGCGCTCGCAGTCGCAGGACGTCCGCGGCCTCGGCCGTGCCCTGCTGGACCGCCGCGGTGAGCCGGGCCTCGTCGGCATCCAGCTCATGACGCCCGCCGACGGCGTCCCCCGCGCGCAGCAGCGCTTCGATCAAGGCCAGCCGGCTGTCGAGCCGCGCGTCCGGACCGGCATCATGAGCGACCGCGCGCGTGAGCAGCGGGATGGCCTCCGAGTTCCGCGCCAGGGCGAGCAGGGCTTGGCCGCGCAACAGGGCGATGCCGTGAAAATCGTCGGAATCGCGGCCGAATTGCCGGCTCATCGCCTGCAGGTCGGCCGATCGCCGTTCCGCCTCGGCGATCCGGCCCCCCGCGAGCAGATCGCGAGTCTCGTTGAACTCGTGGATCCAGCCGCCGATCGTCCGGTCCCGCCCCTGCGCCACATCGCTCTGGTGCAGCTGGCGCAGCAGCCCGACGGCGGTCGCATTAAACCCGCCCCGCGCCTCGGCGCGCGCCAGCGCGTTGAGCACGGTGTCATGCTGGAGGCCGACCTGGACACCGCCCTGCTCGACCTCGGCGAGGGCGGTCCGCGCGGCGGCGACGGCCCGGCGGTTCTCGCCGCGGGCGGTGGCGATGTAGCTCTCGACCACCCGGCAATCGGCGCGCACCTGAGGCCGGACCGAGTTGCCCAGCCGGGTGAGCACGGCGACTGCCCGCCGGATGTGACGGTCCGCCTCGGCGGACCGCCCGAGATCGTCGTCGACGTTCGCAATCGAGCAGTCGAGCTGCGCGTAGGCGACTGGGTCCCCGCCTTGACCGATGGAGTTCTGGGCTTCCTGGAGGAGGGTAACGGCCATCGTCATGTCACCCATTTCGGTGTAGCGCCCCGAGAGATAACGCAGCAAGTTGGCCTTGACCTGCGGGTCGTCATAGCGCTGTTTTTCCACGAGCTCGCGCGCGTGGTCGAATTGCGGCCGTAGGACCTGCGGCGCCAGCGCATTGCCCAGGTTGCCGAGCAGCACTGTCAGGAACTCTCCCATCGAGTCGGCGCGCCGGTCGGCGGCGAGCGCCACATCGCGCTCCAGGCGAGCGGTGTGGGTCTGCCACAGGGCAGCGCCGGTGGTCAGGATCAGAGCCAGGGCCGTCGCGGCGGCGGTCAACACCGAGCCGCGATGGCGGCGCACGAACTTTCCCGTGCGATAGCGCAGCGTGTCCGGGCGCGCGAGGACCGGCTGGTGGTCTAGGTAGCGGCGGATGTCTTCGGCGAACCCTGCCGCGGATCCGTAGCGTTCGAGCGGGTCCTTCTTCAACGCCTTGGCGAGGATGTTGTCGAGGTCGCCCTCGAGGGACCGCGCCCGGATGGTGGCGATTCCGGCCGCGGCGGACGCGGGACGCGGCTCCCGGGTCAGGATGGCGCTCAGCAATTCGGCATTCGACTGCACATCTCCCGTCAGCGGGTGCGCGGCGGTCAGCAGACGGTAGTACACCAGGCCGAGCGAGTAGATGTCGGTCGCCGTGAGCGCGGGTTTGCCGAGCAGTTGTTCCGGGGCCGCATAGAGAGGCGTCATCAGGTGACCCGTGGTCCCGGCCGCCGCCGGCGCATCGCCGTCGAGCAGTTTGGCAATGCCGAAATCGAGCAGCTTCACGCCGCCCTCGCGGGTCACCAGAATGTTGGCGGGCTTCAGATCCCGGTGGACGATGAGATGGGTGTGCGCGTGCGCCACGGCGGCGATCACGTCGAGGAACAGCCGGCTGCGCTCCTCGAGACCCAGATTCAGCCGCTCGCAATGCACGTCGATCGGATCGCCCTCGACGTATTCGAGCACGATGTACGGCTGATTGCCCTCGAGGATGCCGGCATCCAACAGACGTGCGATGTTCGGATGAGAGAGACGTCCGAGCAGGTTTCCCTCGGTGCGAAAACGCGCCTCGGCGGCGTGGCCCACCCAGGCCGCATGGATGAATTTGACGGCAACCGTCCCGTCGTAGCGGCCGTCGACGCGGTGCGCCCGCCAGACGCTGCCCATTCCGCCGCGGCCAATCTGCGCGTCGATTTGATAGGGGCCGACGCGCCGGCCCACGAACGTTACCGTTGGCAGCATCTCCGCCGCGATCGGCAGGGGTTCGGCAAGAAAGCTGGCAAACTGCTCCTCCGAACACACCGCCAGCGCGCGGGCGACCCGCTCCGCCATGGGTGGATCCGCCGCCGCCAGGCGCGTCAACCAGGCATCGCGGTCGGCTGCCTCGAGGTCGAGCACCTGATCGAGCAGGCGGCTCAAGGCCGCCCACTGGGCCGAGTCCATGTCCGAGTTCCCTGTCATGCGCTCGTTATTGTCGTCACCGTAGAAACCTTATATCGGAATCGACGAGGAAAAGGTGACAGCTCGACTCACCCGGCTGCGCGCTTTGTGTCTGCGCCACCCGATCTGATTCAGCTCATGAGCAACGATCTACGCGCGAGTCTCCTACGGCCGCCATGCGCAGCCCGAGGGTCATTCCCGGCAGGATTCCGCTGCTCTGGCAAACGGAGACCTCCAGCGACCTCCTGGAGCCAGCCACGGTGGCTTTCGGAGAAGATCGTATCGCCACGACTGGCATTTACTATATGGACTGAGGATGATCGGATCACGCCACTGCTGCGCAAATTGTCGGAATGCCTCTGTCACGGAGCGATCAACCCGCGAAGAGCGCCTGCCAGTGGCGACTTCACCATTCGGCAAGCCTTTCCGATCGCTGATGCCCTGAGCGCGTTGAGGGCGCGGGAGGATGCGAAGAAAGACAAGCATGCCAGGCGGAGGCGCACGGTGAGAATCGTCGCCGGCACGGTCCTGATGGCCAGCCTGATCCATTGGCTCGCCTGATCCTTGCACGTCAAATTGTCGAGCTGCTGCTGTTCGGCGGTCTTTCCCAATTGTGGTCGAACATTCCCGAGGGTGTAGGAGCCGCACGAATAAACCATACAAACAGATAGCACCATGACGATCTTCCTGCATGCGTCGATTCGGTTCGTTACGGCGTCTGCGGAGTGCTGATATCCCGGCCAGGGCATTCCACACATCCTCTTTCGTGTCACCAATGGATCGGATTGAGTGGATGTTTGTTAGCAGACCATCGGTATCAATCGCTCACCTTAAAGGTCGGGGAGTCCTCCACCTTGGATCTCCGCCGATCATAGGTCCGCCTGGCCGCAACATTCGCATGGCCCGACCATTCCTGCACCGTTGTAATGTCGGAATCGTGGCCCAGGGCGTTGACGGCCTCCGTTGCGCGAAGCGCATGGGCGCCGAACTTAAGCCCCAGGCCCAGCGCAAGCTGTTCGCCGCTTCACACTCGCCGAAGGGAGCCCGAGGCAGCGGGTCGGGCCGGCCCCCAGCCGTGACTGCGCGGTGGAACGGAGCCGGAGGGGATTGAGCGGGTTCAGCCCGACATTGGCCCCTCACTCGAATAGGTGTCCTCGACGTCCCTAGTGCGGTCCCATCGCCTTGATTTCCGTGACCTGGATGGAGGAGCGGGGAATCGTCAAATGGGGATGGTGGGCAAACGCCTGGGCGGCGACGTCGTGGCTGTCCGCCTCCACGATCGAATACACAATGATGTCGTTTTTGAAATCCCCGATGCCGTCCGAGGTGATGGCCTTGGTTTTTCCGGCCCCCTCCATGACCTTGAGGAGAGTAACCGAAAGCTGGGGGTGTGCTATGCAGCGAGGTTCCTATCTTGCGGCTGCCGGAGATCTGGATACCAGCGTTCGAAGGTAGCCTGTAAGTCGTCATTTAGCGTCTGAACTCGGACCTGCAATAAAAGATGAGCTCCGCGTGGGGTCCATCGCATTTGCTGTTTCTTGACGAACCGCTTCGCGATGAGCTGGTTGATCGTCGATTCCACAAAGCCCGTCGATATTCGTTCCGCACACCGATGACGCTCCCCATAGTTGACGATTCCAGAAGCATTGTTGTCGATATAGGTACCAAATTCCTCAACTGCGCGAGCCAATTTCTTCAATACCAAGTGCACGGGTCGCCGCGCCTCGCGATCTTCCTCAATCGCCCCGTCGACTTCAAACATCAGATCGGTCAGCGTATCGTCGGCGCGAAACAGATTGCCGTGCCACAGGAACCATTTTACACGCTCCAGTTCCTTGAGTATTTTCTCTTTGGTCATCCGGCATTCATCGGTGCCACGGAATCCGCGCGCCGTCTGCGAGAGCTGTTCCACCCGCATGCCGATATGAAACCCGTCCAAAATATGCTCGGAGTTGGGGTGCAGTTGGCGGGTAATTGTCGTACGTTATCGCCGCCGTCGGAGAGAAACGTGACGCGCTGTCGCGGCAGCACGCCCTGCGACATTAGAACCTCATGTAATCGTCGTTTCGGCTTCGTATCGATCTGTCCCACCCCCGCGAATACCTTGGCACGACCCTCTTCAGGAATACTCTTACCGGCAATGACCTCAAAGCATCCGGTCCCACCAGGCCGTCGCTCTCGACCACGGATGTAGCCGCCATCCAGACCGACCGTGACGGGCGGTCCAGGTTCCGGCGACTCTTCGATCTCAAGCTGGCATCCGGCATCGAAAGCAAACTGCTCCGGACCCAGTTCCGCCTCGAGTCGCTCGGCGGTCTTAAACACATGCGTGCGAATGGTGTCGCCGCTTAGGCACGCATCGATGGGCAGTACGTCCTGTAGCAGATCGGCTACCGCGGCAAAGGACAAATGCGCTGCCCACTTTGCCTGCAGGAACTCGAGTTCTGGTGCCGTATGGGTCGTCAGGATCGCATTTAATGCGCTGTAGCTTGCCGGGTTCGACGGATCCTCGCAGGAGCACCGCAACCAGCGTGGGCTGCGGAGCCCCAGATCGCCAAACGGGGATCGAAAGCGCAGCGAATGGTAGCCCTTGATAGTCCGTGGCCGATGGCAACACGGACAGGGCCGGTGACTCTGGCGATGCTCTGCGAGTTGCTGGCGTACCAGCTGCTCCTGGAGACCCTTCAGAATCGATATCAACGGGCTTATACCGCGCAGCACCACTCGCAACTGGAAGATCTGCGCTTCATGACGATCAGTGTCCGCCATGGGGTAAGCCTACACTTATGCGCCGCACACCCCCAACTTTCAGTTACTCTCCCCGCTACGCTACGGGCGCCGAGCGCCTCGGCGCCAATTGCGGATCAAAAGATTCAGGGCCAGCCATCCGGCCAGGGTCCCGAACGGCCAAGCGATCCACCTTGGCCACAAGAATGAGATGACAGCCAGTGCGGCTAAAATCAGCGCACCGGTCAGCAGCGGACCCTCGGACACATCGCCGAGCACGCGACGATTGCTAAGCGCGGCGCCAACAGTGTTTGCGATTCGCAACGCGCCAGCCGCGGCGCGGCTGGTACTTCCGGCAGCGCGCGGCACCTTTGGTGGGCGCGAGACGCTGTTGAGAATCTGTTCACTGCGACGATTGGGTCGGGATGCGAGCACGAGTTCGGTGGCATTGTGAACATCGCGTTCAAATTGAGCAGCAAGCAGGCTGGCGAACCCCGCGTCCTCCACCGCCACGTCAATCTCGTAATTAGCCAGCCAGCTGGAGACGTTGAGATTGGATGAGCCCACGCGCGCCCATTGGCCATCCGCCACCGCAGTCTTTGCGTGCAGCATCGAGCCGTTCCACTCAAACACCCGGATGCCTGCCCGCAACAACGGGCGGTAGCCCGCACGCGATATTCGAGCGATAGCCGGGATATCGCTGCTACCCGGCACCAGCATGCGCACATCGACGCCGTCGCGTGCTGCGGCCAGCAGTGCCTGCACGTAAGGCGCTATTGCGACGAAATATGCATCGGAGATCCACAGCGTCTGGCGTGCCACGGCAGCGATCAGTTGATCAAGTCGGTATACTGGCCCCGTGCCTGGCTGAGTGGCTATCACCCGCAATGCCACCGAGCCGACTGGCTCGGCTGGCTGTGCAACTGGCGACCAAGCGTCAAGCGCCACACCGGTTGCGTTCCAGCTTTGCACGAATGCAGCCTCAAGATCAGCTACGGCCGGGCCGCGTACGGCCACACCCGTATCGCGCCAGGGGGGCAGGTTGCACGCTGGGTCGCCGAGCCATTTTGCACTGATGCATACGCCCGACAGAAATCCGCAGTCCCCGTCGACTACCAGTAGCTTGCGGTGATCGCGGCTGAGCCACCCGAGGGGCTCGCCCAGGCGCGGCGGGTTGAAGACCCTCACTTGAGCGCCGGCGTTCCGCAACGGCGCCCAGAAGGATCTCCCCGATTGCCCAAGGCAGCCGAGCCAATCGACGATCACCGCAACTAATACCCCGGCGCGCGCACGCTCCACGAGCGCATCGCGAAAATTGCGGCCAACTGGGTCGTCGCGGACAATGTAGTTTTCCAGCAGCACGCGCCGCCGCGCCCCGCGGATCGCCGCTAGCCAGGCCTCGAAGTGTGCCGCGGCGTCAATCAACAGTTCTAGCGCGTTGCCGCCCAGGAGTGGCGCGCCCGCGGCGCGAGCTAACGCCTGTTCGGCGAGTAGTCGAGGCGGCGCTGCCGGAGTGTGTATAGTCGCCAACATGGACAGAGTTTATGTCATCCTTCGCCCGCTGGCTTCGGTGCGCGGACGGACACGCCCTCCAAGCACCCGAGACTGCTAAGTTATTGGAGGTTGGAATTGACGACACCTAAAATTCACAATGGTCACACGCTTGGCCTCCGGACCCCGCAAAACCGGGCGAATGCGCGTCAAACGACTGACAAACCATTCCGCCAATCCCCTGTGGGATTGAGATAGCTCGCGCTGAAGACATGACGTGCCGAATAGCGCCGTCTTTGCCCCCTGAGTCCATGCCTTGAAAGATAAGCAACAACGCAGTTGCTTGTGCGTTTACGGATGAGGGCTCCTAAGGGACGGCCTCCTTCTTTGAGGTCTTTTCCGATTGCTCCAATTCCTGGACCGCCCGCACGTCCTGGCGCCCGAGTTCCTCGTACAGTGCATGGACTCTCTCGACCAGCTTCGGCGTCAAATCGGACGATGTTTTGGATCGTCGTAACTTGGACTGAATGAGGTAACTACACGATTCGCGTGTTTGCGCACGTTAAGCCCGTTTGGCGGCCCAATTGAGAGATTTGATTCATTCGATTGGTTGGCAAATCGCAAGCAAATCACCACACGCTCAGTCGATCCAATCGTGCTTTAAATTCCTTTTAGTGTCTTCTCCTCTGAGCCGTCGGTCAGCTTGTTGTATTGGGTGTCAATTAGCCGCCGTTCGCCGAATCGTGGCCGCGATCCAAAAAACCTCATCGTAGTACGAATAATCTGGTGTGCCCGCGTAGGTCAAGATGCGCACAACCGAGTTAGGTGGAGGGTTGCCGACGCGCCTTTTGCAGCAACTGTCGGCCCGAGTGGGAGCGTCATGAGCGCCGAGCGCTTGATTGAAATTGCAGCCCGACTGACTTTCTAAGCGGGATCGAGATATGCGAGGAATCGCGGGTGGAAGTGTATTTACCTCATAGTGATATCGGCGTTACTTGTGGTCAAACATGCCATGTCGTTACTTACTTCGCATAATGTATATTATGTTAAATATGGTACGCGGGCGGATAGGCGCCGGTTTCCCGGTTCGTGCGCGCGCAGCAGACGGCCGGGCCCTACTGCGAACGCTTCAACGCCAGCCCGCGGATCGACCGCGACCTGGATGAGTTCTCGGTCATTGACCCTGCGTTGATCCAAGGCCTCAGTCGCCGTCCCGTCCCTCCGCACCAGGTGTGCAGTTCTCCCGCGACGGGCTCTCCACTCAGTTGTTTCCGCATCGGGATTGGCGCGGAAAGCACGGCGAATCCCACTGATATCAACTAACTAAGTATTTCGAAAACTTGCCATTCACGAACGGGTCATATCGAAATGTACGCGGCGGCACGGATTTGGGTAGTCATCGATGGCGGGATTGAGGTACGGCACCGGTTATGGGTTATTAGGTACCGATCATCTTGAAGGAGACAACCAGTGCCCTACGCTCTCAAACTCACCCCTTCACTCGCCGTCGCTTTTTTCGGAATCGTGTTTGCTCTCCCCAGTCTGGCGGCGGACACCAACACCACCGGATTGCCGACTTATCCGCATGACGGCGCCGGTAAGATGGACGCTGTCTATAGAAGTTTACCCAATGGGCAACATTGCATTCACTACCAGGGCGATACTCCCGATGCCTTGGTGGAGGTCGAAGCTTGGTACAAGAAGCAAATGCCGAACGCCAAGATCGACGACGTCAATAAGAACTCCTTGTACGGCTCATGGTTCAAGCTCGACGGCATCAAGCTATTGCTCGGCAACGACATCGTGAACATCTATCGAATGGCAAACCAGAAGACCACGTCCATCGAAATGTTCAAATGTAAGGACACGCCGCACGCTTGATGTTTGAAGTGGTTTCCGCGTCTTGCCGGTCTCGGGTTTGGGCTGTACGTATCGCTTATACGCGCGCACGTGCCAGCGCGGCTTTCGCTCGCAAGGTCTGGGGGTGATCGGCCCCCAGCTGTGATTCCAGATCATGGGCCGCCTTCATCAATAGGTCGGGTGCCGCAGCACTTCCCGCCTTGAGCAGAGTCTCTCCCAGCCGCTCGCGCGCCTGAGCCATCTCCCATAGGTCATCGGGAGACTTCTCGCGAATGGCGACCGCTTCCTTGAGCGTGGCGCTTGCGGACTCGATCTGCCCTAAATGCGCTTCCGCATCTCCCAACGACTCAAGTGCCAGTGCCAGGTTGGATTCGCCTTGTGCGCCGAGCTTGCGTAGTCCCGCGACCGTCGCTAGCAATTGGGTTTGTGCCTTCTCATAATCTCCGGCCACCGCTATCAACTGCGCAAGTGCCAACTGGGTTCGCAACGTCAATGGATGAGCCGCACCATATTGGGCAAGCGCGGCATCGTGCGCCGCGTTGAGCGTAACGGCCGCCTGTTGCTGGTCACCGATCGCGAGTTGAGCCTCGCCGAGGAACAGTCGATTTTGGATGGCCACTGGGCTGCCGGCACCCGCATAGCGTACGCCGAGATCAGTGGCTTCCCGCAAGACGGAGATGGCGGGTTCATTGCGATTGGTGATCGACAGCACCTTGCCGTAGTAGCCCATGGCGGCCGCCACGGCGGCGGAATCACCGGCCAGGGACCGTTCTCGCTCGACCGAGCTCTTCAATAGTACTTCCGCCTCCTTCAGATGGCCGGTCCGCAGTTCCAGGGTGCCGGTGTTGGCCACGATGATTTGCGCGTCGATGGCGTCGCCAAGGCCGATCGAGCGATAAATGCCGGTGGTCTCATGATAGGCCACGAGCGCCTGATCCAGATGATTGGCGGCGGCGAGCGAGATTGCAAGAGAGTTGTCGAGAATCGCCGTCTCACGATGATCGTGGCCCGATAACGCGATTCGTTGCTTGATGGCCTCGCGAGTGGCGGCTATGGCTCCATCGAGATCCCCGCGTGCGCGTTGCAAGCGCGCGCGCACGGCGAGTCCCTCGAGGCGCTCTTCCAAATAGGGGTGCGGGGACGCAGCCCAAAAGGCGTCGGCCTGATCCAACAACTGTCCCGCGCGATCCGCATTCCCGCGTAGAAGTTCGATATTGGCGAGCTTTTGGCGTGCGTCGGCCAGTGCGGCCGGGTCGGTTCTCGGGCCCGCCTCGGCCACGAAACCTTCCAACAAGGTATCCGCGCCGGCGACATCTTCGAGCGCGCCATACAGGTCGGCAAGCGTGAGCACCAGTTGCCCGGCCAGCTGAGGTTCGTCATGGTAGTCGCGCAGCACTCGCTGGGCGCTGCTGTCGATCATGCTCTTGGCGGTGGCCGGCTGCGCGCCCTGATCGGTGATTGCTGCGCGAAACAGGCGCGTCAAACTGTAGCGGACCGCTTCCTCGCGCGACGCATCGCGGCGCGCATTGTCGCGTTCGATGGCCACCCTATGCGCCTGCCAGGCTGCGAGACCCAGGCCGCTGGCGAGGGAAAGGAATATGGCGGCCGCTGCCGCCACGGCCCAGCGGTACCGCCGAAACATATGGCCCACGAGGTAGAGGCGCGCGCCTTCGCGCGCGTCGACCGGCTCGCCGCGCAGTACGTGTTCGACCTCCAATTTCAGCGAGTCCACGGTGGCGTAGCGGTGGGCGGGTTCGGTGCGCAGCGCTTTGGCGATGATCGCGTCCAAATCACCGCGCAAGAGCCGCGCGGGCACGGGCGCGTGGGTATTCGCCTCCGCGGTGCGGCTGGCCAGTGGTGCCGAGCGCTGCAGCACGGTTCTCAGGGCCTGGGCCATGGGCGTGCCGGATGTCATCCAGGGGTGGCTGCCGGCCAGCAATTCGAACAACAACAGGCCGAGCGCATAGACGTCGGTCGCCGTGGTGATCGGGCCGCCCGTCAATTGCTCCGGCGCTGCGCAAATCGGCGTCATGGGCGCGACCGCGACTTGGGTCACCCGCGCGAGCTCCGGGTCGAGCAGCTTGGCAATGCCGAAATCCAGCAGCTTTACCGTGCCGTCAGCCGTCACCAGGATGTTCGAGGGCTTGAGATCCCGGTGCACGATTAGACTGCGATGGGCGTACGCGACGGCGTCGCAGACTTGAACGAAGAGCTCAAGACGCTCCTCAAACGTTGCCCGTCGCTGTTCGCAATACTCGGTGATGGAAAGCCCTTCGACATACTCCATCACCATGAAAGGTCGGCGGTCGCCGGTGATTCCGCCGTCATAGAGCCGGGCGATGCCCGAGTGTTCCAATCGTGCCAGGATCTGGCGCTCGGCTTGGAAACGCTCCAGCTGAGCGGCGGCTTCTCGCTGCAACAGCTTGATGGCGACCCGCTGCTCGAACTCTCCGTCCGCGCGGGTCGCTTCGTACACATCGCCCATACCGCCATGCCCGATGAGCCGGGTGATGTTCCACGCGCCGAGGCGCATGCCGATGGCCGCGTCGGGCACGATGTCATTGGCCGGGAGACGGTCCGGCGCGTCGAGAAATCCGCTCGAGGCGTGAGCCGCCAGCAACAGGCTCTCAACCTCCGCGAGCACCTCGGAATCCTCGGCATGCCGGCCGCGCAGTTGTGCCACCCGCGCTTCTTCCGGCAAATCAAGCAGCTCGTCCAGCAGGACGTCGACGCGAATTCGCTGCGGCGGCGTCAGGCTTAAGGTGGGTTCACCGCTTGAGTACATATTCTCACTTCTTCAGAGCCGCGAGCCCGCTACCAGTGTACCTCGCGACCCTAGCACACCCGACGCCATGGGCAATGTTTTGGCATCGCGTTGCGTGCGGGTGGATTTAGATGCCTGTAGTCACCAGAACCGAAACGACGCAGAAATCCCGCCTTCCAACGGTATTGAGGTTAACCCACAGCGGAGCCGCTGGATTGGTTTCCGCCCGGCCGGCGTTCAACATGTCGTGCCTCATCTTGCCGACCTCGTCGAGGCAGGGAGTTGGCGTTCGGGAATGCCCCACCTCCTATTTCGGCGCCGATCGTCTCGAGCCTATCTTCCAGTGTCGGCGGTTTCAACGCGACCAACCTCTGCCTGACCCTCGTCTAAATCTAAACTACTTGCATAGTCAAAAGAGCGACGGGACGAACGCGACTTGAGTCTTCGCGCCATGCGCATAAATCATGATGCTGCCGCCAGGGCACTGGAATTTTATGCCGCCGGACTGCGCCGTTCTCGTACAGGACTTGGTGTTTGAGGAATACCAACCGTCGACCGTTTCGACGGAATCGCTGGTATCGACAACCATCGGAACGCCGGCAGATATCGCGGAGGGTGGCATATCGCTCAAGTTATGTGCATTGGGATAGACCGGCAGTTTTCCGTCGAGCTGTTGCGCGGAGGCGGTGAGGCAAGTGGCGGTGCTCGCCAGTAATAGGGAAATGCACACTGTTTTATAGTTCATCTTGGCTTCCTGTTTTGAGATGAGATGAGATGAGATGAGATGAGATGAGATGGCAGAGGACCTTGCTGTCGCAGAAATCTCCAAGTAAAACCGAATTGCCGCAATGAACCCTCCATTCTCAGGAGCTACGAGTCGTCAGCGTGCTTCGCGGACTCGCATCGCGCCTTGCTCAATACGCAGCAAATATCTTATTGCACAGGGCGCCCACCGCCCTCGGCAAGGCGTTGCCACTCAATGCCAAATCTCCGCCGCCGCCCCGCACTTGGATATCACACAAAATGGCGTTCTTCTGGGCGATGGCCTCGTGCAGAGTCTCCTGCCATACGGCAGCATCGCCGACGCCGATCAACGGGCCACTGTCCAAGGGCATCTTGCCCGTTGCCCAGGCATCGACCGTGGTGCGCCCCAGACCCGGTCTCACGCTGACGATGATCGCGGGGAAGGAGGCCGTGGTGGATTCGCAGGATTGCGCATCGCCGGGCAGTGGTCGGGTTCCGGTGATGGGTACGCTCAAGATGCCGCCAACATCCTCGACTGTGAGGATATGGCGGTCGCACACGGACATCGCCACGGCCTGGGTTCCGCCCGCTCCTCGGGCGACAGTTTCGGCTTTGGCGGGTGCCGGTCTCTTCGAACATCCCGTCAGCACGCCGAGAGCGCAGACGGCTGCGATTAATCCGAGCGTCGTGCGCGACATGGTCATTGGGCTTGAGCGCCCTGCTCCTTCATGGATTCGAGGCGTGCCAGATCAACCTGGCCCAAGGATTGTTCGAGAGTGTTCATGTCGACCCCGTCTCCGGCGACGTCGACCTCGAATCGTTTGGCCACGATGACACTGAGGTCGCCTTTCTTCGCTTTCGCATCGTATTTCTCGTGCACGCTTCGACCCCCGATGTCCTGGTCTCTTTCGAAGCCGGAAGCGCTTTCGGAAGTCGTGTTCTGAACCAAAGAACCCGCCAGGCCCATCAGGCCGGACACCCCGGATATATCGGAGATCTCGATGTGTACGTCGGCGCCGTTGTCACCCTGATAGTCGGCTTTGGCGGATGACGTTTTAACGCCCACCGCTCCCTGATTCTCGCCTTGAGCATTGGTGCGAGTCATACCGGGCAATGAACTTGGCAGCATCGCCGTGAGCGTCTTGAAATCCACCACCGCTACTCGATGGCTGCCGCCCAAGGCACCGCCCAGCGCAGTGACCAATCCGCCAACGGCGGACACGGAACTTTGGGCGTCGGCGGAGTTGGCGGCGGACGCATTCGCCGGAGCCTCGGCGGTGTTGCCATTTGCAGCGGTGGCCGACGTGGAGGACGATGTCTCGCTCGATTGACCTGCTTTCACGAGATTGGACAAGGCGGCGCCCAATCCGGCCTTACCCTTATCATCGGTACCGAGAGCATTGCCGATGATATTGCCGACAGAGGCCGCGCCTTGATCTTTCGCCGCTGCCTGAGCGGCCGGAGAAGAGCTCAGCCGGCCGGGTCCCCAACCAAAGCGGCCCGCCACGACGCTGACCCCGAGGAAGACGATGCCGAGCAGCAAGGTGCAGGCCACCACCGTCGTCGTGTAGCCGAGGGCCCGCTCTTGCGGCGATCGCATCAATACGGGCAAGCCGAGATAGAGCACATAGATGCCATAGAAGAGCGCGGCCCATTGCAGCAGCGTGGGCAGCACCGGTGATAGGGCAAGCACGGAGCTCAGCCAAGCAGGCGTGAACGAATAGGCGGCTGCTTTCAGTGCTTGGCGCCGGTCGCTCGAGCCCGCAAATGTCGGCGCCAGCCCATTAATGATGAGTCCGACCAGAAATAGGCCCACCAGACCGAGACCGAAGGACAAGATCGCCGCCATCAGACCGCTGGCGATGGGGGTGCGAATCACGCCGGCGAACGGCACGCTCACTCCAATGAGAGACATGTGCAGGAAAGACATCGCTGCCGCGAACGCCGCAAGAGGCATCACATAACCGGTGTACAACTGCGCGATCGATGTCGGTTCGGGTGCAATCACACGCCATTCGAGTTTAGGACCCAACACGATGTTCTTGGTGCGCTGGATCAAGCGTGCCATCGACGGCGCAGCAAGCCCCGCGGGCGCCGTGGATCCCGTGGCCGATGCAGGGTCCGCCGTTGCATTGCCCGCCATGGCGGCGACCGGGATGGCGCCAGTGGG
>Ga0182013_10004949_pt1 | contig 15766 bp, 21 predicted proteins | sample 612S2MmetaG_FD_120487 | JGI IMG/M metagenome (GOLD analysis project Ga0182013, IMG submission 120487) | Permafrost microbial communities from Stordalen Mire, Sweden - 612S2M metaG | ecosystem: Environmental > Terrestrial > Soil > Wetlands > Permafrost | place: Sweden: Stordalen | collected...
GCTGGTGGGCGCCCTGAGAGTCACCCGAAAGAAAATTTGGCCGCGTCGGCCATTTCCACGACTAATTGATTTTAATGGCGCGCCCGAAAGGATTCGAACCTCTGACCCCCAGATTCGTAGTCTAAGATGTATAATCCCATGGCTTTCGATGGACTACGCTGCTTTACGCTAAATATCTGATTATGCTCATACGGCTTTACGATGGCTTTCGATGGTCTACGGCCCTATTCTGTCTCGCCTGGTGACACATTGGTGACACGGGAGGCCCGTCAGTGGGTCGGGGGTTGCTCGCAGCGCGCCGATCGCGCTAGCGCGCATGTTCAAATAAGACAGTAGGGGCGAAAAGCCGTCCAAGCCGTCCGAGCCGTATAAACTACCGTTAAGTCAATATGTTACGAAAAAACGCCAGCCGTCCAAAGCCGTCCAAAACCGTCCGCGAGCCGTCCAAATGCCGAAGATCACGAAACGCCTAATCGACGCGCTGCCGCCCGGCGGCGAGCGGCTAATCCTTTGGGATTTCGAGCTAAAGGGCTTCGGGCTGGTCGTTTTGCCGAGCGGCGTGCGCTCTTTCGTCGTCCAGTATCGCAACGCGAGCGGGCGCAAGCGGCGGCTCGCCCTCGGACGGTTCGGCGTGATGACGGTGGACGGGGCGCGCCAAGCCGCGCGGGAGGCGCTGGCGGCCGTCGGCAAGGGCCTCGATCCCGTCGGCGATAAGCAGGCGTTGCGCGCCGCGCCGAGTGTTTCCGAGTTGCTCGATCGCTATCTCGCCAAGCATGTGGACGTTCACAACGCCTCGAGCACCGCCGAGGGCGTCCGCTTCGCGATCGAGAGGCATGTTCTCCCGCGAATAGGTTCGCTTCGGGCGGCGGCTGTCACGCGCCAGGATGTCCTCAAGCTGCACGGGGCAATGGAAGCGACGCCGCGCCAAGCCAACCTAACGCTGTCGATCCTCTCGAAGGCCTTCAACCTCGCCGAGCTATGGGGGATGAGACCGGAGGGCTCGAACCCCTGCCGCATGGTGCCGCGCTATCCCGAAAGCGCCCGCGAGCGCTTCCTCTCGGCTGACGAGCTCGCGCGCCTCGGTCGCGCCTTGCGCGACGCGGAATCGCCGGGGCTGCCCTGGCGCATGCGCGAGGGCGCGAAGACGAAGCATCTTGCGCGCGGAGAAAGGCGGTTCACGCCGATAAGTCCGCCGGCGCTGGCGGCTATTCGTTTGCTTCTATTCACCGGCGCGCGCCTCTCGGAGATCCTCGAGTTGAAATGGGAGCATGTCGACTTCGAACGCGGCTTGATGGCTTTGCCCACGCGCAAGGGCGGCGCGCGGCGCCCGCATCCGGTGAGCGCTATGACGCTTGCTGTTCTCGCCGACGTTCCGCGCGAACACGGCTCGCCGTGGGTTTTGCCGGCACCAAAGGACACAGCCAAGCCGCTGTCAAAATCCGTCATCGAGAACGCCTGGCAACGCATTCGCGAGCACATGGAAATTCCCGATGTTCGAATCCATGATTTGCGCCACACCATGGGAACTTATGCATCGCAGGCGGGCGTGAACGCTTTCCAGGTCCGCGACCTGTTGCGCCACGCCAATGTCGCGATGACGGGCCGCTACGCCAATCGCGACGAAGACCCCATTCGCTCAATCTCGGAAATCGTCGGCGAGCGCATCGCGGCCGGGCTTGAGGGCGGCGCGCCCGGCGAGGTTGTGCCGTTCAAGCGGCCAGGGAAGGGATAGTGGCGGGGCGCTCGCGCGCTCGCTCGGGTCTCTGGCGCATCCGCTGTCAGTGGAAGGGATGTTGGCCGCGCCGATAGCTGTGAATTGTCAATAAATGATTCTTGATTTGTTCTGAGTTGTCCACTAGTTTTCCACAGGTGCATTGTGGACAGCGGGGGAGATTCACGGCGGATCGCCTCCCCGGCGGGATTTGAGAGACAAAGATGCTAGGGGTCGACGATGGACGCTCTAGAATGTCAATGGCGATGAACTTCCAATCGCGGGATTTCCCACGCAAAGGCAAGGCGAAGTATGTTGCGCCTGCGGCGAATGACGTTCTCGTCCTTTCCCTTGGCGGTATTCTCGCGGAGAGCGGTCGCGCGGCACTAGCAGATAACCAGCTAGATTTATTGCGCTCTGGCGGCAAAACGCAAGGCGTTCCGATATATGCGACGGGTGATACCTCGCTCTTCAAAAAGCCATGCGTATCAATCGTTGGTACACGCGACGTTTCCGAGGAAGGGGCCGCCCGCGCCCGGAGACTTGCGCGCGAGCTTTGTCATGCGGGGGTCGTTATTGTGAGCGGGCTTGCGAAGGGCGTCGATACGGCGGCCCTCACCGCAGCAATCGAGGCTGGCGGCAGGACGATTGCTGTTATAGGAACGCCTCTCAGCAAAGCGTATCCTGCCGAAAATGCTCGCTTACAGGAAGAGATTTATTCCACTCAACTATTGCTCACCCCTTTTCGCGAAGGAGAAACCGTCTACAAAAGCAATTTCCCGAAGCGCAACCGGGTTATGGCGGCGATCTCAGACGCCACAGTGATAATCGAAGCATCGGACACGTCGGGAACTCTGCACCAAGCCGCTGAGTGCCAGAGACTTGGGCGATGGCTATTTATCGCAAAATCCGTTGTGGATGACGATAGCCTGACTTGGCCAAAGCGGTTTATCGGGCAGCAACGCGTTGTTATATTGGAGAAAACGGATGACGTCGTCAGGCGAATCAAGTATTGATATTGATTACTATTGCACGTATTTAACAGAAACAAACGGAATTGAGTGGACGAATGAGAATTATCAGGCCATGAACATGGTAAAGGCGATAAAGGGCAGCGACTACAAGGGTTACATTTCGATCATGATTAACGGAGTCGAAAAGAGAATATATTCAGAAAACGCCTCGGAGTTTTCCAAACGTAGCCATCAACCTTTAGCGAAAATTATATCTAATAAATATGGTGATGGCGTAACAATCGTTCCAATACCATCTTCAAAGACAACAAAGCAAAATTGTGATAAGTTTATTACAAGATATATGGCCGAGCGCGCGGCGAAAGTGATTGGTGGAGGCTGCAAATGCGCCCCAATTCTCGTATTTAAGGAAGAAATGCCTTCTTCCAGAAGTGGAGGAAACCGGAGCCCGTATTTCATAGAGTCTCAGCTTATCATAACCGGAGAAACAAAGTTACCAATAATATTGCTAGATGATGTTATGACACTGGGTGGACATCTAAAGGCTGCATGCTGGAAACTGCAAAGCGACGGCATGAAAGTGATCGGCGCAGTTACATTTGCACGGACGGTTAAGGACAATTCGTTGGCGGCATTTGGGCCTCATACAGAGAAGCTCGATGTGTCTAAAACGCCGACGTTATGGGATTTCTAGATAGAACCCATGCAAGTTTATTTGCTGCGTCTTCAAGTGAGCTTGCCACCTAATACCGTAACGCTGTCCTTCGATCCGTCGAATTGCCGCTTTCACCTTTTCCCAAGATGCTCAGGGCGATCGGCCTCGAAACCCCGTCATGCTGGCGCTCGCGCGCCTCGGAATAGGCGCGCTCGCCATAGCGTTCGATTAGAGCCTTGGCGTCGGCTTCAATGATGGCGCGGTATGCGGAACGTCGACGGAACAATCAATCATTGGCAAACCTTCCCAACCGCGCGCCAGTCAACCCATATGCGCTGGCGCGCCTCGTCCAGCGTGATGCTCCCGGCGCAAACTGCCCGCGAGAGACACGTCTCGATCCGGTCCTTTTCCCCGGCCTCGTCCCAGGGCTGCAATTCGAGGTTTCGAGGATCGGACGGCGCGCCCCCAAGGGCGAGCGGTATCCTGTGGTCAAGTTCGAAATCGACCAAAGGCTCCTCGGAGATTTCCAGTTCCCGAATGAGTTTGATCTTGACGCGCGCCGTGTAGCGCGCGGACGGGCGAACTGTCTTTGTCCAGCCCGCAACGCAGATTGTTGTCGCGATGGTCTCTTGTGTGACGGCCGGATTTAACGGCAAATCGGAACCGGTCGCCGGCCACGTCGACGCCAGCAGCGCGACCAGCGACAACGCTTGCTTCATTTCGCGCCGGCGCCGGGCGACGTGTGACATTCTCAAAGCCCTTCGATCGTCCGCAAGATGGCCTCGCAAGCCTCGCGCGCTTGCTGGCCGTCGTTGGCGTTCCCCGTCCCGCTGTTGAACGGGGCGCGACCAAGGCCGATCTGGACAGCCCAGAACCATCGCCCATCGTGAGGGCCGCCGCGCACGCGATAGATGCGCGCCGCCGATATGCCGCCGATCGCGAGCGACCAATCGTCGTCGGCGATGTCGACCGCGCCATCGAGCCGCGTGAACGCCGTGCGACGCCATTTGAAACTTGAATGGCTGCGGCGCGGCTCGATCATGTTCGTTTCGCTCGGCGAGCTGCACGGTCGCGCTTCGCGACCGTGCTTTTCGGTCGCCGTCGTCGCCGCCCATGCTTATCCGAGTCGCGCGAAACATAAAACGGGGCGGCTTGCTGTGCGGCTCTCATGCCGCGCCGATCGCGGATGCGTCCAGGGGGTGGCCGTCGCCGGTCTCGATCGCGGCCAGCGTTGGCTTGGCGCGATAGGGCTCGATATGCGCCTGGTGGGCTCGCCGAAAGACGCAAATCGTCGACGCGCCCTCCGATCGCGGTTCGTCGCCGGGTCTGCGTTAGAGCGGCGGCTTGCGTCGGGGCGGCTTTTCGGGTTTGGGCGGGGGCAATGACGCTGCGACCGTCTCGGCACCGGTTATCGCGGCTTGGAGCGCGGGCCCTGGCGGACGATAGCCGAGGCGTTCGACGAAGGCTCTCTCGTTTGAGTAGACGGCCTTAAAAAACGCATCGAGAAGATATTTGGCGGCCTCCCTATCGGGATGCGCTTCGGAGAGCGCGACGCCAACGATTGACCGCGCCCTGTCCTCCCATTGCTTTATAAATTCATGACCGCGACCAATGCTCATATGGAAATGCGCGGGCGTGAGTAAGCTATAAAGATCAAAAAGCATATCCTTGGCTTTTCTATAATTAGGGTTGTTTTCGGACATTTCTGATAATATCTCATGCCTCCTACTTTCATAGGTGCCTATCGTAAATTCATACCACTCTTGTTTAAATGCTTCTAACGTAATTGTTCCGTCATCGACGGCTGGAGGGGTTATGGCGTCCCTATATTTATTAAATTTATCCCAGTAAGGTCTATTAGAAACTCGTTTGAGCGATTCATTTATTGCATTTTCAAATTCTATATCTTCGTCTCGGCCGAGGCTTTGATACGCTGCTACCACGAAGTTTTCAAATGGAGTTGTTCTCGAGGTAATTACTTCTGCTGTCAAATGTTCCCATGTATATCCGAGCGACTCGCAAAAGCTCCAGGCCCATTCGTCTGCGCGGTTATCTCGCTTCGTGCGGATGCTCTCCTTTTTGACAAATGACGCTAATACTCGCAGTGCCTCAGCGCATTCAGTCAATTTAGTGGTCGCTATTTCAACGGAATTAGATATTTTTTCAACCTCTTCATGATCCGCTCTCGCTAGACCACGCTGTAAAAATGGGAGAAAGTCGAAACAGATCACAGAAAGATCGTTCGTTAGTTTATTTAGGCGTTCCTCCTCCTTTACTAACTTTTTTACGTTTTCATCGAGCCGTTTTTTGCGCTCCTTGACGCATTTCACCTCTTCTTTTGACCAATGCGCGACCATCACCGCGTTGGCGACGCCCATTCTCGCGGACCAATAGGGGCATATGATATTTCTTTCCTTCGCCAAATCGCGAGATATCAATCTCGCCCGCCCCGCGCTTTCGCTTCCATTTTTAAGTGCGGAGATAAAGTCGTCAATTGGAAGGGCGGCCCGGGGTTTTACCCAAGGTTTAGAAGGTAATTCTGGCGTGTAAAATAGGTTTTGATCGTGGTCGGGGAAAAGTTTAGCGATGGCCTCGGCATAAGTCATTTCTTCCGGCTGCTTCGACCTTCCCCCTTTCAAGCCCTTGGTCATGATCGGGGTTCTTTCAATCCTTGCCGGCGCGATCTTTGCGCCGGCGAACGCCCGGGCCTTCGCCGTTTTCGGCGATAAAGCCAAGTATCCCCGGAAAAACACCCGCTTTATGCATGATTGCGCGTAGCGCGGCACCGCTCACAACCTCGACCGAAAGGGATTCCTTTTCAGATTTTTCTATGCTGTAATAATCAAATCTTTCGACGATTTCTAAGATTGCTTGCCAAATGTTGCATTGATCCATGGCCTTCTGCGTCAATTTCCATACATGACGATGGTAAGCGTATGCTGTTTTTCTTCCTTTAAGCGTCAGTATTTTGTCAATACTGTCAATTGCGTTATTGTCATCCCATACATATTCATTGCTACGCAATGTCAAACCCGAATTAATGCAGTATTTTCTCTCGGCGGCGGCACCGGCCGCTTGAATCATCCCAAGCGTAAGCGCGGATTTGCCATATCCGTATTTGTTTATATTGTTGCGAGCTTTTATAACCTTTATAATATTCCATCCAAATGATCCGCTAATAAAACAAACTTCCTTGCCGTCTAATAATTCTGTTTCAACTACGCATTCAATGTTTGAGCATCCTAATCCGAGGGCGTATGATAATACAGCGTGCCCCGCCTCGTGGCACACTACCACTTTGATACTAGTTGAATTTGTGAGTGTTCCAGTCGGGTAAAGTACTTCGATATATTTGCAGGCAACGCTCTGTGTCGAGGAAGCTGGCATGATGTTAGCTCCTAATCTTGCCCGCGCTATCCTTGCGCAGGCGGACGCCGGGGCCTTCGCCGTTTTCCGCAAGAAACAGAATTCCGGCGGATTCCAGGGCGCGCCGAATGTCCGCGAGCGTGCGCTCGTAAGGCGTCCGGTTCCCGGCTTCAAAATCGGCGATAGTTTTCTTTGCGACCTTCGCGCCGGCCGAAGCCGTCGCCTCTTCAAGCTGCTCTTGCGTCCAGCCGAGCAAAGCTCGCGCCGCGCGGCATTGTTCGCGCGAAAATGTCATTTGCAGCGTAACCCTTCTCTTTTAGAGTTGACTTATTCAGAGCGATGTTACACCATTAGCGTAACAAGACAAGGAGAGAAGCTCAATGTCCGCAATCCGTTCCTACCGCATCCTTCTCGCCGCCGGTCTCCGCGCACAGCTCTCTGTCCGAATCTGGGAGGTCGACGCGCAGGCCAATGGCAGCGCACTCGATCCGATTTTCGCGGCGATCGACTGCCACAGGGCGGCGGCGAAAGCCAATGAATTGGCGCAACGCCGCGCCGATGCGAGCGAAGCGCAAGCCAATAAACTCGCCGCCGATCGCGCCTCCGACGCCAATACGGCCGCGATGCTGGCGTTGATCGCCACGGTTCCGACGACGGCGGCCGGGCTTCGCGCGGGGCTGCGATATGTCGCGGCGAAGGGCTTCGAAGGCAATGACCTCGTCGAGTTCATCCGGACCTTGCTGCATTCGCGGCATTTTTCAACCGACACGGATTGATGGCGGAGCGCCCCATATCCCTTTCATATCAGTCTCCAAACAAGGAAAGCCCCATGTCAAAAACACGTTCTCGCCGTGTATTCCTCGCTGCCGGTCCCGCCGCGGCCGTTTTCGCCAGTCTCGGCGCCGCCGCTCGCGCCGAGGCTCTTTCGTCCGACCCGATCTTCGCGGCGATCACGCGCCACGAAGCGGCGGAAGCCCGTTTTTGCGCGGCCAGCACGCTGACCGATGAAGTCGCGGCGGAGCGAGAGGGCCGCGCGATCACACCAGCCGATGAGGCGAAATTCGAGGACGCCGAGGCGGCTTACGACTCCGCGCTTGACGCGTTGTTGGCGACGCCCCCGACGACCAAGGCCGGCGCGCGCGCGGGGCTCGATTATTTTATCGGCCTCGATCGCGGCCGTCCCTTAGCCGATTTCGCGAGGACCCTACGCGATTCGCCAATCCTCGCCGGCTAAGGAGCGACGCCATGAAAACGCATGAAACCTCTGGCCCCGACGACGCGGCCCGCACGGACAAACCTGCTTCGCTTAGCGTCGCGGATGAACTTGCATGCCTCCGAGCTCGCGCCCGTCTCCTTGAGCTTGCTCTGCTTGGCGGCGGCCACAGCGGAATGAGCTTGGACAAAGGGACCTATCTCGACGCGCTGACCCAGGGCGCGCAAGACGTCGCCGATGGTCTCGACAGGTTGGCCGAAAAGCTCGGCGCGTGACCCCCGCTTCTCCGCGCGCGTTTGGCGCGGGCGAATCGGTTCGGTGCTGCCGCGCCGTCCGGTGGATTGTCAATGAGGGATACTCGCGCCTTTTCCGCGCTTCAGCCCTCATGGCCATCCGCGCTGGTTTGGGGAAAATGCTTGCTAATCGTAACCTAAAGGAAGGCAAGCAAATGGATGCAACATCATCTCGATCTCGCGTGTCTCACGCCGCCATCGACGCTGCAACGTCCGAAAACGCGGGAGCGAAAGCTTCATCGTCCGGAACCATGGACGCGCTGTTGAATGAGGCGCAAACGGCTGCTTTTCTCAATGTCTCCGTGCGCACGCTCCAACAGTGGCGCGTATCGGGGCGGGGTCCGCGCTACACGAAACTTTCCAGGGCCGTGCGGTATCAGCGCGCCGATCTCGAGGCATTCATTGCAAAAGGCGGCACCCAATCGACGACCGAGGCCGATGCGCGCAAGCGCGCGAGTTGATCGTTTCGCGTCTTCGTCGCCGCGCGCCTCGGCGCTTTTTCATCCTTCATAAATAAATGTTCCCGCCCGATGAACGAGACGCAAAAAAGCATTGCCGCCACACTATCGCCTCGCGAGGGCTGGGAACCGTGGCGCGAGACTTTCCGAGAGCATGGCGAGGATGCGCTGCCGGAATGGCGCGATGGCGCGCTCTCGCCTCTCTCGCCGCTCGATTCCGACGCGCCGCCGCCGGTGTTTCAACTGGCGCCGCCCCGTTTTGTGGGAAGCCGCAAATTCTGGCGCTCGATCGAATGCTCCGCCACGGCGCTGCGTCGCGCGCTGTTCGGCGCGATCTTCGCGACCAGCGCGCCTCGGCGCATCATGGCGAAAAAAATGGCCGGCCTCTCGATCACGGCTTGCTGTGAATTCACGGACGGCGAATGGTTCGCGGCATGGGAAAGCGGTCGGGAGGCCGCCGGCCGCGAATTTTTGAGCCTCGTTTCGCTGCTATTCGGCATTCCGCCCGGCGTCGCCGCCGTGCGCATTTTAGAGGCTTGCACAAGCGCCAAATTCGACGCGCGGGCCGCGCTGGAAATCGCGGCCGCCGTCGACGGATGGTTTGAGCGCGGCGCGCCGCCGAACAAGGGGCGTCGCGCATGAGGGGGCGACCAATCGCCTTTCAACGTATTGCCGACGCCGCGGCGCGGCATTCCGAGACGATCTTGCGACGCTGGCTTCCCGACGGCCGCATTGACGGCCACGAATGGATCGCGCGCAATCCCAAGCGCGCCGATCGCAAGCCGGGAAGCTTCAAGGTCAATTTGAAAACGACTCGCTGGGGCGATTTCGCCACGGGGGACAAGGGCGGCGATTTGATCGCGCTCGCGGCTTTCCTGTTCGATTTGGATCAAGCGAAGGCGGCGCTGCGCGTCGCCGAAATGCTCGGGGTCGATCCTTATGAGTGACCCTTTCGCGCCGATCGGCGGCGGCAAGCCAAACGGCCATGCGCCCGCGCCGGCGTCGCCGCAATGGACATTGATCGCGCCAGTTCCTCCCGATGCGCCGTCGCCGCCCTCTCGCCATTCGAAGCTTGGCGCCTATTCGGCGCGCTGGACCTATCGCGCCGCGTCCGGCGACGTGCTCGGCTATGTCTTGCGCTTCGATGGCGCGGACGGAAAGCAATTCCGCCCGCTCGCGCTCTACGCGCCGGCCGAGGGCGGCGCGCCGGTGTGGCGTTGGGAGGCTTGGCCGGTCCCGCGTCCGCTCTATGGGCTCGATCGTCTCGCCGAGCGGCCCTCCGCCTTTATCGTCGTCTGCGAAGGCGAGAAATCGGCGGACGCCGCCTCGCGGCTGCTGCCGGATTTCGTGTGCGTCACCTCGCCCAACGGCTCGAAAAGCGCCGCCAAGGCCGATTGGAGCGCCTTGCGCGGGCGCGATGTGACTGTCTGGCGCGATGCCGACGAACCGGGCCTCGAATATGCCCGCGCCGTCGCCGCGTTCTGCTACGCCGCCGGCGCCGCGTCTGTGGCGATCGTCGCGACGCCGGGCGGCGTCAAGGAAGGATGGGACGCCGCCGACGCCGAGGCGCAGGGCTGGACGCCGGCCCGCGCGCTCGATCTCGTCGGCGCCGCCGAACCGATCGAAAGGCCCGCGGCGGAGAGCGCGAAAAAGGGGAAACAAAAGAAAGAGCGGCGCGCGCGCCAGCGCGACGTGTTCATGGAGCTCACGCGGGATTGCGTGCTGTGGCATGGGCCTGATTACGAGGGCTTCGTAACCTTTCCGGTCAAGGATCATATGGAGACCTGGTCGCTCCGCTGTTCGGCGTTTCGCCGTTTTCTCTCGTCACGCGCCTATGAGGCGCATGGGGTTGTGCCGGGCGGCCAGGCGCTCGAAGACGTGACGCGCGTGCTAGAGGCCCGCGCCGTCAGTGAAGGCGAACAGCGCGCGCCATGGCGCCGCGTCGGCGCGCGCGACGGTTGTCTCTACATCGATCTCGCCGATGCGGAATGGCGCGCCGTCAAGATCACCGCGACGGGCCGCAAGCTCCTCGACGCGCATGATTTGCCTTTCGTGCGTTCCCCGCGGATGCGCGCCTTGTGCTCGCCGCTCGGCGGCTATTCGATCGGCGAGATTTTCCGCCCTTTCGCCAATGTCGCTCACGACGACGATTTTCTTCTTATCGTCGCCTGGCTGGTCGCGTCGTTTCGCGAGCGCGGTCCTTATCCGATCTTAGTCTTGAACGGCGAACAGGGTTCGGGAAAGTCGAGCTTCGCGCGACGGCTGCGCAGCCTGCTCGATCCATCCTCGCCGCCTATCCAGGGGCCGCCCAAGGACGAACAGGCCTTGATCGTCACGGCGCAAAATTCGCATTTGATCGCGCTTGATAATCTCTCCCACGTTTCGCCGGAATTATCCGATGGCCTGTGCCGGCTCTCGACGGGCGGCGGCTTCGCGGTCCGCGCCCTTCACACCGACAAAGACGAAAATATTTTCGACGGCGCCCGGCCGATCATCGTCAACGGGATTCCATCGCTCGCCGATCGCCCCGATTTAAACGAGCGCGCGATCATCGTGCGGCTGGCGACCATTCCCGAAGACAAGCGCCGCCCCGAAGACGATCTCGACGAGGAATGGGAACGGGCGCGCCCTTATGTTTTGGGCGCCATATGCGCCGCGCTCTCTTCCGCCTTGCGCAACATCGGGACAACAAAACTCGCGCGCTCCGGGCGCATGGCGGACTTTGAAAAATGGACGCGGGCGGCGGAGCCGGGCCTTGGTTGGGAGGCCGGAACATTCTCGCGTGCCTACGCGAGCAATCGTAGGGATAACGCCGAGGCGGCTTTCGAGAGCGATATTATCGCCGTGGCGATTCGTGATTTCATGGTCCAGGAATGTTCGTATTTTTGGAGCGGAACGGCGACAGAATTGCTCAATAAACTTGGGCTGGTTGTCGGCGAGACGACGCGGCAGATGCGCGTATGGCCAAAGACCGCGCAAGCCATCGGCAATTGCCTTGAACGTTGCGCGCCGCTGTTGCGCGGCAAGGGAATCACGATCGAACGGAAACATTCGGGCGTGCGCGTGATCAATATTTCCCGCGTGCGCGAGAGCGACGCGCCGGCTTCGCAAAGGGACGACTTCCCATGACGGCGGATCCGCGAGATTGCGCGCGCGAGGTATTGGAAACGCCGAGCGCGCCCGCGTGTTCTAGCGACGTTGAATTCTTCACGCATGTCGACGGTTTGGAGCTCGCGGCCCGCGCCATGATCGAGGCGGGCAGGGCGCAAATCGACGCGGGCAATGCTCAACTCGAAAGCTGTCGCGCCTTGCGCCTGCTAGGACGAGCGTCGGCGCCGACTAATATCGCGAGCGATCTAGTCCCGATCGCCAGCGTTGCGAAAATGATCGGCGTGAGCAAGGCCGCCGTGCGCAGGAAGGCATGGCGCAAAGGGGTGTGCGTGCGCGTCGGCGGTCGCCTGCATGTTCATCAGTCTGCGATCGGCGCTCTTTACGTGTGACGTTTGTCCACTTTGCTTGGTTCATTGTGCTCTTTGCCTCAGTGCGAAAAGAGGGGAAGTTCGTCACTATCGCCGATGGTTGGAGGAGAGCGGAGCTATCCATGAGCGATTTGGATTTTGCGCGGGGCCTGGCGAGCGAGCGGACGCGCTTTCGCGAGATTGTCCTTGCATCCGAAGCGGTCGGCAGAGAGCGCGCGGCGATCGAGCTCGCGCTCAACACGGAACTTTCGCCGGACGCCGCGCGGCGGACGCTGCGAGAATTGGCGGCCGCTACGCCCGGCGCCGCTGTCGTGAATATCGTGGACGCGCGAAGAAAATAGGCGCGCTCGATGCGATATGCCGGACAGCGCGCGACTAAATCAATGTCGCCGCCGGCGTCGCAAAACGAATTGAGGAGACTTGCAGAGGGCGAAGCGGGAAGCCCGACAACGGTAAGGTTTTCTCCGGCTCCTCAATGATGTGCTCCGGTCAAGGAAACCAATCCCGCGCTCTTTATTCGCGCTGTCCGAGATGAAAAAAGGAAATCAAATCGTGGTCGAAAAAGCATCCCCTCCATTAACTCAGACGCTCGAAACCGCGCAAAAATTATGCGCGAGCAAAGGCGCGAGCGCAGCCGAACTAGAGCGCGTGATTTCGCCGCTCCCTGGCGCGATCGAGGCGGCCGAGAGAAATCGCGACGCCTTGACCGGACGTCGCCGCGAGACGCTGCTCTCCGGGACGGACGGCGATTTGCTCAAACTCGACAATGATATCGCCGCCGCGAATCGTTTGCTCGATCGGCTTCGCGCGGTCGCGGAGGAATTGGACGCGCGGCTTGCGGGGGCGCGCGAGGCCGAAAGCGACGCCGCGCGCGCGCGACGCCGCGCGGAAGTGATCCTCGAACGCGATCGCGCCGCCGATGGTTTGCATAAGGACTACCCGCGACACGCGACAGCCATTGCCGCGTTGATCGAGAAATGCGTGCGCTCCCAAGTCGCGGTCGAGAAATTTAACCAGGTGGCCCCCGCCGACGAAAAAATTCAGGACGCGGAAAGTATCGTCCGCCAGCGCAGCCGGGCGCCGCGCCAAGAAATCAAACGGCAAATCGTGAACCTTTGGTGCCGCGAAGACGAAGACCGGCCATTACCGGAAGAGCACCAGGCGCGGGTGCGAGACCATGGCGGCGGCCACGGATCGATTCCGCCGACCCCCGGCTGCATAAGTTCCGCGGAGCTATTCGTGCGGCGGCAATTCGAGCGCGTCGAGTTCCGCGCGGCGGAACGCCCTATTTACGCGCCGCCGCTCGCAGTTGAAGTCGCTCTGCCCGGTCTTGTCGCGGGTGAGAAAAGCTTTTGGAGGCCGGCGCGAGAGGGTTTGGCGCCAGTTCATTGGCTGCGAGCGATCGAGGACTCGCGGGATGCGCCTTCGGCGCCGTCCGTCATTGGTCCGGTCCAAGTCGAATATCGGCTCATTGGCGCCGGCGTCGCGAATGATGTCGACCCGGTCGCGACGGCGCGAGCGATCGAGGAGACGCGCCGCGCCGCGGAGTAGGGGCTTCGAGGATCGACAGCGCGCTCGGCTTTTACGATTCGCGGGCGGCACCTTCACGGAAAGATTGGCAAATGGCTACCGACCCAGAGACGAAAGCTCGCTACGAAAAGGCGAATGGGTATTTTCACAGACGCGCGGCCGCGCCGCCGCCCGCGCTTGGCTATCTCGCGGCGAGTAATCCCGCCATTCGAGCGGCCTTCGAACGCGCTGGCCTTTTGCCTGTCTCCGAGGCGTCGGCGCGCGCGGCGCCCCCGAGGCCGGCGCCTATGCGGGAAGCCACCGCAGTGTGGGATGAAGCAATCCGCGCCGTGTGTGCGGAGGCCGGCCTCGAGCCGCGTGGCGGCGTCGCTTATGCGCCACCCGCGCCGTCCTCTGGCTCCGACGCGAGGTGGGATGAAGCAATCCGCGCCGTGTGTGCGGAGGCCGGCCTCGAGCCGCGTGGCGGCACGCGCGCCGCGCCAAGCCTTGTGCCGCATCCGACGGTCTGCGGCGCCGCGACGTGAAATTCGGTGATCGCTCAGGTCAATGAAGAGGCTGGTCTAACCAACAAAGCGCGAGGCCGCGCAAACGAATGACGCTGAGAAACCTATGAGGGCATCTGGGGCTGTCCAATATCGGTAAGTTTTCCTCCGGCTCGGCGTCATGTTCGCAAACATGTCCGGTCAAGGAAGGCGCGCCCCAATTCATTCAACCACGGCCGCCGCGCGCGGCGAACGCAAAGGAGATGGTCCAAGTGTCTGACATAACCCTTGAGCTTTCGAAGTCCTTCGAGATCTTCGGCGTGACTGTTTCCGAGATCGAGATTAAGGAGCCGCGCGCGAGCGACTATCTCGAATTGGGCGAGCCGCGCATTTTCGCCCGCACGCCAGATGGCTCCTTCTACGCCATCGAGGACATTGGCGTCGTTAAGCAATATCTCTCCCGCTGCATCAGCAAAAAGGATTCGGCCGGCAAGGAGATGCCTAGCCAGGGGCTGATCGCGATGATGGCGCTCGCCGACGTTCGCCGCGCGCGCGAGGCGCTAATCGGTTTTTTTTCGGATGTCGCCCCGGCGACCTAGGAATCATGATGGACAACCTCGTTTTCGGCTTCGGCGTTTCGCTCGACGAAGTCGAAGGCATGACGTTCAGCCGTATGCAATATTGGCATTCGCGCGCGCTGGCGCGGCGTAAGGCGGAGAAGGATTCCAAGTCGTGACGACGATGCTGAAAAAAGAGATCGTTATCTCCGCCGATGACCTCACCGGAAAAGCGTTCGCGGGGATTGAAAAGCGCATCGACGCGCTGTCCAAGGCGTCGAAGCGTCTCAGTGGGGGCATTGGCGGCAAGCTGGACCTCTTCGGCTACAACGAAAATCGGACCCGCACCACCGATATGATTTCGCGCATGTCGACGATCAGCCGGAGCGCCGAAAAAGCAAGTTCCTCGCTGAGCGGCCTCGGCAAGTCGCTTTCCGGTCTCGGCACCGTCATCGCGCCTTTTATAGCCTTGAAGGTGAAGGATTTCGCCGGCGACGTCATTCATACGTTTCGCGAATTCGACAAGGAACGTCGCTACGCCCGCGCCGTGATGGGCATTTCGGACAATGAACAGAAGCCGCTCGTCGACCAGGCGATCCACGGTGGCGCAACGTCGAAATATAACGATATTCAATGGCTCGAGGCCCAGCGCGCATTGGCAGGGCGCGGTCTGAACACGCAGCAAATCCTGGCGCTGACCAAGGTCGCCGCCAATCTCGGCCAGGCCATGGACCTGAGCTTGCCGGAGGCCTCGACGGTTCTCGAGGGCGGCATGTTCGGGTTTGGGAAAAATACCTCGACCTACGAGGAGGCGGTCGCCAACGCGCAGCGCACGGCGGACCTCCAGGTCAAGGCCTCGAAAGCATTCGGCATGACCCCCGATGATATCAGGGAGGGCTATAAATTCGCCGCCGCGCCGTTCCATCTCGGGGGGCTTTCGGAAGAGACGATGCTGGCCTTCATGGGGCTCGGCAAGAAAGCCAATATGGGCGGCGACGAAATGGGCACGGCGGGACGCGCCGTCATCGCCAATCTCTTGAAGCCCACC